>ODAK010000087.1_pt1 | contig 99227 bp, 110 predicted proteins | sample 1539591 | NCBI WGS metagenome assembly ODAK01 (sample SAMEA3539303, study PRJEB22396) | soil metagenome | biome: tundra; feature: field; material: soil | place: USA | collected 2010-05 | depth 0.15 m | reverse complement strand
CAGGAATCTTTAGAAGCACGCTTATCGTAAGCAGCCCAAATGCGCAGAAACGGCGATAGCGATGAGCGCGTAGAAAGTGTAGTAAATCCCTCCTTTATGGAGCTGCAACCCGAACTCAGCTCCGATCGTGGCCTGGGATTGGAGAAGAACGCTGAGGTTGAGTGCATCGCTCGGGGAGTCCCTGCAGAGGAGCAAGGTAGATATCGTCAGCCTAAATGGGAGAGCTCATCAAGAGCTTTGAGCCGTGCTCGGTCGCTCAAACGCCGGGCAGGACGCCGGTCAGCGTGATGACGAGCGGCACCAACGCCAAGCACCCGAGAAGGATACAGAAATAGCCGAAGTTTATCCGCTCTGCCACTTTCAGGAGCGTGCTGATGGTTAATAACGAAAAGCAGAACGCGATGACGATCGCGATCAGAGCGTAAACGGTGAAGTACGAGCCGCTTTTTATAAGGCTCAGGCCTATTTCAGCTCCGATCACGGCAGGGATGTACATCAAAAAGCTCAAATTGAGCGCGTCCTCTGCTGAATAACGACGCAAGAGGAGCGCTGACACGGTTAGGCCTGAGCGACTGAAGCCGGGGAGTATTGCCACGCCTTGCAAGATCCCAGCGATGATGGCATCCATCGGGGAGAGCGACCTGTTTCGTGTGCCGACTCTCTGCCGCGCGTGCAGTTGCAGCAGTCCGGTGCCGATGAGGAGCGCGCCGATAAATGCGATGGCGTAACTCCCCGTAAGCTGCAGCTTTGTCAATCCAAAGACGAGCAATGGAGCACCAATGAGCGCGGTAGCAAACGTCGCGATGATGAGAAACGTCGTCAGTCGGTTGTACCCGCTCGGGTGGCGAACGTCTCGCACGTACGTGGGCAAGTTAGCAAACAGTTTGATGATATCGCTTCGGTAAAACAGCGCGACGGCGAACAACGACCCGATATGCAACCAAATGGCGTAGTAGACCGCTTCGGTGAGGCTCATATTGTAGAAGCTCACCATGACTACGGACATCATCGCCTTGCTACTGATCGGAAGCCATTCCGTTATGCCCTGTATGATGCCGAGGACGATTGACTGTATGAGTTGTGAAATGTCCATGTGATCGCGTTGCGCAGCCGTAGGTAGGACGCAGCCCGATTAAGAACCTTTTGGTGGCTCTGCTAGCGGCCGATGAAGCACCAGACCTCCGCCGTAAGAGGCGCTAAAGCGCTGTTGGGGTTGAATTGCAGCGTTGATTAGCCCGGCATTCGCAGCGTACTAACCAAGAGGTGTGAGCAGCGTTGGTTAGCCGAATTTGTCGTTGTAGAGCTTAATTGAATGCATTATTGCGTTTTTAGCGCTTTCAGCTCCTTCCCAACCAGTGACATCGGTTTTTTTGCCTTCAAGCTGCTTGTAAACGGTGAAGAAGTGTCCAATAGCGCGCATTTTGTGTGGGGGCAGATCGCTTATGTCGGTGACTTCCGCGTACATCGGATCTTTATCGGGCACAGCCAAGACCTTGTCATCGTTGTCCCCACTGTCAATCATTCGCATCAAGCCGATGGGCCGCACAGCAATGAGGCAGCCTGGAAAGGTTGGTTCATCTATCACAACCATGACGTCCAGGGGATCACCGTCGTCGTAGTAGGTCTTGGGGATGAGGCCATAGTCAGTCGGGTAGTGCACAGGTGAATAGAGCACCCGGTCGATGGCAAATATGCCGAGGTCTTTCTCATATTCGTACTTGTTCTGGGACCCTTTTGGGACCTCAATCAGCGCATAAACGACTTCGGGCGGGTTAGGTCCAACAGGGAGCGATTTCCATAGATTGGTCACGGTACCACCTGCTGCCCTATACTCATCCGCTCTATAAAAAATCCCCTTAGCAGGGGGTTAGCGCCGCCTCGCATCTGGCTGACCTCGTACTCCTGATCAGTGTCTCTCGCCACGAGCTGACGAGGCGGCTTATCACTCGTTCCGTGATGGACGCACTATGAATATGTTTAAGCTCCCAAGCCACGTCATGGCGCGTGATAGCCCTATGACGCTATTAGCGACCCCGATATGCATGCTATGCAAGCACTTTCGCGACGTCGCCTTCGCGCACGCCACGTGCGATGCATATCCTGACGGGATTCCGCCAGCTATCCTATCTTGGGAACACGATCACCGCATCCCGTTTCCAGGTGATCGCGGAACTCTTTTTGAACCGCGAGACGAAGAAGCCGATCAGTTTGTCAAACGCTATCTCATCAGCCTGGATTTTTCATAGCCTATGGTGCGCGTTTTGAGGCGCAGCAACGCGTATCAACACACGCCGGCGGTGCCGTCGTGTTGCGTGTCGCGCTGATTGATTCTGCGATCTGTCACGATTTTGAATGAAGCTGTGACCTCACGGATGCCATTTCAGCCGTCAGCTGCTGTGAAACGCGGCTCCGCGCATTACTTTCGCGCTGCTCTCGGCAAACCGTTATTCCAGGGGCCAGCCACCTTCTGTTCGATGCTACATGATATGGCAGAAGTGGATGCGCTCATCTTTGAGCTCAGCGATTTACAACGCGCATATGCGGAGAACGCCGCAGAAAAACTCATACAGACGTGCTCTCGTAGCAGTGAGGCGTTTCAATATCTGCAGGATAGGGTATGCGACGTCGCGATACCGGAGCGGGCCCGGAATCACATCCATTTAATCATAGCAAAGATTCGGACGTGGATGAGCCTCCACCACGATTACGGCTGGGCGGAATCAAATTACGCCTGCTCGTTTGGAAGCTTGTCATAACAGATCCAAGACCCGCACATGGGTTTGCAACAGTAGCGAGATAGCCCTGCTCGAGAATCGCTATAATAGTTGCAGCCGAAAAATTTGGTTCTTTCAAAAAGATGCGCTTTTCTTGCGTATCACATGCTTCAAGATAACGCGCTGTTCGTGCGCGTCGTTGCCACCCCACCACTCGAAGCAGTCGCTACAATCCAGCTCGCGTTGGTTTCATCATAGCCGTAGAAAAGAGCAGCCAGCGCCGGGTTTGTCGTGTCGTTTGCTTTGTAGCCGTACCACTTCTCGTCAACTCGGCCAAAGACGGTCTGTCCATTCCCCAGATTGATCTTTGACTCATTCGTCTTGACGTACCCGTCATCGGTTCTTTCCTTCATCAGCTGGACGTACCGGCTGGATAAATCGTTTCCGGACGACATCAATTCGACCATGAAGTTCCATGGTAGCCGGCACATCCGCATAGGTGCCAGAATACACGTTTGGCTTAACTTGCGCGAACCTATCGACGGCGCGCCAGCCGCTACGACTGCAGTGAGCACTGCTACCAACTTACGCACCCTCACGTTGCGTTTCCTGGCGTTCTCAAGGCGCGTTTGCTCGCGCGCGAAAGCGATAAACGTATTCAGCTTGCGTTGGCGCGACGAGGGTCCGTGAGCTGCTTGTGGTTGAAGGAAAGCGGGTCTTAAAAAAATACCCGTCTGTCAGCGTCTACAAGAGCGTCCTGTGATGGAACGCTGCCAGCCGCCGCAGCGTGGATGCGTTACGTTTCAATAAGCGTCGACACGTCGCCTTCGTCGATTCCGAGTTCTCGCGCCTTGAGCACCCGTCGCATGATCTTCCCGCTGCGCGTCTTCGGGAGCGTGGCGGTAAAAGCGATCTCTCCTATGACGGCTATAGGGCCGAGCTCGTGCCGTACGTGCTTTTTAAGCTCGTTGACGAGCTCTGGAGTCTCCGCGTATCCCTCTTTGAGGATAATAAACGCCTTTATGACCTCCCCTCTGATGGGGTCGGGTATGCCGATCACGGCTGTCTCCGACACCGCCTGGTGGCTCACAAACGCTGATTCGATCTCGCTGGTGCCGACGCGATGCCCAGCGATCTTCAGAACGTCGTCGGCCCGCCCCTGTATCCAGAAGTAGCCGTCTTCGTCTTTGCGTGCGATATCCCCAGAAACGTAGAGCCCCCCTGGTATCTGCTCCCAGTAGGTCTTTTTGTACCGTTCTGGGTCGTTGTACAGCGTACGGAGCATCGACGGCCACGGCGTCTTTATAACGAGCAGCCCGCCGCGCCCTGGCGGAACGGGCTTCCCATCTAGGTCCATGACATCTGCTTCGATGCCGGGGAGAGGCTTTGTCGCCGACCCTGGCTTTAGCGCCGATACAGGGAGTGGTGAGATCATGAAGCAGCCGGTTTCCGTCTGCCACCACGTGTCCATGATCGGACAGCGCGACCCTCCGACGTGTTCGTAGTACCAGACCCAGGCCTCCGGGTTGATCGGCTCTCCGACAGTGCCGAGAATCTTGAGAGAGCTTAGGTCGCAACCCTGCGGCCATTTCTCCCCGAAACGCATGAGGTGGCGGATGGTCGTCGGTGCCGTATAAAACTTCGTCACAGCGTTGCGTTCTACCACTCGCCACAGCGCGTCTGGTTCGGGATAGTCAGGCGCGCCCTCGTAGATGAGGCTCGTGGTGCCGGCTAGCAACGGTGCGTAGAGGCAGTAGCTGTGACCCGTTATCCATCCGAGGTCAGCAGTGCACCACCACACGTCATCGTCGTGTATATCAAATACGGTTTGTAACGCAGTAGCCGTCGCAACCATATAGCCTGCGGTCGTGTGTACGACGCCTTTTGGCATCCCGGTGCTCCCGGACGTGTAGAGGATAAAGAGCGCATCTTCTGCGTCCATAGGTTCAGCAGCACATTCAGTGTTAGCTCCTTCGATGAGCTCGTCGTAAAGAATCTCCCCCCCAATGGTTTCAGAAATCACCGGGTTGCCCGCGTGTCGCACTACCACCGTCGTTTTGATGCTTGGGCTTGCGCCCACAGCTTCATCTGCCACGCTTTTCAGGTTGATTACCTTTCCCCGGCGGAACGTACCGTCAGCGGTAATAAGGATCTTGGCTTCCGCGTCGTGAATCCGGTCAGCCAACGCTCGCACGCTAAAGCCAGCATACACGACGCTGTGCACAGCTCCGATCTTGGCGCACGCGAGCATCGATACGGCAGCCTCGACGCACGGCGGGAGGTACATCGCCACACGGTCCCCCTTTCGCACGCCGAGTTTCGTGAGCGCGTTCGCCATCTTGTTCACCTCGCTGGCGAGCTCGGCATAGGTAACCTTTTGTTCCTCTCCCCGTTCGTTAACGTAGAGGAGCGCGACGCGGTTGCGACGTTCGGTGGAAAGGTGCCGATCCACTGCGTTGTGCGTGATATTTGTCCTGCCGCCAACGAACCACTTGTAAAAAGGCGCCTCGCGTGAGTCGAGGACCTGTGTCCACGGCGCGAACCATTCAAACTGCCGCGCCTTCGCCGCCCAGTACGCCTCGATGTCCTGCCCTGCCCTCAGTTCCGCTTCCCAGTCTTTCACGCGCGCCGCCTCGACGACCGCTGCGCTCGGGCGAAACACCCGCTTTTCGTGCAGAAGGACTGAGGTTGTCTCCTCTTCTTCTATAGCCACGCGTATCACCTGTTTGACCGTTTGGTGAGTTGGATGACGCTTAATCGACGTCATCCACACGCACCCTATACGTTCGCCCATCTACATAGGCCTTGCCGCGTTTTTTGCGGGCGAGCGCGCCACCGTAACGAGTCGAGGAAAAGCTGAAAAAACGAGGCGGGTGAAAAACGGCTGGGTCGCAGATGCTAGTCGTGCTTTGGCGCAGAAACGATGGCAAACCCAATGCTTTTTTCCTGGCCTGCGGGGACATCGTTTCGAGCATTCTCGATTATCTCTCGAGCGTCAGCCTCAAACTGACGAGGTGATGAATGTGCTGACGCTCGCCGGGACGATATTTCTGCCATCGGCGTTTCTCGCGAGTGTCTATGGCATGAACTTCAGGGAGCCAGAGGTGACTTCCCCGTGGGGGTATCCTGCGTTCTGGCTTGTTAGCGTGGTGACCGTCATTGCGATGCTGGTGTACTTCAGGCGAAAACAGTGGATCCTGGAGTCAACAGCGCGAAAGGTTAGGGAAAGGTGAGATGTGTGGTTATCGGCGCCGTGTGCTCGGCTGCTCTTACTCACGCACTATTTTACGGCACCGGAAGATGACCGTGCCCCCTTCTGTGTACGGCGGCCCCGGATCGACGCACTGCATGTAGGCGTGCGTGGGGTCTTCAGACGTCGTCAAGCCAAGGGCAACGGGGCACCACGTGTGTTCGAGGATCGTCGTATAATGGAGGAGGGTCGAGAGCGCGTGGGTACAGAGTGCGTCGCTTTCTGCCACTACAATACTGGGCCCGTCAACGATGATATGATCCCCAATAGAATGCACCGGGCATGTCCCTCGAATCTTGTGCACCGTAATTTCTAGCATCGCAGTACCTCAAGAGAGAATCGCAGCCGTCACTTATATCCATTAGTCGGCATTACATAAGAGGCCCGTGCGGGCACCCAGCGCGAACTGCTAATCGGGGCTTGACGATCGTCGTTGGCACGGCTCAAATAGCCGTAAAATCGCAAGTGAGGTTATCGCTGCTCTTGAAGGCGATCTGTTGGAATTGCCGGTCCGGTTCTGTATCAGGCCGAGATTCTCCCACCGTCGTATAAGCCGCTGGAGGCAGGATAAGGTGGAATACAGGCCGCTCACATTACGTGGGGAATACACCTAAAAGTCATCCAGTCAGATAATGCAAGTGGACTACAATGGCTCGTTTTTAAATCCGCGCCCAAAATTGCTTTCTTGAATAGAGAAACACAGTGGGCACTAAATATGAAAAAATGAGCGTGATCGCTGCGCCCAGGATGCCAATACGCGGAATTAATACTACGTCCAGACATATCAACACAAGCAGAGCAAGAACGTTGCACACAGTACTCATTTTTGCTCCTCTCGCACCGACCGATGCTGCAAGCCACGTGTAGCTTAGAAAAACAACATACACCGTTGCTGCGAGTGCAAAAAAGAACGATAGTTGCAGGCGGAATGCGTACTGATGCCCGTAGAGGACGAAGGCGATCACTTCCGCACAAACGATGAGTGGCACAAGCACGACAGCCAAATACGGTGTCACTTTGTTTATTTTGAGGAGAAGCGCCAGTTTATCGTTGCTTCGCGATGCATAGGGGAAAAAGGTGGTGTTAACAATGCCCCAAAGCGTCAACGCTATGGGTATTGACGGCAAGAAATACGCGTTATACAGTCCCACAGCAGCTGTTGTCATAAATATGTTTATGAGTATCCGATCGAGCCCCATGAATGCCACAGCAATCAATCCAGGGACCGCAAAGAACGAATATCTCATTATTTTTCGCGCCCAATACCAGTCGAACTGACGCGTCACATGAGCTCTGACGTAGAGAAGCACGATGAGGCTGATGACCAGGTTTGAAGCTGACAGCGCGTACGCCGCCGATTGCCACGACTTCATGTCGCTCGTGACAAAGACAAGAAAAAGTGCAAGACACACTACCGATTGGGCAGCGGTGGAAAGCGCATACGCCTTCATGCTGAATAACACTCGCAGAGCATTCATCGCAAATGTGTAACACGTAACGGCCACGCCGTATGCAACGGCGAAAATGAATACGGCCGCAGAGACCCCAGCAGATAGGATAGTTGCGGGGAGAGAAGAGCGAAGACCGTCGTTGAAGCTGTGACAAGCAGCAGCGCTTCAATAGACGAGGTTGAGATGATGGTAGTCCGAACTGAATCGTCGTGTGCTCCAGAGGCATAGTTGACGGTCGCGACCAGGTTGAGCCCCATTGAGATTGCAACAATGAGGCTTATGGACATTACGAGGCTCAGGTTACCAAACTCTGCGGGTCCTAAGATGCGCGCCCCAAGGATGAGGAAAATAAATGTCAACGCCGCTCCAAAAAGCGTTCCAATCCCCGCGTACGACGTGCTCAAGAAAAATTCTGCGGTTTGATGCCCCAGTTGTTCCTTAAAGATGAGCTCATACGGTCTGCTGAGCAAGAGGTACGCAAATTCTTTAAGTGACATCTAAGGGTGAACCAGATTGAACTTACCGCAATTTGGTATATAAACTTGTACAGATCGTATTTAGCTAAATCAAGCGAGACGCCTCCTTGCGACAGCTAGGAGGTGACTTTACCTGCGGACAACGGCGACGCTCTCCAAACGAGCGCGGCTCCCAAACGAGTAAGCCTGCCGCTCCGAGCGTCGAAAACGCTTAAGAGCTTGAAGCCCTGAGATAGACCTATGAACGTAGTTGTCCTTCTCGCCCCCGGGTTTGAGGAGCTGGAAGCGGTCACGATCGTTGACGTGCTGCGCCGTGCTGGCATCTCTGTGCTCCTCGCCGGGATAGCACCTCCGCCCATAGAAGGTGGGCACGGGATCAAAGTCGTGCCCGATCTCTCTATTGACGACGTTACGACGTACGACGCCCTCGTCCTTCCGGGCGGGAGCCCTGGGTACGTCAACCTCGAGCGCGATCAACGCGTTCTGAAGCTCATACGCGCAGCGTACGACGCCGGCAAATACGTCGGCGCGATTTGTGCTGCCCCACACGTGCTCGGGGTCGCGGGTATCATGGGAGGGGCGAAGGCGACGTGTTATCCAGGGATCGACATCCCGGGCGCGCAGCGCGTAGAAGAGCGCGTCGTGCGGCACGGTACAATCATCACAAGCCAGGGCCCGGGAACCGCTATTGACTTTGCCATTGACCTTGTGGAAGTGCTGACGACCAAGGAAAACGCGCAGGAAGTGCGGAAGGCGTTGTTGGCGTAGCGGGTGGTGCACCGGTTGAATACAGTGCCCCGCGCGAGAACGCTCATCCGCGGTAGCACGTCAACATCGATACCGGCGCTTGCATCATGAGCGGCTCGGTCGGTGCCGCGCGACTAAGTGAGTGCTCAGACTGGTGACCAGCTGGTGGAGACTTTCCTTGAGGTCGCTGAGTTTGACCAGTTCGCGATATGACAATCTTCCGGCGTTAAGGTGAAACTGAACCGACGTGCGGCGCAGTTTTCGACGAATAGCAGGACGAGTCTTCTACGTCGAACTTGCTTATGTTCTATGTCTGGCTCTGTCAAACGTATTCAGCGTTTACGAGAAAGGTGTAAGTTGTCTGCCGTCCCTACAGAAAAGCTGTTTGTAATGTACGCGCACTTCTATCGAGAGGCATCGGCAAACGTGATTGGGTAGCGGACGAACGACGACGTGGTTACGGCAGTTGGAGAAACGTCGCGAGAATGAGCGCGCCTGCGATACGACCTGTTTTACCAAAAAGCGAACGCCCGAGCACAGCTCCCCGTAAAAGCACGCGTCTGTGTGAGCACCGGGAGATGCTGAATCGCCTCGACCACATCTTCGTGACCCGTGGTACGAAAGCCAGTCTCTTGGCGCAAAAGGTTTTAATGCAGTTGAGCCGAAAACGACTTCAGATGACATCAGAAACGAAGCAAACAGTGAACGTGTACACGCTGCCCGTCTGTCCTAACTGCAGTGTCCTGAAGAAGTTTCTTATGGAACACGGCATCTCCTTTGAGGAACATGATCTGGACTCGCCGCAGTCGCGGACGACCTTACTCATGCAAGGGGTCTTTACGACGGTCGCGCCGGTGCTCCAGGTCAGGGACACCTTCTTGACGTTCGATGATCTTTTTCACGACGATGAGCTCAACCTCGATCTGATCTTGAGCCTTTTGCGGTGCTAGAAACCCGTTCAGAGGCTTTTGTCATCGGGTAGCGGCATGGGTCCGAGGGTCGAAAAGCCCAAAAAATGCGTCGCTCATCTATGTTCTCCTTGTTCTTTGAGAGGAGTGCTTATCTTCGTAACAACGAATAGCGCTGCCACCTAAAGGCCCAACATCAAAGCCGTAACAAAAAACGGTCACGCAAAAAGAATACTAGAGGGAGACGAAGGGCTTCAGCAAAAGTTTGCGACACGTTAAAGCCCGTTCACCTGCGATGCGGATACTGCCCACCTCCCTTAATTCTTTTTCGATTTGGTGCGGCCCAACGGGAGGGGTAATGGCACAGATATACGCAAAACGGCACGTCAGGCTCGCGCTATTCGGGTGCGTGCGCTGCGGACGCTTTCTGTTCGCGCCGAGCTGGTACGAGCTCGATCGGGACGTGGCTGTGTGCACGTGCGACGCGTCCCGCTACAAGATGACCAACCTGCGCGCCCCCCGTCACGTCCAGGAGTATTGGGACGCTCAGCATACGGCGGTCTACTCATCGTACCGACGGCGGCTGAAGCGCCACGCGCTGCCGTCCGTTCACGCGGAGCGTTTGTCCGGTGATACTCTCGGCTGGCGCGAGGGCTGGCGCGAGATAAACGTCGACGATGAGGGCTCAAGCGCGGCAAACCCTGATAGCGCCGCACGGACGCTCTCGGTCTTTAGCCCCAATACCGCTACCAAGGTGGCGAGCGTGCAAAGACACGCGGCATCAATACTGCACGCTTGCCGTTCAGCGCTTATTTCAGGGCTAAGCCGGGTTGCTGACGTCGAACGAGAAAACAAGGGAAAAGCTTCGTAGGTCTTATTTACGACACTTCGCATCGAGCGAGCAGACCAGTCGAGCGCAGCGGAGCCCTCGCGACGCGCAAAAAATTCTTGCCTTTCGGATAGCTCAGAGCCTGCAGCATCGATTGAGCAGCCTCCCGACATGAGCTCCTTAGACAGCATCGAACGAACGCCGATGTCGAATGTTACGGTCAGAGGTCGAACCTCGCGCGTGGCCGGGCGAGCGGTTGCGATGTAAATCCCAACATTGATTTACTATCGTGGCATAAGGAATAACGTAATAAGCATCAAACTATTACACCGATGACAGGAGTCATATTCGACGGGAGCTTGATCCCGTGATGCATCGACAGAGGCCTTTTAATTACACACGCTAACTGAGAATCTGACATTTATCAGCGACAGAGTCGAGTGCGTTTTGCTCCTGCGATATTCGTTATAAGGAAGGTGGGCGAATGGCCATATCCACACGAAAGAGAAATCATTCCTCGAAGAAGTCATTGCTCCCGATGCTTCAGCCCCGGACCCTCCAGACGACGCTCCTTGGCGAACAGGCCGAGGAGATGCCCAACGTCAGGACCAGTGACGGGTTTATCCTGCCATGGAACAGCGAAGCGATCGTAAAGCAACTCGTTCGAGAAACGGCCCTGGCGCAGACGTTCTATGGAAAGCGGGGCATGAAGCGGCCCGAGGCGCGGCGCATCGCTGAAGTCGTTGAAAAGAAGATCAAGCGAATGGACGTCCACGAGCTGAGCGGCCCGCTCATTCGTGAGTTCGTGAACGTCGTCCTGCTCGAGGAGGGGTTTGGCGACTGGGCACGCGCGTGCTCCCGTGTGGGGACGTCACTGTATGACGCTTACCAAATCGACCACGGTGAGGGGTTCGAAGCGAATGAGAACTCTAATCTCACCGCAAATCCCGAGACGTCAGCTAAGAAGAAGCACGACAAGCTGAGTAAGCAACAGGTGCTGCTCATGCTCCCCCAGAGCATCGCTGACGCTCACCGCTCGGGCGACTTTCACATTCACGACATGGAGTACGCGAACGTGCGGCCGTTCTGTGCTGACTATGACCTGCGGTACTTCCTCTACTACGGTCTGATGCCCGACGGCACGGGAGCGCACGCATCCGTCGCCGGCCCAGCCAAGAGTCCCGAGGTCGCCATACTGCACGCGGTCAAGGCGCTCGCCGCCGGACAGACGAACTGCGCGGGCGGGCAGGGCTTTTACAACTTCCTGACGTTTTTGGCCCCCCATCTCGAGCACCTCGACTACACCCAGATCAAGCAGCTTATGCAAGAGACGGTCTACGAGCTCACGCAAGTGTTCATCGCGCGCGGCGGGCAGATGGTCTTCAGCAGCCTGCAGCTCACTCCGGGTGTCCCGGAGCTGTGGAAGGACAAGCCCATCGTCCTGCACGGCAAGGTCTGGGACGGCACGCAGGCGCCGCTACGGACCTACGGCGAGTTTGAACGGGAGGTGCGTCTCGCCTTCAAGGCCATCATGGAGGTTATGACGGCGGGGGATAACTGGGGCAAGCCATTCAACTTCCCGAAGCCCGAGGTGGCGATCGAGCCCTCATTCATCGTGCCGCGCACCGAGGACCTTTACTACGGTCACTCCGAGATCCCCACCATTGAGGACAACTACCAGGCCGCGTTCACGCTCTCGGCCGAGTTCGGCTCGACCTACTTCGACAACATGATTCCCGAGTACCGTGGCGCGGGCAAGGGCATCTCCTGCTACCAGTGCTGCGCGTATATGTTCAAGGTCGATCGAGACGAGGACCAGCACTTTGAGGACAAGCTCTACTTCAGAGACGGCGCGCACTTTTCGATGGGCTCGTGGCACGTCGTCACGCTCAACGTCCCGCGTGCGGCGTATAAGGCCGAACACGACACTGACGCGTTTATCGACAACCTCAAGAACCTCGTCGACTGCGCCGTCGAGTTCTTCAAGATCAAGCGCAAGTGGATGGAACCGCTCCTCGCGAGCAATCGCCTCCCATTCCTACAACAGCACCCGCGCGACCCGAATACGGGCGAGCGTGGGCCCCAGCTCTACGACTTCGACAGCCTCGTCTATACCATCGGCGTAGTCGGGGTGAATGACGCCGTCAAGTACCACACGGGATCGGCTATACACGAGGACCCCGCAGCGTGGGAACTCGCGATACGCGCCATGACGGAGCTTCAGGCGTACTGTCGACAGGTGGGGAGCGAAAACGGCATCAAGATCGCCCTCGCGCGGACGCCCGCAGAATCGTGTGCGCAGCGACTCGCCGTTGCTGATCTGCTCAACCCTGAGTTCACCGACAAGTGCCGCCGCGTCGTGGAGGGGAACGTCTCTGAGGCAATCAAGCGGTATATAAAGACGAAGTCGCGCGATCTGCCGATCTATTACTCAAACGGCACACACATCCCGGTGAGCGCTGATATCGACCTCTTCGATCGACTTCGTTACGAAGAGGTCTTTTACCACTGCTTTGACGGTGGGGATCTGACGCACGTGTTCCTTGGCGAGACGAAGCCCGACCCTGAAGGGCTTATGGAGCTCTGTCTGAACATCGTGAAGAATACGCAGATCGGGTACTTCGCGCCGGGGCGGGACTTGACGCTTTGCCTCGACGACTCACACGTCGAGGGAGGTATCCACGAAGAGTGCACCAATTGTGGTTCGCACAACGTGGAACATATCGCCCGCGTCACCGGGTACATGAGCGCCGTATCAAGCTGGAACGAAGGCAAGAAGCAGGAGCTCAGAGATCGGCATCGCATCTCTCTCGGGCGTACCGCCTGATCCGCGCTTGGGGCCCCATTGCGCCGCGCAACCTGTATAGACAAGGTAGCTTTGCGACGGTCTTACGCCCTCGCTGTATAGCGCCTGCAATAAATTACCCGCTGCAGGCGCTTTCGCGTAACGCGAGTTCTGACTAGCCGATCAAAGTCGACAACGACTCTACCGCATCATCGATACGCGATGCGGCGGAAGTATCGCGCCTGCTAGCCGGCGACTACGAAGCTCAGCTCTTCTTTAACCTCGTTAAGAAGCTCTTTCACCGCTCGAGCGCGTTCGACGTATCCTGGCATGGAGCTGATCAGCCCCTCACGGACGTCGGCCTTCAGGAAGGCGTCGGGTATCATGTTGATTTTCGCTGGAAGCCCCTCCAAGTATGCCTCCATCGTCTGCATTTGTTCGGCGGCGACATCCGCGCTTTCTACGAGCGGGGCTGCGGCGTCTTTGAGTGCTGCTGTCGCTCCAGCGACTTTGCCGTCGTTCGCCTCATCCAGCGCTTCAGCTAAGCGTCGCGCCTCATCGTATATCGCGCCGTAGCGCGCGCCGAGCCGCTCCAGGAACGCCGTCCATTCGTCGGTGCTCATTCCGCTGTTTGACTCCAAGTCACGCCTCACAAGGGGCCTCACGACGGCGGGCAGGTCTTCGACCACTGTGCTATAATCATCCATGCTGCGTGAAAACGCGGCGACGCTGTCCTTCCCGGTTTCACACGTCTTTATGAGGCGTTCGACCTCTTCTTTTTGCTGCATCTTTGATTATCCGCCGGTTAGATGTTCATCAGTTTCTCTTTCTTTTCGGCTGACAGTTTCGTCCGCTTGCCCATCTGTGACTCAATCATATTCCACAAACGGAGCATAAGTTCTGCAAGCGCTTCGCCGAGCTTGTTTGACTTGAACTCGTGAATATGTATGCCGCCGGGACCAGGCACGTCCTTTTCAAGGATGACGATTGCTATCGGGCCGATTGTTCCGCCGAGTCCAAACGCGACGGCGTCGTTCGTCCGTCCTTCACGGCCGCCACCGCCACCACCGCCACCCGTTCCAAAGTTGAACTGGTAGATGGGGACGGCGACTTTGTCGCCAAACTCGACGGCCTTGCCCAGGGACTCAACGCCACTGAAAATGGACTGCAAGTTGGCGAGGACCTCGCTTATAGTTGCGTTGCTATCCTCCACATAGATCACCATACGGTAATAAAGAGAGCTCGTAATAACTCTTTTGCTAAAACAAGGCTGAAGCGCCAACGAACTTCCGCGCTTACGCCAGTCGGGTCGCTCACAAGTCAATCGAGGAGCCGGAACCGACGATGAGGCGGTGTCCCTTTGGCAGCTTCTTCTCGGTCGATCGTATCTGCGTCTTGTCGCCGATCAAACTCTCGACGATCGTTTCTTTGCACGTGATGACGCTATCACCGATGACGATCGAATCTTCGATGTGCGCTCGCGAAACGTGCGTGTTATCGCCGATTGATGTGTACGGGCCGATGTACGTCTCTGCGTCGATCGTGCAGTTTTCCCCGATGATGGTCGGGCCAAACACCACACTCCCTTGTTTTAGTACTGAGCCTTTGCCGATCGATACGCGGCCCTTGACCACGGCACCCTCTTCGACGGCACCATCGACGCGGGGAACGAGATCGTCGAGGAGGAGCCGGTTGACCTCAAGGATGTCCTCAGGCATGCCAGTATCCTTCCACCACCCCTTGATGATGTGGTGCTTCACGAGGTGGCCGGTTTCGATGAGCTTTTGTATGGCGTCAGTGATTTCAAGCTCGTTTCGCCACGACGGTTCGATCTGCCTGATCGCTTCGAATATCGGGGTGGTAAAAAGGTACACGCCCACGAGCGCAAGATCGCTTTTGGGCGCTGTAGGCTTCTCAACGAGTCGTATCAGGCGACCGCTTGCTTCGTCAAGCTCGGCGACGCCGTACCGTTCAGGCTCAGAGACGCGCTGGAGCGCAATCACGGCGTCGCACGCCCCCTCATCGAACTCAGCGACCAGCGGGGCGATCCCGTGGCGGAGGATGTTGTCGCCGAGGTAGACGACGAACGGGTCTTGACCCATAAAGTCCTCGGCGCACGCGACCGCATGCGCGATCCCGAGCGGCGCGCCTTGATCGATGTAGGAGACGTTCACGCCGTACTGTGAACCGTCACCGATCCGCTCGATGACCTGTTCCCTGCCGTTGAGGCCAAGAATGACTGCAATATCGGTGATACCGGCCCTTTGGAGGTCCTCAAGCGCGTAAATGAGCACTGGCTTGTTCGCGACGGGGATGAGCTGTTTGGGGCCGCTGTGGGTCAGTGGACGGAGCCTCGTGCCGCTGCCTCCTGAAAGCAATAACCCTTTCATCGCCATTCGTCCCGCAGAAGGGTGAGCCCCTCGCGCACGTTCGCAAGGCGCATCCCCAGGGCGTGTTCGGCTTTTTCAACGCTGAGCGAGGAGTTCATCGGCCGTCGCGCCCGCTGCTGCAATGTGTCTGTGGTGGTCACGTTAATAAGCTTTTCATTTAGCCCAAAAACGTCCGCGATCGCGCAGGCAAAGTCGTAGCGATTGACTTGCTCGCGGCCTGAAACGTGATAGACTCCCGTCAGGCCAAGCTCACACATGCGAAGCAGAGCACGTGCGCAGTTCCCGACATAGGTCGGCGTGTTGTACTGATCATTCACTACATTTATCGGGGCGTTCGCGCGCAGCGAATCGATAACCCACGTTACGAAGTTCGGTTGGTCGAATCCGTAGAGCACGCACACGCGGGCGACCGCATTGCCGCTGTGCGCTAGGGTGAATCGTTCACCGGCGAGTTTTGACTCGCCATAGAGGTTTATGGGGTGTGTAGGGTGGCCCTCCGAATAGGGGCCATTCTCCCCATCAAAGACGAAATCGGTCGAAATGTACACCACTTTTACGCCCTGTTCGTTGCACGCGTCAACGACGTGCTTCGTGCCAAGAGCGTTTACGTCCCACGCGCGTTTCGGTTCGACTTCGCACGCGTCGACGTTGGTGAACGCCGCGGCGTGTATGACATAGTCGGGGGCAGCGTCCTTTATGGCTTCGCGGACCTGCTCGTGCTGTGTGATATCCATCTGGAGGCCGTCGTGCAGCGGCCGACTGTTATATGCGGCAACGCTGGTCGTGCCCTGTTTCGACGCCTCTCTAAGGAGGGCGCTGCCGAGTAGACCGCTTGCCCCGGTGACGAGTACTTTCATGGTGCGTTTCTGATCCTGCGAGCGTGCGCTCGCCTCGTAAGCTCCACTCTCGCAGCGTCTAATAAAGGTTTCTAGTGCAAAGAGGCGTGCTATGCGCGTCCCATTTCGAGAACGACCGGCGTGCTATCGACTGTCGCATCGACGTTGTCTTGGACGTCGCTGTAGGCTGCACCCGTCCTACCAACTCGACGCCCTTCGTGCGTTTGTTTCCCTGGTTCTAACGCGGCAAACAAAGAAATACTTGCACGCACAACGTAGAAGAGAAAATGCCTGTGAGCACGTGAAGCGCCAGTGAGCCAAGACCATGTCCGTGCCAGTCACCGAACTAAACACGTCAAGGTGCATCTGTGGCGAATGCCCCACGTCGTATTTCAGCCACGGAACTGGCATCTTCTTCTGCGCCTCTGGCATCAGTGACGAGGAGTATGCGCGACGAGGCTGTAACTGTCCGATTTGCCCTGTGTTTCAGGCGTATAATTTGAGCAACGGGTACTACTGCATTCGAGGTTCAGCTTAAGGCGATTATCGGGTCGCAGATCGTGCGCAGGGAGGTTCTATGAACGTTCTGAATACCTTCGAAAACATGGGCAAGTGCATCTGCTACCAAGGGACGTGCGCGACGTTTGCACAGAACAGCTTAAGCGGCGGGTTGTTCTGTTCGATAGCGCGCTGCGCAGAATCCCTAGAAAAAAGGGGATGCGTGTGCGACTCGTGTCTGATATGGCACGATTGCGGGCTTACCGAACTATATTACTGTGCAGAGGGATCTGAAGGACGGTGATTGCGATTGCCGAGCAAGATGGGCGGTGAGATACGGTCTGGCGGGTTTCGTAACAATGCGGAAAGTCGCGAGGCAGCACACGGCGCGTTTCCGTGTTATGCCGAAAAATGACGGCGCGACACACGTATGAGAATATGGGCAAATGTCTATGCTACAAAGGAGCTTGTCCCACATTTAGACATAACAACCTAAGTAAGGGCCTTTTCTGCGCTCTTGGCAAACGTCAGCCGCTTCCGGAGAAGAAGGGATGTCCGTGCAACTCGTGCCTCGTGTGGATCGAATGCGGCCTCACAGGTCTCTATTTTTGCACGCGCGAGATATTGCAAGAGGGCACGCGGTGACGCTTTCCTAAGATGTCCTTATATATGTGCCGCTGCCTCTGAAACACACAGCTCGGAACGTCGGAGCAACTCGTGAAGAATAACGTTGGCCACCGCGCCGGGGACGCTCATGGATCTGGTAAGCTTTGCTCTGTTGGCCTTCTCTTCAATCTTCATTCTCATCGATCCTATTACCGTAACGCTCGTCTTCGTCTCGCTAATAAAGGACGTTGATCGCGCGCACCAACGAGCGATCGCGCGTGACGCCTCTCTATACGCGCTCGTCATTCTGCTGGTGTTCGCCATAGGGGGCCCCGTCATCCTCCAGCTTTTTGGGATAACGCTCGCGGCTCTTCGAATCGGAGGTGGCGTCCTCCTCTTCTTGATTGGAATTGAGATGGTCTACGCGCGTGTATCCTTTACAAAACAGCCGGTCCCGCAAAGCGCAGAGGATTATGCTGCGGACGTGGCGGTGACGCCGCTGGCAATCCCAATCATTGCGGGTCCCGGAGCCATAACCACGGTCATTGTGCTTACCGGGGATGGTGCTGAACTGGGCTGGCCTGCAATTGCCATTGTTTTAGCGGCCATTTTTGTCGTAATTTACGTGGTCTATTACGCGATGGTTCACTCCTACATCATTGCGGGAGGGATACGAGAAAAAGAGTTCAAGGTCGTCAATCGCGTTCTCGGGCTCCTCCTTCTCGCCATTGGGGTGCAGTTCATCATCACTGGCATCAAAGCAGCGTTCTAGCTCCCTATGTCAGTCACACGATCATTCGATACATCGTGGCTAGAAAAGAACGAATAGCGCCCTTTTTCTGGGCAAACAACCCCTACGGTCACGTGAAACGGTGCGTGATACAGTAACCTTATGTATCTTGACGCACGTTCCTCTGTATCAAAAGTGACTTCAGAGGTGTAACGTTGAAACAAAAACAAGCCGCAATGCTGGCCGTGTGTGCTATACTGCTTTTTTGCATAGCTGCAGCAGGATGCACTAGTTCGACCTCGCCATCACCGAATGCTACGAACGCTTCTAGCACGACTACTTCAGCGCAAGCGTCAGCTTCAATATCGACGCCGTCAGCGTCTGCCGCTCCGACGTCATCTTCTTCTCCGACCCCTACCGCGTCTCCGACGCAAAACGGTTCGGGAGGCGGATCGGCCGGTTTTACGGTGCTATTCTTCTATAAGCCTGGCTGCCCCTATTGCGCAGCCCTAGAGAGTACATCCAGCTTCGCGCAGCTTCAGACTAAGGTCCCCGTGCAGTGGACCGTGAGCGCCACAAGCCCGCTTACCGACCAGTACGGGGTAACGTCAGACCCGACGTTGATCTTGCTAAAAAACGGTACTGAAATCGGCCGTTGGGTCGATGCTACCGATGCTACCGGTGCCTTGGCACAAATAAACGCAGGTTAGGACTATAGTGATATGCAGCGTTAGGCGGTCCGCCGCCGACGCGCACCCTTTTTTGTTCCGGTCTTTTTCTCTGTCGCCTTTGTCGAACCGTCGAACCACTCGCCGCGCCCCTCTTTCTTCAGATAATCCTCAATTGCCGCGTGCAGGGCATCAGCCGCCAGGTTCGAGCAGTGCATCTTCACCGGAGGCAGCCCTTCGAGACTCTCGGCGACGTCATTTCGCGTGATCTTCAGGGCCTCTTCAATCGTCTTTCCGATTGCCAGATCCGTTACCATGCTGCTCGTCGCTATGGCCGCTCCGCAGCCGAACGTCTTGAATTTGACGTCAGTGAGAATCCCGTCTTCCACCTTGATCTGTATCTGCATGAGGTCCCCGCACACCGGGTTCCCGACCACCCCCACACCGCTCGGGTTCTCGATCTCCCCCATGTTGTGCGGGTTCATGAAATGTAGCATCACTTTATCGCTATACATGTAACTCCTCGCCTCGCGTGCGCCTGTCGCGCGTGAACGCACTATCGCACGCGCTTAGCCTTTTTTTATTTATCGCTCGTGTGCTCGCTATGAGAACGTTGCGAAGGTCTTGGTCGCCCCTAGATCAGCTACGACGTGGGGAGAGTCTCACGCAGGCTACTAACGTCCTGAAGCTTTATCGGATTCGTGCAGTAGGGGCATAGGAAATCGCACTCCATCTTGCCATACGGGCAGATCACCTTAGAAAGCACGGCTAACGGGTGTCCCTTACTCTTGATGTCGAATTCCTTGTTCCACCCAAAGGGTGCTCGCTTCACGGTGAACCCGTCGTTCTTCAGCGAAGCCTCGAGCGACATGAGTATCTCCAAGGCTACTTGGGGAGAGCTTAAGGTGCTCGTAAGGTGCGCAAACGGGAAGAGCATTACGCGATTTTCTTTGAGCTTGCCCAGCACGTCAACGATGCTGTTCTTTGCCGCTTTAGCTACACCGGCGGCGTTGAGCTCATCAAGCTTTTCCACACTTGAAAAAACGACAAGACAGTCGTCCATGCTGTCCTCTTTCGATTCTATGTCCTCCGCTACTTTGGTTCGTTGCGTTGCCTTGTAGCTGATTTTATCCGCGTGAATCAGAAGAAGTCGAATCGTACATTCCCCCGGTTTCGGTTGCGTCGATCAATCGACACCTACAGCAAATCTCGTACATGGTCGATCCGTTCGTACATAACTCTATTTGCCTCCGTAATAATCAGCCTGCAGTTGTAGGCATATTTTGTCCTTTTATGAACGTTCAATAGTCGGCGTACCGTACTAAACATAAGAAGAATTGTGTTTCACAGAGGATAGATAATATCGAAAAGTACGTGGCACACAACGAGCTTTGAGGTTGAAGCATGAGTGAACAGGTAGACCCCCTTTTTGAAGCGCTGTTCGCGCTCACCGATCTGCGAGTGCTGCTCAGGGAGACGGCACCGCTGCATAAGTTTAGCGAGGAACAGCGAGCCCAGGCGCGCGAATCGCTTACTCGCGCAAAGGAAGCGCTTTCGAGGTTAGAAGGAGTTTTCGAGAATGAAGATCAATGACATACCAGTCCGTGAGGTCGAAGAGATCTACGTTAACATTCATCCAATCCAAGCGGCAGGTCGCCTCACAGGAGAGGCGATGAAGGCACTCATCGCCTACGGCGATGGCTACTCGACGTGCGACCAGTGCCGCAAGCCTTTTCGACTCGATAAGATCACCAAGCCGCCCATCGCTGAGTTCCACAGCGATCTCGCCAAGTTCCTTAACATGGACGAAGCGCGTGTCACACCGGGGGCACGTCGTGCCTTTCAGGCCGTCACCCTCTCACTCGCGGAGAAAGGGGATATCGTTCTCGTCTCCGCCCTTGCACACTATACCGAGTTCTTGGCGGTTGAAAACGCGCGGGCAGTGGTCAAAGAGGTTCCCCTAAACAAGGATAACGTCGTCACCGGCGACGCCGTCGCGCAGAAGATCGAGGACGTGACGCGCGAACAGGGCAAAAAGCCCGTCCTCGTGATGCTCGACCATTTCGACTACTCGTTTGCAAACGAGCACGATATCGCGGGAGCCGCGAAGGCAGCCCACCAATACGACGTTCCTATCCTCTACAACGGCGCGTACACCGTCGGAATCAAGCCCGTCGATGGCAAGGCGCTTGGCGTCGATTTCGTCGTCGGCAGCGGGCATAAGTCGATGGCCTCTCCTGCACCAAGCGGCGTGCTGGCAACGACGAGCGAGTATGCTGATCAAGTCCTCCGCACGACGCAGATGATCGGCGACCTCACCGGACGCAAGTTTGGCATCAAGGAGGTTGAAATGCTCGGTTGCACGCTTATGGGGGCGAACATCCTCGCCATGATGGCCTCCTTCCCGGCCATCCAGAGCCGCATCAATGACTGGCAGGAGTACGTGGCGAAGTCGAACATCGTCATCGACGCGATCCTTGACATTAAGGGCAACAAATGCTTGAGTGAGCATCCGCGCAAACACACCTTGACGAAGGTGGATACCACGGGCAGTTTCGATCAGGTCGCCAAAACCCACAAGCGACGAGGGTTCTTCTTCAGCGACGAGCTGAAACAAAGGGGCGTCGTTGGCGAGTTTGCGGGAGCGACGCGCACGTGGAAGCTCAACACATACGGCTTGACGTGGGACCAGACATCGTACGTGGCAGATGTCTTTAAGGAGATAGCCGAGAAATATGACCTCCTGTAGCCATGACTGAAACCGACAGGTCGTCGAAGATCAGGCCGCGATGTGAGATCATTGTGCAGTACGTCCTTCCTGTGATACGGGCTGAGATGGCGGTGCGGATGAAGGATGAAGGGATAAGTCAGGCACAGATCGCCCGAATACTCGGCGTTACTCCCGCTGCCGTCAATCAGTACGTCAAGAGCAAACGGGGAACGGCAGGACAAGACACCGAGGTGCTCGAGGTCATCGACGATTACCTTGAAGAATACAAAGACGACCCTGGGGCCCTGTCGGTGCACCTCTGCGACGTGTGCAACAAGATCAAGTCACTGCTTGAAAAACGCGAGAATGAACCAGCGATTGATGAAGGCTGTTGCTCTTGACGCCGCTTTTTCAATGGTCGCAAGCAAACGGCCTGCTATGGTCGAAGAGTAACGCGTACAGGTTTCCGGACGAGCCATTCAGCTAGCCGGTAAAGGCTCTGGCGTGCGTCCTTTATGTAAAAGAGTTGAGGAAATCAGGTTCCCATCTCGAGCATCTTGTCAAGTGCTTTCTTGGCGCCAATGCGGACGTCTTTGGCTACCGTGACACGAAATTGCTTCTGTTCGAGCGCGCGGACAGCGTCTTCAAGGTGCGTACGCTTCATGTTCGGACACACCGTTTCGGCGAGTGCCGAGAATTCTTTTGTTGGTTCCTGCTTCCTAAGTCGATGGAGCATGCCCACTTCGGTTCCAATGGCGATGTGACGTGCGCTGGTTTTTGCGGCATGACGTAGCATACCGCCCGTCCCGTACACAAAGTCAGCTGCTGCGATAACCTCTGGCCGGCATTCGGGATGCACGACGATCTCGCAGTCGGGTACCTCCTCCCGCTTGATCAGCACGTCTCCTAACGTAATCACTTGGTGCGTCGGGCAGAAGCCGTCCCAGGAAACGATCTCCTTGTCGGTTTTCGTCGCGAGGTAGTCCCCGAGATTTCGGTCGGGAATAACCACGATTCGATCTGCATCAAGCGCGTTGATGATCTTCACGGCATTTGCCGACGTACAGCACACGTCGCTTTCTGCCTTGACGGCGGCCGAAGTGTTCACGTAGCACACGACAGGCGCACCCGGGTAGCGCTTCTTGAGCTGTCGCACGTCGTTTCGGGTGATCATGTGCGACATCGGGCACGTCGCCTCCTTCACGGGCAGCAGCACCTGCTTTTCCGGTGAGAGGATGGCCGCGATTTCCGCCATGAAATCGACCCCACAAAACACGATAACAGCACACGTGATCTCAGACGCGATCTTCGCTAGCTCGAACGAATCCCCAACATAGTCGGCGGCATCTTGAACCTCGTCGCGCTGGTAGTTGTGCGCCAAAATGACGGCGTCGTTCTCCTGTTTCAGACGTTTTAACCGGTCTCTCATAGCTATCGATTCATAGGCGTGCACTTTTCATCGCCCTGGATGTGTGTGCATATCTCACACATTCGTTCGTTTAGATTAAGGTCTTTTCCACTTGCAACGTCTTCGGCGAGTGATAGAATAAGCGTTCTAGTGTCGTCGCTAACGGCGATCGTCGTCCCCCGTTTGCTCGTCACGTAATGGCTGACTGCAGGCTGTGTGATGCCGAGACGTTCTGAGATTCTCATCTGGGAGAGGCCGAGCCGTGTGAGCTCCTTCGCAACTTCTGAGCGGATGGTAGGAAGGATCTGCCAGACTGCCGTTTCACAGGGGGATCGTTGTGTTTTCATGATTCGCTCAGAGGAGCCACATAGTGACGTTCGTGTCCTATTTTTGTCCTTTCCGAAACCTTAATGGTCAGATGCTCGATACAACAGCTCCATATAAATATTATAACAATTGTTATAAATCAATTGTTGTGTAAGAGGTATATGATGCAAAGACCTGGAACGATAGCAGTTCACGGAGGGCAATCGACCGATCCTACAACGAAAGCGAGAGCCGTTCCGATCTATCAAACGACTTCGTACGTATTCGACAGCACAGAACACGCTGCAAAACTTTTTGGGCTCCAAGAGAGGGGGAATATCTACACGCGCATAATGAACCCGACGAATGACGTGCTCGAACAACGAGTAGCTTTGCTGGAAGGTGGCAAAGCCGGCCTTGCGCTTGCAAGCGGTCAAGCGGCGAACGCGTTCGCAATCCTCAACATCGCTAAGCCTGGAGATGAGATCGTATCTTCGTCGCAACTGTACGGCGGCACCTACACCCTGTTCTCATCGACGTTGGCAAGAATGGGCATCAAAGTTCATTTGGTAGACTCGACCGACCCGAACAACTACAACGAGTGTGTCAATGATAAGACAAAGGCCTTTTTCGGAGAAACGCTCGGCAACCCGACCTTGGATGTTCTCGACATTGAGCCCATCGCTGAGCTAGCGCACGACAACGGCGTTCCCCTCATCGTCGATGGCACTGCCAGCACACCCATTCTGTGCCGACCAATCGACTTCGGCGCGGATATCGTCGTCAATAGTCTGACTAAGTTCATGGGTGGGCATGGCACTTCCATCGGGGGGCTCATCGTTGATGCGGGAAACTTCGACTGGACGAACGGGAAATTCCCTGATTTTACCACGCCTGACCCTACCTACAACGGGCTCGTGTACGCCGACGCGTTCGGAGAACTCGCTTACATACTAAAGGCGCGGGTGCATCTGCTGCGCGACATCGGTCCCGCTTTGAGCCCCTTTAATTCCTTCCTGTTCCTCCAGGGACTTGAATCACTCCACGTGAGGATGGAACGCCACTCTGCCAATGCGCTTGCCGTCGCTCGCTTCTTGAATGAGCACGAACGCGTTTCGTGGGTGCGTTACCCTGGTTTAGAGGACGATCGTTCTCATCGACTAGCGCAGAAATACTTGCCAAACGGTGCGAGCGCGCTCGTCGGCTTCGGCGTCAAGGGCGGGTATGACGCTGCCGTGAAGTTCATTGAGAGCCTCAAACTCTTCAGCCACCTCGCTAATATCGGCGATGCGAAATCGTTGGTGGTGCACCCTGCGAGCACGACGCATCAACAAATGAACCCCGAAGAACGCGTCGCAGCAGGCCTCAGCGACGACTTCATCAGGCTTTCTGTGGGGATCGAAGACGTCGCTGACATCACCGAGGATATTGACCAAGCACTCGCATGTACGTCGTAGACGCCATTCCGCGGACCCAACATTACACGTTTGATGCACTTAAGTTAGACTGCGGAAGGACGCTCTCGCCGGTGACGGTCGCGTATGAAACATACGGCCAGCTGAACGCTGCCAAAGATAACGCAATATTGCTCCTGCACGCCTTATCTGGCAGCGCTCACGCCGGCTTTGTAAACGATAAGGGCCAGCAAGGCTGGTGGTATGACTTTATTGGACCAGGAAAGGCACTCGACACAGCGCGCTACTTCATCATCTGTTCCAATGTCCTCGGAGGGTGCAGCGGGTCTACGGGACCAGGCAGTACCGATCCAGCGACGGGGCGGCCATATGGGCTTGGCTTTCCGGTTATCACGATTGGCGACATGGTCCGTGCGCAGAAGCGCCTTATCGCCGGCTTGGGAATTGATTCTCTCTTGGCTGTCGTCGGTGGGTCCATCGGCGGCATGCAGGTGCTGCAGTGGGCCGTCGATTATCCCGACGCGGTTCGATCGGCGGCGATTCTCGCCGCCGCTAATCGACTCTCCGCGCAAGGAATAGCGTTTAACGAGGTAGGCCGGCAAGCGATCATGGCAGACCCGTGCTGGCAGAACGGCGACTATTATGACGGCGCGCCGCCCCGCGCAGGCCTTGCGCTCGCCCGGATGATAGGACACATCACGTACCTCAGTGAGGAGTCGATGCACGAAAAGTTTGGCCGAGCGCTCAAAGGGGCGGATGGTTATCGCTACAAGTTTTCAGAAGATTTCGAGGTCGAGAGTTACCTGCACTACAAGGGGAACCGATTCGTCGAGCGTTTCGATGCCAACTCGTATCTTTACATAACGAAAGCGATGGACTATTTTGATCTGTCCGATCTCACTTCAATCAAATCAAAAATGTTGGTAATATCATTCTCGTCAGACTGGCTATTCCCCCCGGCGCGGCTGAAAGCGCTTGTGAGAACGTTACGCAGGAAACGCAAAGACGTTACGTACTGCGACGTTCAGTCATCGCGAGGCCACGATGCATTCCTGCTCGAGGTTGGGCCGCTCACAGAACTTCTGTCAGGGTTTCTCGATAACATGTACGGGCGGTAGCGGTGCAACGATTTGACCAGGATATCATTGTTAGTCTGATTCCCCGTGGCGCACGCGTACTTGATCTTGGCTGCGGAAACGGGGACTTGCTGACGAAGCTAAAACAAAGCGGTCTCTCCGATATCCGCGGCGTTGAAATCGACGATCGATGTATAGCCGCTTGCGTGCGCAAAGGGCTCACAGTCTTTCAGGGCGATATCGACGAAGGGCTTGGCGACTATGATGATGCATCTTTCGATTACATCGTGTTAAATCAGACGCTACAAGTCGTTCACAAGCCGACCCTTGTTATTCAGGAAATGCTCCGCGTAGGAAATAGGGCAGTTGTGAGCTTCCCAAATTTTGGTTACTTCAGAATTCGGTGGTACATCCTCACCAAAGGACAAATGCCGAAAGTCGATTTTTTGCCCCGCGACTGGTACGATACACCCAATATCCACCTTTCCACTATCAGCGATTTCCAGGCGTTTTGCCGGATGCGAAACATCGCCATAGAACGACTCATCGGTTTGAAAAGCTGCGCGACTGGCAAGACGGTCGGACATTTTCAGAACTTGTTGTCTCAAGTCGGCATATTTGTGATTATGTCCGAACATGAGATTCCGAACTGACACTCGTAGCTAGGTTGGGCCGTCTTTCTCCTAACGGGCGGTTCCTGTAGAACCATTTTTTTGCCGTAGGCCGCGAATTGCCCCAATTTGCCTGGACAGCCGCACGTCCGGTAAAGTGCGTATTTCTGTCAAATATTCAGCACACAGAAGTCTCGCGACAGCGCACTCTACTCCACACCTCCTAGGCATGTAGTTATCGAGTGCGCGAAGCAAAATAATGCCGACAAGACGCTGTCAGACCAAAAGCTTGGCGCCAAAAAAAGGGTCTTTAAAACGCTAAACGAGCCTCTCTGGATGTGCATAGGCCGCAAACTGACGCTCAGTAGCAAAACATATGAGCGTCACCCCAGCTTGAACTGCTGCCTCGACACCAGTGCTAATAGGTGCTGCTTTCGATAGGACCAACGGTATGCCCGCCCGAGCCGCTTTCAATACCATTCCTGCGGGTTGCCTGCCGGATGACAACAGAAACGTGTAGGAGAAGTCGTTGCCTGCGTATATGCCAATGACCTTGTCAACAGCACTGTGTCTTCCAACGTCGACCGCTTGCGCCAGCAGCTTGCCCGTTGCGTCAAATAGCGCTGCTACGTGGACGCCGTGCGTCTGTCTGCGCGCTTGAGTGTCGAGGTGCGTCAAGCTTTTTTTGAGGACCACCTTTTCAAACGTTGCTGCAGACTCAACGCGCACATCTTCGTTCGTCCACCATTTCATCCCAATGCAGCCTGAAGAGCGCACTTCCTGCCAGAGCTCGACCTGATCAAAGGACGAGACAACCATATAGGCCTCGTTCTTATCATCATCAACGTCAATGCTTTGAATCTCTTCAAAATTTGAGATGACTCCCTCAGAGATCAAGTATCCGATGCAAAGTTCTTTCAGCTGTTCTGGCGTCGCGATGAGCGTCGCGATCCTGACGTCGTTAACAAACAGTGTGAGGCTGTCCTCAGCAGCTACATCATCGTAGTCCGGATGTTGGCCGCCGTCATAGTCCATGATTACTCTGGGGAACCGTTTGCTATAGCTCATAGCCGCCCTAATTATGTAGATACGATACTTAAAGGCAACCGGTGATCTGCGGGGTGCCGATTGGCGTTCTTGGCGCGTTTAAAGTGCGCATACAGCCGGCTTTGTTGTTTGGCCAGTTGAACCGGAACTGAACAGCGGAAGGCAAAGCGATGAGGTCGCAATGTGTGAACGCCTGTCGAAGCGAGCCCCTGTATCGAATGATCTTCCCCACCTATGGATGGCCGGGAGGCATTAGGGTAAAGACTGTGATCTCCGGCGGGCAATTGATCCTCAGACGGATTATGCTCGTCCCTATCCCGCGGTTCGTGTAGTGCGTCATGTCGCCGACACGATATCGTCCAAGGGGGTACTTTCGAGAGTACAGACCGCGAATTGGAGGCCCTATGCCCGGCACTATCCACTGCCCTCCATGCGAGTGCCCTGAAATCTGTAAGCTAAATCGCCCTGTACTCGCGCTTACATCCGCGAAATCGGGCTCGTGGGCCAGCAGGATTGCGGGTCCGATGGGCGGGAGCTTCTTCAACACCTTATCCAACCGATGTTTACGCGCCGCTACGCTATCGACGCCAGCAACGTGCAACGTCGCTTGTCCCTTGTTCACCGTCATTACGTCGTTGCTTAGGTCGATAACGTTGCTTTCCCACAATACGTCGCGAACGGCTGTCGCTCCGACCAGGTGATCGTGATTGCCGAGCACCGCGACCGTGCAGTCTTTCGGCCTCAACTTGTTCAACGAGACGACCATCTGCTGAGACAGTCCGTCAACCTCGTACGAGAAGAGATCGCCTACAATTGCTACTAAGTCAGGATGTTGCTGGTTAATAAGGTCGATCACCTCGCCAAAACGCTGCGCGTTGAGCCATTCATCCAAATGAATGTCTGCAATACTTGCAATCCGGTATCCGCGAAACGCAGGATCGAGGTCGGGAATAGTTACGTCAACGTTGCCGATCTCAAACGCGCTCGGCTCAAATCCGCCCCGGTGCATCTTTTTTAGCAAGCGAATTACAGCGTGTTGTCTCTTGTTACGCCGGCGCAGCACTTCTGAATCACGTGGCTTTTTCATTAGTCGGTCCTTGAGCACAACAAACGTAGTTCGTCGTATCTGGTATACTGCCCTATGATGAGAGACAAACCCCGCTGCGCGCCGCTCAAGCGTAGGGGCCAAATTGCTGTAACTGAACGAGTACTCTCAGTACCGAGATACTTAAGCATTTGGCGATTTTATACCGTGGCATCTCCGGCGCCATTACTTGCTCAGATTCTATTTCAATCAGCTGTCAGTATGCAAGTTGGAGCGGCGCGAATCGACGGAAAAGAGCAAGTGCAAGCAAACTTTGCCGCGATAACACGTGTTATCATATGCGAGCTGGAATAGTGAAGTGTCGAGAACAATGCCAGCCTGGCGGAATGGTTACGCAGCCGCCTGCAGAGCGGCTTATCCCGGTTCGACTCCGGGGGTTGGCTCTTATCCATCTCAATATTCAACCAATTTTGTGCTGTAGAGGGGTTCAAGCCGAAGTGCTGCGGATGGCACCATAGACGGCAAGGCGAGACTCGCAACCCATTTCAGACTCCGCCTCGCCGGAGTAGCTGTAGAACAGCATACGTGGGAGCCCGAATAAGAGTTATGAATGTCCAATACGTGCACGGCGATCCCAGACGTAGTCAATGGTCCTGAAATCAAAACATTATTGAGAAGCGGGTCGAATCAGAGGGACGGTTGCTTTTTGCTAAAGGCTGCTCGCCCAAAAAAGGTTAGTAAACGCGGCGGGTGAAGCCAAATTAACCAAAGAACAAGGGAAAACCAGGCGAACTACACGCGAACGAACTGGACGACAAATTGCTTACGTACCTGTACATTATCGTGACCAAACTACTTAGCGAGGCGATAGAGGCTTTGCCGTGCATCTTCTATGTGAAAGATGCGCGCTACAAACCCCCCCTCTTTGAGTCGCTTAACTGCGTATCTCACCGTTCTATATGGCAAATATGTCTCCTTTTCGATATCGCTCAAAGTCATTGTTCCGTTGTTCTCAAGTGTCTTAAAGACCAATTTCACACTCGGAGGGTACTCTCTGAGCCGCTCTGTGAAGGGCTCGTTGTTCGAAATTGCTTCTGCAATCATACCGTTCATGGTATTCACCAAATAAATTAACGGCGTTAACAATATAAATATGTTTCTCGATCTGGGGCTTTGTTGCACAAGTCAGTTTTCCCCACCACTTTTGCAACAAACTGCCAACTTTTGCAACAGACGAGAGAGCAGAGCGGAGCTTTTCGACGGACTTCTTGTAATCTCATAATTTTTTGAACAAACAAACGGAGAGCGAAACTAAAATGAAAGTCTGTATCGAACTAGATGAAGAAATGCAAGAACGTTGGGATGATGCAAAAGACAATTTGAAAAATACGATTAGGAAATTTCATGGAACTACCATTTCCCTTACTAATTCCGATGCGCTGAAAGGTATCCTTAGGGAATGGGACCCAATCTTCTATATGTGCATGTTTAGTTCAGAAGAGATTGAGGCAATGAAGAGAAGTAATCCTCAAGATAACAGCTAAATTGAGATTATCTTAGACTTAGCCAGTTTCTTATCAAATTTCCAATTACGTTCTTAGCTTCTGGCTTGTGCATTATGTTAGTGCGAATTGGCTTTCCCTTAGATTTCCTTTGAAAGTAGCCTTCAGTATGGCGGCTTTCGTCTAAGTATACATTTCCAGCGCCCGTCTTAACCAAGAGGTCGTAATAGGTTGCTGCGTAGGTGAAGTCGTCCAATTTCCCTTCGTCTATCCATCCGTTATTGATAATCTTTTCTTTAGCCTTATTTTCACTTTTTTTATCGACATCCCACAAGATGAGTTCAAGAATCTTATACAAATTGTACCAAGACGCTTGTCGCGCAAAATAAGCAAGCACTCTAAGTATCGCATCGCTATTTTTTTCGTCGCACTGGTCTAAGTAATCATCATACCAACGCTCTTGACGCGGCTGAGGTATCACAATGCCGTATTTATCTTTAATCACGACTTTCGCTGGGTTTCCGAAAGCGTATGCAGTTGCTGTTTTCGCAAATACCGTGACATTAGTTGTTTCGCCTACGTGCTCTCGAATGGCGCTAGTAACGTCCTCATCCTCATCACGTCCGATACTTTGGTAATCGGTGCCGAGCTCAATCTTAGCAAAAGCGGTCATCATTGTAATGAGCTCTCTTGCTGATTCGCGTACTTCAGCAATCTCATCTAGCTTCTCAAACCGACACGCGGCTAACCAATAGCTGCCACCCTCCTCTGTTACCTTGCAAGAAGGGGAGTCAAACAAATCGAGCCAGTAAGCTAATTCAATATCGCTGAATTGGTGATTTAATGTAAAAGATACTTCCCAACGAGTCATTTTTACACCACGCTTTTAATTTATTGAATATGAGCGCTTTGTCGTTCTACATATAGTTGCGGTACTGACGGGGATTTGTAAAAATGAATAAAGAAAAGAGCCGACTTCCTAACAGAACGACGACTTTTTGTTAAGAAAGTCAGGCTCAATCCCCAACTCAAACATCTCCTGAATAACCACGCAGATGTTGTGGCACAGCACTTTTAGCAGCACTTCATTAATCTGAGCGACTTCCGTCTTGCTCCTTACCGAATCCCCAAATTTACTTTTTATCATGTGAAACGTTGTCTCAGCGTTGCTCCGCTTGTGGTATGCTCAAGGAACTCTGTGTTTCGACATTTAAAGTAGAGTACATATGTTCTACATTGAACGCCCTTGGCCTCTCCCGTATCCACGTCCGGAAGGGAATGTCAGGCACCCCCCCTCAAGACAAAAAAACGCACTTTTTCGAAAGAATGGCGTGCTTTCTTCTCACTCTGCTATGGCAACGCACTTACATGCACTCCGTTCTCCGTGCGAAAAAAAGAAAAGGCGGGTGCGCCCCGCCTGTGATGCCGCGCACTAAACAGCGCCGGGACCGCGCTCGCCTGTTCTGATGCGGATCACGTCGTCTACCGGGGAGATGAATATTTTTCCATCTCCTATGTTGCCTGTTTTCGCAATTTCCAAGATCGTGCGCACAATACGCTCCGCGTCTTCTGTCTTGACGACCATATCAATCTGCGTCTTAGGCAAGAGATCGAGGCAGTACTCGCTGCCTCGGTAGACCTCCGCAATGCCCTTCTGCCTGCCCTGGCCTTTGACGTCCGTAACCGTCATTCCAGGGCCGAGCTCTCGCATCGCGTGCTTTACTGCATCGAGTTTTTCCCGTCTTATAATCGCCGTGATTCTTTTCATATGCTCACCTCCAAGTCGTTTCTCGCCCTCCCGGCCCACGGGGGCGTGGTGCCGGCACATATTTTCGGCCCGGGAAACAGAGAGCAGCTTCTTTTTCGAAGTTGCTTGCGCAGCTCAGAGCCCGTAGCCGCCATCGTATCCTCCTGCTCCCATTTCTGGGACATCCAGGCCGTCTACTTCGGTCTGCGATCCGACCCTCAGTCCGACAACTTTGTCTATGAACGTGAAGATCGCAAGTGAGATCGCCGCCGTATAAACGAAGCATGTCGCCACTCCGATGCACTGTGCAGCGAGCTGACTGGGATTTCCGTAGAGAAGACCGGTTACCGCGCCGGAAACGCCGTTCCAGCCCGCGCCGTACGTGCCATCCGCGAGGAGTCCTAGGCTGAGACATCCCCACGCACCGCACACGCCGTGTACGGCCACCGCTCCGACCGGATCATCAACTTTTAGCCTTTTGTCAATGAAAAGCGCGGCTTCGACCACGAGAATGCCAGCGACCAACCCGATGAAGACTGCGCTTTGCGAGTTAACGAACGCACAAGGGCCGGTTATCGCTACGAGCCCGGCAAGTAACCCGTTGCACATAAAGCTGACATCAGGCTTGTTGCTGCGGACTCGCCACATCCAGAACGTTGCCGCCGTCATGCCAGCAACCGACGCCAGCATCGTGTTAACGGCGACGACACTAATACGGAGATCGGTTCCTGCGAGCGTCGAGCCCGGATTAAACCCGAACCATCCGAATGCGAGGATGAGCGATCCGAGCACGGCCATAGGGATGCTGTGCGGTGGAATGGCGCGGACCTTCCCGTTGACGTACTTGCCGATTCGAGGGCCGAGCATCCACGCGCCGACAAAGCCGATCGTACCACCTACCATGTGTACGACCGTCGAACCCGCAAAGTCTACGTACCCGTTGCCCAAGCCAAAGTTCGTGCCGAGCTGCGAAAGCCATCCACCGCCCCAAACCCAGTTGCCAAAGAGCGGGTAAATGATCGTCCCGATGAAAAGACCGTAGATGCAGAATGCCAAGAATTTCCATCGTTCGGCCATGGCCCCGGTCGGAATCGTGGCAGCGGTATCCATGAAGACGACTTCGAAGAGGAACAGCGCAAACACGCCGACGTCATAGGCACCGGTCAGCGCAAAACCGTGAGCACCGAACAGTCCGAACGGATGTCCCAGTATACTGATTGCCACCTCGCTGTTAAGTCCGGTAAACCCGCCCAAGGTGGGAAGCGACGTCAATCCGCCGAACATGATGGCGAATCCGCAGAAATACCACCCGAGCACGCCAAGCGCGTAGATCAATATGTTCATGCCCATCGTGTGAGCCACGTTCTTTGAGCGCGTGAAGCCGGTTTCAACGAGCGCAAACCCCGCCTGCATAAAGAAAACGAGGAAGCCGGCCATGAGCGTCCACACGAAGTTGATGGCCGTTGTATTATGGCCGACAGCATTGGCGAGCTCAGATAACGTCGGTTGGCCAGTTACGTTAGCCGGAACGTTGGCCGAGCCAATGCTGCTGCCCGTTGCGTCGGGCTGACTTCTGTCAGGCAACGCCTGCGTAGCGGCAATTGGCGTTGAGGCGTTCAGCGCTGAGTTTGTAGGCTGTTGGGCACTTCCTGTGATGTACCCCGATTTTGCCATCATCAAACTCACGAATACGAGTATCAAAAGGCAATTTATTACCAATTTTTTACTTGGTTTCCATGTCATTTTGAAACCTCACGTTGTGCGGAATGTGGGCCGGTTTTCGGCCTGTTTGACGTAGATGAGCGGGAGCGCACACGGAGGATCGAGGCGCCCCCACCCTGCGCAGTTCCGCGTCTGCGCTTGTTAGTAGGAAGTTATATGTACAGGAAGTAGGTTTCCGACTTCCTACTAACAAAATGCGTAAAGCAATTATCATATTTAAATTTTGCGAAGCAAGCAAAACAAAATCAAGCGACATTGCCGGCTGGTCAGCGGCGTAACGAAACTACCATCCCATGTTCAAGCTGATCGGCCTATCCTCGTGACAGCTGAAGAAAAAGTAGCTTAGCGATTACTACTTATTGTTCCACTTCAAAGTGTTCGATACTAAGCCAAGGCCGGAGGAGACTAGTCGTTGAAGCCTAACGAAATCGCTATGCGCGGGACGATTGCTGTCGCCCTGGATCTTGTGGAGGGATGCAAGGAGTTCGCAGCCTTGGTTCCCGAGGTCAGGACCAACCTCGTTTACGCTCGGCCCAATCCTAAAAGCAAAGATGATGTTCTAGGAATAGACGGGCGCATAACCGTCGTGAACGGCTTACCTCACGCAGCAGGCAAGCCCAGATTCGGCGCGTCGAGCCACATGGCCCGACTAATGGTAGAGCTGGGCAAAACCGATTCGGCGTTTATGGCAGGCGTGAACTTCGCCAACAATCCATCTCTGACGCAATGGCTCAAGGAGTATTGCAAAGCAAAAGGATGGGTTTTCAGTGTGATCGACCGCAGTAACGAACCGGAAGAAATCAAGGAAGCGGAAGGCGCATCGATGCCCTGGAAAGTTCAGCAAGCGATAGATGCCGCCGGTGGCCAGGTTCCCAAGATCTTCTACGAAACGGGTGCCATCGGTAAAGAGCCCGTGTCGGTGCTTGTCGGGCGGGATCCTATAGAAGTCGCAGAGCAGATCTGTGAAATCGCGAGACGCTACCATGAGCGATAAGATCGGAAAGATAGACCTCGACACCTTCACCTCCTTTCTGCTCCCGCGGCTCGGAAACAAGGATGACTCGGTAATCGTGCCACCGAGAACGGGCATCGATGCCGGAGTTATCGACATCGGCAACGACAGGGTGCTCATAATAGCGGAGGACCCGATCTTCGCTATCCCGCACCAGCCCCTGGAGATGTTTGGCTGGTATACCGTCCACATAGGCGCGAGCGACGTGGCGGTCATGGGCGTCAAGCCCAGATACATGACCTATTCACTGTTGATGCCTCCTGAGACGAATGAAGAGGACTTCCACACCATTGTGGATGCCATCCACAAGGCTGCCGTGGAGCTTGAGATAGCGATCGTCGGCGGGCACACGGGGTACTATCCAGGGTTTGTATCACCTACCATAGGCGGAGTCACCGTCTTTGCCCTGGCAGACAAGCACGGTTACGTTACGCCAGCAGGCGCGAAGGCGGGCGACGATGTGATTCTGACCAAGGGGCCGGCAATAGAGACAGCTGGTATCCTCGCCGTGATCAGGGAAACAGAGCTCTTAGAGAAATATCCGTCGCCCCTGGTAGAGAAAGCTAAAGCCCTCTGCATGCAAATGACCGTGGTAAAAGACGCCTTGTTAGCCATGGAATCCGGAGGCGTAACTGCCATGCACGACGCGACCGAGGGCGGCGTTATCGGCGGGCTCTTCGAGATAGCAAGCGCTAGCGGAGCGGGGATGGAGATACATGAGGAGGCGTTTGTCTATCCAGAAGAGGTAAGGATGGTCTGTGAGGCATTTGGCATTGATCCCTTGGCAGCGATCGCCGAGGGCTCACTGCTGATCGTCGCGAGGCGGAAGGATTCGCAGAATATAGTAAACGCGCTTCGGGCTGGAGGCATAGCGGCCTCCGTAATAGGAGTTGTGACGAGCGACCCCGAAACGAGAACAATTCACCGGCGCGACGGGACAATCGTCCCTCTGGCGATCCCAAGCCAGGACCCCTTTTGGCCATTGTTTTTTGACTCACTGTGAGCCGAGTGGGAGCCGTAACGGTGACGGACGTCAATGCTGCCGAGCTTAGAATCGCTTGCCGGTTGAGACGCGTCGCGCCCGCTCTCGCACTAATATACGAGGAGCAGCCCATACGAGTTTAAATTGGTGTGGGTTATCTTCCCGTAAGCATTGTTCTCGCACGGAATTACTTCGATCGGCAAGCTGAGCTTTCGCACCGTTGCAAATACGTCGATCCCAACGGCTTCCATTGAAGTTCGCACCTTCTCTGCGTGCCTGCAGTTCCTTTTTAGCGAGAGATCTACGACTCCTTCTGATTGCTCAGCCACACACTCCTCGCAATAAATACATGGGTACGCTGCAAATGCAAGAGATTTGTAATATCCTGCGTAAAACGCATGCTGCTCGAGCTCATACACTGTATCTCCTATCCAGCGGATGAGCCGAGCAAGAAATGGATGCCAGTCTTCAGGTATGCTCTTAGGGTCGATATCTTCCATCCCGAGTATTCCCTTGAAGTGCACAATGTACGCTTTTGCGTACTCTTTGAGGAGAGCTCTCGTTTCCGATGGGCCTGGGACATACGGGGGGCAACCGAGGTGCTTTGCGAAGCCCTTGCAGCCAAACACGCACCGCCACCTTACCCATTCGCTCACTACAATTTCACGCGGGTCAATCTCGTAAATCTGAGCATTTTTTCTCTCAGCCAATGCTTTAAGCTCACTTTCTAAGGTTTTGTCGTCCATCTGCATCGCCTTAAAATATGAAAAGATCTCGCAATTTAAACCGTTAGATTACAGAAATAATTCTTATGAGCATGTTCGTTGTTTTTCTTGTTTATTGCGCAACTGTGAGCTGCCACTATATCTGCAGGCTCCTAGACGTCTCGGTGGGGCATGAGGTCGCAGCCCGTGCACGCAGCGCACATCGTCTCAGCCACGTCAGCTCGCAGGCCGCACTGGTCGAGGAGTGCGCGTTCCTTTCGTGCTAGTCGCAAAAGCCGTTCGGCACTAGGTCGCCGCATTCTTGTCTGTGACCGCAAGGGATGTTCGACAACCGCCCTCAGTATAGGGATCACGCCCATTTTGATTAAATCTTGCATGCCGTTTATGATCGACTGATCGTCCTCTCCCAGACCGACGAGGATGTTGGAAAAAACCTTGTTTCGACCGAAAATCTCTACTGCGTCTTTGAGTGCCTGCAAAACAAAATCCAGTGACAGTCCCGGACACATCGTTTCAAAAAGCTGACGGTCCATCGTTTCGACGTTGTATTTTATTTCGTCAGCTCCTGCCTCCTTTAAGAGTTTCGTTGAATTCTGTGTCGGATACACAGCAACCCCGATCGGAAGATCATACTTCGCTCGCAATATGCGAATCATAGCTGCAACCCGCTCAACTTCGCGCTGTGGTGACTCTTCGACACCTGAAGTCAACGCTATAGCTCTTAACTTACGAGCAAGCTTCGGATCGGCGAGAATTCGTGAAATCGCCGTTTCAACATCGCTCTGGTCTTTCACCGACCCTCCCAAAAGTGGCACCGGGCAGTACTGGCAGTCGAATATGCACACCTCGCTTACCGTGATATACGCTTGTTCAGGGCAATGGGCAATGGCATCTTCAAGATACCCACGGACGATTTCTTTTTCGTGGTCGCGAATGACCACTTCATCTCCTTCAAGCGATGCCTTGAGACGGGAACTGTGTTTTATTCCTAGCCGCACCCGGTGACCGTTAAATCGTAAGAAAAAAGACGTCAGTCCGGCACCGGGCCCGGACGCAGGAGTCGTAATGCGTCCAAGTATGCGTTCATCAATGTCCACGCCTCCCTCTGCAATAAGAAAAGCCTTCGTCTCCGCGCTCTTATCCATCGTTTGTTCCCTCATCTATGCCTTTGGCCAGTCGTCCGCTGCAATGGCGCGTGCAAGATGCCCGTGTTCAATTGCCTCTTCGTAGTGCGCCGTGAGTCGAGGGGCCATTGGCTTACGCAGAGGCTGTGCTGTTGCCTGTCATAGTGATTACCGCCATCGCCACGGCGAGGATGTTGGCTGGCCTTCGTCATCACGTCCACTCAAATCGTAAAAAGGTACTCGTGCGTTGGAATACATATATGCTAGGTTCTTTACAAGAATTGTTATCATCTGTAGCATTATATCAAAATCATGTCGAGTGCAACCAGACAATGTCAATCCGACTCACCAAAGAAACAGCGGGAAACTGCGCCCTTCAAGATATTGAACTTGACAGGGTCGTAGCACACATGCGCTCGCATAGCAGTGCAGTGATAGCCTTTTCAGGTGGAGCTGATAGCTCGGTCGTTGCTGCGCTTGCCAAACGGGCTTTCGGAGAAGCAACAGTGGCCGTAACGGTAGATAACGGTGCGCTTCATCACGGCGAGGTCGAGCACGCGGCTGCGATCGCCGACGAGATCGGCATTCGCCATGTTGTGATTACCGTCAATCCGTTGAATATATTCGAAGTGAAGCAGAACGATCCTGAACGATGTTACTTCTGCAAGAAGTTGGTCTTTGGCGCGCTGCGCGACCTGGCTGAGGAACTACATTTCACTGCGGTCATGGACGGCACTAACGCCTCTGATCTCAATGGCTACAGACCAGGCCTGAAAGCTCTGCGAGAACTCGGCGTCGTGTCGCCGTTGCTCGATCTCACCAAAGATGAAGTGAGAAGCCTCGCGCGCAGACTCGGCTTATCGAACGCTGACGCGCCGTCCGTCGCTTGTCTCCTCACCTCATTTCCTTACGGCACGATCATAACCGGCGAGAGAATTGAAAGGCTTAGAAACGCTGAACGTGCGTTAAAGGCGATCGGCATCGCGCAAGTGAAAATCAGAGATCATGATCACTTCGCTCGCATTGAAGTGGACAGGGAAGAGGCCGGCAAGGTCCTCACGCATTCGTCTGCTATAACCAATAAGCTCTTAGAGCTTGGGTTTACCTACGTTACTTTGGATCTCCAATGGCTGCGATCAGGCAGCATGGACATTGCGCTGAGTTCAGCAAGAAAAGAGTCTGCAAATGAGCGTTGACCGGCGCTTGCCGGGCGTCGGACTCACAATTACAAAATCCGTATGTCCTCTAATCGGACGTGGATACCCGCACGTTTCTTTAGTACCATGTTAACAACTCCGGTATGCGAGAGATTGAGCATGCAGTATCCAGGCAAGAAGCGTTGTCTCTTCCCAATAACCGGTGCGTGGTGAATGACCTCTGCAATACCCTCGAACGCGTGCACGTTATAGGCTTGAACGTCGTGTGACTTTTCTTTTCGAGCAGCAAGCGGGCCCAGCGTATGGCACTCGAGGACTCCCGTTATGGGATTGGCGGAGAGAACGCGGAGAGCGTGATACAACGGACATCCTGGACCGGCGGGACGACCAGTCACGAGGTCTCCTGCTGTAATGTTCCAGCGCTCCACCAAATCGGCGCGAAACGGAACGATGAATTTGCGCGCCGAGGGCTCGCCCGGCAAAGGGCGGAGCACGAAATCGTACTCATTCCCTAGCACGTCAGTCCCAGAGTAGCTTGGAGCTTCCCTTCGCACGCCCGCATCTATTTCGTAGTAAGGACAATCTTTGTACGATTTTTCTCCAGCGCGGACGTACAAAAGAAATTGCTCGCACGTGGCCGTTCCGCAGGCCCCACAGTCTTTTCCGGCCGGCACCCAGGCCACGCTCAGTCACCCCGATAAATATTATCGGCCTCCTCGAGCGGCCGTATAACGCCAAAATGGTGCTGCCATCCGATTTCCTTCTTCCCGATGCAGATGGTACAGACTCCGAGAGGAGGTGACCCGCGGAGGACGATTTGCGTGGCGTCGCTAAGACCAGGATAAGCGGTGAGCGCCTTCATTAGATACCGCATACCCGTACCCTGCATCGCATTGGTCTCAATAATGTCGATTGAGGGGGCGACCTCCTTAATGTATTCGCGAAAAACTTCCTTCTCGGCCTGGGAAACGAGGTCAGTCTTCGTGACAACGGCCATGTCAGCCTGAGCAATCATCGGCGCCATTTTCAAAGGTGAGTTGCTTCCCGAGACTGCCGAAAGAACAGCGATACCGAATGACTGGGTCGTGTAGGGGGTGCACCTCAGACAGAGGCCAGCGCTCTCGATGATGAGGAGGCCGGATCCTAAGTTCTGCGCCCACGAAATAGCGTCTTGGAGCACCATAATGCCCGCGTGATCTGGGCACAGGTCACCGGAGTACACCTTGCGCGTCGGAATCCCAAATTCTTCTCTGAGTTCCTCGTCTTCAAACGCGCGAACGACGTCGATTTTCACGTATGCCGGATTGCTGCTCTCGCGAAATTCACGGATGATCTGCCGAACGACCGCAGTCTTCCCGACGCTGGCGGGTCCCGCGATTATGGCGAGTTTCACGCGGGTACCCCTATCTCCTCGTCTATTGCGTCTTCTTCACCGATTAAATCTCCAGATCTGATTCTCTCGCGGAGGTCCCAGAGTAGATCATCGATCTCAGAAACACGTGCAATCGTCGCCCTCTCTCGTTCGCGAGGTTCAAGCACCTTGACTACAGCTCCATTGCTCATCACAATCCGCCGGTCCGTGCTCAGGGCGAGATAGGGATCGTGCGTCACGAAGATGACCGTTTTCCTGCACTCCTTTATGCACGAAATGACGCGTTCCTTGAAGATACCCGCGTTCTCCACTTCATCGAGGAGTAAGATCGGGGTCCTTCCGATGAGAATCGCATCTGCGATAAGAAGCGCACGCGTCTGCCCTCCTGACAGAGCGGTCATGCTCATGGCCCCGGTAATCTGCTCCCCTGTGAACTCATTTGCTAGCCCAATCGTGTTTTCAACGAGGTCTTTGATGTGCGTTTGCTTGCGCGCTTCGATGTGTAGCTCCAGAAAACGTGACACGTCCAGATCTGCAATCACACGCGTGCTCTGCGTGATAAGTGCAATCGGTTTTTTCGACGGATCTCGAGCCATCTCATCAGAAGGAGGAACGCCATTTACGAGAATACGCCGGCCCGTAACCGTATCAGCCTGCGCCAGCACTTCGATATCATTTATGAATGCCGATTTCCCCGACCCCGTCGGCCCTACAATCGAGAGGGTGTCCCCAGGGCGGATGATTATTTGGTCAAACCCTTCTCTTTTGCCATTGCGGTTGGTTCCAGGGAGGACGGTAATTTCACTCATCTGATCACGGTGCATACATAATTCTTCATCTGGTGCCTACAAATAAGTTTCGAAAGCGGCAAAAAGTTATCCTCTAAGTAATAGAAATAATTATAATTTAACCTATTAAGGAAAAAAAGTAAGCAGAACGGATATGCGAAACTAGCTTCGAAGCTAGTTTTAAGGCATTGGGAAGAAGGAATATGCTAAGCAGGGCTAAGAATCACAGTAATTCGAGTATCCGCCTCCAGATAATCGGCATGCGCGACCAGAACGCGGTCGGCGGAAGAAAATCTGTTTGCCATCACTCGCTAAGACGAGGTAGTTTCGCTCACTATTATTATGCATCAGGTGCCATTGATTCGCGAGGCTTCACCAACGTTTTCCACGGAAACTAGGGTGAGGTCTGTTGTTTCTAAAATCGCGAAAGCGGACGATGCGCTATTCAAAGCACCGACGAGCCCTTTTTTCGTAAATCAGCTCGGGATAGCTTGGTCTCGTTGCTCATGCTGCGATTTGATATCTAATGCTCTTCTTATGGCTCGACGTCACAATTTCGTAATTGTTCCGCTGATTTCCAATTCATTGTGACCAAAGGCGTAAATGTGAGCATGCACGTCTTAGAAAATGCGATGAAGCAAAGCAGAGACGGGTTTGATGAAGGAAGCTAATCATCTCTCACTAAGAATCGGGCATCTTCCTACTCTGTACCATACTTCGTTCCTTCTTATGGGTACAGCCCTTCTGAAGAATAATGGCGTGGAAACCGAGTGGACACTTTTCCCCTCGGGTCCCGATCTTGTGAATGCCATGCGCGATGGACACCTCGACATCGGCTACGTCGGGCTTCCACCCGCTATCATTGGCGTTGACAAAGGTACTAGGCTTATATGCATCGCTGGAGGGCACATTGAAGGAACTTTGATGGTCGCGGGAGAAGGTGTGAGAACGGTTGATCAGTGCAGGAGCATGCCAGCGTTTCTCAGCCAGTTTTCGGGGACAGCCATAGGCTGTCCACCACGGGGCTCGATTCACGATGTTATTGTTAACGAATTGCTGAAAGAGTATCATATCGAGGATGTCCATGTGAACAATTATGCTTGGGCGGATTTTCTTCCCGATGCGCTCGTGGAAGCTGAAATAGCAGCGGCTGCAGGCACGCCTGCCCTCGCCGTAGCAGCTCGGAGGTACTATGGGGCACACACGATAATGCCCCCCGCACGATTATGGCCCTTTAACCCAAGCTACGGAATTGTGGCAATGAGAGACAATTTGGCTCGTCACGCGGATGTCCTCCGGAGGTTTCTCGTCGCTCACGAGATTGCGTGTGAGATGATTAGGCATCACCCGGGCAAATGCGCGCGCATCGTTGCTCGAACGACAGGGGTGGTGGATGCAGCTTTTGTGGCGGAAGCGTATCAGATCTCTCCAAAGTACTGCGCTTCTTTGCCTCCGGAATACGTTTCATCGACGATGAAGTTCGTGAACGCGCTTGAAGCGTTCGGATACATCTCGAGGCGAATGAGCGAGACGGACATATTTGATGCATCGCTTATTAATGAGGTGCATACGGCGCCGCCGCACTACGAGCGCGGGTTACAAGGGGCTTTCTAGTACGCCCGGAAAAATGCGAAATGCGCACAACGCAGTGGGATCCATCCGGCGCATAGAGCAATCGTCCTTACCTGGCTACGTATCGAGCGTAAATGCTCTTGGCAGCCTCTGGATCGCGCGTACCCTTGATTATTGCGCGGCCGTCACGGAAAAGGGTCATCTCGAAGTCGGTATGAGGGTCTTTGAACAGCAGAGTGTACTCGTTATGTTTAACCCGCCCGATCCGGTCGAGACTGCCGGCAAGCTCCGCTAATTTGATGGTGGCTTCTCGGGCTGGGGTAATCTGAACGGCATCGCGACCACAGAGTGTTGTGATCTTATCGCCCTTCTTGGCGTCCAAGAACTCAAATTGCGACTCGACACAGCATCGGCAGGCGGGGTCCTTTACAACGTTCATATCTTTTGCAGGGTTTGCTCCCAGACGTCATATATGATAAGTTTTGTATCGGTCGCCTGTTTGCCCAACAAGATCCTAATAGCTTCCGTGGTTGCAATTGATGCGATGATGGGGGGTATAGTATTGAGCACCCCTGCCAGATCGCACGTTTGGAGAACTCCTTGGGGCGGAATGTTTGGGATGAAACATCGTAGGCAAGGGGTTGCGCGAGGGATAATCGGCATCACCATCCCGTGAGTTCCAACCACCCCGCAGTATACCCACGGGATTTCGTGCTTGGTGCAGACATCATTCACCAAAAAGCGCGTCTCCATATTGTCGGTGCCATCGACGATCAGATCCGAATGTCCGAGGATGTCTTCCGCATTGTTGAGGTTGAGATCTTTAATGATGTCGTGGACGACAATGTCTGAGTTTGCGTGTCTCACCTTCTCAGAAGCCACGAGCGCTTTAGGCAAGTCGAGGTCCCCCTCGTCAAACAAGACCTGTCGCTGGAGGTTCGTCAGCTCTACGAAGTCCCTGTCGATGACGGTCAGCTCACCGACGCCTGTCCGCGCCAATAAGTTAAGGACTATCGAGCCGGTGGCTCCGCATCCCACTACCGAAACGCTGCTGTTCTGCAGTGCGGACTGCCCTTCAGTCCCGATCTCGGGGAGAATCAGTTGTCTTGAATAGCGCGCATACTCGTGCCTGGTACTCACTACGGAGAAGTTAGCGTTGACGAGCTTATGGCAATCGTTAGGTGCCATTTTTGTCCCAAACGCAAGGATTAAGTCCAATACTTTGCTGCGCGAGCTAGGTCGAGGTTGGTTAGAAATGCCTTGCCTAAGCGGCGTGGTTCGGTAGCCACGCATCGAACCGTAATCATGGGCTTGCGAAGCTACGTTCTTTATTGCGAGAGGTTGAGACCTTTGCAAGCGTGGTGCAAAGCCTTCTGTTCAACCTGTCTGCGCTCTCATTCTCTGTGCGACTGAATGCGGTCTACTTGAAGGATATTGCTATGCTGAGCAGCATCAAAAACAAGACTAAGATGCTTAAGAAACTATACAGTAAGCTCCTTTTCGTCGCGAAACTCACGAGTGCCACGCTGACCCAGACCAACGGAGAAACTATTGTTAGTAGGACTCCCAAAGCGGTGACGTTGGACGCACTAAGAGATTTGAGGCCCGTCAGCGCGTCTTTGAGAGGTAGAGTTGTGTCACTATTTAAACTCGGGTTAGCAGCGAAAAGAAAAATGCCAATCAGACACACAGAAATGCTGACGGCAGAACAGACCGCCAATGTTCTGGCTAAACCTGAAGCTTCTCCTCCAATGATAGCATCACCTCTTTCACGTTATGACCTCAATAGCATTAGCGACGCCAAAATGACTAATACCACAGCAAAGCTCGCAGTTAGCGCTTCGTTTCGAATCTTGCCCTGCAGACGCGGCCCGATCAGGGCCCCCAAAAAGACCGCTTCAAGCACAATTGCGGCGAGCAGTGGCTGCACGAACCCGTTTGCATAGTAGATAATCGCACCGACCGCGGTCGTCAGCCCAATAATTAGTGCGCTTGTGCCGGTCGCTACCTTGATAGGAACTCGCATGCCGAGCGTCATAACTGGTACGTTTATGATTCCCCCTCCAATGCCTAACAGTCCTGATGCGTTGCCCGCTACGAATCCGCTTAGCAGCCCTAAGAGCGGGTTTCTTACCTGATAGGTTACTAGTCGCTCACCCATGGTGTTAGTATAGCTCCCGCCCAATTGGAATCGATCGTACTGCACGTCACGTAGTCTGGTAGACTGCACAGCGTCGACTTCCTTGCGTCGCAGAAACATGACGACAGCCGTCGCGACGAGGGCCGCAGCGAAGACCTCAGTAAGCAATGTCCGGTTTATCTGCGCTGCTATTTGGGCTCCGATGATCGCGCCGGCGGTCGCGGTGATGGCAAACCACAGAGCAAGCCGTAGATTTAACCTGCAATCTTTAACGTACGTCATCGACGCGGCGCTGGAGTTGGCTATCGTGCTGACAAGGCTTGTGGCAATTGCAATCTGTATCGGGATGCCTGCCGCGAGTGTGAGAAACGGAACCAAAAGAACTCCCTCTCCAATGCCAAGCATCGAGGTGATCACTCCGACGAACACAGAAACGAAGAAAATCATGAGCAGGCTTAGTGGATCCATCTGATCGCTCTCGCATAAGCAGCAGAAGCTTCGCCCAGCAACAAAGTATTACGCTGGACAGCGTAATGCGCCATAACGATCCGCACGATGCAATATCTAAAAACAAATCTCAGTACCGTGCTGCCCCGTTGTCCACCTACCGTCGACTATCCCCCGGAAGAGTAAATGAATACACTAAGCCGACACCCGGAATCGAACCGGGATAAGCCGCTCTGCAGGCGGCTGCGTAGCCGTTCCGCCATGTCGGCACAAGCCGATGCACGTAGACACTCGATTGTAGTAACACAATTGACTTAACGGCTGCGATCAGGGCAATATGTGCCCACATTTTACGATCATTAGTCACGAGAATGCTGAAATGCATCGCCAAGCGACTCTTTTTTTTGCTACGTCGAGGTGCGTCCAATAAGGCGAAGAGCAGGACAAAAGACCGCAACGAGCCGAAATAACGGCAGGTCATTCTCCGAACGTGATAAGTAGCTTTGAGTTCATAAATCGGAGACAGAAAGACCCGAAACGCATCACCAAAGCTGCTATGCCAGAAGAAAAGTACAGCGCACGTTCGGTAAGGCCGTGCAAAGGAGGCGGCATCTTAGTCGAAGGAACGTTCGACAATCCGTTTTCAATGAAAATACTGTGTCGGATTCTGCTCGACGTGGGCAAGTGCGCTGAAAAACTCGGCGTGGCGCGCTTTTTCCACAGAGGATGTGACATCACGTTATACAGAAATGGCAGGGTTGACGTCCATCGCGTCCAATCGACTGAAGAAGCCATACAGATTCTTGACGAGGTGAAAGTAATAGTCCGCGAGGCGTTCGTGCAGAGCGATCAAAACACGAGCTCTCCAGCCCCAAGGGGAGCTGAATGAACTGGGCAAGGTTATGACGTGGGTTCCCACGTCCACCACTGGTTTCCGCCATAGTTCCACACCATAGCTACGCATATTCCGATGAGTTGCGACGTGAGATAGTAGACACCGAATAAGCTCGTCAAGAGATACAAGATGAGTAGGTTGATTACAACCCCAACAACCCGCACGGCGTGATCTCTGTACAGGGCCGTGAGTGTGTATCGAAGCCCGCTTGTTCCTCTGTCGCTGAATGTCCACGATCTGTTCAAGAAGAAGTTGGACAAAAGGCCTGCTTCTATACCGATAACTCCCGCCAGCAGATAGAAAACACCGAGTTCCGTAAGCGCATATAATACGGCTAAATTCAAAATAGCGCCTACGCCGCCTACGGCCACAAATTTCCAAAAACGATGAAACTCGCCCGATCGCAAAAAGAGACTCCACGTGTGCCGAAGATAATGTACCGCGTTTTTCACTCCGAATTTGCTCACGCCATTTTCGCGTTTGTCAAACGTATAGCCGACCTCTGAGACCGTGGTGTAATCTCCTTGCACAAGGATCTCAAGCAGTATCTTATAGCCTACCGGGCTAAGGTTTGCGTGGGCAATGACGCTCTTTTTGAAGGCGAAAAACCCGGACTCGGGATCGTTGATGCTGCGTATCTCTCTGAAAAGCGTTCGGGCGAGGAGGCCGGCACCTTTGGACAGTAATCGTCTTGACGGGCTGAACCCTTCCAAAGCGCCGTGCCCAGCAAAACGACTTCCTATCGCTATATCTGCTCCATTTTGCACGCGCGAGACTAATTCTGGTATCTTTTCGGGAGGATGTTGCAAGTCAGCATCCATAACGACTACGATGTCATACTTTGCTGCTTGAATCCCTGTCAGCACGGCGGTCGCGAGCCCCTTCTCGTCCTGTCTTCGTATGACCCGCACCCGATCACTGTCTGGCTGCAGTGACGCGACCTTCCACGTTTCGTCAGGGCTGTCATCATCAACAATGACGATCTCAAAAGGACGGCCCGATGGTTCCATCGAACGATGGATTCGTTCCAGGAGTTCGGGGATGTTTTCCCGCTCATTGTAGGTAGGGATTACTATGGACGTGTTGTTATTCGGCATTGATCGGGGGAAGCACGAAGCGAGCGCGGTTACGTTTCTTTCAGATGCAAGATTGTTATTCTCCCATATGAGCCTTTCATCGGGGCCGCTGAGAAGTCGCAGGCCTTTTCAGCAAAAGAGCAGAAACGATCCTGCTTAAGAACGGCAGCTATGCGTCTCCCGGCCCATTCACGCCGTGACCTATCAGTGCTAGAGTGCCACTGTAGGTCAAACGAGTAGCAGGCCGCTGAACGCCGATGCAAGGTCGTCGGTGGCTCCGTTAGCAACTATTCGGGCTTTCCATAGCCCTCATCCCTGCACGCATAGAGGGGCGACATCTGTCGCAGCTGATCAACGATTTCTGGGAGGACTTCGTTTACGTATTGAACATCTGCCTCCGTCGTCTCTCTCCCTAGGGTAAGCCTCAGACTGCCGTGAGCATCAACGGGGTCCAGGCCGATCGCCAGCAGCACGTGTGATGGTTCAAGCTTCTTTGACGAACAGGCGGAACCAGTTGATCCAGCAATCCCCTTTGCGTTCAAGCGGAGCACAAGCGACTCCCCCTCGATATAGCTGAAGCTGAAATTGGCGTTGTTCGGAAGACGGCGCTCCTTTCCACCGTTGAGTCGAGTGTAGGGGATCTCTCGCAGTACGGCGTCGATGAGCTCATCCCTGAGCCTTTGTATGCGCACGTTGTCTGCGAAATCTTCGCTCGCCAGTCGCATTGCCTCACTAAAGCCAACAATACCCGACACGTTCTCGGTGCCGCTTCTGAGGCCGCGCTCGTGGCCGCCGCCGAAAATGAGCGGTTTTAATCTGGTGCCCTTCCGAACGTAAAGGCATCCGACCCCTTTCGGTCCGTATATCTTGTGTGATGAAATAGAGAGCATGTCCACATTGAGAGCGGCCACGTCCACTGGAACCTTCCCGACGCTCTGGACTGCATCGGTATGCATGTAGACGCCGTGTGACGCTGCGATCGCTCCTACCTCAGCTATGGGCTGTATTGAGCCGATCTCGTTGTTAGCGTGCATGATTGATATGAGTCGCGTGTTGTCCCGAATCGCCTCTTCCACTTCGCTAGGATTTATCCGACCATCAACATCGACAGAAACGTAAGTTACCTCTTGTCCACGCTGTTCAAGAAACTTGCACGTCTCGAGAACCGCGGGGTGTTCGATCGCGGAGGTGATGATATGATCGCTCTCGCCACTGCCAGCGCGTAGCACTCCACGCAAAGCCATATTGTCCGATTCAGTTCCGCCTGACGTAAAAACGATCTCTGGCGGAGTCGCTCCAATCGTGTGCGCTATCTGTTCTCGCGCGTCCTCGATCGCCTTGCGTGCCTCAAGTCCATAGGCGTGGAGGCTCGAGGGGTTTCCGAAGCGCTCTAAAAAGTACGTGCGCATCACGTCGAGGATCTCAGGGCGCATCGGAGTGGTCGCGGCGTGATCAAGATAAATCATGGTATCACAATGTGTCGGTTATTGAACGTCGTACTTAACTCCTCTCTTTGAGACATAAGAATTTGGCACGTTTAAGAGTAACGAACGGTTCCTGCCCCTGCGCGAAGCCCCTTGCGTCACGCCCCGACAACCTTGTAGTAGTAAGTGTATCCGTTAGTATAAATCTTGTCAACTCCTGCGGCGCTGTTGTCAATCGCGTTGATGCCCCCGCTCCATTGCGTGGCGTTTTGGGGGCTGAGCTTCCATTGTCCGTTCAGAAGGTGCTCGTAGTAGTACTTCGGCGGTGTCGCTGTGAGGAACAGGTAGTTGATTCCGGTGTGACCTGCGCCGTTCCATTGCTGCAGGTATGCGGGATAGACGTAGTCGAGCACGGTGTAGTTCTCGCGCTCACTATCATAAGGGTGCGTCACTAAGGCGCCGGTATAGTACCAGTAAATCATCTCGTCTCTATAGTCGGTCATCGTGGCGTTGTCAGGGTCTTTTCCAACGGTCCAGACAGCGGCGGCGGTGACCCGGCCGTCGGGCGGCGCAGTTACGGTGAAGGTTGAGTTGTAGTTCACCGCAAGAACGGTCACGCTCACGGCTGCTAATATCAGGAGCATCGCAGCTACAGATGGGGCCAGCCACCTTTTTTTGACCGATACACCTTGTGATATCAAGATCAAACCTACGGTGGCAATGATGCCATAGACAAAAGCAACCCAAACGATAATGCGGCTGCCCAGATCCAGAGACGTAAGCGCTTCTATTGAGCTGAGGTAAGCGGGAAGCGTGTTTGCTGTGCCCGCGCTGAACTGCGAAACAAATCCCAGCGCTGTCACAGCCGCGAGCAAAATAAGACTTAGAAACAGGTACCGTATATAGGCGACATCCACCTGATCGGCTTCGTGGCTGTGCGGAGATACCGAATACGCACCGGCATAAACAACGAGGGGAGCCAGAGGCAGAAAGAAAGGCAGGTAACCTGACTGTAATCGCGTTGCGAGGCAGTACACGACCGCTGCAGCTCCAAGCAGAATCGTCAACGCCGCGACAGATCGTCGGTAATCGTGAGATCCCACGAGTAGGTTCGCCAAACGTGTAAGTGATTGCGTAGTGGCTGCACGCGACGCTTCAGTACGCCAAAAAAGAGCGTAGCACAGCGCAAATATTGCATACAGCGCTGCCAGGCCTACCGCCGTGTAAAAAAAGATACCGACATACACGCCGTTGTAGCCGTTAAGCACGTGGTAATAGCCCCACCAGGGCACAAACATAGCAGCGACGTAGGCGGGAGCCGCGTACTTGAGCGAGGATATGAGGAACGGCATCGTGAGTATCGCGATGACCAGAAAGCTTAGGTGGTGGGTGAAGATGGTCGCGAGCAGTATCACCGTGAGCATCGAAAACGTATACGCGCGCGAGGTTCGCCCGACGTAGTACAGGTAGAGGAACAGCAGGGCCCCGCAAAAGAGTATGAAGCCGACGTTCTCTTCGATCATGCGTGACTGTTGGTGCGTGAGGCCCTCGAATACGCCAATGAGAAGGATCATCACTGGGATTGCCCAGCTCGTGAGTCGACCTGAACGTGACGTTATCAGGTAGGCAACCGCAACCATGACGATAGGCGTCGCTATTTGCAAGAAGTACTGCGCGAGCACGGTGAGATCAATTCCGGTAAAAACGGTGAGCGACGCAAGCAGCGCTTCGAGGCCGACTGAGTAGGCACCGTAGTACATCGTCTGGGTCGCGGACGGGGAATAGTGCCCGGTTATCACGTATTTGTTGGTATCGCCGAGGAGCTTCCACGGATCGGGGTCGGCCGAACCGCCCCACACGGCCAGCGAGTATCCGACCCTGAAAACGACGAGCACAACAGTGATCGCGATCAGTGCGACGACGTACTTCCTGTTCACGCGCTCACCCTCGTACATCGGCGCGCGCTTTCAGGAGGCACCTCAACATCGCCAGCGTATGGCGCGTAAGGCTGACCTTGCTGTTCGCATTATTGCTCCACGTTATGGGCACTTCGACGATGTTGAACCCCTCTCGGTTCGCTTTTGCGATCAACTCTGCGTCAAACGCAAATCCGTCGCAGGTGATAGTGATGGCGTCCCACACCTCGCGCCGAAACGCTTTGCAGCCGCACTGGAAATCGCGTATGGCAGTGTCGAGCAGTAGGCGGGCAAGCGTGCGGTACATGGATCCTGAGAGCCGTCTCGAGAGAGGTTGCGGACAGGCAATGATCGACCCGTGCAGCCTTCGTGACCCGACGGCGAGATCGGCCCCCTGCTCGATCGTTGCTGCGACGCGCATGAAGTCACGGGGATGAATCGATGCGTCGCCGTCGACGAACCCGAGCACGTCTCCCGTTGCCAAAGCAAGCCCGCGTCGCAGCGCTGCACCCTTACCGGCCAAGACTGGGCTGCTTGAGAGTATCACATTGCTGGTGTGCGTCGCGAATTCTCGCACGATGTCGGGCGTGTGGTCCGTGGATGCGTCTTCGGCAACGATGAGCTCCAGGCCTTCAAAGGCACTGAAATCGTCAAGCAATCCGCCGATCTCGTCGGCCTCATTATGCGCCAGAATCACGACAGAAATCATTCTCTTTTCTTACACCGTGCTAGGGGGCATAAATAGTGTTCTATTCCAAACCGTGAACGCACGCAGATCTAACCGCTCGACGAACCTCAATCAGCAACAGCGCACCGAAAAAAGCCGTATTTCAGAGTGCAACAAGAATAAATAATAGCTATCGTCATACGATCACTGTTCACTCGGTGCAGTGAGCAGTTTGGAGGAGCGGTGCTAAAAAGCTTAGAGGAGATCAACGAGCGCATTCGCGATGGAAGCGTTTACGTCGTGACAGCTGACGAAATGACTGCGGTCGTGGGCGAGCTGGGGTCCGAGGACGCGGCACGAGAGGTCGATGTCGTGACCACGGGGACGTTTGGCGCGATGTGCTCGTCCGGCGTATGGATGAACTTCGGCCATTCAGATCCGCCGATTAAGATGAGTCAGGTGTGGCTCAACGATGTCGAGGCGTACACCGGCGTCGCTGCGGTTGATGCGTTTATAGGAGCGACCCAGCTGTCGGAGACGCGGGGCCTCGAGTACGGCGGTGCACACGTTATCGAAGATCTTGTGGCCCGCAAAGAAGTCCATATGAAGGCTGTTGGCTATGCCACCGACTGCTATCCGCGCCGCAGCGTCGAAGCTCCTCTCTCCATCGTGGACCTTAACGAAGCGACGATGTTGAATCCGCGCAACGCTTACCAGCGGTACAACGTGGCAACCAACTCCACTGACAGAGTGCTCTACACATATATGGGAACGCTGCTCCCCAGGTTCGGAAACGCGACGTACTCTGGTTCGGGCACTCTCTCACCTATCTATAACGATCCGGACTACGAGACCATCGGTGTCGGAACGAGGATCTTTCTGTGCGGTGCGCAGGGGTACGTCGTCGGCAACGGGACGCAGCACGACCCGGCGAACAGCTTTGGCACGCTCATGGTGTGCGGCGACCTCAAAGCTATGAGCACCGATTACCTAAGGGCGGCGATTCTCCACAAGTACGGCACGTCGCTGTACGTGGGCATCGGCATCCCTATTCCCGTGCTGAATGAGGGGATTGCGCGAAAAACTGCCATCAGCGATGCCGATATCAAGACGACGATCCTCGACTACGGCGTCGGTCGCCGGTCGCGGCCAGAACTAAAGACGGTTAGTTATGGGGAGCTCAAATCCGGGATGATCGATCTAAATGGCAAGGAAGTGCGCACATCATCCATGTCGAGCTTCTTCAAGGCAAAAGAAATCGCTACCGAACTCGCGGCGCGTGTACAAAAAGGCGCGTTTGAGCTCGCCCTGCCGACAGCGCGGCTCCCGCGGCAGGCCACACAGAAGCCCATGAAGCAACTTTCTGCCGTGCCACTCGTGCGTGAAGTGATGCTGCCAAGCATCACCGTGCGTGAAGCGATCAGCGTGCGAGAGGCTGCTAAGATCATCGTCGGAAAGCAGGTGAATCACTTGCCGGTTATCTCAGCCAGCAACAAGCTTATCGGCATAGTCACGGCGTACGATATCTCCAAAGCGGTTGCGCTAAACAAAGGCGACAGCCTGAAAGGCATAATGACGAGGCGCGTTGTGACGGCGACGCCTGATGAGCCGATCGACCTCGCCGCACGGCGTCTCGAGCGGCACAACATCTCGGCACTTCCTGTTATCGATCATACGAATAGCGTCATCGGCATCATCACCAGTGAGGATCTGAGCAAGCTCCTCGCGTGTAGGTAAGCGGAGGACAGGGAGGCATCCGTGAAGATCGTATTGAAGTTTTCACAAAAGATTATGCAGGATCCGCTGCTTGCAGATGTCGTGCTCGAAACGGGCGTCCGCCTCAAAATCGATCGGGCATTTGTTGACGCCTCTATCGGGGAAATCGTAATCGACGTGCCCGACGAACGCGTTGAAGAGGTTGCGGCAGCCTTCCGGCGACGTGGGGCTGAGGAGCGCGAGATGGACACGCCAATCGTATTCGATGAAGCTGAATGCGTGCAGTGTGGCGCGTGCGTGTCAGTCTGTCCTGTTGAGGTATTTGAGTACAAGGACGACAGGACGATTTCGATCAACCTCAAGCGGTGCGTGCTCTGCAAGACCTGCATTGCGATGTGTCCGCACGGCGCTCTGAAAACTGCAGAGGAATGAAGGAGAGGTTTCAGCTCAAGCAAACGGTCGTCACAATCGTCGCGGACGCACGTGTGCACATCGAAAACGCAAAAGAGGCGATACGCAGCCACCGACGCGAGCTGGAGCGTTTCATCGCACTCAATCCTTTTTTCCGGTACGCACTCGAACCTCTCGATGAGTGCGTCGGGGCGCCTCCGGAGATAGCGCGCCGCATGCTAGAGGCCTCCTCTGCGGCGAATGTAGGCCCGATGGCTGCTGTTGCGGGTGTTATCGCGGATCTCGCGGTTGAGGCAATGGTTGACGCGGGTGCATCTTATGCCATCGTCGACAATGGGGGCGACATCGCGCTGTCAACTGACCGCGAGGTGACCATTGGGATATATGCGGGTGAGTCAGCATTCAAAGACGTTGCATTCAAGATTAGGCCAACACCATTTCTCGGCGTGTGTACGTCCTCAGCGACGGTCGGCCCGTCGATAAGCTTCGGCACGGCAGATGTCGCGTGCGTCGTCGCCGAAAAGGCGTGTTTGGCTGACGCTGCTGCATCGGCGCTTGGCAATTTGAGCACCGATCCTGAAGCGGCCTTTGGCGCGATAAAGGACATTAACGGAATTCTTGGCGCCCTGTTAATCGTGCAAGACAATCTCGCTACGTGGGGTACGCTGCCTACGCTCGTCCACGCCTCGTTTGACGAAGCGTGTGTAACACACGCCTAGCACGCCAGAATATTGAAACGATCACCAGCGCTTGCTAAGCGCGCTTTCGTGTCTAACAAAGCATACTGTGGCGAACTGCCGCTATCGCCTCTGGAACTAAAGGTTTTCGCGCCACCACTCGATCGTCCTGGTTAACCCCTCACTCAGGCCAACGTGGGGTTGCCATCCGAGCGCAGTGATGCGCGAGATATCTGCCCACATCCTGTCTATTTCGATGGCCGCTGATCGGCGCCGTGCGCGCTGAGATGCTACGGCTATGCGTTTACCAAGGATCTGCGCCACGCGTGTAACCAGTGCTTCAATGCTTACCTCGACTCCCGATGCGACGTTGTAGATCCCTTGGCCAGCATCAGCGAGTCGCAGCAGAGCCTCGATGACATCATCTACGTAGGTAAAGTCCCGCGTCGGGGCCAGATTACCCATCGTGAGCGAGTCGTGGGTGAGCGCCTGCCTGATAATCGAGGGTACGACAAAGTCAGGATGTTGACGAGGGCCGTACGTGTTAAACAGTCGCGCGATCGCTGTCGGTATGCCGTACGCAGTACTGTATGCGGATATGAACGCTTCTGCAGCTAGCTTGCTTGCCGCGTAGGGCTCTTGAGCGTGAACGGGGTGCTCTTCGTCGATAGGAACGTACCTGGGAGTGCCATACACGTGGGCAGTGCTCACGAATACGAATTTCTCGACAGATGGTGATCGCCGCACGGCTTCAAGAACGGTTATGGTGCCGGCCGTGTTGGTCTCGAACGTTTGGCTTGGATCATCGAGGGCGTGCCCGACGTGGGCTTGGGCGGCCAAGTGAAACACGGTCGAAGCGTCGTTGATCGAGAATGCGTGGCTGAGGTTGCCACGCACGACATTCAGGCGGGGGATTTCTTGGGAAAGCCGATCAGGCCGCCCCCGTGCGAGAATGCTGATGGCGGCCCCGCGATGCGCTAGGCATTCGACCAAGTGCGAGCCGAGGAAGCCCGTAGCGCCTGTTACAAAGACCGTTTCTAGTTTAGCCATCTCAAACTCCCTTGGATGCGATCGGACGGACGAGAAGCAGCCGCGTTACTCGTGGACGGGCTTCCTACCGGAGTCTGCATCCAATTCCGACGAGCAACTCCGTCACGTCGCGGTGCAGCTGTCCGACGTTGCCGTCTCGATAGGTGGAGACGCGGAAGGTGTAACTTGCGCGCGGCGCGTAGTGATCGATGACGTTCACCGCGGTAACCCCTGGGACGGTGGAAAGCACGCGGGCCACAACATCGGGATCCGCCCCGGCAGGAAACACCGCGGAAAAATCCTGGTACCGCTGGCCGCGCGCTAGCCGGTAGCGCTTGAGCTCTTCTTCCGTCATCAGTTGCACGTTTTCCGTCTTTAAGGTAACCTCCATGGATCCCTCTTCTACGGCGATTTCGTCCGACGAAGCTCTTTTTATAATGCCGACGTGCACGGCTCCGGTGTAGACATTTCGGAGCCCGCGCGTACTCCCGATGGATCGCTTAAACTCTTCCAGCTCTTTGATGTTGGCCATAATAAGCTTGTTGGAGCGTTTTAGGGCCGGCTCGGCGTCCCCGAAGTGCTTTGCCGCGCGCTTCATGATCGCAACGAACGCGTCGCGATCCTTCGCGTTAATAATGTCAACGAGTGTCGCGCATTGCGTGAGAAAAGCTTCGCGGACGGATCGATCGGCGCTCATCTGGATTGAGGCGTAGAGTGCGGGGTCCTGCCCCAGGATTCGTCCGACGAAATCTATGAGAATCTGGTAAACGGGGCTCATGAAGCGGCGCGAGCTTTTGATATCAAAGCGGAGGGCTTCAAGTGTAGCGCCCGTGGCGATGTAGCCGAAGTGGGTTAGTCCTTGAATCACTGACATGAGGCGGTCGTGCTCGTCAGCTGAGAGCTCCTCGACACGAGCGCCCGCGCTTTCAAAGAGATCGACGAGAAACTGACGTCCGCGCTCTCCGCGCACCGGCGTGACGATGACGGTCTGCCCCTCCATGTCGGGCATGCTCGGACCAAAAAGGGGATGGACGCTCACGAGCTCGACGCCTTGGGGGGCGCTGGCCAGCATCTGTTTGACGGGTTCTCGCTTGATGGACGTTATGTCGAAGAGCACCGCGTCTGGTTTCAGGTGGGGTGCCACTTGCGCAATCACGTCGCAGGTGACGTCGATGGGCACAGCGACCATAACCACGTCGTAGTCGGCGTAGCGGACGCGCGACGATCGCCCAACAAGCGTGACCTCCACCCCTCGTTGCACAAAAAATCGTTCGAACCAGCGCCCCATCTCTCCGTGACCGCCCACGATTGCCGCTTTGAGTGACATTACTGCACTCCCTCGTCGTCCGTCCCACTCGCGCTTCGGAGTGCTTCGCGAACTGCCGCCTCCATAGTCTGCACGGGCGGGTCTAACGCGGTCCACAGGGCGAAGGAGGCCGCCCCTTGGTGCACCAACATCTTCACGCCATCAATTGTGTGTAATCCTGCGGCGCGGGCCTCGCGTAACAAGGGAGTCTCGAGCGGGTGATAGACGATGTCGAAGACCACGAGACCGGGATGCATTTGGGCTGCGGTTACGAGCGTCTGTCCTTCGAGCACGCCGCGCATTCCCACAGTGGTGGCGTTGATGAGCACGCGTGCCTCGCGGAGCAGGCGATCGACCTTATCCAGGCTGTGTGCCTCTATGTCGCCACAATCACAGTCGATGTTCTCAACGGTCATTTGCCGGGCCAAGATGAGTGACCTGCTCACCGTCCGATTGGCAACGAGTACGCGTGCTCCGTTGAGTAGCAGTTGTGCCGCGATCGCCTTTGCAGCGCCCCCTGCGCCAAGGAGCAGGATGCTCGCGTCTTTGACCGTGACGCCGGCCTCTTCGAGTGCCCTGACCGCTCCAACGCCGTCGGTGTTGTAGCCCGCTCCCGTGCGGTCGATCGTGTTCACCGCGCCGATTCGTTGTGATAATACATCAGGCTTGCAGTGATGCAAAGCGGCTTCTTTGAGGGGAAAGGTGATGTTGAGTCCGCCAAATCCGAGCGCCCGCGCCCCGCGTATTGCTGTTTCAGCGCGCCCCTTGTCTACGTCGAAGGCGATGTACGCTGCATCGAGGTCCAGCGCGGCGAACGCGGCGTTATGCATGACCGGTGAAAGTGAATGAGCTATTGGGCTGCCAAGCACGCCATAAACGGTCGTTACTGCCATGAACGGATCTCTTCAATTGCACGCTTTAGCCGTGAGACGCTGAGCATCCCGGGTGACGCGCGCTTTCCGGTGAACCCGTACGGCCGCATCTTGGGGGAGATATGCTTCCCCACGTACCCATACAGCAGCGATGACCCGTAAATTCCCATAAGTGGCCTGATATGCGATCCGAGGGCGCCCATGGGCACCAAGCAGAAAGTAACGCCCTCTTCTCGCACGGCAAGGCTCACGTCAAGCACCCTCGGTACGTCTCGTAGGTGCTCAATGGTGACCGCCAGCTTGACGACGTCGCCGTAGCCATTTGCCGTTCGCACGATTTCAAGCATTGCCGCTTCTGCAGGCGTTCCGTCGAGGTCGTGGTACGAGAGCAACGTGGGACGACCGTGCGTCGCCGCTTCAGCAATCAGGTCGTCCCTATCCGGCGCCATGAGCTCAATGTCGACGATCGACGCGTATGAGATGAGGGGGGTGAGCTGCTCGCGGCGGTTCAGCGCGGCGTTCCCGCCCTCTTCGACTCGACGATTCGTGAGAATGACGGGTAGCGAGACCTCGTCGAGATCGCGCAGTACGCCGTTCGTGTCATCAGCGAGATCGGCGCGAAATTCGATGATATCCGCTCCCTCTTCGACGGCCTGTCGCGCTTGGCCTGGCTCGTATATGACCCCGACGATCTTTGGTCCTTCGTCTCCTCCGATAATCACATCGCCTAGCTGAATCACCTGATCACCTCTCGATGAGCGTCTCCTCAACGCCTATGCCGAAATGCCGTCCTGCTCGCTCGCAGTGCGTGAGGACCACATCTCCTGGTTTCAATTCGGTAACGGCGACGGCTGTGCCTCCTTTCGCGACAAGCTTGATGGTCTCGGCGTTCTGAAGCAGCGTCTTGATCGTCGTACCGTCCACGTCAGCCTCAATCAGAATGAGTGGGCGCCGCTCAATCTTTACGCGGCCGATCACGCCGAGACGCGTCTCCCCGTCACTGCGCACGATCATCACGTCGTCTCCTGCCTGTAGCTCCGAAAGGTAGCGCGTCTTCTCCTCGCCATAGATATACGCGTGCACCGGCCCGGCATTTACGCGAAACGGCCTCGGCGCGACGTAAGGGCTCTCTTCGGTCTCAGCGTGGACTAGGAAAAAGCCGTTGGCGCCTGACCCGATAAGCATGCCCTCGCCGCTGACCATGAGTGAACACGTGTCGATGCACACGCGGTCGCCCATGCCGACGGGCTTCACGGTCGTTACGGTGGCGGGCACCAGCTCGATGACGTGCTCCGATTTATGCGCAAATTCGATCGTTTTTGCGATTTGTGACAGATCGTCGGTATCGAGGAGCACGCCGTCCGCACCGTGTTCTAAGGTCTCAAGCGCGGTTTTTGCCTCTTCGAGTGATCTTACGCCTGCGATAATATCGACCGTTCCCTGCAGCGCGGCGATGAGATTCTCAAGCGGGATGACCTTCCAATCCGTTCCGATGATGATGAGGTGGCCGCACGCCGTTGCGACCTCTTGTGCGAACCGCTCGTGGGCTTTATCGGAGATCACGACATAGGCCGCCGTCTCAGCGGCCAGCGCGCTTAGCCGCTTGTAGTCGGTCGCGTCGGTCGTCGTGCTTGGAAGAAGGAGCGTCCCGTCGCCTTCTCCGCCTTTTCCCACGACGCGTATGTCGGCGTGATCGTCTCGCCCCTCGTCAAAGGCCGCCACCGTTATTCCGCCAAGTTGCTTCACGGCATCCACGTCAGTTTCGCTGACCAACACGCAATCGGCGCCCGATTCGAGCGCGAAGGTAATGATCGGCTTTCGATCTTCCCACGGGCCCGCGTCCGCTTTAATCCACACGCTCTTCATAATTTCCTACCATGCACATCGCCCTCAGTCATTTAACGTTAACGCTCTACTTCTTGGAGTGCCTCTTTGACAGAAGTGTTGTCGTGCACGATGCGCGATATCGCGCGAACGATGTGAGTCGGCTTGTCGTGCTGGAACACGTTGCGCCCAATGGCCACGCCCCGTGCGCCTACCGCGATCGCGTCTGAGATCATCTGAAGGAGCTCAGTGTCCGTCTCCACTTTGGGGCCTCCGGCGATGATGACCGGTACCGGACAACTCTCGACCACGCGTGCAAACGAATCAGGGTCGCCGGTGTAGTTCGTCTTGATCATGTCGGCGCCAAGCTCTGCACCCGCGCGCGCGGCGTGGGCGACGACCTCCTCGCCGTACTGGTCCGAGACCTTCACACCGCGGGGGTACATCATGGCGAGGAGGGGCATGCTCCATTGGTTGCAGCGTTCCGCAACGTGACCGAGCTTTTGAAGCTGATTTGCTTCCGTCTCCGAGCCGATGTTTATGTGCACGCTGACCGCGTCTGCGCCTATTTTGAGAGCCTCCTCGACCGTACACACGAGAACCTTGTCGTTCGGGTCGGGGCCCAACGAGGTCGATGCGCTCATGTGGACGATCAACCCGATATCGCGGCCGTACCCGCGATGACCGTGTGCCACCATTCCCTTTTGCATCAAAATGGCGTTTGCTCCTCCAGCGGCCACCTTGTTCACGATGTCGGAAAGGTTTACAAGGCCTTTGACCGGGCCTATGGAGATTCCGTGATCCATCGGGATGATAACGATGTTGCCGCTGTCGCGATTGGTGATACGCTCTAGTCGTACTACTTTACCTGTTTCCATGTCAATTCTTCCACATTGTTAAAGTGTAACACTATAACGCGGCTTCCGATATAAACTTTTTTGAAGAACCCTTATTACGCAAGCGACCAGAAGGTCAACGTATGCTCGTAGGCGTGCTCGGACCAGAAGGGACTTATAGTGAGATGGCCGCGCTGGCCATGGGCTTTCGGGAAGACGCGCTGTGTTACTTCACCACCGTAGAAGACGTCGCCAGCGACCTTATCGGGCGTCGGCTTGACTGCGGCGTCATCCCCTTAGAGAACTCGATCGAGGGGTCGGTCGGAACCACGCTCGACGTGCTCCTCACTATGCCGCTGCAGATCGCCCGCGAGATCATCTTGCCCATACGCCACTTTCTTGCGGCCCTCGAGGGCGCAGACATTCAAGTGGTGTACTCTCATTGGCAAGCAATCGCTCAGTGCAACGCGTTTTTGCGCGCGTTTGGGCGGCAAGTGGTCGCGGTGAGCAGTACGTCACAGGCCGCGCACATGGCGAGCGAGGATCGACGCGCGGCAGCGATTGCCTCATCTCGCGCTGTGGAACGCTACCACCTGCAGATCGTTGAGGAGGACATTCAGGATGTCAAGGATAACTTCACCCGATTCGTCGTCGTGACGCGGCGTGGTGGACAACCGCCGGCTCAAGAGGATTTGAAGACGTCAATCGTGCTCGAGCTGAAACGGGATAGGCCAGGAGCCCTCTATGAGGTGCTCCACGTGTTTGCGGAACGGCAGCTGAACCTCACGAAGATTGAGTCGCGGCCCGCAAAGCGGTCGCTCGGTGAGTACATCTTCTACATCGACCTTGAGGGCAGCGCGTCCGACGCCGTGGTTCTGGATGCGTTAGGTGCGCTACAAGAGCACGTATCGCGACTAAAGGTGCTTGGATCGTACACTTCCGAAACCCATTTCACCCCATAATGCACCAGGGCCACAAAACACCTGGATCCGGCTCTTCTCGCAATAGCGCTTATCGGATCGGGGGCGCTCACTGTCATTCGTATCGCGTGCTTCACACGCCATCGTGTCCGTCTTTCTCGCGATAATCCCGTTTCTGTTACGTCCGCGAGGCGGTTCCCCGGTTAGGCGCGACGCGTCATGTGGGTGGCACGGGGTCGACCGGGGGGTATGACTCCTTTCCGTGCGAGGCACGCCTTTGGTCATAGATGCTAAATACGACGGGGCGCAATGGGAAGAGAGTATGAAGCTGCTCGCCACCGACGTTGATAACACGCTGACGGGTGACCGCGCCGCCTACTCAAGCCTCGTCGCCCTGCTCTCGATGCATCGTGACGTCACTATCGCTTACGTCACGGGCCGCGATAAGATCCAAATGTTTGAGATCATGGCCGGTGAGTGTTTGCGCGAGCCGGATTACTTTCTATGTAACGTCGGCACCGAAGTCTATGAGGGGCCTGATTACCGGCGGGATGACGCGTGGACGCGGCATATCGATCGTCAGTGGGATCGCCTTGAGCTACGCCAGGCACTTGCGACGATACCGCATCTTTTCCAGCAGTCGCGCCAGTTTGAGTTTAAGCAGAGCTACCATCTTTTTCGCAAAGCCGATGTCGTTATACCAGAGATTCATAGGCGGCTCAATGAAATCGGCATCGAACACAAGGTTGTCTACTCGAGCGGGACCGATCTAGACGTCATTCCGAAACGAGCGGGAAAAGGAGAAGCGGTCGACTACGTTAGGAAGAGGCTTCGAATTCGTCCACGCAGCGTCCTCGCAGCCGGCGATAGTGGGAACGACATCGAGCTGCTCTCTGCCGGGTTTTTGGCGGTCGTCGTCGGCAACCACAAATCGGAGCTCAACGCTGACGCGTTGCCTGAGGACGTTTACTGGGCGCGCGAAAACTACGCGGCAGGTATCATCGAAGGAATAGAGCACTTCGGATTCTTGAAACCCTAACGATTCGGAGGCCACGCACCTATGTGGCGCGCGTTAATCAATCGATTGGGATCTTTCGAAGAGAGCCTTTGACGCGATCTTTTTCGCTTTCGCGCTCGTCAGCTGCGCGCTCCGTAAAGTAGTCAAGCGCGGCTGGACAGTTGACCGCCAGTTGTTCGTAGAAGCGTCGCGCCACTGAAACGTCACCAATTTCGATCTCGTGCTGATAGGCGTCTGCGAGCACCGTTGGAAGGGCTCCGAAACGTTTGAGGATAACGGCAATGGCTACGACCGCTTGATTGGCATCTTCGGTAGACCAGCTCTCAACCATCTGGCATACAGTTTCGCTGCAATTACAAAAAACTTACGCAGCCGTTTGGGATTTATTTGCGTGTTTCCGCTCAACAGGGGCTTTGTGTCTTGCGTCCAGAGGATTTGCGGTACGTCCGCTTAGGCGAGCACGAGTGACGAGGTGCGCGCCGCCAGTTCATTTTCGCTCAGCACTCGCAACGTTTTTCCCTTCAGGTTTGTATTGCATTACGCGATGACCTTTGCAGCTGAGATGAAGGAGAAAAAGCAACTGTTCTTGCGCGAAATGTACACCATTGCACAGGGTCGATTCGGGGTCTTAATTGATTCGTATGACGTCGGCGAAAAGCACGGGTTTGATTGGGAGACACTCGAAACGATCGTCGAGTACTTGGAGGCAAAAGGGCTTATCGCTTCGTATGAGGGCACGCTGTATGCATCGCTTACGCTCAAAGGAGTTGAACGCATCGAAAGCCCTCAGTGATTCACTACCACATTACTCAGATTGAGCTCCTACTTCACGTTAGCTAGTTCCATTGGTAATCGAACTGCTGACCATCGATCGCGAGCATACACCCTCTGCCAAGTTGAACTCGTAAAGAAAGGCATTAATAGTCTGCGAACGTTGACGACCTGGAGGCGAATCTCGTGAAAGTTCCACTTAATCAAGACACGATGATGAAGTGCATCTGCCCCGGCTGTCCGACCTTTCAGAAAAACGAACTTACCGATGGCACGTACTGCGCAATGGGCGTGAGCGAAAAGAAGCCCGAAATGAAGGGGTGTAACTGCTTGAGCTGCCCCCTCTACGCGGAATATAACCTAAGCGGCGCCTACTTCTGCATACACGGTGCGGCAGATTGAGACGCTTACGTTGAAAGCGACGCGCGTCGCACTCATTTGCGCTCTCTGGTTCGACAGTGTGGTCAGCGGACGAGCGCACGCAGCGCTAATAAGTAAAACTATGTCCGGCCGCTTTTTTGCAGTTTTGGCCGTGTGACTATGAAATCGTCCACGCTTTGCGTTAAGCTTAGTTGATGCCGAGCGCGACGTCCGTTTTTCACAAGCTCAGTCCGCGAGATCACATCACTTCAAGGTGCTCACGCGACGGTGAAGGTCTCTCCCGCGCTTTTAGCCCTGGATGAGAGTTGAGTCCCGGCGTGCTCCATAGCCGCTCTTTCAGGTGGCGGAGCGATGAAATTAAGGCCATCTTGCCGAACTCAAGGCGATGCAAGCCGACGCAAAGCTTGAAGAAATCGTTGCGCGCGAAAGATCAGGAAGATTAGGGGAGTGGCGCATGTGGCCAAACGTCCTTGGCCCTGCTTAGCCACTAGTCGGTCTTCTTTGATCACGTGGTTCACAGTACTTGCGATAGACGTTGAAGCGCGTCAAGTGGCAGCACGTTCGTTGGTAAGACTGCCACGCAGTAGAGATAGGCCGCCACGCAGAGTAGTGCGAAAGGGATGAGGAAATGCACTCGCTTCTTTGGGATAAGCTCGTCGAAGCCGATTATGAGTGCGAATGGGGCAATAGGCAGCAAATATCGGCTAATGTCTTCGTGGAAAACAAAAAGCAGCGGGAGAAACATAACGAGCGCGTAGAGAAAGAGCTCTCGGAAACGCTTTTCATAAAGCTTGACGATACCGAGGCCATAAAGGAAAAAGAGCACGACGTACCACTCGCCAGCAAATGCACTGCTGCTCTCAGGAAGAACGCTGCTTGCAGGGATGAGCAGCAAGGGAATCTGCAGGTACCCGGTATTCACCGCAAAGTAGGCGAAGAAGTTACCTAGCGAATACGCGTAAAACGTGAACAGCAGCAACAAGGATGCAGGGACCGCGAGGGCTAACACGACTCTTTTTGGTGTCAGTTTCTTATTCCAGAGCCAGGAACCTACCAGTACAAAAAAACTGAGCACGCCCCATATCCGTGTCAGGGAGGCCGCGACGCCGAAGAGCGTCGCCTTGCCCGGGGCATCTTTTTTCAAAGCGTAGAGCATCAGTAAGCTTACGAGCATGAAGAGCGGTTCAGATGCGCTGACGCTCCGGTACAAGAACCAACGCGGTGGGAAGAAAAGGAACAACAGGGAGGAGGAAAATGGATCGTGCACCAGTTTGAATCGTGTCGTGAACACGTAAAAAGTGACCACTGCCGCGGCGGAGATCACAAGGTTCGCCACCACCATCGCGGCGAGCGGAGCAGTAACGAGCGAAAAGAGCCATATCACGGAGGGGTAGCCAGGCAAGTGCGCCGCATAGTACGCGGCCGGCAAGCCAAGCGCACCGTAGATATTGGCGTTCGGGGATTAGAACGTTTTTGAAACCACGGCGTAGAGCGGTCCGTCGTAGTACCGCTCAATCACGGTAATCCCCGTGGCTGGCAGTTGTACCCCTAGGATGGTGTGAACGTTTAACGCAAAGGGTAGGTACAAGAGCAGAGATGAAACGATCGAGACAGCGACCAGTATGGCGATCTCACTTTTTTCGTTCATCGCCTCATGTTTTGCATTTTCCTATAAACGGCTGGCGATAAAGAAGGACAGATGCCCATGGGGCCGCGGACGATGCCTCGCGTTATCCTCGTCTTTTCGCGTCGGTCAAGCTGAAGGGCAGGTGTTCGAAGCTAAGGAGGGAAAACGTTATCTCTGGCTGCGGCGTCCTGGTAAGCGATGTACCGTCGTAAGCGAGGTGAACGATGTTAGGCACACTAGCGCTCATGAAATTGCTGCTGATATTAGGTTTCATAATCGTCTTGATACACGTCCTTGTGTTGGCCGTGACCGTACTGATACACGTTATGGTGTTGGTCCCTCGGCTCCGAAAGACCATGATGAAGCGTAGTTCGTGCTGTCAAAGCGACTGACTGCTCTCTCATTAACTGGCGCGACTTCCTAAAAGCCGATGATGATAGCGCTTTCTGTTGGCGCGTGGCAAACGGGATACACCGCTTTACGCAATTTGCGGACGTTTCAATCACGGCATGAGGATCGTAGCAAATAGGCACATTCTGTTTCCAAACTTATGCTCTTTTTATTGGTTTCTGTAGTGACTCGTTCGGAGTCTCGAACACAGCAAAAGTGGTGAGTCAAGCGTTCGTCGCCGTGAGAATAAGCAGGGGTTAGGAGACCGATACCACATGGCGCAAGCGAGGGATTGGGGCGCCCGTGTTGGGCAGGGGTGCAAAGGGCTTGCTATAGCTGCGATAGTCATAATTTCTGGCATAGTCCTCATCTACGTAGCCAACAACACAGTGAGCGCCGCCACCCCGAGCCAAGCACTTGTTGCCTATGTCGGTGTATTTGTGGTCGCAGCGGGGATACTCTACGGCGCAAGCACGCTGCTAGTCCCCGAGTGAGTTTGTTGCCTTTCACAGACCTTCTAGGGTAGCCAGAGGGTGAGCTTCCGGGGCAGACACGTCTCTACACGCCTGCTTGATAGGTGGGGCGACTCACCGTCAGATAACGTGTTAGGGTATCGTTTATGCACGTCCCGCTAGGTCCTCAGTAGAGCCATGCGCCAGTGATCCAAATGAACATGTTCTGGATCGCAATGACGACGCCAATTATGCCGATCACGGTATTTTTGTGCCAGTTGTCCGAGAGCATGAGGCCGAGAAAAAGGTATAACGGAAATATCGCGGCGATGAGGCGCAAAGGAGTCAGGCCAGGTGCTCAGGAACAAGCAGGTGCCTAATGAGACGAATTAATACGCGGAAAGCGCCAGATCCCCCTCTTGAAGAGAGCCAGAATGGTCGCGACCACGAGGAGGGTGTCGACCAAGAAAATAGGCACAACGGCGACCCCGTCAATTAACAACCTTTTAATACGATCCTCTTTTCTTACACTTGTTTGATGTTCAGGGGCCTTTAATGAGGATTGAAACATCTCAGATCGTGATTACGACCGAAGAGAGACTCGTTGGAGACAAAGCGCGCGCCGTTCGGGGTTTCTTGGGCACGTTATTCAAAGCGGTCCCTGCCTTCCACGGGCACGATGGAGGGGGGCTCGTCTACCTGATCCCGATCCTGATATTAAATCTGATCGTGGCGGTCGGCGAGGCAGTTGTTACGGGCTTCGTTGTTGAGTATTTGAGCAAGGTCCGGCCCGATCTTCTTGTACAATGAAAACTCAACCAAGCTCAAACGGGGCGATCAATCACTTCAGAAACTTTCTGGTATCTGGAGGGGGGCTCACTCTCGCGCTCTTTATTCTGATTCACGGTTTTATTTTTGGGTTCTTATTTCACCTTTATTTGACCGGGAACATAGATATTAGCATATATTTTGCGGACGCCTCAAAACTCGCAAGCGGTTTGTTGCCGTACCGCGATTTTACCTTCGAATACCCTCCATTATCTCTGATCTTTTTTGGTTTACCCAGAATAATAACTTCTTCTGATGCACTCTATACCAAGATTTTCCAATACGAAGTCCTGGTTTTCGATATTATCGGACTCCTTCTGATATCTGATATCGCCCGTCGGTTAGGAGAGCCCCCTTGGAAAGCACTGTCAATTTATACCCTGGGCGTGTTGGCGATTGGGCCGATCATCATTCAAACGTTTGACATCATCCCGGCCGTCATGACGCTCGCAGCTATCTATCTCTTCTGGCTTGGGAACCATAAGGCCAGCTGGGCCGTGCTAGCCTTGGGTACATTGACTATGATATACCCGATAGTGATTGCACCTATCTTTTTGCTCATCTATTTCAAAAACCGTCAACTCAAACAAATCCGCGATGGGGTGGTCACCTTTCTCGCCGTTTGCGTGATCACGATCCTGCCTTTTGTTATTCTGGGATCTGGCAGCATCCTGAATTTGGTAAGCTATCATAGCCAGAGAGGAGTTCAGATAGAAAGCACGTATAGCGCAATTGTACTCGCTCTGGCTAAGTTGGGCTTCACTACAGTTAGAGCAGAGTCCTCGTTCGGTTCGCTGAATATCGTAAACCCGGCGGCCACGGTTCTTGCTAAATTCTCACCCTACATTATGGTGGTCAGTTTGCTGATAGTTTACTGGTTTATCTACCGACAGGTGAAACCGGGCAAAAGCCAATTTACCCGTCTCGGTGCTTATGCCTTACTGACACTAGCGACCACGATGGCCACCAGCAAAATCCTTTCGCCGCAGTATTTCATTTGGCTAATACCCATTTTTCCGCTAATATGCGGCCGATGGCGCACACCGATTTTAGCGACTTTTGTTCTCATCGGTGGACTCACCTACGATATTTTTCCCTTGCATTACTCTGAGCTGGGGAATTTTCAAGCCACCACGGTGGCTATCCTCGTGGCCCGCGACATCCTGTTAGTCCTGCTTGCAGTCTTGGCGGTGGTCTCCTTGAAGCGTATGAAAGCTTCGAATGAGCCATCGAGGCCGCTTAACGCACGGCGTTGAAAGGCTTCTTTGGAGTAACTGATAGGGGTAAGCGGGGGGTTTATTTCGAGCGTATCACCACTGCTGTTCCGTTTGCCAAGATCTCGTGCATGCACTCGGAAATCTCCGACGAATCAAAATAAGCGCTTATTACGCCGTTAGCACCGACTGCTTTAGCGTGCTCAACAAGTCGATACAAGGCCTCGTCTCTGGTGTGTTGCATTATCTCGACGTACTCGCGAATCTCTCCTCCTGCGAGAGACCTCAACCCAGCAGTGATTTAACGGAGCGTTGGCCGGTCCACTGATCGCGATCACGATACTGATTGTTGCCGGAGCGATTTACTAACTGAGGCACTCGTAAAACGTCTGGCGCCTTACATGTCAGTCGGCACGCTGCACAGATCCGGTCGTGTTTGGCTTGCGAGAGGAGAATTCGGGTAAAGGGCGCCAGCACAAAAAAGCCGATAAGGAGCGGTCAAGCGCGCGGCCATCGCCTAACCGGCCGAGCGCCTCTGCCGCCCGCGCGCGAACGGTCACCGCCTCATCACGGAGCGCGTTCGTGAGCGGCCAAACGGCCCTCAAATCTCTTAGCTCGTCTAGGGCCTGTGCCGCCCGATAGCGAACCGTCGCGTCATCATCCTTGAGCGCGATGATCAGCCCCTTGACGTCTTTTTGATCCTTCATCTCGTCAACGTTCGGTGCAGGCACAATAGCCACCTCTCCTCGCGCGTTAGCTCGCAGCGATCGAAGAGGGATTAGCGCGCCCTTGTTAAAACCGTTGTGCTTGAGAAGCGTCGAGTCGGCGCGTTGACACGCCGAAAAGGCAAAAAGTGAGGAGTTACGTTACTCAAACGCACGGTAGACCAACGACACACCTACGCGTGCGGCTTACGCCGCGGCGGCGCCCGAGAGGTAGACGCGCGATCACGTCGTCGCACGGCAACGGGAAGGTGGACGGTTTGGGGCCCCCAGGAGATACCGATACACAAACGCTCGCTGTCGCGGATCGAACGCTCGTGCTAATCGTCGTCGCGCTCGCCTCCTTCCTCACGCCTTTTGACGTGTCTGCCGTGAATATCGCGCTTCCGTCGATCGCAAGTGAGTTCGCGATGGACGCCGTCACGCTCGCCTGGGTCGCGACCGCGTACCTCCTCACCCTGGCGATTTTTCTCGTTCCGTTCGGCAAGTTCGCCGATATCTATGGCCAAAAGCGCGTCTTTACCTACGGGGCGTTCCTGTTCGCCGTCGCGTCGTTTCTCATCTCGCTCTCATTTTCAAGCGCATCGGTTATCGCATTTCGTGCATTCCAGGGCTTCGCAGCGGCTATGATAACCGGCACGGGCGTTGCCATCCTCACGTCAGCGTATCCAGCGCGCGAGAAGGGCAAGGCGATCGGCATAAGCGTTGCCGCCGTCTACCTCGGTCTATCGGTCGGCCCGTTCCTCGGCGGTCTCATGACACAGTACATCGGGTGGCGCAGCATCTTTTACATCAATATCCCGCTGGGGATCATCATTGCCCTCGTGAGCATTCGCAAGCTCAAGGTGGAGTGGGCCGACGCGCGGGGCGAACGCTTCGACCTCGTCGGCTCGGTCGTGTACGGAATCGCCCTGTTCTCATTGGTGTTCGGTCTCACACAGATTCCCGCGTTGAGCAGCCTTGGGCTCATCGTCTTTGGCGTCGCCGCGGCCGCGTCGTTTGTTGTCTGGGAGATGCGGGTGCGATTTCCTGTCTTTAATGTCAATCTCCTCGTCAGGAATCGGGCGTTCGCCTTTTCAAACGTGGCCGCGCTGATCAGCTACAGCGCGACGTTTGCCGTAACCCTGTTGTTGAGCATCTACTTGCAGAGCGTCCGGGGATTCAGCCCCGAAATAGCGGGCATCATCCTGATAGCACAGCCCATCGTGCTGGCTGCCGTGTCGCCGGTGGCCGGACGGCTCTCGGACAGGACCGAACCGCGGGTCATCGCTTCGATCGGCATGGGAATTACCACGGTCGGTCTCGCTCCCTTCATTTTTTTGACGGCGACCACGCCCATACCGCTAATCATCGCGAGTTTGGCCATTCTCGGATTCGGGTTTGGTCTCTTCAATTCTCCCAACACGAACGCCGTTATGAGCTCCGTTGAAAGCCGCTTCTATGGGCTCGCCTCAGGAACGGTCGCGACCATGCGCACGATCGGGCAAGTGGTGAGCGTGGCACTCGTTGAGCTCATTTTTGCACTCATCATCGGACAGGAAGTGATTACGCCGAGTTCCTCGCAGCTGTTCCTCCAGAGCAATCAACTCGCGTTTTCGCTCTTCACGGTGCTCTGTATCCTCGGTATCTTTGCGTCGCTGGTGCGCGGGAAGGTGCGGTAGCGCGCGCAAAAGAGAATCTCTGCGCCGTTTCTGAAAAAAAAGCCTTAAGTAACGCTCACGAGAAATTAAACTACGCGAAGTAACTCGCGCTCGATCGATCAAAATCTTCTACGAGCTTGATTTTGAGATCCTTCGGTTGGTACGAGACGTTCGGGTACGCGAGGTGCGGGATGAACCGCTCGGTATTTGCCGCGAGAAGTGTCGCAGGGTGCTCGTCACCGAAGGCGTTCTTCGTAATCGCGTGGACGCGCTGTCTGACGACGCGCTCGCTCAGGTAGCCCAACGAGTGCATGTACTCGTGGAGCTGCACGTGAAACACGTAGGGCTTCCACAGCGTGGGGTCGGTCTCCTTGATCCGCTGAAGGGGCACCTGGTTCATGACGATGATGTTCGAGCCGACCGGGTAGAAGGCGCCGAAGAAGCCGTTTGGGTGGTTGCCGAGATTGGCCAAGCCGAGCATTATGCCGCCTCTGCTCATGCCCGTTGACTTCTCGACGGTTGCCTTGACCACTTCGAAGATATCCGACAGCGTTTCAGCGTTTTCAAGAAATTTGATTAAATATTCGTCCATAGTGCTCCGTTGATGACAGTGTGCAAAGGGTATCGTAACTAGATGTCTTTAGATATATATTAAGATATAATGGTACTTAAGCATTTCACAACGAAAGTGCGGTGCGGACGGTCGGCTTTCAGGACAAGTCTGATTCACGAACGTAGCGAGCAAACGCGCGGTTTACAATCCGGTGGCAGCGCCTTCGCGGAGCGGGGTGCTCCGGTCGACGTGACATCACCATACGTTTGAGTGGACCCTGTGCTCGCTGAACCTGTTTTGTGCTGGCGACTCTTCTGCCGGATGGCCGACCACCACAAATGCCAGCGGAATCACCCCTTCGGGGAGCTGGCAGTGCTTGGTAAATCCTGCCACGTGCCCGTCCATCGGATAGACGCCGGTCCATACGGCTCCCAATCCAAGCGCGCGAGCAGCAAGAAGCAGGTTCTGCGTCGCCGCTGAACAGTCTTGCACCCAGAATCCCGGAACGATGACGTTCCTCGTATCAGCGCAGACGAGTATGCCAAGGGGCGCGCGCTTCACCATGCTCGCAAACGGGCTAAACGTCGGAATAGCATCGAGCATTTCCCGGTCCCTGATAACAACGAACTCCCAGGGCTGCTCGTTCGCCGCTGAAGGCGCATTCATCGCCGCCTCAAGGAGCTTTTGTGTCGTCTCAGCATCAATTTGCTCGTCTGTGTATCGTCGAACACTTCTTCGCGTCAGAATAGCTTCTAATGCATCCATATTTTTGTTCCTCCACCCGTCATTTGCGTGCGCTCAGATGGCATCATGTGCGTCGCGCCGCAGTGAATGCTACTTTCGCCGTCAGGCTCATCAGCAAGAGTCACTCAGAGCACTTGCACGGCCTTTGCTTCGGTCGTCCGCTGATACTCGTAACCCTTGAAACCTAGCGGTCCGTGATGCTTCTGAGTTCACGCTTTCGCTCAATCGTGGAACCGAGTTTAGGCTGTTTTTCTTCGTGACTTCGTAAGTGCGGGCGAATTCTGCGCTTCAAACACACACGCGGCGCCATCGGCGCAATCGTTCAACTTCGTTTCAAACACGTGGGTGACGGCAGAAAACGTTACCTCCACAAAGTCGATGCCCCTTGAAGTCAACTGCACGAGGTGAGAAAGGGATTCGTGGCGCTGCTCGATAATTCCCTTGTTTAGAAAATAGTTGACTACAGACACGCACGTGTGGTGATCGAAACCCAGTTTTCGTCTGATCGTACGAACGTCCCCGCAGGTGCAGGTGTCGCCCTGCGTCACTGAATAGAGCGTATGGATAAACTGGTCTTGCTTGCATCGCAAGTCGTCCAGGTGCCGTGTCATAACCTCTCCTCTGTTATGCATTTATTATTCATTCCAAAGCTAAAATAACTTCGTAAGGGAAAAATGTTAATACACTCTTCTAGGTGAATCCTCTAGCCAAACGCTTCTCGCGTCTCGAAATCTCGGTACCGTGGTCGCTGCTGCGAGTTTTGGCGTGGATCAGCTGCTTCCTAGCGCCGCGCAAGCGCGTTGTGCAATCGGGGGCACTAACGTGATGACTTGCTTAGGTGCAAGATCGAGTGCATGCCGGTGTCGCGCACTTCTCGAACCGTATTCCGCCATCTCCGGGATAGGGGTCGCGATGATCGTGCTCCCCGTAGCGGATATCAGCAGGAATCCCTTTAGGAAACGCTTCGCACGTGGTCGTTGAGTTCGGGCACCGGTGAGCGCATTGAAAGCAGCGCGGAATATGGGCGAGCAGCATCTATAATCCCCATGCGTCTTAAAGCGCACTACGTCAATGAAGCCTCGCCGAGAGCGTGGCGAAATAACTCGGAGCGAGCGGTACCTCGTCTCTGAATAATTGCTCAAGCGCTCACGCGGCCATTTGCGCTGCGTCGAGTTTGATTGTCGGTAGCAACGCAGCCGGTTTGAAAAGCGGCACATAAGCTTATAACCCCCGCGCTGTAATCTCGGCTATATGTACATCGGTAAGTCAGTTCGCCTTGAGCGTATTTTTAACCGCGACACGAGCAATACCATCATCGTGCCGATGGACCACGGCGTCAGCGTAGGCCCCATCAGAGGCCTCGAAGATCTCCGCGTCGCCGTCAACAAGGTCGCCGAGGGCGGGGCCAATGCCGTGCTCGGGCATATCGGTCTGGCAAAACACGGTCACCGAGGCTATGGTCGTGACGTCGGGCTGATAATGCATCTCTCAGCGAGCACATCGCTTGCTCCCGATCCAAACCGCAAGGTGCTCGTAAAGACCGTTGAAGAGGCCATCAAATTTGGCACGGACGCCGTCAGCGTTCACGTGAACGTTGGGGCGCAGAATGAATCTGAAATGCTCGCCACACTTGGACATATTTCGGAACGGTGCGACTATTGGGGCATGCCTCTGCTTGCGATGATGTACCCGCGAGGCGACAAGGTCGATGATGAACACGACGTTGAGCACGTGAAACTCGCCGCGCGCGTTGGCGCGGAACTGGGGGCCGATATCGTCAAGACGAATTATACGGGCGAGGTCGATACCTTCAAGGAAGTCATCGCCGGATGCCCCGTGCCGGTGGTGGTCGCGGGTGGTCCGCAAATGGACACTGAGCTCGAGCTGCTGCAGATGGTGAGAGACTCGATCGACGCAGGGGGGCGTGGCGTCTCGATAGGCAGGAACATATTTCAGGCGAAGGATCCGACCAGCTTAGTGAGAAAAATCGCGCGTGTGGTGCACGAAGGTTACGACGTCGACGAGGCCGTGCGACGGTAGCCCGGCGCCGCTGTTCAACTCCAACGACCGTCCCGCTGTTTTAGGATGGCTACACCCGCCGACGGTTAGTAGATTCGTGGAGGACGCTCGTTTTTTTAAAGTCTTAAGCAGCTGCTGCCAACACGAGTTCAGTCCAAATACTGGCTGACGAATCGCTTAAGCCATGTTTTTGCACCAGAGAGCGTCAGCAACGTAAGGATGCCTCCCGATACACCTCGCCGCAAGGCCGTCCGCGTGAGGAGCCACATCAACGCGAAGCGCGCGACGTGACGCTCGAGGATAGCGACCATCCGGGTGGTCGCCCAGGTGGCAACGATCGTGATCCATAGGAAGGCAAGAGCAAAGAGACTTAACGGGAACGAAATGAGTCGGTCGATAAACAGCGTTCCAACAATGCCGACAGCGAGAAGAATTGACGTCGTGCGCCAAAGCGCAAATCGGCGTTTTCGGCCGCGCAGCATCTGGTCGATGAACCCGTCTATAATCGGTTCTCGGTACTCAGGAGTTTCGTTTACCGCCATAATGACGGCTTCGAGGTCGTCAGAGACTTGGCCGGCTTGCATACTAAACGATAGCACAGGGATGTATATATACGCACCTTTGGTGGACTGCGACGGACTACCGCCTTCTGCTCATGACGTACGCGACGATTACCAGTCCGACGACAGCGAAGGCGACCTCGAAGCCGGGTATCGGGCTTCCGCTCTTGGCTGCAGCGACGGTCGGGTTGCCGATTTGGATGGGGATCGTTCGATTTTCGCTCGTGAGGTTTCCGCTGGTCGCGTGGAAGTTAAGGTCGTAGTTGCCTGAAGCGCCACTCGCTGCGGTGATATTCACCAAGAAGACCGCTGTTGAATTGGATGCGATATCAGAGGCGCCTCCGTTATCGACGCTGATGTCTTTTGGCAGGTCCTGGAAGACGAGGTATGTGGAGCTTGCGGTGTCAGCGCCTCGGTTCAGCACCGTAACATTGACCGCGACGGTGCTGTTTTGGTAGGAGGGCGCAGAGATCGCCGTGATGGTTAGCGTGGTGTTGCTCTTCGCGGCGTTCGTTTCGTTCAAAATGTTTGTCGCTTTGGTGGCATTGCTCGTGGCATTATTGCCTTGGGTCGCGTTGTGACTCGATATGGTTAAATTCGCCTGGGTCACTTGGATATAGACCTGGCCGACCGCGCCCTCGGGTAAGTTTGGCGAGAGCTGCACATTCCAACCGACGAGGCCGTGTCCGAGCAGCATCTCAGCAGGTACCGCGGTGTCGTTTGGATTGCCGGTGAGGCCGCTCAAGTCCGCCGTTACGTGCGTTTTCATCTTCTGCTGATCGAAACTGGCGTTCGAGGCACTCCACGTCGACGGGTCGCCAGTATGACAAAGCGCGCAGTTGTTGAGGACGTCTGCCTGAACCTGAACGAATCCGGCGGGGCTGATGCGAGTAGTGGCCTTGCCGTTGACCAGGAACGAAATCTGCGGCGTCGCCGGATTGGTGATAGCGACGGGGGCGATCTTGGGGGTGGAGTTGTCTGAATCGGTCACCCGAATCAGGTACTGGCCTGTAGTGAGGTTGGCCAGTGGGACCCAGCGGTATTCGATTGCACCGCTCGTGCCTTGAATCATGTTGTTCGTGCCGCCGTCTTTGACAACTGCGATGGACGTCCACACACTTCCATCATCGTCGATGCCGTTTTTATTCGCGTCATAGTAGTACTCGATCTTTGCCGTATCTCCTGGCTTGCCGAGATTGGACTGTATGAGGACTGCGCCTCCGGCATTGACCTGCTTCTTGTCAACAGAAACCATGGTCGTCGCGGCGATCGGTGCGGCAACAAAGGCAGCGACAAGCGCGGCGACTATGAAAATAGGTATACACCAACGTACGCGCTCTCTCTTCATGAGACATCACATCGCAAAAACGGACGGCTCAGCCCCGCACGCATGGTGAAACGTATAGCTATAAAAACGCTTCGAACTTGACGTATCGGCGCACACGCGAGCTAAGGGCTATTTTTAGCTGCGTTTGGCTGCGCCCTTTGGGTATCTGTCAGCACGTGGTCAATGCGCTGCATGGCGTCGACGGAGCTGTCCCACAGAAGCTCGAAGCTGGCCTCGAGATATTGTGCATATTCGGGGCTATTCGTCCAGAAAGCGGTATCAGCTGCGTCTTTTCCGTGGCGGAGCGTATCAAACGTTATGGTCGTCAGACTTTCGTGGCCGTCGGCGACCAGAAAGCGCATCCCTGCGTAGTCGTCGTGGTGGCGGACCTCGATGCCCCCTGCAAGAGCCTCCCGCACCGAATCGATGTTACGCTGCAGGATTTCGGTGATGTACCGCACGCGAACGCCTCTAGTTGTCGCGTCGATAAAACACTCAAGAAGCCCGCTTAAAGAGAGTATTGGAATGCCGCCGAGTGACGAAATGAATGAGACGCGTTCTTCGGCGGCCTTAACAAGCTGCTCCATGGAGGCGAGCGTGCTAGAACGGCCCTTTATCACTTTAAACGTATGAAGGTCGTTCGCGAGGGCGTCACTTGACAAGTACTCATGTGCGAGCTTGGACACTTCATCGCGATTCTCTTCCATCCAGCGAAGCTCATACGCGTGGCGCATCATAGCGGCCTCGAGCGCCGCTTCGATTGAAACTGCCGCGTATTTTGTCGGCTTCTCGACCGACTCTTCGACCATCCCTTTTTCAGCAAGCGTTTCTAGGATCCGGTACACGTCGACGCGATAGCTGTGCAGCAGCTTGGCCAGCTCGCCCGTCGTTTTCGGACCGTACTTCAGCAATAATGCGTACAGGTGAGCCTCTTTCGCGCTGAGGCCGAAAGCTTCCAGCTTTTCAATTAACGCCTGCTGCATAGGCGGGAATACGTAGCGGTTGGACTTATGCCTTTGGGTCGCACTTTGCGGCTGGGGACGCTCTTTGCTCGATACACTCACAAGAGGGAGCCCGACATCATTTTTGCTGAGCGAAGCAAAAAAACTCTCGCAATTCCTTGGGAAAGGCGCAGGTCCACAGTTTTCTGAGAGGTAGCGTGTAGCTCCTGTCGCTAAGGTGATTCGTGAAGCTTTCAGCCCGTTCGCGCTTAAACAAACGCAGCGCCTAGGCTTCGAAAAAGAACACAAACGTTATAGCGTTACTCTTCATTGTATACTCTAGGATAAGCTGCGAGCAGTCCCGTCACGCAGTGCGCGCGTGAATTGGGCAACCTGATCTTCTGCTGAAGTGGTGTTAGCGGGGTCGAATGAGCGACATTAAATGGCAGATCTTTGATACTGGGTACCTTCCGCTGCGTCGTTGTTCGCTGTGCGAAAACGAGACAAAATTTGACGCCTTGGCGACAGCGTGCTACTACTGCGCGCGTTTGAAGCAGTGGACCCTACCGATGTTCGAATGCCCTTTTTGGGAAGCTCAAGGCGATTGGAAACAGTGGTACAGCTACTGCACTGAAGCAAGGGCCCACAAAAGCTTCTAGCGCTTCTCTAAATTCTGAGAACGGCAGGCCTGCGTCCGCCGCTTCACCTGCCCACCACGAAACGACTGAGGAGAGACGATGCTCACCAGGCCATTTGCGCAAACAGCCTAAAGTATCCCCTTTGTGCTCCGCACGCCCTCTCGGGGCTGTAGCGCGTCATTGAGGGCGACGCCAAGCGCTTTGAAAATAGCCTCGATCGTGTGATGGTCATCGGTGCCGTAGGCGTTCACGTGAATCGTTAGCATGGCGTGAGACGCGAGCGATTGGATGAAGTGTTTCACCAAGCTGGCATCGATGCCGTCGACGCCTGAGGCGATCGTCGTATTAAACACCAGGTAGCTGCGTCCAGCTGCATCGACAGCAATGGTCGCGAGCGAATCGTCCATGGGAATAGTGGCACTTCCGAACCGTTTGATGCCCTCCATGTTCGTGATCACACTTCTAAGAGCCATTCCGAGCGCGATGCCGACATCCTCGACGACGTGATGGGGATTGCCGTCGCTTTGCACAGTAAGGCGCATCCCTATGCCGCCGTGCAGGGATAGCGCCTCAAGCACGTGCGTAAAGAACGGCACGCCGGTGTCAATGGCTCTCTCCGAAGCATCATCGAGATTAAGATGGAGGTCGATTTTGGTCTCTCTAGTCGTCCTCGCGACGTCAGCCGTGCGCATATCGATCACATACCCTAAAGGTCACTCACTATGTTAAACGCTTCGTTGAGCGTGAACTTGCCGGTGTATATTGCAGAGCCGATCACTACGCCAGCTGCGCCCGTCTGAGCAACCGCTCTGATGTCATCCAGAACGCCAATGCCGCCAGACGCGATGACGGGGATGTTTACGTATTCCACGAGAGCACGGATGACGTCGCTACGTACCCCATTCATCCTCCCCTCCGTTTCCACGTCCGTAAAGAGCAGTGAACCTGCGCCTAGCTCTTGAAAGAGCAGGCCGAGCTCCTGCGGCCTCAAGCCGGAGCTTCGGGTCCAGCCCTCAATGACCACCTCACCGCCCCGCGCGTCGACGGCCACCATAATGGATTCGCTGCCAAACTCACCACTCATGCTGTGGACAATGGTCGGATCTCGTACAGCAGCGGTGCCCAGAATCACCCTGTTTGCACCGACCTGAAGCAAATCAGCGACGTCTTCATAGGCGCGAATCCCGCCGCCAACCTCAATAAACGCGTCGAGTTTTGCTAGCTTATAGATAAGCTTCAGATTCCGCGGCTTTCCGAATGCGCCATCAAGATCGATGATGTGAAGGCGGTCAGCGCCACTACTGATCCAGTGTTCTGCGACAGCAACCGGGTCGTCAAGCGATACGAGGACATCATCAGGGACCCCTCCGACAAGCTGGACACAGCGACCATTCTTAATGTCAATGGCAGGAATAACCTCGAATGGCACGATTTCAGCACATCCCTACGATAAGTCAATGAACTCGGTCTGTTTTGTATCGTATTAACTGTTTGTTAGCACGCACCGCTTGCCACAACGAGTGCGTAAAGCGATCAGGTGCCTTCTTATCTGAACCGAGCTAGCGATCAGAAGGTGAACCGTAATACGTGGTGAGCCGAAACGCAATCAGCAAGACCACCAAGAGCTGCTTTGAGTCGAACGCCAGGGGGCAGTTCGGAGTGCGTCTTATCTGTTAGAGGTTGCGGACGCCATATTCGCAAGCTGTTCTAGCACGACGATTGCGGCCTGCTTGTCGAGCGGCTTGTTGTCATTTCCGCATTTCGGGGAGTAGATACACGCCGGGCATCCGACGTCACAGGAGCACTCTGCGACAAGCTCACGGGTGACGGTGACAATTTCAGCAATCAGCTCTACGGCTTTTTCCGCCAGGCCGATCCCCCCCTCAAAACCGTCGTAGATGAAGATCGTTGGGGCAGCGGTATCTGGGTGGCACGTGGTCGAAACGCCACCGATGTCCCACCTGTCGCACATAACGTGCAGCGGCATCATAGCGATCAGCGCGTGCTCGGCGCCGTGCAGACCGCCGCCGATGTCGAGCTGCTCATTTGCCACGTGCGTGACGGCCTCATCCGGGACCGTGAACCACAGCGCCATCGTGGTGAAGCGGAGCGGCGGCAAATCAAGGCTCTCGATTCCCACGACTTGATCGTAGCGGAGCGTCTTGTATCCAACGTACTGCTCAACGACTTCGACGATGCCGAATGACACCACGAGCGCACCGTGAGCCCTTTTTTCGAGTTCTTTGACGATGCGAAGATCAACGGTTTTCATCGGTTCTGTGTGGTAATCCACGTTTTTCTTGCTCACAGAAACGATGCGGTTGGTCAAATCGAGCTGTTCGACGACGTAGGTCTCACCTTCGTGAAGCAGCACCGCCCCCGCGTGAGCCTCTCGGTATGCGCGAGTCTTGTCGAGCGTTTCGAGGAGCCGCCCCTCGCAGAGCACTTTGAATATCTGAGAGGAGAGCGCGTTCAGGGGGACCGCCTCGGTGGCCCTGCCCCTGCCCGAGTACACCCACCCGTTTGAAGTGTCCTCGGCTAGGCCTTGTCGCTGCAGCTCCTCAAGCGATTCTGAGAGGAGACCAGGAAAGTACGCTGCGTCGTCAGGTAGCCGAAGCGGCAGCTCGGCAGCCGCGCACATGACGTGTCCGAGCGTGATGTACTCGTTTGATAGATCGATAATGGCGTGCTCGTGCGGCCCTCCGAACAACGCGCTAGGATGCTTCATAAAGTACTGGTCGAGTGGGTCGTGAAATCCGACAAGGGCCGCGAGCGACTCGTCCTGCCCGCGGCCCGCTCGCCCCGCTTGTTGCCACGTCGAAATGATCGTGCCAGGATACCCTGCCATGATAACCGCGTCTAGGCCACCGATGTCAATGCCGAGCTCGAGTGCGTTCGTCGACGTTACGCCTGCCAAGCTGCCGCTTCTTAAGCGCTCTTCGATCCGGCGCCGTGTCGATGGCAAGTAGCCGGCCCGATAGGCTGCAATCCGGTCGGCGAGCAACGGTGTCGATTCCTTAACCTCATTTTTTGCCCAAAGGGCGATGAGTTCTGCCATCTTTCGCGACGGTGCGAAACACAGAGTCTGCAGCTGGTTTCGCATAAAGAGGAGGAATAAGTCTTTCGCTTCCTGATGGGCGGACCGTTTCCCGATGCCGTCAGCGTACGGGTTGTACAGAATGAAATACTTGCGCGCTCTCGGGGATCCATCGTCAGCTATGAGGGTGAAGCTTCTTCCGGTCAGCTTCTCGCCAAATTCAATCGGATTTGCAAGAGTCGCGGTGGAGATGACAAACTGCGGCTCAGATCCGTAATACGCGCAGAGTCGCTGCAGGCGCCGTATCAAAAGGGCGACGTTTGACCCAAAGACCCCACGATACACGTGTGCCTCGTCAATGACGATAAACTTCAAGTTCGCCAGGAATCGCTGCCACTTGTAGTGCCACGGCAAGACGTGATGGAGTTCATAGGGGTTGCTGATCACGATCCTCGCACTCGTTCGAATCTTTGGCCGCTTATGGGGGGGTGTGTCTCCGTCGTAAACGCTTGGATTAACACGTACGCCGCTAATCAGCTCGAGCTCTTGAAGGACATTCAGTTGATCGTTCGAGAGCGCTTTCGTTGGATAGAGGTAGAGTGCAGTCGCGTTACGCTCGCGGTCGAGCTCCTCAAAAATGGGTACGTTGAATGCGAGCGTCTTGCCGGAAGCGGTGGGAGTTGCGATAACTATGTCCTTGCCTTCGCGCAGCGCGGCGCGCGCTTCGATCTGGTGACGGTACAATCGAATGCCCTTTTTGCGCAAGTAGGCCTGCACGCTTGGTGCAATCTCGTCGGTCGTTTGAGCGAAGATCGGATCTCGGGCAGATAACACTTCGGTGTGCGCAACCTTGCGACTGAACATTGGGTCGCTTTGTAGGATTCGCAGAACGTTCTCGACAGATATGATTAGCCCTCACAAATCTTGGAGAAAATGTGTGCTAGCGCGATTAGATCATGTCTGTTGTGGTCGATAATGGCGACTAACGGCCCGGCGTTCTGTGTGCGCAGATAGGTCTCATAGAATTCCGGTACTAACGCGCTAGGAATATCTGAGTGACGAGCGCCTATGACGTGTTTTTCCAATGAGGTCAGCTTGAAGTCAGGAGTTAGCCCTCGCCACCTTCGTCGCGCGAACTGGAGCATGTCGAAGTGAGCCCGCTGCAGATTGCCGTGGATCCGGTAGTAAGCGAAGCGTTGCTCAAGGAAAGGAACGTCAAAAGCTCTCCCGTTGAAGGTTACAAGAGCGGTGCTTGCGTTAACATGGGAAAGCAGCGCTGCTAGTGCCGCCGGCTCTTCGCCCACGTTCCGCGCAACGTACTGGCTGACGGTTAGGGTCTCGTCGACCGCCTCAGCAACGCCTATGATTATGATCGGGCTTGCGAAGAGGCCCAGACTCTCGACATCCACAAAAAGCAACTGGTCTGGCGTATGAAAGCCTGAGGTCTGCAGCGCGAGCGGATAGGATCTCGGAAACCTTCTTCCAACCCATTCGATTAATTCACCCGAGTTGCGCGTTTCGACAAGCTCTAAGAAGTGGAGCGCCTGGGCTCCAAAGCGGTCGTGCTCGACGAGATCAGCGATGCTACGGTAGCCACGCTCCTTCAACGCGCGCTCGGTCGTCTCTCTAATGCCGGGGAGGAGCTTGAAATCTGATAATAGCCTCTCTTTGGCTTGATTTGGAGGTATCGTATGTATACCTACCCTCGCTTCCGTCTGTACGCGGTAACACGTCCCGCGCTCAGTGACGAGTTCGGTCCCAGGGGTCACCTCTTCGAGCGATTTTCCGTCGTGCTTTTCGATTAAAGCTCGCTTGAGCGTAAGTGCTTGCGCGTAGTCGCTGTTGCCTGCGGGGTAGAAAAGTGCGGGAATGAACTGAGAAGAACCCCCCCTCGCTCCGTCAGCAGCGTTGCTCGCTTGATCTACGCGAGACTTAATCCGCGCACCGACTCGCCTGAGCTTCTGATCGTCGTGCCCTTCAATCAACACAACAGCGTATCCCCTTCAGGTTGCGAAACGTGCCAAAACACGGTCAGCTGACCCATTCAGAAAGGAGTGTCTGCAAACTTAAGCCTTTGTTGTCACACCGCCGGCCTCAACGGCACACTCATGACGAAGCTCTCTACTACCTGTCTTATCAAGTCTCGCTTCGATGGGATCGGAGTCCTCCTCATCAGCTTTCGCGAGAACATCCATCACCGGTGCAAGCATTATTATACGTGCACGAGAAGCCCTCTTAGGGGTTAGTTCGTGGAGGAATGTCAGATCGTTATCAGGAGAGATGATGCCGGTTACTACATCGCAACGTGTCCGACCTTAAAAGGTTGTCACTCATACGGCACAACTCTCGAAGAGGCATTGGATAACATCAAGGAGTGTATTCAGCTATGCGAGGAAGAGCTTGAGGAGGAGGGACAGAACTGAAGCTGATCCCGAGCTGCGAGCAAACGGGCGCCGCTGCGGCGCATATCGAGAAGTTTCCGTCGATGAGCGGCAGCGAACTCGTCAAGTTCCTGGAGTCCATAGGTTATCGCGTGACTCGAACGCGCGGTTCACACGTTCGGCTAGTTTCGGAGGACGGCAAGGCAACCACGATACCGATACACGCTCATCGCCAGCTTCCAAAGGGGTTGCTGCACACCATCATTCACGAGCTGAAAATGACCAGGACCGATTTTTTCAAGATGTGGGCGTGTTACGAAAAGACGTGATTGTTGAGCACTTAGAGCTACTGGTGTGTTTTTGGTTAGGGACGCTGTGCAGCAAATCGCAGAAGCAGCCACGAACCGCCATACAGCGACTTCTTTAACTGCGACGCCACGCAAAGACTCTTGTTTCAAGTCAGGTTTATATTCTAGTAAGTCAACACAGTATCGATTTTTTACAGGCCCTTTAGTCTGGGGGGAAATGGAACCTGACCTCAGAAGTTCAAATCTGCTTTTCCCCTCCAGGCCCTAGTTTTTGTAGCAGAGAGAACGGCTATTCTTCTTTCTCGACTACGCGTAGAGCTCGAGCTTTGTGTCGGCGAAGGGGCAATCGCGGGCGCCAGGAAATCTTGGTTGGCTTCAATTCGACAAGACTAAAGGCAGAAGGCTTGACCAGTCAAGATGTGTCGTTGTTGGGTTGGTTCTGTCAATCCTTTGAGAATTGGCGCAACGTCTGCACGATTGTGTCGTGCAGTGTCGAGTCTGTGGAACAAATGAGGGATAGGTTACTAGCGGTGACTGGGGCATCTAATTGGCTGCCATCACCTGTCGTGACGAATCCGTGCGACTCGCGCACGATGAGCTGCGCGGCAGCGATGTCGTAACTGCTCAGGCGATCTCGCGTGTCAACAACTGCGTCGAGCGTTCCCGAGGCGACCTGACACAGATCGTAGGCAATACTTCCGAAAATCCGCACGATGCTGCGCTTTTCGAGCTCGATGAGTCCACGTGGAATGCGCGGCACCCCATAAGCGTATCCAGCAACTACGGGCTTGTACCGAGGGGATTTTTTCGTCACGAGCGGCGTCGAGTTGAAGCGCACGCTTTCGCCTCGTTTGACGGCATAGGCGTCTAAGGAGTTCGTGACTACGGCGCCCATGGTAACGTCACTCAAGGTGACGTCGTCGGTTTTCGGGGCGTAGGCGAGCGACGAGCAGAAGTACGGAAAACCGATAGCGACGTTGGTGGATCCATCGATCGGATCGAAGACGAACGTGCACTGCGGGTCTTCTCCAATGGTGCGGTCGCCCCACTCTTCTGAGACAATCCGCGCGCTGATCCCTGCGGCGAGCAGCTCGTCTTGCAGCGTTTGCTCCGCGACGAGATCGAACCTCCGCGTCACGTCGCGCTCTTTTCGCTTTGTAATCGCGGAGAACTCTGTCTCCGTTTTGACGAACGCAAGGACGGACTCCATTGCCCGCGTAGCTATGGCCACTATAGTATCAAGTTCCATCGAAAAGTCGCCTCATCTCTTGCACGATGACTCCAGCTGCCTCGGTCGGCGCAACCAGCTCGCTGTCTATGGTCAACTCAGGGTCTTCGGTCGTTTCGTATGCTACGTTCACTCCAGGCACGGCTGCCTCCCTCGCGTGCGATTTCTCATAAATGCCTGGTGGTGTGAACTCTGCCACCCGATGTGCCTCGCGCTGAAAGCACGTGTCAAGCGAACAGCTGACATAAACTTCGGCGAAGCGGGGTATGAGCCGACGAGCGAGATCGCGATAGCGTTTTCGGTTTGCCGTCGCGTCAATGATAACGTTCACCCCGCACTCGGTAAGTACCTTTGCCGTGTACGCGAGAAACGCGTAGACGATATCGCGTTCCTGTTCTGAATACGTTGGCTGGGGAGTGACGATAGTCCTAATCTCGTCAAGTTGCAGTGTTTTCAGCCTTTCGTCCTTGAGCCTTTCGGCAACTTCTCGTGCGATAGTGGTTTTGCCGCTTCCGGGAAGTCCGGTAATCCAGATAGCCCAGGCCATTGTCAGGGGTCACCTCGGGGGTCAATCCTTCAGGAGTGCGTTGACGTTCCGGTAGTCGAACGTTTCGACTTCAAGCACGTTTCGCACGAAGTTGAACAGCCTCTGCCGCACCTGCCGATCGATGTTCGGATACCATATAGGGCTTGCGACAACAAGCCCCCTGAACGCATAGAATGGTTGAATAACCTCAAGGAGTTCGTGATCTTGCGTCTCCTGTAGGTAGTTTCGCATGAACGAGTCAAACAGCGTCTTGAACTCTTTTGCCAGCTTCCCGTACTTCTGTATTGAATAAAAGAGATAGTTCACGCTCAGCGACGTTACGTCATCAGCTGCTTCTCCGAATTCTCCACGGCTTCTGTCGAGAACGGTAAAATCAGTGCCGTCTCTGAACATGATGTTCCACGGGTGATAATCGCCGTGGACCACGCAAAGCCGATGCGCGCGGTCTTTTAGCGCATATCGCCAATCAATGCAGCGCTTTTCGAGCAGGCGAAAATCATCTTGCGAAAATGCGTCGAAGCTATTCGGGTAGCTGTCGATCAGGCCCATAATGAGCTCGCCGTGCCCTATGAGCTCGCGTATGCGGCGCGTGTAGATAACAGGTTCATCGCGTTTCACCCCGTGTATAGCGACGAGGTAATTTGAGAGCGCTTCGGCACGGGCCACATCGAGATCGGTCAGCGTGCCCGAGTCCCTAACGGTATTGAGATCGTTGAAGTACTCGGTTCCCGTGACCAGATCCATCAGGATGAAGTACTCATCGGCGTCGCGGGCAGATCGCATGCTTCCGTCACGGGTGAAGTAGCCGACATCGAACGCCCGCACGTGCCGCGGGAGTGAGCCAAAGGTGGCGTGCTGCCAGATGAGTATCTGGGCGCGGTCGGAGAAGTGATCGTGACCAAAGCCGCCCTCACGTCGCATCGACGAAAGCACCACGGATTTGAGCACGCCGTCGAGCGAAAACGTGATCTGATAGGGCCGTCCATAACCAAAGCCTTTGAGCTCCTCGGTCGGATGACCCAGTTCGCTGACCTGCACGACGTTCGCATCGCTTCCAAATACGTCTTTTATATAGTCATCGATCGCGGTCATCGTTCACGTTCCTCCCATTCAAACCTCTCCCCTAGACAACGTGACGGAGCTACGTTCCCAGCGTCCACGAGTGGAGGTACGCCTCTTGCTGCGGCGTGAGTTGCTCAATCTCAATACCGATCGCACTAAGCTTCAGCCTGGCGACCCGTTTGTCTATTTCGGTCGGCACACCGTGCACCGAGTTGCTCAGATGCGCGTGATTTTCGACGACGTATTTGACGCACAGTGCCTGGTTCGCGAAGCTCATATCCATAACTTCGGGCGGGTGCCCGAAGGCCGCCGAGAGGTTGATGAGCCTCCCCTCCGCAAGCACGTAAAGCGTCCTGCCATCGGGCATGCGATACTCGTCCACGTTCTCTTTGACATTCGTCGTGCTGGTCGCCATCTCTTTGAGCTCTTTCAGATCGAGTTCTACGTTGAAGTGTCCTGAATTGCAGACGATAGCCTGATCTTTCATGACCGCGAAGTGTTCCCCTCGAATGACTGAGACGTCGCCGGTGACCGTGATGAAGAGATCGCCGATCATTGCCGCGTCGCGCATCGGCATCACTCTAAAGCCGTCCATTGCCGCCTCAAGGGCTTTTCGTGGCTCGACCTCGACAACAACCACGTTCGCGCCGAGGCCTCTTGCGCGCGCTGCGACGCCTCGGCCACACCACCCGTAGCCGACGATAACGACGGTTTTTCCGGCAAACAAGAAATTAGTTGCATTCATAATGCCGTGAAGCGTGCTTTGTCCGGTCCCGTACCGATTGTCAAACATCATCTTGGTTTCGGCATCGTTGACGGCGATTACAGGATATTTGAGCGCGCCTTCTGCTGCCATTGCCCTCAACCTGACAACGCCCGTTGTCGTCTCCTCGCAGCCGCCCATCACCGCGCTTAGGTATTCGGGATGATCGTGGTGAACCGTGGCGATAACGTCCGCGCCGTCGTCAAGCGTGACCTGCGGGCCGATCTTGAGCGCCTCTTCTAAACACGCATGATACTCAGCGTCGCTTTCGCCGCGAAAGGCGCATACGGAGATCCCGTCAGTTGCGAGGGCGGCGGCGACGTCGTCTTGGGTGCTGAGTGGATTTGAGCCTGCGAGCGCGACATTCGCTCCTCCGGCGCTTAGCGCACGGATAAGGTTCGCGGTTTCGACCGTTACGTGAAGACACGCAGTAACGTTAATGCCATCCAGCGGTTTTTCGCGGGCAAATTCACTCTTAATCTTCTCAAGAACGGGCATGTGCCTGCGAGCCCATTCAATTCGTCGTTCCCCCGCATTAGCGAGGCTGATGTCCTTGATTATGTTCTTCATCGCAAAATTCCTCATCTGCTATGCAGTCGCCTCCGGCAACCATACGCTTTATATAGATACCAATGATAAAGCCAACCGGTAAAAAGGTTGTCCGTGGTAGAGCGAATCGAGGCAGGATGTCTGAGAATCGTTTTTTGTTTACGTCCGAATCAGTAACGGAAGGGCACCCCGACAAGATCTGTGACCAGATTTCGGATGCTATACTGGACGCGATCATCGAGCGCGACCCTAAGAACGCGCGAGTCGCGTGCGAAGTGGCAGTGACTACGGGGCTCGCGGTGGTGATCGGCGAAATCACGACGACTTGTACCGTGGACATACCACGCGTGGTGCGTGATACGATCCGCGAGATAGGTTACACCGATTCACGATTTGGTTTCGACGGCGACACCTGCGGGATTATCGTATCGATCAAAGAACAGTCTCCGGATATCGCTCAAGGGGTCAACAAGTCGCTTGAGTGCCGGGTCTCAGCCGTGGGTGACGATGGACTCGACCTCGAGTCTCTACAGGTCTCCGCGGACGTAGATGCGGATGTCGAACTGGGCGCGGGCGATCAGGGGATGGTGTTCGGCTATGCCACGAATGAAACACCGGAGCTGATGCCGATGCCGATTCTGCTCGCGAATAAGCTTGCGCTGAGGGTGACTGAGGTTAGAAAATCTGGAGAAATAGGGTATCTCGGCCCTGATGGCAAGACGCAGGTAACGGTGGAATACGCTAACGATCGGCCTATCAGAGTCGACACAGTAATCGTATCTTCGCAGCACACTCCGGACGTCGAACTTGACACCATCAGACGGGATATTCAAGCGAACGTAATCGACGTCGTTATCCCCGCTGAGATGATCGACAAGGAAACGAAGGTTTACGTCAACCCTACGGGTCGATTCGTGATCGGAGGCCCCAAGGGCGATGCTGGCATGTCGGGGCGTAAGATCATCGTCGATACGTACGGAGGAATGGCGCGCCACGGCGGGGGCTCTTTTTCGGGAAAGGATCCGACAAAGGTCGACCGATCGGCAGCGTACGCGGCGAGGTATATCGCGAAAAACGTTGTTGCGGCTGAACTCGCCGACAAGTGCGAAATCCAGATCTCATACGCGATAGGCGTAGCCCAACCTATTGCGATATACGTCAATACGTCCGGAACAGCCCACATACCTGAGGAGTCTATCTCTGAGATCATCGCGCGCCGTTTTGCACTCACCCCGGGGTGGATCATTAACACGCTGGGACTTCGACGCCCGATCTACCGACAAGTCGCCGCCTATGGGCATTTTGGTCGCGCTGATCTCGATCTGCCGTGGGAGCGCACCGATAGTGTGGAGGCGCTACAAAGCGACGCGAACGCGGCTAAAGCGGCGCCGAAAGCATCGAACTAGGCGAGAATTGCGCGACGGAGCTGGTGTCTGGTTCATAATGCTGAGCGCGGGGAGGTTGTCGATTGAAGATAGGGATGCTGGGCACAATCTCGTGGAGAACCCCGCCACGCCGTTACGGACCTTGGGAGACCGTCGTCCATTACCTGACCGAAGGCCTAGTCGAGCGAGGCTATGACGTTACGCTCTTCGCGACCGGCGACTCTGTCACGAAGGCGAAGCTTGAGTGGGTGTGTCCGCACGGATTTTATGAAGATGAATCGCTAGACGCTGGCGTCTATCAATGGCTCCACATATCAAACGCCTTCGAAAAAGCGCACGAATTCGATATTCTTCACAGTCACTACGACTTCTATCCGCTGACCTTCTCACGGCTTACGGATACTCCTCTTCTTACGACCATACACGGATTCTCTTCAGAGCGGATTCTGCCCGTGTACAGAAAGTACTGGGATAACTACTACGTGTCCATCAGCAACGCCGATCGGGCGGAAGGCCTGAATTACGTTGCCACCGTGTACAACGGGATCGACGTCGGCTCCTTTGAGTTCGGTGACGCTCCCGATGATTATCTTCTGTTCTTCGGACGCATATCGCGTGACAAGGGCACGCATCGCGCCATTGAGGTGGCAAAAGAAACCGGAATGACGCTGAAGATTGCCGGGCTCGTCGCGAGCGAGCATCGCGCCTATTTTGAGAAGTGCGTCAAGCCTGAGATCGACGGGGAGCAGATACAGTATCTCGGCACGGTGGACGAAAAAACAAGAAACGAGCTTTTCAAGCAGGCGTATTGCAGCTTGCACCTGATCTCTTTTGCTGAGCCGTTTGGTCTTACCCTAGTCGAGTCCCTCGCAAGTGGTACGCCCGTCATTGCGACAGACCAAGGCAGCGTGCGGGAGATACTCGTCGACGGAGAGACAGGCTTTATCGTTCAGAGCGTGCGCGACGCGATCGACAAAGTGGGCGAGGTTGGCAGCATTCGAAGGCAGCGGTGCAGGACACGCGCGGAGCGCTTTGATGTCGATCATATGGTCGATGGGTACATTAGCGTCTATGACACGATCATGGAGCGTGAAGCCGAGCGCTCGGCCATCTAAGTGATGAGCAACAACAAGCTACGGAGCCTCTACGCACGCGTTTTACCTAACGAAACGGCTGCGCTGCTCTTCTACGCATCGCTTGCAGTCTGCATCGCGATTTGGAACGTTAACATCTTCATCAACGACGAGGTAACGCTCGCGGCAGAGCTCATCAATCTTGCTCGCGGGTCGCTCTCGATCGATACGCTGCCTACCAAGCTCTACGAAGGCCTGAGTTTTGGAGGCTCAGCTCCCATCCTTGGGTTTTCCTTCCAGGGCCATACATACGCCTTCTACACGCACGCCATTCCAGTCTTCGCGTCCCCGTTTTACGCGTTCCTTTACCTCATCAGCGTCACGGTCGGCATCAGGCTCTTCTTCGCTGCTCTGTGGTCCTTTAGTGTGTTCAGGGTGAGCTCGCTTCTGGGAAGGCGTTGGCACCGGCCACGACTCGGTCGCAGCGTTGGCGCGTTTGTCGCGCTTACCCTCTTCATCATCAACGGCTACATCGGCACTCGTCTGCCGCCGCTTGTTTTTGACCAGTGGGGCGCTCTCATGGCCATCCAGCTGTTTAATATCTTGGCGATGGCGGCCATCGTCCTGCTTTCGTTGCGAATCTTCACGCGGTACTTTGCTGATGAGCGCGTAGCCGCCTTTGGGGCCGCGTATATTCTAATCGCGACGCCCCTCACGTTCTGGGCGGTCTCAGCGAAAGATCAAACAGCGTCGGTGTTGCTCATCATAGCGAGCGTTTGGAGCCTCTACACGTATCTGCTGGACGGCAAGCAGCGCTATCGCTACCTCTCTTACGTTTTCGTCGGGCTCGGCGTCTGGGTGCGGGTTTTTGACGCCATTCCGCTCCTAATCGCCATCATTCTGACGGATTTGTTGACGTCAGCAGCGAGAATTAGGGCGGTGATTACGGCCGCGGCCACGGTGCTGCTTGCGATGATCCCGTACTTCATCGATAACTACCTGCTCTTTCACAACCCTTTCTTGTCGCCCGTTTATCTCAGTGCACACCCAGACATCGCGCAGCAGGCGTCCCCGATTAACGCAGCCACCGGTTCAGCACTTTTCTCCACGATCCAAAGTCTGCCTATGCTCTTTTTAGCCACGTGGAACCTGCAAACCGTGCCGAGCTGGCCCCAAGACCTCTATCACGTGTTGTTCTATGTCGACATGCCGGTGACGCTCTCGGTATTTCAGATATGCCCCTTGCTCATAATTCCCCTCTTTGCTGCTGTCCCGTACGTCGTGCGAACGCTGATGAGATTCAGGACGGGAGCGGCGCGCCTAAGGGTAGAAAAGAGCCGCGCAATCGCAGTCACGTTTTTCATCTGCATCATCGCGCACATCATAATCTACGCGCCGTTCGGCCTAAACCAAGGATTTGGCCTTGATATGCGCTACTTTCTGCCGCTGTATGTCCCGCTAGTCTTCTTCACGCTCGCAAGCATACGCGAGGTTCTCGTTCACGAGTCGCAAATTAAAGAGGCATTTGCCGCGGCGTGGATTGTATTCAGCGGATCTGCGCTCGGGTACGCGGCGCTCTTCGCGCCTGCAGTAAGCGGCTTTATCGGAGCGTTGAGTTTCTCGCTGAACCGCGTGCTTGGCGTCGTTACCATGATCGCGATGAGTCTCTTTGTGCCGTACTTCGTGGGCTACAGGAAACGCCTGAAAGACTTGGCGATCTTGGTGGGATTTGCCACGTTCGTCTCGTCGTATTGGCTGCTTGTCGCGTGCTGGGTCTGGCAGAAAACCCCTATAGGGGTCCCCCGTCCGGGAATGATGCTCCCTATAATGGAGATCATCCATCGCTTCATCATGGCGGCGATTGTCTCATAGGCTGATTGCTGGGAATAGCGGAAATAGCGCCTATCGGCCGCCGCGCCGTTGATCCCTTTCGTACCTCCCGCGGCGTCGCGACCCCTTTCGCACGGCCTCGCCGTCTACGTAGTCGTACCGATCGAGAAATCGGTCGAGCCGAGAAAGAAAGCTATCTGAGGACCTGTATTGTGGTCTGGCCTCTCGTCTGAAATCCTGAGGACGGCTCGGTGGCGCATATTGTGACATCTGCCGCCTCTGATCGGGAGAACGCTGATCTGACGGCCGTCGTTGAGGGGGCGCCCGTGGCGGGGGTACAACAACTGGCCTCTGACGGACGGCGCGCTGGCTACGTGGAGCGCGTTGTCGTCTCTCGATCGCCGAACGATTCAGCCCCGCTAAGAAATAGAACGCAAAGAGCACAAGTCCGCCCAGCGCTGCGAAAAGTGGTGCATCGGGTATGTTAAGGACTGCTGATGCCCCAAGCACAAGAATAGGGTACCCGAGCACGACAACCGTGTGCCCAACGCTCTTTGTGAAGTCGAGGGCGAAGTAGATCATTAACGTCGGAACAAAAAAGATGCCAAAGAACGACACGATTTGAAAGAAGACGGAGAGTTTGTAGAATCCGAACACCGCCGGCTCGAAAGGATTGGCGCTATATAACACGAGCGCCAGGAGAAAGAACAAAAGATAGATGAACGCAGCCAGGCTCGCTAGATCCGACAGACCGAAAATTGAGTCGTCTTTTTCGTATCTTCCGTACGGGACTGAACTGGTGTTGGCTTCGCGCATCAAATCACGTAGAGTTAGGTGTTTCAGCGTATTTAAACAATTTCATCGCTCGCTATTTAGGTGAGTTTGGCTCCGATACGCTTTTTGCTTGGGGCAGGAGATAAAGGCGCTTACAAAAAAAGGTTAACTCAGAGCGGACGCCTCCCCTAAAGCGCAAAGCAAACACTCGGCCGCGTCGCTCAAAAAGTCAGTAGTTACGGTATGATCTTCATGATCAACGAAATAGCATCAAGGGTTTTGTGAGAGTTCACCAAAGTAGTTCGCTGGTGGACGCTGAAATGCCGTTGATCGCCACGGCGAACGCTTCGAGCGTGTGCGAAGTTGGGTACCGGCAAGGGTGATGAGGCACCACGCGCGCGTGAATCGGTGGCGATATGGCGGCATCGTGAGCTGTCAGGTCGGTTAGGGCGCCTAACACGCGTTTGATCTTGGAGCGTTGAGAATCGGATAATGCGCGCCGGAGAGGTGACGCTAGGAGGTCTCCGCCGGTCGAACATGCACTCTTCTGTGATCGTGACGGGCACTGGCGATACACTTTCACCTAACGCACAGGTAATGTATACGGGCTACTTCGCAAAAAACAGGAACCGGTGGCGTATCCATCGCCACAGCCATTCGCTCTTGGCTGAAGTTGAGCTATAAGTTTTCGATGCACGTTTAGGCGAGTGAGGCAGTGATCCGTGTCTAGTCAAAATGTGGTACCCCGATCTCAGAAGTCTTTTCGCAAAAGAATCCGCCATCCGCCGTGTATCCTCGATCTGTTGCATCACGGCGTGCCTTCTGATATTGAGTGCGACACGGCGCACTTGCTCCTCGTGCGATACGTTGTGACAAAAGGGCTTAGCGATATGCAAGGGAGAAAAATGGCGCAGACGATGATACGCAATTCGGTCTTCTTCGGGGGCTCGAGGGAGGTACGCGACGCCCAGAAGTTTATGGAATGCCTTTCACAGGCTCGAGAGAATCCCCGGAGGTACTGCTGGAACTGCGAGGATATCTGGTCGTGCAAGAGGCTCCGAGAGCGCCCAGCGTGCACGGGCTGGAACTGCGAGTACTATCAAGCGAGGCCAATCAAAGAACCGAACTACGAACGAAGTGAGGACCAAGCTTCGATGGAAGAAGAGATCCTCACGTATCTGCTTAACGATCCGGACAGTGTCACCGAAGCGCTGAGGCTAGGGCTCCGCTCGGAGGGATTCGCTGATGAGTACGTATCTAGAGGAGGCATTCGTTTGCCTTTTAATCGCGTGCTGTGGCACGCGTGTCACTATCTCGCCTATCACGACCGACAAATACGATGCAGCGCAATCTTAAGCCTCTTCTCTCGAAGCCCTGAGATGCGCCCGCACGTGAATGAAATAGCACGATACGTGCAGCGGCTACGAAACCGTGCATCGTGCAAGCGAGATACGTTCATAAAGTATTTGAACCTCACAAATGCACGTGGGGCGCGGCTTAGAGCGCAAGAACTCGTTCAAATGGCGGAAACGGCGCTAGCTTCGGGCACTCTTCCGCTTGAAATCGTCTTGAGGACGCTCAGGGATCAATCGAACACATTGTTGTTTGAAGCGAGCGATAAAACGCCCACCTTTGAGGAAGATCTCGATTTTTTCGTCTCGAATCTTTTTGCAAAGAGGAGGGAGGTTATTCCTACACCCTCGGAGTGGCTCAATATTGCTTTTGGTGGCGGCTGGAAGCCAGGCAAGTTATACGCGGTGACTGGGTGCGATACGGAGGCAACGGACTTTATTGCGTGGTGTGCTGACTTTGCTGCGCAAAATCGGTTTCCTACGCTATACGTAAGCTATGGCATGAGCAAAGAACACGTTGCAGAGCGCGCACTTGCGCGGAGCAGCGGGATTGATGGAACGGAGCTTTCACGGTATCGCGAGAATGCATTTGATGCTGAAGCAGACGAAACGACACTGAAGCGGGTAATCGAAGCAGGAGAACGATTGAGCAGAGGGGCGGCCCGTTACCTGACGGTCGTCGAAGCAAATGAAGAAACGACAATCGCAGGCGTGAGAAGTGCCCTACGCATGGCTAAAAATCAAGTTGACGCGAATCAGGGTGGGTCGATGCTGATAATCCTCGATCGTTTGCCGCGTGCATCGACCAATGCTAGGAGACTCACAGATTCTGTTCGAACAAGCGCGGCTTTTGATGAAAGCTCACTGTTGACAGACCTGAAACACCACCTGCAAGATTTTGCGGTGGCTATTGTTGCCGTCGTTGTAGGAAATAAAACGCCAAACGCACAATCTTCCGGAAACGATGAGGCACCTATAAAGCCTTCGCCCAGGAATTTAAAAGGATCATACGGCGCTGATTACACGCTAGCCCTCCACTCAGCGGACACCATAATGAAGAGCACAGCATCCGAAAAAACTGCTGATCAGCTCCATCTTGCACAGGAGTGGTACAAGAGGAATCGTTCCCAATGTCGAGGGCGCGTGGAGCGCCTTTTTGAAGAGGCGGCAGGCAATTATCCCTTGGATGAGACCTGCACGTACACACGGATATCGCTTTTTGGAAGAGACGCAAAGGTGTTCGCTAATCCGGTCATCATCTACGAGTGGCCCTATCATCGATTCAGAACCTTGGACGTAGAACCGATGAGTTTAGAAAAGCACAATAGGCTGCCATTTGACGAAGACTGACTGAGCACTGATCACCGCTCGTTCATAATCGTGCTCGAGCTCCGGCGCTATTCGACACAGAAAGCCTCATATGATAGCTAAGCGGCAATTCGTTAGATCTTGCCAAGCTCTAAAATGGCGCACATTCATCTTCCACCTGCGTTCTTCCCTAATGGGCCCTATTTTGGTGGTTACTAGCCCTCGCGCTGCTCATTGTCGCACTCGTTGTCACGCGAAGGCGCACGATCGCAATTCAGCGGCTAGCTATCGCCGGCATGCTTGCCGCAGTTTCTTTCGCAATCTTCCTGATTAACACTTCGTTCGCACGAAGGGTACGTGAACCTCACGCCGCTCATAGGCATCTCTGCCGGACCAGTCATCGGATTGCTTGTTATCTTCATCGTTAAGCTCTTGAGCTTAGCCCCTGGTCACGGCGGGTGGGGCTTAGTCAGAGCGCATGATAGTGAACTTGAACAAGATCGCGGTCGCACCCTACGTCTTCAGAATAACAAAAGCCGAATTAAGCTGTTCACGGGGGTTGCCGTTTGCAGTGACGTCGCAGCCATCTGCTAAGACGGCGAGGGCATTAGTATGCGGCGTGCTGCCTTCTAAGTTCTCGTCGCTCGCGACTTCACCGATTATTTCTTCCCAATCACGACACCCGTTCCGTATGCTAGGATCTCCTGCATATAGTCAGAAATCTCCGACGAATCAAAATAGGCGCTTATTATCGCATTGGCACCGACTGCTTTTGCGTGCTCCACGAGTCGGTATAGCGCTTCATCTCTGGCGTGTTGCATCATCTCGACGTACTCGCGAATCTCTCCTCCTGCGATAGACCGCAATCCTGCTGCAATATTTCTTCCAAGCCCTCTACTCCGCACCGTAAGGCCGTAGATGAATCCTCGTGTTTCAATGATAGTATATCCTGGGATCCAATTTGAACTCACCACTAGAACCCCGTCTATGGCAATGGGTGAGCTGGCATCGGCGACCCCGCACTTGCATCAGCTGCTGGGGCGTTCTTACTTGCACGGGTTCCACACTGAACGCAGAACTGCGCATTAAGTGGTAGCGGGGCACCACACGTTTGACAAGACACTTCTTCACTCATAAAAGGCCTCCTTTCTGTCGTCAATTCACGCGAATTCCTTTGCACAGTGATCACGGTCTTCAAGACTTAAGCCTTTTCAACTGTGACTTCCCTTTAAGGTGCCTCAGTTCGAACGATACGCATATGCGTCGTGTGGCAGCCCCACGTCAAAACTGTGGGGTCCTGAGACTCAGAAAAGAGCGCTGCTCTCGAAGAGTTAAAATAGGTAGCCTCTATCACAATGCATTGTGAAGCCCGTGTCGCAGAATCGGCGTGGCGTCACGAAACGAAGCTCCGACGTTTTGGTGCACCGGAGGCGTTTCAAGGTGAATACGGCTCAAGCTGTGGATGCCGAAATGCGGTCTCGTGCTACGAGGACTTCAAAATGACTTCGAATAAACCGCTTCTCATCACGTGCGGCCTGCCTTACGCGAACGGGCCGTGCCACATCGGTCACCTCAGGACGTACATCCCGGCGGACATTTACGTTCGGTGCCTTAAGAAGCTCCAGCAGGATCCGCTCTTCGTGTGCGGTTCGGACACGCACGGGACTCCCATCGTGATCAACGCTGAACAGCAAGGAACGACGCCAGCCAAGCTTGCCGCGTATTATCACCGCTACTGGGAGGACACGTTTAAGGCTCTGTCAGTTGACTTTAGCCATTATGGAAACACCGATACTCCCACAAATCACTTCAGAACGCAGGAAATCGTCAAATCGCTCCAAGCAAACGGCTGTATATACTCGCGGGTCATACGATTGGCGTACTGTCCCGAGTGCGATCGTTTTCTCCCTGATCGCTACGTCGAGGGAGCGTGCTTTTTTTGCGGCATGCCGGCGCGCGGGGACGAGTGCGATCAAGGGTGTGGCCGCCATCTCGAACCGGGGGAAATTCTCGATCCGACGTGTAAAACGTGTGGGGCCAGTGCCGAATATCGGGAAGAGCAGCATTACTTCTTCAAGCTCTCCGCATTCAAGGACTTCTTGTTAACGTACCTCGAATCGCTCGGAGGTACGGCCAACGCCCGCAACTATGCGCGCGAATGGGTCCGCAACGAACTGAAAGACTGGTGTATCACGCGAAATCTGGCGTGGGGCGTCTCATTTCCTGGAACGGATCTGGTGGTCTACGTATGGGTTGACGCTCCGATAGGGTATATCTCATTTACCGAGGAAGCGACAAGCGCCTGGGAAGATTATTGGAAGAGCGATTCGAACATAATTCATTTCATCGGCACCGACATCGTCTACCATCACGCCGTCTTCTGGCCGGCGCTGTTAAAAGGAGCGAGCTACACGTTGCCGGCGGCTATCGTCGCGTCGGGAATGGTCAAAGTCGACGGCAAGACGTTCTCAAAGAGTCGGGGGTATGTGGTTTGGGTAGATGAAGATTACCTCGACCACGGGTTTCATCCCGATTTACTTCGCTTCTACCTCGCCAGCTACACGTCACACACGAAGGAGCTGAATTTTTCGTGGCAAGTATTTGGTGAGAAGGTCAACCGTGAACTCGTTGGGTCGCTTGGGAACTTCATCTATCGCACCCTGTACTTTGCGTACAAAAACTTCGGGCGCGTACCTGAGGGTCCCGTCGATTCTGCGATAATGGAGCGCGTAGCCGCGACGCGCGAGATGATGGTGAGCGCACTGGAGGAATATGAGTTTAAGAAGGTCGTCGACGCGGCGATGTCGCTCTCAGACTTCGGCAACGCGTATTTCCAGTCAAAAGAGCTCTGGAATCTAGTGAAATCTGATAGGACGGCGTGCGCACGCGAACTCAAGAACTGCATACAGCTTGTGAAAGCCTTGTCTGTGTTGCTGGAGCCGGTCATGCCATCGACGATGCGTAGCGTTCAAGCGCAGCTTGGTCTGACCACGACGTATTTTTCTGACGCCACAGTGGAGGTTGAACCGTTGCGGCTTCCCAAGCCGGCGCTGCCGTTCGCCAAAATCGATGAGAAGAAGATCAGCGCAATGGAGGCTATACTAAACGAAAGAATCGCCGGGGCGGATCATAAAGGTCCCGCCAAGGAGCCGAGCACGGAGGAGGTCACAATCAAGCTTGACGACTTCAAGAAAATGGATCTGAGGATCGCCCGCGTCGTTGAAGCTGAGCCGGTCCAAAAATCCGACAAGCTCTTGAGAATTACAGCACAAGTGGGCGAAGAGACCCGGCAGATTGTGGCGGGAATCGCCAAAGACTACGCGCCTGAGGATCTGATTGGCACTGACGTCGTCGTGCTTATCAATCTGCAGCCGGTGAAGTTGATGGGCATCGAATCTCGCGGCATGCTGCTCGCCGCTGAATACGACGGTAGGTCAGTCCTCATTCGACCGGCAAGAACGATGCCGCCGGGCACCAGAATCAGATAAGGAGGTCGAAGCGTGGCTCCCTCATCGCGTAACGCGCGGATCATCGTAACGGTGACCGGCTCTGATCATCCCGGCATCGTAGCGGCCGTCACCACTCTACTCGCAAGCGTCAATGCCAACATCGAGGATATTAGTCAGACTATCGTGTCCGAGCTGTTTACCATGATTATGATCGTCAACATCGGCGCGGCGAAGTTCGAAGACCTAAAAAAGGGACTTGACGCCGTTGGTACCTCCCAAGGTGTGAGAATCACCGCTCAGCACGAAGATATTTTCCGCTATATGCATCGCGTGTAGCGCCCCCCAAATCTACGCTTGCTCGAGATTGCCCCCTGTTCGCGCAGTGGTTCTTTGGAACGTGCAGATGAGCCCGCGTTCCTCGCCTGAAATTGCCGCGGGATTGTTTCAACCCCGGACGCTTGATGTGACCGCTCCGCCGCCAGCAGCGAACCAGACGGGGGCTCGGTGCTGACAAGGCGCTTAGCTGTCATTTACGCGCTACGACGATTTCTCTTGTTAGACTCTTATGCACATATTGCGTGTGGCGTCCTTCGATCGTGAAACCAGCATCCGTGACCTCGTGCTCAATCGGGCTATGGGATATCAAAACGGCCCGCGCGTTGCGTTTTAGCACGCGAAAAATTTCGCCTAAGGCCGCTGCCGTCAGTTGATTCAGCGAATGGGCTCGCACAGTTACGGAACGGCCATATGGTAGATCGGTTGCGACAGCGTCCACACATTCGTCCCTTAGACCCAATCGCCGAGCATCTTGGACCAGCAGATCACTCATAACGTCGTAGTAGTCGAGGTTCATCTTCGTTCCAAAAACCATCCTACCGTCGACATCTGACCCCATGATTGTTGCCCCGAGGAGACCCGCTTCAAGCAGTATTCCTCCTGTGCCGCAGAATGGGTCCAACAAGAGCTCTTCAGCTTTAACACGTGTGAGGTTTACAGCGGCCCGGGCGAGCCGCGGCAGGAGCACGCCGGGATAGAAGTAGGGCCGCACACGCGGGCGCCTCGATTCGAAGCGCGATCGATCGATCAACGCTAATGTTGCCCCGATTATGCAAACGCCTTTGCTGAGCAGAGCCCTCACTTGAAGCTGCGGATGGGTAAGGTCGATTTCGTATCCGCGCTCAGCAAGCGCCTTTCCGATCGTAGCTTCGACCTCTGTGCTTTTCAGGCCGTGTCCAATGCGCTTGGCCCGCACCGCGACGCTGACTCGAGGTAGCTCAATGCTTCCGGCTGCTCGGTAGATTGATTCGAGCTCTTGTGAACACACGTCCTTAACCTCGAGTATCGCGTGCGTCATCGCTAAGCGGTCACCGAGAACCTGGTCATAGGTATCGACATCAATCACGAGAACGCGTTCAAGCTCTTGTACTAGGGCACCGTTGAAAAGTGCGAGAACCTCTGCTCGTGGAATGCTTTTGTTCTCTCCAGATAGCTCAAATGCGAGTTTCATGTCGTACTCCGGTCATATCTGCAAGCTCCCAAAGGCCGACTTGCCGTTGGCCCACGACTCCGGTCGGGCCGCAATCGCTGGTTATCTTGGTCCACTCGCGGACTGCGAACGCATGGGTCGCTCGTGAATCACCGTCCGACAAATTTATGTTGAGCACGTTGCGTAGGTCCCGTGCGAGGATATATGCTATGGCCACCGGGTAGATAAAATTGCTGTGCTCGCGTAATTGCGAAGCGCGCCCGATTTTCAGGCGGATTGTTTTCAGAACACCAACGACAGCCCCTTAACGTTATATATAAAAAGCCTTTATAAAGCAACAAAGAACGGGGGAGAAAGCGCATGGTCGCACTGCGAGACACTAGTAATATCGAACCGCGAGACACTAGTAATATCGAACCGCGAGACACTATTAAGATCGAAAATGTGGTGGCCTCAACCGGCATCGGAATAGAGATAAACCTCAAGCAAATCACGCTTGCGTTAG
>ODAK010000085.1_pt1 | contig 100787 bp, 117 predicted proteins | sample 1539591 | NCBI WGS metagenome assembly ODAK01 (sample SAMEA3539303, study PRJEB22396) | soil metagenome | biome: tundra; feature: field; material: soil | place: USA | collected 2010-05 | depth 0.15 m | reverse complement strand
CCGCGAGGGCGGGCGCACCGTCGGGGCCGGTGTCGTGTCAAAGATTCTGAAGTAATTTATGGCTAATCAAAATATACGCATCCGCCTCAAGGCCTTCGACCATCGTCTGATCGACAACTCGGCCCGCGAGATCGTCGAAACTGCGCGCCGCACCGGCGCCACCGTGCGCGGTCCGGTGCCATTGCCGACCAAGATGGAGCGTTTCACGCTGCTGATCTCCCCGCACGCCGACAAGGACGCGCGTGATCAGTACGAGCTGCGCACGCACAAGCGCCTCATGGATATCCTGAATCCCACCGACAAGACCGTCGATGCGCTGATGCGCCTGGAATTGCCGGCCGGCGTGGATGTGCAGATCAGGCTGAACTGATTCAACGACACAGCATAAGACTGTGTTGCTCCAGGCGCGACCGCCCTATATACTGCGCGCCCTTTCGCCCCCGGGCCCAACCCCCCGGGAGCGGAGTTTTCCGCGAAAGCGGCATCGGGCGAGGTTGGGGCCCCGGTCACCGTATGGGCTCCAAGACCACTCGAGAGCAACGGCGCCTGGCGCGCTGCCCTCCTGCAGTCATAGCCCCGAGCAAGCGATTCGGCACGCACCAATCGTAGTGCGTGCCCTTGAGAGAGGATTTTGTTCATGGCAATCGGTCTGGTCGGCCGCAAGTGCGGCATGACACGCATTTTCACGGACGCGGGTGAATCCGTGCCCGTGACCGTGGTCGAGGTGCTTCCTAATCGGGTCACGCAGGTCAAATCCGTCGAGCACGACGGCTACGTGGCCGTGCAGGTGACCTTCGGCGCCCGCCGCCCGCAGTTGCTGAGCAAGGCGGCGGCCGGGCATTTCGCCAAGGCGAAGGTCGAGCCGGGCCGTGGCCTGATCGAGTTCCGCCTGAACGGCAAGGATGGGGCGGACCTCAAGCTCGGCAGCGAGCTCAAGGTGGACCTGTTTTCCGAAGGCCAGGCAGTGGACGTCACGGGTGTGACCATCGGCAAGGGCTATGCAGGCGTCATCAAGCGCCACCATTTTGCCGGCGGCATGGCGAGCCACGGCGCTTCGCTCACGCACCGCACGCCGGGCTCCATCGGTCAGCGCCAGACGCCGGGCCGGGTGTTTCCGGGCAAGCGCATGTCCGGCCACATGGGCGTGGTGCGACGCACTACCGAGAATCTCAGGGTTGTCGGCGTGGATGTGCCGCGCAATCTGCTGCTGATCCGCGGCGCCGTGCCGGGCTCGAAAGGCGGCAACGTCGTGGTGCGCGCCTCGGTCAAGGCGGCGCGGCGTGCGGCCCGCAAGGTCGTCGTGCCCCACAAGGTGGCTGCGCCTGCCAAGGCCGCGGCGACCAAGAAGTAATGCCATGAAGCTTAAAGTCGCCAATGGCGGGGCCGAGCTCGCGGTGTCGGATGAGACCTTCGGCCACGAATTCAATCAGGCGCTGGTGTTCCAAGTGGTCAACGCCTACATGGCGGCGGGCCGTTCGGGCACCAAGGCGCAGAAGACCCGGGCCGAGGTGCGCGGTGGCGGCAGGAAGCCCTGGAACCAGAAGGGCACGGGCTCGGCGCGCGCCGGCTCGATTCGCAGCCCCATCTGGGTCGGCGGCGGCCGCGCGTTCGCAGCCAAGCCGCGCGATTTCACCCAGAAGGTCAACCGCAAGATGTACCGCGGCGCGATCCGCTCGATGCTCTCCGAGCTGGTGCGCCAGGATCGCCTGATCGTGACGGCCTCGCTGGCCATCGATGCGCCCAAGACGCGCTTGCTGGCCGCGCAGCTGAAATCGCTGGCGCTTGAAAACGTGCTGATTATCGTCGAGGCGGCGGATGAGAAGCTCGAGCTGGCGGCGCGCAATCTGCCGCACGTTGAACTGCTCTCGGCCGCGGCCGTCAATCCGGTGAGCCTGGCACGACATGACAAGGTGCTGGCCACGGTCGGCGCCGTGAAGCTGCTCGAAGAGCGCCTGCAATGACCGCGACGCGCAAACCGCTGGGACGGGAAGGACTCATGAACGTGCTGCTCGCGCCGCACGTGACCGAGAAGACATCGCTCGGGCTGCAGGAGCGCAATCAATACGCGTTTCGCGTGCGCCGCGAGGCGACCCGCACGGACGTGCGCCGTGCCGTGGAGCTCATGTTCGAAGTAAAGGTCGAGGGCGTGCAAGTGCTCAACCAGCCGGGCAAGAAGCGCCGCTTCGGCGCCCGCAACGGCCGCACCCAGGACTGGAAGAAGGCGTATGTACGCCTGGCCGAGGGCCAGAGCATCGACTATGAAGCGCAGGGCAAGCGCTGAGACTTGAGGTACACCCACCCATGGCCCTGATCAAATTCAAGCCCACATCGCCCGGTACGCGCTTCCAGGTGCGTATCAGCAAGAGCCATCTGTATAAGGGTGGCCCGTACGAGCCGCTCACGGTCGCACAGAGCCGGACCGGTGCGCGCAATCATTTCGGCCGCATCACCACGCGTCATATCGGCGGTGGCTCGCGCCAGAAATATCGCCTGATCGACTTCCGGCGCGACAAGGACGGTATCGCGGGCGTGGTCGAGCGCATCGAATACGACCCGAACCGCACCGCTCATATCGCGCTCGTGCGCTATAGCGATGGCGAGCGCCGCTACATCCTCGCGCCCAAGGGCGTGACGGATGGCGATGAGATCCGCTCGGGCAGCGAGGCGCCGATCAAGGCCGGCAGCGCGATGGCATTGCGGCACATTCCGGTCGGCTCGTTGGTGCACAACATCGAGCTCAAGCCCGGCCGCGGCGGCCAGCTGGCGCGCAGCGCCGGCAGTTCGGCCTCGTACACCTCGCGCGAAGGCGCCCACGCCTATCTGCGGCTCAAATCCGGCGAGACGCGCAAAGTGCATATCGACTGCCGCGCCACGATCGGCGAGCTCGCCAACGATGAGCACAACCTGCGCAAGTACGGCAAAGCCGGTGCGATGCGCTGGCGCGGCGTGCGCCCGACCGTGCGCGGTCTGGCGATGAATCCGGTCGATCACCCGCACGGCGGCGGCGAAGGCAAGTCCGGACAGGGCAATCCGCATCCGGTCTCGCCCTGGGGCTGGCAAACCAAGGGCAAGAAGACGCGCCGTAACAAACGCACGAGCAACATGATCGTGCAGCGGAGGAAATAAGCGTGCCTCGTTCGTTAAAGAAAGGTCCGTTTGTGGATCTGCACCTGGCCAAGAAGGTGCAGGTCGCAATGCAGAAGAGCGATCGCCGGCCGATCAAGACCTGGTCGCGCCGCTCGATGGTGATTCCCGACATGGTCGGCCTCACGATCGCGATCCACAACGGCAGGCAGCACATCCCGGTCCTCGTGACCGAGAACATGGTCGGCCACAAGCTCGGCGAATTCTCCCCGACGCGGCTGTTCAAGTCGCATTCGGGCGATCGCAAAGTGACTACGGCGGAGTAATGCGATGCAGGTGACCGCTCGACTGCGCCACGCGCGCATCTCGCCGCAGAAATGCCGGCTGGTAGCCGACACGGTGCGCGGCAAGGGTGTTGGCAACGCGCTCGCCACCTTGAAGTTCATGCCGAAGAAGGGCGCAGCGTTGGTGCTGAAGGTATTGGAATCGGCCATCGCCAACGCCGAGAACAATCTCGGCGCGGATATCGATGAGCTCAAGATCAATCGCATTGAGATCGATGTGGCGCCGGTGCTCAAGCGCTTCGCGGCACGAGCCAAGGGCCGCAGCAGCCGCATCGTCAAGCGCAACAGCCATATTCTGATTCAGGTCAGCGACGGCAGGAAGGACTAGTCATGGGCCAGAAGGTCAACCCGCTGGGCATACGACTGGGTATCACGCGAGATTGGACGTCGAAGTGGTATGCCAGCAAGAAACAGTTCCCGATGCTGGTGCACACAGATTTCCTGGTGCGCGAGTTCCTGAAGAAGAGGCTGTCCGACGCCTCGGTCAGCCGCGTGTTGATCGAGCGCGCGGCCAAGAAGGTCAACATCACGATCCAGACCGCGCGTCCCGGCATCGTGATCGGCAAGAAGGGCGAGGACATCGAGAAGCTGCGCGGCGAGACCGCGAAGCTGCTGGGCATGGCGATGCTCGACGTGCGCCTGAACATCTCCGAGATTCGCAAGCCCGAGCTCGATGCGCAGCTCGTGGCCGAGAGCATCTCGCAGCAGATCGAGAAGCGCGTGATGTTTCGTCGCGCCATGAAGCGCGCCGTCATGAGCACGATGCGCAGCGGCGCGCTCGGCATCAAGGTACGCATGTCCGGTCGCCTCAATGGCTCGGAGATTGCGCGCACGGAGTGGTACCGCGAGGGCCGCGTTCCGCTGCACACCTTCCGCGCCGACATCGACTACGGCCTGGCTGAGGCCCGAACCACCTACGGGGTCATCGGCATCAAGGTCTGGATCTTCAAGGGCGAAGTGTTCGACCAGGCGCAGCTCGACCGTCAGGCCGAAAACGCCGCGCAAGGCGAGGCCGCTAATGCAGCCGCTGCGGCAGCCGCTGCGGTCGCCGCTGCAGCCGCGGTGACGGCCACGCCGCCGGTGACGGCCGCGCCGCCGGTGCCGGCGACGACGGCTGCGCAGGCGGGCGAGGCCGGGGCTTAAGGTCAGCAGCGAATCATGTTGCAACCAAAGCGAACCAAGTACCGCAAGCAGTTCAAGGGCCACAACGGCGGCTTGGCGCTGCGCGGCAATACCGTGGCGTTCGGCGATTTCGGGCTCAAGGCGACCGATCGGGCGCGCATGACGGCGCGTGAGATCGAGGCGGCGCGCCGCGCGATGGCGCGCTACGTCAAGCGCGGCGGCCAGATCTGGATCCGCGTATTTCCGGACGTGCCGATCACCAAGAAGCCGCTCGAAGTGCGCATGGGCAGCGGCAAGGGCAACGTCGAGTATTGGATCGCCAAGGTCAAGCCCGGCAAGGTGCTGTTCGAGATGGAAGGGGTCAGCGAGGAGATCGCACGTGAAGCCTTCCGGCTGGCCGGCGCCAAGCTGTCCGTATCGACGAGTTTCGTGAAGCGACAGGTGCGCTGATGAAAGCCAGTGAGCTGCACAAAAAATCGGTGACCGAGCTGCACAACGAGATGCTGTCGCTGCGCAAGGAACAGTTCGCACTGCGGCTGCAGCGTGCGACCGGCCAGGCCGTGAAACCCGATCAGTTCGGCAAGGTCCGCAAGAACATTGCGCGCGTCAAGACGGTGCAGCGCGCCAAGCGCGCTGGAGGCAAGGCATGAGCACGGAAACCACGAGTGAGCGCAGGAGCGTGCGTACGCTCACGGGACAGGTCGTGAGCAACAAGATGGACAAGACCATTGCGGTAGAGATCGAGCGCCAGGTGCGCCATCCGACCTACGGCAAGTACGTGCGCCGCACCACCAAGCTGCTGGCGCACGATGAGAAAAACGAGGCGCGTGAGGGCGATACCGTATCGATCACGCCATGCCGGCCGCTGTCGCGGCGCAAGTCCTGGCGCCTGCTCGCGGTCGTCGAACGCGCGACCCCGGCCTGAGCCTAGCCATGATTCAGCTACGCACCATGCTCAATGCCGCCGACAACAGCGGCGCGCGCACTGTGATGTGCATCAAGGTGCTCGGTGGCACGCGCCGCCGCTACGCCACGGTCGGTGATGTCATCAAGGTCAGCGTCAAGGACGCGATTCCGCGCGGCAAGGTCAAGAAGGGCGAAGTCTACGATGCGGTGGTCGTGCGCACGCGTCGTGGTGTACGCCGCCCGGACGGCTCGCTGATCAAGTTCGACGGCAATGCGGCGGTGCTGCTGACCAACAAGCTCGAGCCGATCGGCACCCGTATCTTCGGGCCCGTTACGCGCGAGCTGCGTACGGTGCAGTTCATGAAGATCATTTCGCTCGCGCCCGAAGTGCTGTGAGAGCCAGGCAGTAGACAGTCATGGAAAAGATCAGGAAAGGCGATCAGGTGGTGGTGCTTTCGGGCCGGGACAAGGGCCGGCGCGGCGCCGTGATCCGTGTGCTCGATGGCGGCGTGGTGGTCGAGAACGTTAATCGCGTCAAGCGGCACACCAAGGCCAATCCGCAGGCCAACAAGCCCGGCGGCATCATCGAGAAGGAAATGCCATTGCCGATTTCGAAGGTCGCGCTGTGGAATCCATCCTCCAAGCGCGGTGATCGGGTCGGCGTGCGCAAATTGGGCGACGGCAAGAAGGTTCGCTTTTTCAAATCCAACGGCGAGGTCATCGACGCCTGAAGGCGCCGCGAGAGATTATGGCAAGGCTACAACAGTTTTATCGCGAGACGGTGGTTCCGAAGCTCAAGGCTGAGCTGGGCCTCTCGAACGTCATGGAAGTGCCGCGCATCACCAAGATCACGGTCAACATGGGCGTGGGCGAGGCCGTGGCGGACCGCAAGGTCATCGATGCCGCTGCCGGCGACATGGCCAAGATCACCGGCCAGAAGCCGCAGATCTGCAAGGCCAAGAAGGCCATCGCCACCTTCAAGCTGCGCGAGGGCTTGCCCATCGGCTGCAAGGTCACGTTGCGTGGGGCCCGCATGTACGAGTTCCTGGATCGGCTGATCAGCGTGGCGATACCACGCATCCGCGACTTTCGCGGCATCTCCCCGCGCGGCTTCGACGGGCGCGGTAACTACACCATGGGCGTGCGCGAGCAGATCATCTTCCCCGAGATTCAGTACGACCAGATCGATCACATTCGCGGCATGGATATCACGATTACCACCACGGCTCGCGACAACAAGCACGGGCGGGCATTGCTGGATGCTTTCAGCTTCCCGTTCCGCAAGTAGTCCGAAGCGGGTTTCAAGGAAAAACGGTATGGCCAAGACCAACATGATCGAGCGCGAAAAGCGACGCTCGCGGGTAGTGAAGAAGTACGCGGTCAAGCGCGCGCAGCTCAAGGAAATCATCCGCAGCCCGAAGTCGACGCCCGAGCAGCGCGTAGCCGCGCAGGTGGCGCTGCAGACCCAGCCGCGCGATGCCAGCGTGAGCCGGCATCGCAACCGCTGCGCGATCACCGGCCGCTCGCGCGGTGTGTACCGCAAATTCGGCCTGGCGCGCGTCAAGATCCGCGAGGTCGCAATGCGCGGTGAGATTCCAGGGCTCGGCAAGGCGAGCTGGTAGGAGCTTAAACGATGAGCATGACCGATCCGATCGCCGATCTGCTGACCCGCATCCGCAACGGCCAGTCCGCGCGCAAGTCGAGCGTGACGGTCGCGTCTTCGAAGCTCAAGACCGCGATCCTCGCGGTATTGAAGGACGAGGGCTACATCGCAGACTTCAATCGCTCGAGCGATGAGGGCAAGCCCGTGCTGACCATCGATCTGAAGTATTACGAAGGCCGCCCGGTCATCGACCGGATCGAGCGGGTCAGCCGCCCGGGCCTGCGGATCTATCGCGGCAAGGACGAGATTCCGCGCGTGCTCGGCGGCATGGGTACCGTGATCGTCTCGACGCCCAAGGGTGTGATGACCGACAAGGCGGCGCACGCGATCGGCCAGGGCGGCGAAGTGCTGTGCATCGTCGCATGATGGGAAACTGAACATGTCTCGAGTTGCCAATCGAATCATCGACCTGCCCAGCGGCGTGACCGTCAGCCTGGCGCCCGGCGCTGTGACCGTGAAGGGTGCGCGCGGCGCCTTGACGGTGGTGCTCGGCGAAGGCGTGTCGGTGGTTCAGGAAGACAAGACGCTGTCGGTCAAGTACCAGGGCGACGACGCGGTGCGCATGCGCGCCGGCGCCACCCGGGCGCATCTGGCGAACATGGTGCTGGGCGTGACCAAGGGTTACGACCGCAAGCTCGAACTCGTGGGCGTCGGCTTTCGCGCGCAGGTGGCCGGCAAGGCACTGAATCTCACGCTGGGCTTCTCGCATCCGGTGAGCTACGCGATTCCCGAGGGCATCACGATCGAGACCCCGAGCCAGACCGAGATACTGATCAAAGGCAATGACCGGCAGAGAGTTGGGCAGACCGCGGCCGAAATCCGCGGCATCCGTCCGCCCGAGCCGTACAAGGGCAAGGGCGTGCGCTACTCGGATGAGAAGATCATCCTCAAAGAAGGCAAGAAAAAATAGCTCGGCGTTCACCATGAACATTACCAAGAAACAGCGGCGCCAGCGCCGCGCTGTGAAGACCCGGGCGCAGATTCGCGAGCTCAAGCTTGCGCGCCTGACCGTGCACCGTACGCCGCGCCACATCTATGCACAGCTGTTCGACGGCAAGGGCGAGAAAGTGCTGGCGGCCGCCTCCACGGTGCAGAAGGACGTGGCCCAGGGACTCAAAGGCACCGGCAACATCGAGGCCGCGCGCGCCGTGGGTCGCACGATCGCCGAGCGCGCCAAGGCCGCCGGCGTTACGCGGGTCGCATTCGACCGCGCCGGCTTTCAGTATCACGGCCGCGTCAAGGCGCTGGCCGACGCGGCCCGCGAAGCGGGACTCGAGTTTTAGGCAGCACCATTAGACAGCGCACCGCAGGCACGTACATATGGCAAGAATGGAAAAAACGCAGAGCGCCGATGAGCTGACCGAGAAGCTCGTCGCCGTGAACCGCACCGCGAAGGTCGTCAAGGGCGGTCGGCAGTTCGGCTTCACCGCGCTGACCGTGGTCGGGGATGGCGCGGGTCGCGTCGGCTTCGGCTTCGGCAAGGCGCGCGAAGTGCCGGTCGCGATCTCCAAGGCCATGGCGCAGGCGCGCAAGAACATGGTGAACGTGAGCCTGCGCAACGACACGCTGCACTATGCGGTCAACGGCTCGCACGGTGCGACGCGCGTGTTCATGTTGCCTGCCTCGGAAGGTACCGGTGTCATCGCCGGCGGCGGCATGCGCGCGGTGCTCGAGTGCGCCGGCGTGCGCAACGTGCTCGCCAAGAGCTACGGCTCGCGCAACCCGATCAACGTCGTGCGCGCCACGGTCAATGCGCTCGCTAACGTTCGCTCGCCGGAAGAGATCGCGGCCAAGCGCGGCAAGAGCCTCGAAGACATCCTTGGGAGCGCCTGATGAGCGCCGCGGATAACAACCAGGCGGATAGCAACCAAGCGGACAGTCACAAGTTGGTTACGGTCACGCTGCTGCGCAGCGTGCACGGGCAGCTCAGGCACATCGCCGCCTCGGTGCGCGGACTCGGGCTGCGGCGCCGGCATCAGAGCGTCATGATCGCCGATACGGCGGCCAATCGCGGCATGATCCGAACTGCCGGGCACCTGTTGAAAGTGGAGTCGAACTGACATGGCTGACATGCGATTGAACAACCTCAAGCCGGGGGCCGGCTCGCGCCGCCCGAGGCTGCGCGTCGGCCGCGGCGCCTCGGCGGGCCAGGGCAAGACTTGCGGCCGCGGCGTCAAGGGTCAGCGCGCGCGCAAAGGCGGCTATCACAAGGTCGGCTTTGAAGGCGGCCAGATGCCATTGCAACGTCGTCTGCCGAAGGTGGGATTTCGTTCCGCCATGAAGGCGGCGCGCGCCGAAGTGCGTCTGCATGAGCTCGCCCTGGTGGACGCAGCAGTGATCGATCTCGCAGCGCTCAAGCGCGCCGGTATCGTGTCGGCGGCCGCTGAGCGTGCCAAGGTCGTGCTGTCGGGCGAGATCAAGAAGGCCGTGACGCTCAAGGGCATTCAGGTCACCAAGGGTGCTCGCGAAGCCATCGCGGCCGCCGGCGGGAACATCGAGGACTGAAGTGGCCAACTCCGCCCTGTCGAATCCAGCCGCTACACTCGCCGAAGCCGGACGCTTGGGCGAGATTCGTGGCCGTCTGTTATTCCTGATCGGCGCCCTGGTGGTCTATCGCATCGGTACCTTCATCCCCGTGCCCGGGATCAACCCGGATGCGGTGGCGCGCTTCTTCAACGACCAGTCGAACACCATTCTCGGCGTGGTCAACATGTTCTCGGGCGGTGCACTGCAGCGCCTGTCGATTTTCGCCATGGGCGTGATGCCCTACATCTCCGCCTCGATCATCATCCAGATGCTCTCGATGGTGGTGCCCTCGCTGATGGAGGCGCGCAAGGAGGGCGAGTCGGGCCGCCGGCGCATCACGCAGCTCACGCGCTACGTCACGGTCGGACTCGCGCTGTTTCAGTCCTTCGGCGCCGCGGTCGCTCTGGGCAACGGCGGCATGACCAATGCCAAGGGCTTCTTCGACTGGCTGATGCCGGCCACGATCACGATGACCACCGGTACGATGTTCCTGATGTGGCTGGGCGAGCAGATCACCGAGCGCGGCATCGGCAATGGCATCTCGATGCTGATTCTCTCGGGCATCGTCGCGGGTCTTCCTGGCGCTGTGGGCCGCACTTTCGAATCCGTCAGCACGGGTGAGATGAACCCGCTGTTTGCGATCCTGCTGATCGGCATCGTCATCGGCGTCACAGCCTTCTGCGTGTTCGTCGAGCGCGCACAACGGCGCATCACGGTTAATTACGCCAAGCGCCAGGTCGGTCGCCGCCTGTACGCCGGCCAGAGCAGCCATTTGCCCTTCAAGCTCAATATGTCGGGCGTGATTCCGCCGATCTTCGCCTCGAGCCTGCTGCTGTTTCCGGCCACGATCGCGAGCTTCTTCGGCTCCAATCCCGACTCCAAACTCAGCGAGGTGCTGCAGAACATCGCCACCTCGCTCGGCTACGGCCAGCCCTTGCACCTGGTGTTGTACGCGACGCTGATCGTGTTCTTCTGCTTTTTCTACACGGCACTGGTATTCAATTCGCGCGAAACCGCGGATAATCTCAAGAAATCCGGTGCCTTCATTCCCGGTATCCGCCCGGGGCAGCAGACCGGCGAGTACATCGACAAGGTGCTCACCCGCCTGACGCTCTGGGGCGCGATCTACATCATGGCGGTCTGCCTGGTGCCTGAGATCCTGGTTTCCTCGCAGGGGGTGCCGTTCCAATTCGGCGGTACTTCGCTGCTGATCGTCGTTGTCGTGGTGATGGACTTCATGGCGCAGCTGCAGGCGCACATGATGTCGCACCATTACCCGGGCCTCATGAAAAAGGCGAATCTGCTGGGCGGGGGCCGTGGCGGCTCCGCGCGCGGTTAGACGCCTTCAGGCAAGTTTTAGCGCAGGTGTGCCATGAAAGTACGTCCATCAGTCAAGAAAATCTGCAAGAACTGCAAGATCGTGCGGCGCCGCGGCGTGGTATTCGTGATCTGCAGTACGGACGCGCGCCACAAGCAGCGCCAAGGTTGAGGTAGAGCATCATGGCACGCATATCCGGCATCAATATCCCGATGAACAAGCATGTGAGCATCGGGCTGACCCACATCTTCGGCATCGGCCGATCGCGCGCGCTCGAGATCCTGGAGGGTGCGGGCATTACGCCGACCACCCGCGTCAAGGACCTGACCGACGCCGAAGTCGCGGCGATCCGCTCGCAGATCGCCAAATGGCCGGTCGAGGGCGACCTGCGGCGCGAAGTATCGATGAACATCAAGCGGCTGATGGATCTGGGCACCTGGCGCGGGATGCGGCACCGCAAGGGGCTGCCGGTCCGAGGCCAGCGCACCCGTACTAACGCTCGCACCCGCAAGGGCCCGCGCAAGCAGGCCGTGAAGCTCAACGCGCCGCCAGGCAAAGCCTGATGCGCGCGAGAAGGGCTCCGAATCCAGTTTTGACCTTGAGATTGCAGGCAGGCGACCACATTTATGGCTGATCAGAAGACATCGCAGCAGCAGAGCGGCGGCGGCGGGGCCAAAAAGCCCAAGAAGGCGCGTAAGAACGTGCTCGACGCCATCGCTCACGTACATGCATCGTTCAATAACACGATCATTACGATCACCGACCGGCAGGGCAACACCCTGTCGTGGGCGACCTCGGGCGGCTGCGGCTTCCGCGGCTCGCGCAAGAGCACGCCGTTCGCGGCTCAGGTGGCCGCCGAAAAGGCCGGCACCGCGGCTCAGGAGCACGGCGTCAAGAACGTCGAGGTTCGCGTCGGCGGTCCCGGTCCCGGGCGCGAATCGGCAGTGCGTGCGCTCAACGCCTGCGGCTTGAAGATCACGAGCATTTCCGACGTCACGCCGATACCGCACAACGGCTGTCGTCCGCCAAAGAAGCGTCGCGTCTAAGGGCGGCGAAGGAACACATAATCATGGCGCGATACATTGGTCCGACCTGCAAGCTCGCCCGCCGCGAGGGCACGGATCTGTTTCTCAAGAGCGGCGCCAAGCCGCTCGAGAGCAAGTGCAAGCTGCAGGTGCCCCCGGGCGGCATCAAGGGTGAGCGGCGGCAGCGACTGTCGGATTACGGTCTGCAGCTGCGCGAGAAGCAGAAGCTGCGCCGCATGTACGGCGTGCTCGAGCGTCAGTTCCGCAACTATTACCATGCGGCCGCGCGCCGCACCGGAGCCACCGGCGAGACGCTGCTGAAGCTGCTCGAGAGCCGTCTGGACAATGTGGTCTATCGCATGGGTTTCGCGGCCACGCGTGCCGAGGCCCGCCAGCTGGTCGGCCACAAGGCTATCAGCGTCAACGCTCAAGTCGTCAACATACCGTCCTATCAATGCCGCGCCGGCGATGTGATCGAGATCCGCGAGAAGTCGCGCAAGCAGCTGCGCATCCAGAGTGCGCTCGCGGTCGCGGCGCAGGTCGGGTTTCCGGACTGGCTCGAGGTCAGCGACAAGGAATTTCGCGGCGTGTTCAAGACGGTGCCGGCGCGCGAGGACGTGCTGCCGGACATCAACGAGAACCTGGTAGTCGAGCTTTATTCGAAGTGATCGGCCGCTGCGCGCAGCGCGCAGCAGTCGGCGCTCAAGTGCTTTTCAAGTTTGGGGTATCGTAGCTATGCAAGCATCAGTATCGGAATTCTTGAAGCCCCGTGTCGTCAAGGTGCAGCCGGTGGCCCCGCGTCAGGCGCGCGTGGTGATCGAGCCCTTCGAGCGCGGATTCGGCCATACGCTGGGCAACGCTCTGCGGCGCGTGCTGCTCTCCTCCATGCCTGGTGCTGCCATCACCGAAGTCGAGATCGACGGCGTGCTGCACGAGTACACCAGCATCGAGGGTGTACAGGAAGACGTGGTCGATGTGCTGCTGAACCTCAAGTCAGTGGCGCTTCGCATGCACGCGCGCAACAGCGCCGAGCTGCGCCTGCACAAGAAGGGCCCGGGACCGGTCACCGCGGGCGATATTCAGACCGATCACGACATCGAGGTAGTAAACCCCGAGTTCATCATTGCCAATCTGACCAAGGCGGGTGAGCTCAACATGCTGCTTAAGATCGAGCGCGGCCGCGGCTACCGGCCGGCGGTGCAGCGCGTGGCATTCGAGGAGCAGAGCCGTCCCATCGGCCGCCTGCTGCTCGATGCGTCCTTCAGCCCAGTGCGTCGCGTGACCTACTCGGTCGAAGCGGCCCGCGTCGAGCAGCGCACTGACCTCGACAAGCTCATCATCGACATCGAGACCAACGGCACGATCGAGCCGGAAGAGGCCATCCGTCGGGCCGGCGGCATCCTCAAGGACCAGCTGTCGGTGTTCGTCGATCTGCAGGGCGAAGACGAGGCGGTTGCCAAGACCACCGAGATGCAATTCGATCCGATCCTGTTGCGGCCGGTCGATGAACTCGAGCTCACGGTGCGCAGCGCGAATTGCCTCAAGGCCGAGAACATCCATTACATCGGCGACCTCGTGCAGCGCACGGAAGTCGAACTGCTGCGCACGCCGAATCTCGGTAAGAAGTCGCTGACCGAGATCAAGGAAGTGCTGCAGAGCCATGGCCTCATGCTCGGCATGCGGCTGGATGGCTGGCCGCCGGCGGGTCTGAAGCACGAAGAAGAGAGCAGCAGCGGGCTGATTTGATTTGGTATTGAGAGAGAGTCATGCGTCATAAGCTTTCCGGCCGGCAGCTGTCCCGCAATAGCCCGCATCGCCATGCGATGTTGCGCAATATGGCGGCCTCACTCCTGCGGCACGAGACCATCCGCACCACCCTGCCGAAGGCCAAGGAGCTGCGGCGCGTGGTCGAGCCATTGATCACGCTGGCGAAGACCGATACCGAGTCGCGCCGCCGCCTGGCGTTTGCGCGGCTGCGCGATACCGAGGTGGTCAGCAAGCTGTTCGGCGATCTGGGGCCGCGATTCAAGGCGCGTCCCGGCGGCTATACCCGCATCCTGCACATGATGCCGCGGGCCGGCGATGCGGCGCCGATGGCACTCATGCAGTTGGTGGACGGCCCGGCGAGCGCCGAAACGGCCGCCGCTCCGGCCCCCGAAGCGGCTAGCCCGAAGCGCGCGCGCAAGGCAGCGAAGAAGGCTGCCGAGGCCGCCTCGCACAGCTCGCGTCCGCGCAAGCGCAAGGCCGCCGCGGCCTGAGCCGGATTGCACTTAAGTCAGGCGTAGTCCTACAGACACACGCTCGGGAGCGGTGCATCGGCGATGCACAGTTTAAAATGTGCGGAAGACTCTATAGAATCACAGTTCGCGACTTTTTTGCGCCTACGAACTAGTTCGCTTGATTGGTTTAGGTCGGTCTACTTACATACTATTTTGGGGATTCATCGATGAATACAAAGCTTGTTCTTAGCGCTATTGCAGCGACGCTCGTGCTCTGCGCTTGCAGCAGCAGCCAAGATTCCGCGACTCCGGCCGCTACGCCTGCTCCGGCGGCTCCGATGGCCTCGCCGCCCGCTGACACGACTGCCACGCCGGCAGCTCCCGCTGACAGCAGCAGCAGTGGCGCCATGTCCGCGCCTGCGCCGGCGACCCCGCCGAAACCCTAAGTTAAGACGTCGGAGCCGATCTAGGCCGACGAGCGGCGAGCTCGTGGGAAAGCCCGTGCAGGCCGGAACCCTCCGGTCTGCCGGGCTTTCCTGTTTCTCATCTTCGCCATGCATCAAGTCAGTCTCAGGGACAGTCGTAACGCACGGGATGACCGTCGCTGGATCGAGGGCGTCTATCGCGACTACCTGACCGATCTGGCCCCCGCGGCCACCGGAATCTTCCCGGCGCTCGGGGAGGTCGGGCATCGCGAGCCCGACCAGCTGCTGCGCTGGTTCGGCGATCGCAGCGCCCAGGTGCTGACAATTCTTTACAACGAGGAACCGGTGGGCTTTGCCATGGTGCGCCGGCGCTCGCCGGCAAATGTGGGCGCTCCGAGTGCGTCGGAGTTTTCCATGGCGGAATTCTTCGTTGCCCGCCCATGGCGTCGGCGAGGGATCGGCGCGCAGGCCGTACGGCTGCTATTCGATCGCTTCGACGGCCGATGGCTGATCACCGAGCACGTGCGCAACACCGGCGCGGTGAAGTTCTGGCGCGGAGTGGTTGCGGCCTATACGCGCGGCAAATTCCAGGAACGCATCGTCAACGGCGAGGTGCAGCAGCACTTCGAGTCGGGCCCACAGCGGCGCTAGCCTCACTCAATAGACTTCACCCCCGAATTGCTGCAAACCCCCGGCCGCCCACAACGGTCATCCGGGCAATTCCGAGCCGGCTTCTTCGACTATTCATTGGCGAGCAATTCGTCGCAATTCGATGGGACCGCCCAGGTCTGGTCGGGACTTAATGGTACCGGCACCCTGCTCGACACGCGTTTCAGCAGCGGCTTGAGGTACTCGCCCGTGACGGACTCACTGACCTGGCAGATCGCCTCGGGCTCACCTGCGGCCACGACGCGGCCACCGCGTTCGCCTCCGCCGGGGCCCAGATCAATCACGTAGTCGGCCGTCTTGATCACATCGAGATTGTGTTCGATCACGACCAGGGTGTTGCCGGCATCGCGCAATTGATGCAAAACCCGCAGCAACTGTGCGATATCGTGAAAGTGCAGGCCGGTGGTCGGCTCATCGAGGATGTAAAGCGTGCGGCCGAGGCCGCGCTTGGCCAGCTCGCGCGCGAGCTTGACGCGCTGCGCCTCGCCGCCCGAGAGCGTCGTGGCGTTCTGTCCGAGCCGCACATACGACAGTCCCACTTCCATGAGCATGCGCAACTTCACCGCGATCGCGGGCACGTTCTGGAACAGCCGCTGCGCTTCCTCGACCGTGGTGTCGAGCACCTCGTGGATGCTGTGGCCGCGGTACTGGATTTCGAGCGTCTCGCGGTTGTAGCGCCGTCCGCGACAGACATCGCAGGGCACGTACACGTCGGGCAGGAAATGCATCTCGACGCGGATCACGCCGTCGCCCTGGCAGGCCTCGCAGCGGCCGCCTTTGACATTGAAGCTGAAGCGTCCGGCGTCGTAGCCGCGCGCGCGCGCTTCCGGCACCGCGGCAAACAGCTCGCGCACCGTCGTGAAAAGTCCCGTGTAGGTCGCGGGATTGGAGCGCGGGGTGCGTCCGATCGGATTCTGGTCGATCTCGATTACGCGCTCGAAGCGCTCGAGTCCGTCGATGCCATCGCACGGGCTCGCGCCATCGAGGCTCGAGCCGTTCAGGTGCGCCGCGGCGTGCCGGTACAGCGTGTCCTCGACCAGCGTCGATTTGCCCGAACCGGAGACGCCGGTCACGCAGGTCAGCGTCCCAAGGGGCAATGCCACCGTGACCTCGCGCAGGTTGTTGCCGCGAGCACCTCGGATCGTGATCCATTGGTCGCTGGCTGCGCTGCGCCGGCGCGCGGGCACCGGGATGCGTTCGCGACCGGAGAGGTAAGCGCCGGTCAGCGAGGCGGGGTCGGCTTCGATCTGGGCCGGGGTGCCCTGGGAGACGACCCGGCCGCCATGGGCGCCGGCGCCAGGCCCCAGATCCACGACATGGTCGGCGGCGCGGATCGATTCCTCGTCGTGCTCGACCACGATCACGGTATTGCCCAGATCGCGCAGGCGCTTGAGCGTGCCGAGCAAGCGCGCGTTGTCGCGCTGATGCAGACCGATCGACGGCTCATCGAGGATATACATCACCCCCGTGAGGCCCGAGCCTACCTGGCTCGCGAGGCGAATACGCTGCGCCTCGCCGCCGGACAGCGTGCCTGCGCCGCGATCGAGCCCCAGGTAGTCCAGCCCTACGTCGACCAGGAAGCGAAGGCGCTCGCTGACCTCCCGCACGATGCGGGCGGCGACCTCGGCGCGCCAGCCCGGAAGCTTAAGTCCCGCGAAGTACTCACTCGCCTGCCCGACCGTCAGGTGCGTGACCGCGGGCAGGTTGCGACCGTCGATCAGCACCGAGCGCGCCGCTTCGTTGAGTCGCGCGCCGCCGCAATCGACACACGCGCGCATGCCGAGGTACTTGCGCAGCTCCTCACGTACCGCCTGCGAGTCGGTCTCGCGATAGCGCCGCTCGAGATTGGGCACGATGCCTTCGAAAGCGTGGCGCTTGCGGGTGCCGCGGCCGAGACCTTCGCGATAGCGAAACTCGATCTGCTCTTCGCCGCTGCCGTACAGCAGCAGGCGCTGCACAGCCTCGGGCAACTCGCTCCAGGGCATTTCGACATCGAAATGGTAATGGCGTTCGAGCGACTGCAGCAGCTGGAAATAATGCGCATTGCGCCGATCCCAGCCACGCACGGCACCGCCCGCGAGCGACAGGTGCGGATGCACGACGACGCGCTCGGGGTCGAAGAACTCCTGGAATCCAAGGCCGTCGCAGGTCGGACAGGCGCCGGCGGGGTTATTGAATGAGAACATGCGCGGCTCGAGCGGCGGCACCGAGAAGCCGCATTCCGGACAGGCGTGCCGGCTCGAGAACAGCAGGCGGGTCAGCGCCGGGTTGTCCGGAAACACGACCTCGGCGATGCCGTTGCCGAGTCGGATCGCGGTCTCGAAGGACTCGGCCAGGCGCTGGCTGGCCTCCGGCCGCACGCGAAAGCGGTCAACCACGGCGTCGATGCTGTGCCGCGCCTTCGGATCGAGCTTGGGCACCTCGTCGATCTCGTACACCGTGCCGTCAACGCGCACGCGTACGAATCCCTTGCCCGCGAGCTCGGCGATGCATTGCGCGTGCTCACCGCGCCGCTCCTCGACCAGCGGGGCGAGCAGCAGCGCCAGCTCGCCGTGGGGCGAGAGCAGCGACTGATCGACCATCTGACTGACGGTCTGTGCGGCGAGGTCGATGCCATGGCGCGGGCAGCGCGGCAGACCGGCGCGCGCGTACAGCAGGCGCAAGTAGTCGTAGATCTCCGTCACGGTGCCCACGGTCGAGCGCGGATTGTGCGAGCCGCTCTTCTGCTCGATCGCGATGGCTGGCGAGAGACCCTCGATGCTGTCAACGTCGGGCTTGTCCATGACCGCGAGGAACTGGCGCGCATAGGCCGACAGCGACTCGACATAGCGGCGCTGACCCTCGGCATAGAGCGTGTCGAAGGCGAGCGAGGATTTGCCCGACCCCGATAGTCCCGTGAACACGATCAGCCGCTCGCGCGGCAGATCGAGGTCGATATTGGCCAGATTGTGGGTGCGGGCGCCGCGGATGCGGATGGTCTGCATGGTGAAGTAGAGATGCTGTGGGTGCAAAAGGACAAAGAACCACTATAAACGCAGCGGCGTGATAGGCCCAAAAACACTACAATGGCCACACCGGGACGGCGATCAGGACGAGGCGGAACATGGCGCGGGGCATCAACAAAGTTATCCTCATCGGTCATCTGGGCGCTGATCCTGAGACCCGGGCAATGCCCTCTGGCATGACGGTGGCCAATCTGCGGCTCGCGACCACCGAGAGCTGGAAGGACAAGCAGTCCGGAGAGCAGCAGGAGCGCACCGAATGGCACAACGTCGCCCTATTCGGCCGGCTCGGCGAGATCGCCGCCGAATACCTGCGCAAAGGCTCACAGGTCTATATTGAGGGCCGATTGCGCACTCGCAAGTGGCAGGACAAGGAAGGCCGCGACCGCTATACCACCGAGATCGTCGGCAACGAGATGCAGATGCTCGGTGGCCGGGGAGGCGGTGGTGGGGCGGCTGCCGGCGGTGGCGGACTGCCCGAGGCGAGCCCGCGCGCCGATGTGCCCGAGAATGCAGCGGCCGGTGCCGGTGCCGGTGCCGGTGCCGGTGCCGGTGCCGGTGCCTCGCGCGATGAGTTCGATGACGATATTCCATTCTAGCGCCTCTTCGATAACTGATTGATTTTGTTGTGTTTCGACGCTGACAGGGCGCTACTCGAACGCGTTTCGCGTTCCCTGGACCGCGCAAAACCGCTACCCTCTACGGCCGTATAGCTGACGTTCATGGCTGGCCGCTTCCACATCAAGACCTTCGGTTGTCAGATGAATGAGTACGACTCCGCGCGCATCGCGGACGTGCTATGCGCCACTATGGGCCTCGATTCCACCGACGATCCGGCGCAGGCCGATGTGTTGCTCATGAACACCTGCTCGGTGCGCGAGAAGGCGCAGGACAAGGTGTACTCGCTGCTCGGGGAGTGGCGGCAGCTCAAATCGCAGCGACCGGCGCTCATCATCGGGGTCGGCGGCTGCGTGGCGAGCCAGGAGGGCGAGGCCATCATCGCGCGCGCGCCGTTCGTGGATCTGGTGTTCGGCCCCCAGACCCTTCATCGGCTGCCGCAGATGATCGATGAGTTCAAGAGGCACGCACGCGCGGTGGTCGATGTGAGCTTCCCCGAGGTCGAGAAATTCGATGCGCTGCCCGAGCCGCGCGCCGAGGGCACGCGCGCTTACGTCTCGGTCATGGAGGGCTGCAGCAAGTATTGCAGCTTCTGCGTCGTGCCCTATACGCGCGGCGATGAAGTCAGTCGCGGCTTCGATTCGGTGCTCGAGGAAGTGCGCGCGCTCGCGCGCCAAGGTGTGCGCGAGATCGTGCTGCTCGGGCAGAACGTCAATGCCTATGCCGGCGCGATGGCCGACGGCGTGATTGTGGATCTCTCGACGCTCATGCATCACGTGGCCGCGGTGGCGGGCATCGAACGCATCCGCTTCACGACCTCGCACCCGCTCGAGTTCAGCGACAGTCTGATCGAGGCCTACGCCAGCCTGCCGCAGCTGGCCAATCACCTGCACCTGCCCGTGCAGAGCGGCTCGGACCGGATACTCGCGCTCATGAAGCGAGGCTATACGACGCTCGAATACAAGGAGCGCATCCGCGCGCTGCGCGCGGTGCGGCCGGACATCGCGATATCGACCGATATCATCGTTGGCTTCCCGGGCGAGAGCGAGCGCGATTTCGAGGCGACGCTCAAGCTCGTGGCCGAGGTCGGATTCGACCAATCGTTCTGTTTTCTCTACAGCCGCCGGCCCGGCACGCCCGCCGCCGCGCTGCCCGATGAAGTGGCGCTCGAGGTCAAGCAGCAGCGCCTGAGCCGGTTGCAGGTGCTGCTCGATGCACAGGCCCTGGTCATCAGTGCCTCGATGGTCGGCAGCGTGCAACGCGTGCTGGTCGAGCGCGGCGCGAAGAAGGGCCAGGGGGATCTCGCCGGGCGCACGGAGAACAATCGCTGGGTCAATTTCCCCGGGCCGGCCTGGCTGCTGCAGCGCTTCGTCGACGTGGTTGTCACCGAGGCGCGGCCGCATTCACTGCGCGGTCGGCTAGGGCCTGAAACCGCGTGAGTCCTGGCGCCGCCGCAGCCCGCGAATTCGCCCTCGAGCCCGCGGACAACACGCGCCTGGCGAGTCTGTGTGGGCCGCTGGATGCGAATCTGCGGCTCATCGAATCGCGCCTCGGCGTACAGATTCGTCGCCGCGGGCAGTCCTTTCGCGTGCATGGGGAGCGCGCGGCCGCGACCGAAGCGGTGCTCAAGGATCTGTTTGCGCAGACCCAGCACCGCGAGCTCATGCCCGAGCAGGTGCATCTGTGCCTGGTCGAACATGCCAACGGTGCCGCCGGCGAGAGCGAAGACAGCGTGGCCATCGTCCCGCTTGGGGCTGCCGGTGCGCGCGCGGGTGCGGGCGAGGGCGAGCGCGCCGGTCACGCCCAGCGCAACAGCATTCGCGCCCGCGGCGCCCATCAGCGGGAATATATGGCCCATATCCATGACCACGACCTGAGCTTCGGCATCGGCCCGGCAGGTACCGGCAAGACCTACCTGGCGGTCGCCTGCGCGGTCGAGGCGCTGCTGGCCGAGCGCGTGCGTCGCATCGTACTGGTGCGTCCAGCCGTGGAGGCGGGCGAGCGGCTCGGCTTTCTTCCCGGCGATATGGCGCAGAAGGTCGATCCGTACCTGCGGCCCATGTACGACGCGCTGTACGAAATGATGGGGTTCGACCGGGTTGCGCGTTTCATCGAGCGCAACGCTATCGAAGTCGCACCCCTGGCCTTCATGCGCGGGCGCTCGTTGAACGAATCGTTCATCATTCTCGATGAAGCACAGAACACGACCATCGAGCAGATGAAGATGTTCCTGACGCGAATCGGCTTCGGTTCGCGCACCGTGGTCACCGGCGATCTGACGCAGACCGATCTGCCGAGCGGGCGCATGTCGGGCTTGCAGCATGCGCAGCTGATCCTGCGCGGTGTGGCCGCTGTGGCCTTCACCTTCTTCGATGCCGGCGATGTGGTGCGCCACCCGCTGGTTCAGCGCATCGTGCAGGCCTATGAGTCGCATGAGCGCGCGAGTCAGCCATGAAGATCAGCGTCATGCGCACTGCGCGCGCCGGGTGGCTGCCGCCGGCACGGGATCTGCGTGGCTGGGCGGCCGCAGCGCTCGGTCGCAACGCGGCCGGTCGCGAGGTGTCGATGCTGCTGGCCGGCCGTGCGCGCAGCCGCGCGCTCAATGCCCGCTATCGAGGCCGCGACCGTGCGACCAATGTGCTGTCATTCCCGGCCTTGCCCAGTGCCGCCGCGCTTTCGGGTCTGCTCGGCGAGCTCGTGATTTGCCCGGCAGTATTGCGGGCCGAGGCGCGGGCGCAACACAAGAGCGCGCGCGCGCATTGGGCACACATGGTGGTGCACGGCGTGCTGCACCTTGTCGGCTACGACCACGAGCTGCCCGGTGAGGCGCAGCGCATGGAGCGACGCGAAATTCGCGCATTGCGCCTGCTCGGCATCGCCAATCCATACCGCGCCGCTGCGGCGCGCCCCTCGAAACAGCGCCGCCGCCGATCGGAGCAGTGATATCCATGGCTAAAGGCACCCCTGGCAATACCGGTACGAGCGGTCGCTGGCGCTCAGCGTTCACGCGCACGCTGGCCGCGGGTGTCAAAGACCGAGCGCAGCTGGTGGAGATGCTGGCCGAGTCGCGGCAACGCGGGGTGCTCGATGCCGAGGCCTTTGCGATGCTCGAGGGTGCGCTCGCGGTCGCGGATCTGCAGGTGCGCGACATCATGATTCCGCGCATGCAGATGCTGTGCCTGCGCCGCGAGGATCCGATCGCGCGCATCCTGCCGGCGGTGGTTGAATCGCGCCACTCGCGCTTTCCAGTGCTCGACGGTGATCGCGATGACGTGGCCGGCATCCTGCTCGCCAAGGACCTGCTGCGACTGTTCGCCAGCGGGACGCCGGCGGTATTCGATATGCGCGAGTACCTGCGGCCGGCCGTATTCGTGCCGGAAGCGAAGCGGCTGAATGTGCTATTGCGCGAATTTCGCGACAGCCGCAACCACATGGCGATCGTGGTCGACGAATACGGCGGCGTGGCGGGCCTGGTCACGATCGAGGACGTGATCGAGCAGATCGTCGGTGATATCGACGATGAGTTCGATGTCGAGGACGATCAGACCATCCGCCGCGAGGACGAGCGGCAGTTCAGCGTGCGCGGCAGCACACGCATCGATGAGTTCAATCAGTATTTCAATGCCGAGCTGCCGGAAGGGGAATTCGATACGGTCGCGGGCCTGGTCATGAAACAGCTCGGCCGCATGCCGCGACGCGGCGAGAGCGTGATGCTCGGCATGTTCGAGTTTCGCGTCATGCGCACCGACCGGCGCCGCATCGACAGCCTGCGCGTAACGATCCCGCCGCAGTTTCAGCTGGCGACGCCCGCGGAGTGAGTGCCCCGAAATCCGCACCGCTGACTAATGGCATCGCGCTCGCAGCCGGCGCGCTGCTGGCGTGCGCCTTCGCACCATTGAATCTTTGGCCGCTGGCAGTCCTGTGTCCGGCGCTGCTGATGTGGCTGTGGGAGGACAGTGCGCCGCGGCGCGCGGCCTGGAGCGGCTTTTATTTTGGCGCCGGCACCTTTGGGCTCGGCACCTGGTGGCTGTACATCAGCGTCCATGGCTTCGGCGGCGCGCCGATCTGGCTGACGCTGATCATCGTGCTGGGGCTGGTAGGGATCATGGCGGCCTATCACGCCTTGCTGGGTTATCTGGCGGCGCGCTATCTGCCGGCGCGCGGCGGCTGGCGCTATCTGGTCGGACTGCCTTCGCTGTGGTTGCTGGTGGAGTGGTGGCGTGGCTGGTTTCTGTCGGGATTCCCGTGGCTGTCGCTCGGCTACTCGCAGACCGATACCTGGCTCAAGGGCTTTGCACCGATCACGGGGGTCTACGGGATCTCGGCGCTGCTGCTGATCGGCAGCGGCGCTCTGATCGCGCTGTGGCGCGGCCCGGCGCGGCTGCGCGTACTGGCCGCGGCGCTGGCGCTGCTGCCCTGGCCGCTCGGCGCGCTGCTCGGTCGCATCGATTGGACGCACAGCGCCGGAGCGCCGGTCACGGTCGCGATTCTGCAGGGCGCGATTCCGCAGGATCTCAAGTGGCAGGCGGACAACGTCGAGCCGACACGTGAGCTTTACACGCGCTTGAACGAGCAGGCGCTCGGCGCGCAATTGATCGTGTGGCCTGAAGCGGCGCTGCCGCAACTGGCCAACGAGGTGCCGCAGTACCTGGGGCAGTTGTATTCGCGAGCACGCATGCATGGCTCGGATATCGTCATGGGCATCATTCGCGCCGACGAGAGCGATAACTACTACAACTCGATCATGACGCTGTCGGATCGGGTCAGCTTCTACAGCAAACACCATCTGGTGCCGTTCGCGGAATACTTCCCTGTGCCCTCATTCATCCGCTTCTGGCTGCGGCTCATGAATTTGCCCTATTCGGATTTCACCGCCGGGGCGGCCGTGCAACCCGCGGTCGCCGCCGGCGGCAGCACGCTGGCGTTGAGCATCTGCTACGAGGACGCCTACCCCACCGCCAATCTGCCGGTGCTCGCACACGCACGGCTGCTGGTCAATGTCACCAACGATGCCTGGTTCGGGCACTCCTGGGCGCGCTACCAGCACTTTCAGATCGCCCGCATGCGCGCGATCGAGGCGCAGCGGCCGCTGGTGCGGGCGGCCAACGACGGGGTGTCGGCCCTGGTGGGTGCCCGCGGGGAAGTCCTGGCGCGGGCGAGCGAATTCGAGCGCATGGTATTGCGTGGAACCGTACAGCCGCGGGCGGGTCTACCCCCTTATGCCCGGCTCGGTAACGCCTTGGTGGTAGTTTTGGCACTACTGGGGACCGGAATGGCCGCCGCCCAGGAATCCCGCCGCTGGCGGCTTAGATCCCCGCCTTGAACCGGAACCGTAAATTGCTTTCCGGGTCTATCATGCATCTGTTTTCCATTGGATCGGAGTAGATCAGATATGTCGCATCAGGACGTGGGCCCCCGGCTGCTGGGCGCCATCGCACTCATTACCTTGTTCGCGGCCTGCTCGCCGCAATCCTCGACGGCCGCGGCCACGGGCGATACGGCACCGCCTGCGCCGCTGCACATCGCGGCCGCGGCCGCGGCCGCGTCGCCGGTCCCGGTCCCGGTCCCGGTCCCGAGTCCTGCCGCCGTGCGCGGGCTGCCGGATTTCGCGGACCTCGTGGCGCAAGTCGGCCCGGCGGTCGTGAACGTGCAGGTGGTTGAGAAGCCGGCAGGCAGCTCGAATGCCGATTCCGGGAATAATGAAGGAGAGGATCAGGATGATCCGTTCGGCGATTTCTTCCGTCATTTCGGCATTCCGCGTGGCGCGATCCCGCAGCAACCGCATAACTTCGCGCCGGTGCGCGGCATCGGCTCGGGCTTCATCATCAGTGCGGACGGCTACATCCTGACCAATGCGCACGTCGTCAACAACGCCTCCAAGATCACGGTCAAGTTGACCGACCGGCGCGAGTTCGAAGGCAGAGTCATCGGCGTCGACGAGCGCACGGACGTCGCGGTCATCAAGATCGGCGCCAAGGGCAATCTACCGGTGGTGCACATCGGCGACTCAAGCAAGTTGCGGCCGGGCCAATGGGTGCTCGCAATCGGCTCGCCGTTCGGCTTCGAGAACAGCGTGACCGCCGGTGTCGTGAGCGCCACGGCGCGCAGTAACGTCGGCGAAGGCGGCAACGGCTACGTGCCGTTCATCCAGTCCGATGTCGCGGTCAATCCAGGCAATTCCGGTGGACCGCTATTCAATCTCGAGGGCGAAGTGGTCGGCATCAATTCGCAGATCTACAGCCGCACCGGCGGCTACGAAGGCATCTCGTTCGCGATACCGATCAGCGTGGCCAACAACGTCGCCGAGCAGCTCATCAAGAACGGCCATGTGAGCCGCGGGCGCATCGGTGTGACGATCCAGGAAGTCACGGCCGCGACCGCTGAGAACTTCGGCCTCGATCGGCCGCGCGGCGCGGCGGTGGCCTCGGTCGAATCCGGCGGTCCGGCGGACAAGGCCGGCATCGAGCCGCTCGACATCATCCTGAGCGTTAATGGCAAGCCGATCGATACCTCCGATCAGCTGCCGCCGCTGATTGCCGAGATCAAGCCCGGCCAGGCAGCGCAGCTGGAGCTCTGGCGCGACAAGGCTATCAAGCGCATCAGCGTCACGGTCGAGGAGCTCAAGGAGAAGGCTCAAGTGGCGGGCAATCGCCGCGGCGGCGGCGGTCCCCAGGGCGAAACGGCGGTCGTCAACCGCATCGGCCTGTCGGTGCGTGCGCTGACGGCTCAGGAGAAGACCCAGCTCAAGACGCGCGGCAGCATCGTCGTGGTTGATGTCAATGGACCCGCGGCCGAGGCCGGTATCCGCGAGGGCGATGTGATCCTGAGCATCAATCGCGAGGCCGCCACGAGTGTCGAGCAATTCCAGTCCGCGGTGAAAAATGCGGGCCGTTCGGCGACCTTGCTGATGCAGCATGATGCCCAGCAGTCGATCGTGACCGTCACGCTGCAGTAGCGTAGCGCGAAAGCGCTGCGATCGCCGCGCAGGGCGGTGCCGGGGGCCCGGTATCGCCCTGCGCTTCGTGTATTCTTGGGCGTATGCAGGAACGCTACGAGGCCGCCGCAGTAGAGCGCGCGGCGCAGGATTATTGGGATGCTCACGGCAGCTTCGAGGTCGGCGAAGATCCAAGCCGCCCGAAGTATTACTGCCTGTCCATGTTTCCGTACCCCTCGGGTCGGCTACACATGGGCCACGTGCGCAACTACACCATCGGCGACGTGTTGGCGCGCTTCATGCGCATGCAGGGCCGCAACGTGCTGCAGCCGATGGGCTGGGACGCCTTTGGTCTGCCGGCCGAGAATGCGGCGATCGCCAACGGCGTGCCGCCGGCGAGCTGGACGCGCGAGAACATTGCCTACATGCGCAAGCAGCTGCGTTCGCTGGGCTTGGCAATCGACTGGAAGCGCGAGCTCGCCACCTGCGATCCGAGCTACTACCGCTGGAATCAATGGCTGTTCCTGCGCATGCTCGAGCGCGGGATCGCCTATAAGAAAACCGGTGTCGTGAACTGGGATCCGGTCGATCAGACCGTGCTCGCGAACGAGCAGGTCATCGACGGGCTCGGCTGGCGCACCGGTGCCGTGGTCGAGAAGCGCGAGATTCCGATGTACTACCTGCGCATCACGGCTTACGCCGAGGAGCTGCTGAAAGCGCTCGATCAATTACCTGGCTGGCCGGAGCGTGTGCGCGTGATGCAGGCCAACTGGATCGGCCGCAGCGAGGGCGTCGAGCTGGCCTTTCCGTACGCCGAGGACACCTGCGCCCTGCTCGGCGGCGACGGCGCCCTCAAAGTATTTACGACGCGCGCCGATACGCTCTACGGCGTGAGCTTCGTCGCGATCTCGGCCGAGCACCCGCTGGCCGCGGCGGTGGCGGCGGGCAACGGCGCGCTGACCGCGTTCGTCGAGGAGTGCCGGCGCGGCTCCACCATGGAAGTGGATGTCGCGACCGCGCAGAAGCGCGGCATGGCGACCGGCTTGCATCTGCGCCATCCCTTGACCGGGCAGAACATTGCGATCTGGGTCGCCAACTACGTATTGATGGCCTACGGCGAGGGCGCGGTCATGGGCGTGCCGGCGCACGATGAGCGCGACTTCGCGTTCGCGCAGCGCTACGCAATCCCGATACGCACGGTGGTGACGTCGAGCAAGGGCGCCTACGAGCGCGTCGGGCCGACGTGGCAGCCGGACTATGCCGAGGAAGGCGTGCTGATCGACTCGGGCGAATTCAGCGGCCTGTCTTCCGCCGCCGCCATCGATGCGATCGCCGCCGCGCTTGCGGCCAAGGGCCTTGGACGCAAGCGCGTGCAATGGCGCCTGCGCGACTGGGGCATTTCGCGCCAGCGCTACTGGGGCTGTCCCATTCCACTGATTCACTGCCCGCACTGCGGGGAGGTGCCGGTGCCCGACGAGCAGCTGCCGGTGGTGCTGCCGGAATACCTGGTGCCGGACGGCAGCGGCAATCCGCTCGCGCGCCTCAGTGAGTTCGTGAATTGTGAGTGTCCGCGCTGCGGGGAACCGGCGCGGCGCGAGACCGACACCATGGACACGTTCGTCGATTCTTCCTGGTACTTTCTGCGCTTCACCTGCGTCGATCAGGAGCACGCCGCGCTCGATGAGCGCACGCGCTATTGGCTGCCGGTGGATCAATACATCGGCGGCATCGAGCACGCGATTCTGCATCTGCTGTATTCGCGCTTCTGGACCCGCGTCATGCGCGATTTGGATCTGTTGCCGTTGTCCGAACCATTTACCAATCTGCTGACGCAGGGCATGGTGCTGAATCAGATTTATTACCGCACCGGCGCTGATGGCCGAAAGCAATTTTTGAATCCGGCCGAAGTTGAGCCCAAATTCGATGCCGGCGGCGCGCGCATCGGCGCGGCATCGCTCAAGGATGACGCGCCGGTCGAATACGGCGGCCTCGGCACGATGTCGAAGTCGAAGAACAACGGCGTGGATCCGCAGACGCTGGTGGAGAAGTACGGCGCCGATACGGCGCGCCTGTTCACGATGTTCGCCGCTCCACCCGAGCAGTCGCTCGAGTGGTCTGACGAGGGGGTTCAAGGACAGTTTCGCTTCCTGCGCCGGCTATGGAAGGCGGTCTACGACCATGGGGCCGAGGACGCAGTACCGCAGCTCGATCTGCGCTCGCTCGACGGTGAGTCGGCGCCCTCCGAGGCAGGGCGCGTGCTGCGCCGCGCGACCCATCAGACGCTGGCCAAGGTCAGCGCCGACATCGGCCGCCGGCGCACCTTCAATACCGCCATCGCCGCGGTCATGGAGTTGCTCAACGCCGTGGGTCATTATCAGGAGCGCGGCGAGGTGGCGCACGCTGTGCGGCACGAGGCGCTGGAAATTGCGGTGCTGGCGCTGTCGCCGATTGTGCCGCACATCTGTCATAGCTTGTGGTTCTCGCTGGGGCACAGCACGGCGATCATCGATGAGCGCTGGCCGGAGCCGGATTCGCAGGCGCTCGCGCAGGCCACGGTCGAGCTGGTGGTACAGGTCAACGGCAAGCTGCGCGCGCGCGTGCAATTGCCCGTGGGGACAGCGCGCGAGCAGGCGGTGGATGCGGCGCTGGCCGATCCCGCGGTGCAGCGCTTCGTCGCCGGCAAGATGGTACGTAAGGCGATCCATGTGCCGGATAAACTCGTGAACATCGTGGTATGAGCGCGCACGCACGCCTCGCGCCGGCGCTGTTGCTGCTGCCATGGCTGCTGGCCTCGCTGCTCGTGGGCTGCGGCTTTCATCTGGAGGGCGGCGGCCCATTGCCGCACTCGATCGCGCTGGTGCGCATCGAAACCAACGATACGGAATCGGATTTCTATTTCGGGTTGCGCACGGCGCTGCTGGCCGCGGGCACGCGTATCGATGAGGGCGGTCACGACGACTCAGCGACCGTCATCCACGTGCTGAACGATTCGACCGCGCAGCGCATCCTGACGGTCTCGGCGCTGAACGTCCCCACCGAATACGAGCTCAGCTATTCGCTGAAATTCTCGGTGACCTCGATGGGACGCGATCTGATTCCCGCGGAATCGCACACATTGGTGCGCGACTACAACTTCAGCGAGAGCCAGCTGCTCGCCAAGGAGCGCGAGAAGCGAATCTTGAGCGAAGCGCTGGCGCACGATCTGGTGTCAGTCGTCATGCGGCGCCTCTCGAGCCTCTAGCGCATCCGCGCACGCGCGCATGCTGCGGCTCTCGAACATCGATCGCCCCGCCGTGGCGCGGCTGCTGGCCGGCTACGGGCTCGATATGCGCCTGGTGGCCGCTGGAGAGGCGATTGACGGCTCGTTCTGGGGCGACAGCGAGGCGGGCCTGCGCGGCAATACGCTGTTCGCGCGCCACGACACACCGTTGCATTCGATCCTGCACGAGGCGGCGCATTACATCTGTATGAGCCCGGAGCGACGCGTCGGACTCGATCGCGATGCCGGCGGCGATGATGCCGAGGAGAGCGCGGTGTGCTATCTGCAGCTGTTGCTCGCCGATGCGCTCGCGGGCGCGGGGCGGGAGCGGTTGTTCGTCGATATGGATGCCTGGGGTTACAGCTTTCGACTCGGGTCAAGTAAGGCCTGGTTCGAGCAGGATGCGCGGGACGCACAGCGTTGGCTGCTTGAGCGCGGCATCATCGATATGCAGTCGAACCTGACCGGAGCGCTGCGGGTCTGGGTCTAGCGACGCGCGCGCTGCGTGCCGCGGGAAAGGCCGGATGTGTCGGACCGAGTTGCAATAAGAGTTGTGCCATCAAGCATGGCTAGGTTGATGAATTCGAGTGTTATTACAATAGTAATAACGCAGGATTTTTTGGAAAATGGTTACCCTCAAAGTCCGAAAGTTTGGGAACTCGCTCGGTGTGATGTTGGCTGAGACCGTCGCGATGATGATTGATTATTCTGTGGACGCACCAGATGAAGGTGTTGCGGGAAACGGGCCTCGGCGAATTGCACCAGCTGAGCGACGCGCCCCTGAATTTCCGGCTTTTGGCACGTTATATGGGTTTAGCGAGACGCCGCGCGCGGGCGCGCGAAGCGATCGGTCGCCGCCACCAGCTCGCGCGTGATGCCGGTCTCGAAGGCGGAATGGCCGGCGTCCGGCACGATGCGAAGATCCGCTTCCGGCCACGCGCGGTGCAGGTCCCAGGCGCTGCGCAACGGGCAGACCATGTCATAGCGGCCCTGCACGATCACGGCGGGAATGTCGCGGATGCGCCCGACGTCCCGCAACAGCTGATCGTCGTGCTGCAGAAAGCCGCGATTGACGAAGTAGTGTGCCTCGATGCGGGCGAAGGCGGCAGCGTGTTCGGGATGCTCCAATTTCGCCACGTAGCTCGGATTGATGCGCAGGTAACTGGTCGCACCCTCCCAGCCGGCCCAGGCGCGCGCTGCCGTGGCACGCGTGGCCGGATCGTCCGAGGTCAATCGCCGGTAGTAGGCCTGCATCATGTCGAGGCGCTCGGGCTTAGGAATAGGTGCCACGTACTGTTCCCACAGATCGGGGAAGATAGAGCCGGCGCCGAGCGGATCCTGATAAAACCATTCGAGCTCGGAGCGGCGCAGCAGGAAGATACCGCGCAGCACGAGTTCCGTGACGCGCTCGGGATGGCGCTGTGCGTAGGCCAGGGCGAGCGTCGAGCCCCAGGAGCCGCCGAACACGAGCCAGCGGTCCAGCCCTAAATGCGTGCGCAGCGTCTCGATGTCGCTGACCAGATCCCAGGTGGTGTTCTCACGCAGCTCCGCATGCGGGCGACTGGCACCGCAGCCGCGCTGATCAAACAGCACGATGCGGTAGCGCTTGGGATTGAAGAAGCGGCGCATCCCGGGGTCGGTGCCCCCGCCCGGGCCGCCGTGCAGAAACACGACAGGCTTGCCTTCCGGGTTGCCGCTTTGCTCGTAGTACAGCTCGTGCAGTGCCGAGACCCGCAGCTGCGCCTTCTGAAACGGTCGGATCGCCGGATATAGCGCGTTGGCACTGGCGTTAGGTGCGGCGCGCGCCTTGGGCTTGGAGCGGGCCATCACACCACGACCATGGGCCCCAGCGGCTTGCCGCCCAGCAGGTGGATGTGCAGGTGGTAGACCTCCTGGCCGCCATGCGCATTGCAGTTGACGATCAGGCGGTAGCCGTCCTTGGCGATGCCTTCGCGGGCGGCAATTTCGGCGGCGACCACGAACATATGTCCCAGCAGCGCTTCATCCGCGCTCGTGACATCGTTGGCGGTCGGGATCGGTTTGTTCGGTACGATGAGCACGTGCGTGGGCGCGCGCGGATGGTTGTCGCGAAAGGCCGTGACGCGCTCGTCCCGATAGACGATGGTCGCCGGCAGCTCGCCTTGGATGATGCGCTCGAACAGTGTCGGCATAGACCACCCGCCCGTCGGTGTATTGGTGCGGATCAGCTTAAGATATCGCTGCGATGGAGCACAACCGATGAAGCTGACTCTCGAGGGCCTGTCGGCGCAGCTGGATGAGCGCCTGTTGCCGGTCTATCTGGTCTCGGGCGATGAGCCGCTGCGGGTCGGGGAGGCGACCGATCTGATCCGGGCGCGCGCCCGCGCGGCTGGCTTTACCGAGCGCGAAGTGTTCTTCATCGAGCGCGCCAGTTCGGTGTGGGAGGACGTGCAACAGGCCGCACAGTCGTTGTCGCTGTTCGCGAGCCGTCGCATGGTCGAGGTGCGTCTGCCCACGGGCAAAGCGGGCGTGGCCGGTGCCGCGGCGCTGCTGCGGCTGATCGCCGCCGCCGGCGATGATCTGCTGCTGCTCATCGTCACCGGCAAGCTCGAGCGCGAGACGCAGGGCGCCGAATGGGTGCAGGCGCTGCAGGCGCGCGGGGCCTGGCTGCCGGTGTGGCCGATCGAGCGCGCGCATTTGCCGCAGTGGTTGCGGCAGCGCGCTCGAACCGCGCAGCTCGCGCTCAGCGAGGAGGCCATCGCCATGCTCGCCGAGCGCTGCGAGGGCAATCTGCTGGCGGCACAACAGGAGATCGACAAGCTCGCGCTGCTGCTGCCGCGCGGCGCGGCGGTCAGCGCCAGCGAGGTCGCGGCCAGCAGCGCCGATAGTGCACGTTTTGATGTCTTCCAGCTCGGTGAGGCGGTGCGCAGTGCCGATCCGGCGCGAGCGCTGCGGATCCTGGGAGGGCTGCAGGCTGAAGGGGCCGAGCCAGTGCTCGTGCTCTGGGCACTGCTGCGCGAGCTGCGAGCCGTGCAGGCAGCCGGTCAAACGCAAGGCCGCGCCCTGGTGCCGCGTCTGCCCTTTGCGCGCCTGACGGCGCGCGCCGGGCGCGCCGATCGCATGGCCAAGGGGCTGGCGCTCGGCGATCCCTGGGACGAGCTGGCGCTGCTGGCCGTCGAGCTGTGCGGCCGGCGCACGCTGCCATTGCTGCGGGTGGGCTAGGAGACCTACATGTCAGAACCCATAGGCTTGTTCGGCGGCACCTTCGATCCCATCCACTACGGACATCTACGCACGGCCTTCGAGCTCTGGCAGTCGCTGAAGCTGGCGCAGGTTCGCTTCCTGCCGACCGGTAGCCCGGCGCACCGCGAGGCACCGCTGGCCTCGAGCGAGCTGCGGCTCGATATGGTGCGCGTGGCGGTCGCCGGCCAGCCCGGCTTTGCGGTCGATGACCGCGAGATCCGTCGCAGCGGCGTGTCGTACTCGGTCGACACGCTGATTGAGCTGCGTCGCGAATATCCGCAGCGCTCGTTGTGCCTGCTGCTCGGCATGGACGCGTTTCTCGGCATGCCCACCTGGCATCGCTGGCGCGAGATCTTCGAGCTCGCGCATGTCGTGGTGGCTCACCGGCCGGGCTGGAAGGCGCCGATCACGGGGCCGCTCGGCGAGGAGATGGTCGACCGCGGTACCGGCAGCGTGCGCGAGTTGCACAGCCGGGTTGCCGGGCGCATCCATGTGCATGCGGTCACGCAGCTGGAAATCGCCTCCACGGATCTGCGGGCGCTTATCCTGTCCGGACGCGACCTGCGCTACCTGGTGCCCGATGCGGTGCGCGATCTCATTGTGCGCACCGGGTGCTATGCTCTATCCAGCCGTTGAGGCGTTGAGGAGGACGAACCAACCCGCATGATAACGACCGCTCGCCCGCGCCGCGCACCGCGACGCAATTCCGCCCTGGAAAAACTGGTACTTGCGGCGCTGGATGACATGAAGGCAGTTAATGTCAAATTGCTGGACGTCCGCGGGTTGACCGATATCACCGACGCCATGATCGTGGCCTCGGGCAATTCTGACCGCCATGTGCGCGCGATCGCCGAGCGCGTGATCGAGAAGGCGCGCGAGGCTGGCCGCCGGCCCCTCGGAGTGGAGGGTACGCGCGACAACGAATGGGTGCTGGTTGATCTGCAGGATGTGCTGGTGCATGTCATGTTGCCCCGGGTGCGGGAGTTTTATGCCATCGAACAGCTCTGGGAGCTCCCCAAGGCAGCCCCACGGTCCAGGGCCGTCAGCCCCGCGCCGCGCCGGCGCCGCAGCGTGAGCCCTCGGGCCGCGACCCAGTGAGGGGTTGCGAGCGCGCCTAGCCGTGCATCTGCGCGTGATTGCGGTCGGTACCCGCATGCCCGAATGGGTCGATGCGGCCTTCGAGGATTATTCACGCCGTCTCAGCGGCTCCTGGAAGCTGGAGCTCAAGGCCTTGCCTCCGGCGAGCCGCCGCGAGGTCGGCGGCGCGAGCGAGGCTGCCAAGGCGCTTGAGGCCAAGCGAATCCTGGCGCTGCTGTCGGCGCGCGATATCGTGGTGCCACTGGATGAGCGCGGCGAGCAGCTCAGTACGCTCGAGCTGGCGCGCTGGCTCGAAACGCAGCGCGCTGGGGGACAAGACCTGGCCTTTATCATTGGGGGCCCGGACGGACTGGCGCAAGAGGTGCTGGCCAGAGGCCGCAAATTGTGGTCGTTATCGCGCCTGACGCTGCCGCATGCGCTGGTGCGCGTGGTGCTCGCTGAGCAGCTCTACCGCGCCGCCACGGTACTGGCCGGCCACCCCTACCACCGCGCCTGAGACGTGGACGCGTCACTGCTACCGCCGCCGCCGCTGCTGATATTGGCCTCGGCATCGCCGCGACGCAGTGCGCTGCTGTCGCAGATCGGCGTGCCGCATCGAGTGGTGCCCGCACAGATCGAGGAGCGGCGCATCGAGGGCGAGTCGATCGATCAGTGCGTGCGGCGCCTGGCCGAACACAAGGCACTGCAGGTGTGCGCGCGGCTGACGGGCAGCGCGCTGCCGGTGCTCGGCGCCGACACCGCAGTGGTCATCGACGATGTGATGCTCGGCAAGCCGCGCGACCGCAGCGAGGCGCTCGAGATGCTCGCGCGGCTATCTGGGCGCGAGCACGAGGTCGTCTCGGGGGTGGCACTCGCGCAGCGCGGTACCTTAAACTCGAGGCTCTGTCGCAGCGTCGTGCGCTTCCGGCCTTTGGCTGCCGAGGAATGCGAGGCGTACTGGGACAGTGGCGAGCCGCGCGACAAGGCGGGGGGCTACGCCATCCAGGGCCTCGGCGCGGTATTCATCGAAACGCTGCGCGGCAGCTACTCGGGGGTCATGGGGCTGCCATTGTTCGAGACCGCGGCACTGCTGAAAGCAGCCGGCGTGCCGGCGGCCGGCGTTCTGGTGTGGCAAGCTTGAGTGAGGTACCCATGATGCTTAAATCATCCACCGATCCGATCGCCGTTGCCGCCGTGCAGATGACCTCGGAGCCGGACGTGAGCGCAAATCTGCAGACGGCCTCAGGACTGCTCGAGCAGGCCGCGCGCGAGGGCGCGCGGGTGGCGCTGCTGCCCGAGAATTTCTCATTCATGGGCCGTCACGATGCCGATAAGCGCGCGGTGGCGGAGCGCGATGGCGCCGGTCCGGTGCAAGAGTTCCTGAGCCGCCGCGCTCGCGAGCTCAAGCTGTGGATCGTCGGCGGCACGACGCCGATTTCCGAAGTGCCGGGCGAGCGCGTCGCGGCCGCCTGCCTGGTCTACGACGATGCCGGGCAGCGGGTCGCGCGCTACGACAAGATTCATCTGTTCGACGTCGATATTCCGGGGAGAAACGAACCCTATCGCGAATCGGCTCATATCGCCCCGGGCTCGCGCTTAGGGTTAGTGCCGACTCCGGCGGGGCTGCTCGGGTTGTCGGTCTGCTATGACATGCGCTTTCCGGAGATGTATCGGTCGATGGCGGCCGCGGGAGCGCAATGGTTCACGGTGCCGGCCGCGTTCACGGTGCCGACGGGCCGCGCGCACTGGGAGGCGTTGCTGCGCGCGCGCGCGATCGAGAACCTCAGCTTCGTCGTGGCGGCCGCGCAGTGGGGACACCATGCCAGCGGCCGCGAGACCTACGGCGACAGCATCATCATCGACTACTGGGGCGCGGTGCTGGCGCGCTTGAGCGGCGGTCAGGGCGTGATCGTGGCCGAGCTGGATCTCGGAGCGCAGCACGCGGCGAGGCATGATTTCCCGGCCCTCTCGCATCGAATAATGTGAATACCTAAGAGGTTCACCGTGGCAGTCCCGAGTTCTCTCGCGATCACCGATCCGCTGCGCTTTGCGCGCGAGGGCATCCTCGCGCCCGCGGGTCTCGATGTGGGCCGTGTCGAGCAGGCGCTCGGCCTGGTGCTCGGCTCGGCGGTCGACTCCGCCGATTTGTATTTTCAGCTCTCGCGCGAGGAAAGCTGGGGGCTCGAGGACGGCATCGTCAAGGAAGGCAGCGCCAGTATCGAGCAGGGGGTGGGCGTGCGGGCGCTGGCCGGCGAGAAGACCGGCTTTGCCTATTCCGACGAAATCATGATGCCGGCGCTGGAAGAGGCGGCGCGCGCCGCGCGAGCGATCGCCGTGCAGGGCGGCAGCGGGGCGGTGCAGGCCTGGCGGCAGGTCAGCGGCCATCAGCTGTACATGCCGGTCGATCCGCTGCTGAGCCTGGCCGATGAGGACAAGATCGGCTGGCTCGAGCGTGTTGACCGCGAGACGCGGCGCATCGATCCGCGCGTGGTGCAGGTCATGGCGAGCGTGCATGCGGTCCATGAGCTGATCCTGATCGCCTCGAGCGATGGCGTGCTGGCCGGGGATGTGCGGCCGCTGGTGCGCATGAACGTCAGCGTGATCGTGGAGCACGAGGGCCGGCGCGAGCAGGGCTATGCCGGGTGCGGCGGCCGCTACACGCTCGCTGAACTGGTGGCCAACGACCGCCCGCTGGCCTTAGGCCGCGAGGCGGTACGCCAGGGACTGGTGAATCTGGAGGCCGTGCCGGCACCAGCCGGCACCATGACCGTGGTGCTTGGCCCCGGCTGGCCCGGAGTGCTGTTGCACGAGGCGATCGGCCATGGCCTCGAAGGGGATTTCAATCGCAAGGGCACGTCCGCCTTCAGCGGCCGGATCGGTGAGCGCGTGGCCGCGCCGGGCTGTACGGTGGTTGACGATGGCGCCCTGCCCGGACGCCGCGGATCGCTCAACATCGACGATGAGGGCACCCCGACGCAATGCACGACGCTAATCGAGGATGGCGTGCTGCGCGGCTATATGCAGGATCGGCTCAATGCACGGCTCACGGGCGGTCGCTCGACTGGAAATGGCCGGCGCGAATCCTTCGCGCACGTGACGATGCCGCGCATGACCAACACCTACATGCGGGCCGGGCCGCACGATCCGGGTGAGATCCTCGCCTCGGTAGAGCGAGGCATCTATGCCGTGAATTTCGGCGGCGGTCAGGTCGACATCACCTCGGGGAAATTCGTGTTCTCGACCAGCGAGGCGTACCTGATCGAAAACGGCCGGATCGGCGCACCCATCAAGGGCGCGACACTGGTGGGCAATGGCCCGGATGTGCTGCTGCGCGTAGGAATGGTCGGCAACGACCTCAAGCTCGATGAGGGCATCGGAGTGTGCGGCAAGGAAGGACAGAGCGTGCCAGTGGGTGTGGGCCAGCCGACGCTGCGCATCGACGGGCTCACGGTAGGCGGTACCGGCTAGCGACCGGCCTTAACTGCCGGGCGTGCCATCGTTCAACACCGAGGTCGCCGTGTGGTGGTGTTCGATGTTGTGGCGGTGCTGCGCCCGCTCGTCGATGTACAGCAGTTCATGCTGGCCGATGCTCAGGACATCGCCATCATTGAGGTTGTGATAGCGCACGCGCTTGGAGTGCAGGAAGATCCCGTTGGTGCTGTTGAGGTCTTCGATCACACAGCTATGCGCCGTGGTTACGATCTGGCAGTGGTGGCGGCTCACGAAGCGACTGTCGATCTGCAGATCGTTGGCTGGGGTGCGGCCGATGATCAGGCGCCCTGGAAACAGTTCGTGCTCGCTGACGGTTTGGCCGGCCGTGGCGAGCAATATGCGCGCGAGCGGCACGCTGTCCGTGCCCTTCGTGCCCTCCGCGGCCGACGCGTCGGCATGGGCGCTATCCGCCTTCGGGCTGCCGCCCTCCGCCTCGTTACGCATGCGCATCAGCTTGGTACCGGTTCTTGAGGAGTATTCAACCCAGTGCAGCTCGCTGATCGCGTTGCGAACATCCTCCAGGCCGACCGTGTCGTGCTCCTTGGTCGATGCCGAGAGCATCGCGGTGTCGCACAGGGTGTTGATCAGTCGCGGCACGCCACCGGTGTAGCGGTAGATCAGCTCGAAGGTATCGGCCGCAAAGATCTCGCGGCCCTGCGAGCCCGCGACTTCCAGCCGGTGCAGGATGTAGGCGTGCATTTCAGTGGCCGACAGCGCCGGCAGATGGAAGCGCAGGCGCACGCGCTGCGTGAGCTGCTCAAGCTCGGGCGCATCGAGCGTCTGATTGAGCTCGGGTTGGCCTGCCAGGATGATGCGCAGCACCTTCTCTTTCGTGGTCTCTACGCCCGAGAGCAACCGAATCTCCTCGAGCACGCGCTCGGAGAGGTTCTGGGCCTCATCGACCACGAGCATGATCTTGCGGCCGGCGTTGTATTGCTCGATCAGGAAGTCGTTGAGCGTCGCCAGCAGCTCGGCTTTCTTCATGCGGAACGGCTTGAAGCCGAATTCCACCAGCACCGACTGCAGGAATTCGATCGAGGACACCTGGGTCTGGTTGATCTGCGCGACCAGCACATCCTTCTCGAGCTCGCGCAGGAAGGTCTCGATCAGCGTGGTCTTGCCGCAGCCGATCTCACCGGTGATCACGACGAAGCCGTCGGTGAACCACACGGTCGATTCCATGTAGGCTTTGGCGCGCGCGTGCGCCTGGCTCAAATAAAGAAATTCCGGATCGGGGCTGAGCCGGAACGGCAGCTCCCGAAGTTTGAACAGCTCAAGATACATCGGCGTTGGCCGGTCCCGCAGTCTTATTGTGCATCAGGATACTACGGCTTGAATGGCAGTTGCGGATAAAGCCGCGTCAAGATTTTACGGGCGCGCGCATTACGCCGGCCGGCGCTGGATTCCACGACGGTGCAATGCCCGAGCTTGCGTCCGTGACGCGGTTCCTTGCCATAGTCGTGTAAATGCAACCCCGGCTCGGCCAGCAGCGCCTGGCGCTCCGGCATCTGACCGATCAGATTAATCATGCAGGCATGACCGCGTGCGTCGGCGGCCCCGAGCGGCAGCCCAGCTACGGCGCGCACGTGGTTCTCGAACTGGCTGGTCACGGCCCCTTCGATGGTCCAGTGACCCGAGTTGTGGACCCGGGGGGCCATTTCATTCGCGACCAGGCGCCCTTGGTGCACGAAGAATTCGATGGCCAGAACGCCGACATAGTGAAAAGCCTCCAGCACGCGCTTGAGGCTCGCAGCGGCGGCGCGCAACAGCCGCGGGGCGTGCCAGGGCGCGAGCGTGAGGCGCAGGATGCCGTCGGCGTGATAGTTGCGATTGAGCGGGTAGACCGCGATCTCGCCGCGGCGGCTGCGTACGCCGATGATCGAGACTTCATAGTCGAAGGGCACGAACTGCTCGTAGAGCAATGGCACGCTGCCGAGCTGCTGCCACGCGCGCTCGCAATCCTCAGGCCGGCGCAGCACATATTGTCCCTTGCCGTCATAGCCGAGTCGCCGCGTCTTGAGCACGCCGGGCAGACCAATGCGCTCGACGGCACGCTCTAGCATGCTGCGCGAATCCACCGGAGCGAAGCGTGTGGTGGCAATCGCGAGACGCTCGAAAGTGCGCTTCTCGGTCAGCCGATCCTGGGCGGCGGCGAGCGCTTTGAGCGGCGGAGCGATGCGGGTCCTGGTCGCTCGCGTGGCCGCGCGCAATGCATCGAGCGAAATGTTCTCCCAGTCGAAACTGATGACTTCGCTGCGCTCGGCCAGTCGCCGCAGCAGCGACTGGTCGGCAAAATCGCCGGTCAATACCGGCGCGAACCGCCCCGCCGGCGTCTGGGCGCTGCGGTCGAGAAACACAAAATCCAGTCCGAGCGGGTAGCCCGCCAGCGCGAGCATCGCTCCGAGCTGGCCGGCGCCGACCACGCCGATGGTCACCGCTAGCCCGCCACGCGCGGATCGGGGTTGGCCAGCACCGCCGCGGTCTGTGCCTGACGCTGACGCTGCAGGGCCTCGGCGATCTCCGGATACCGCAGGCCCAAGATCCCCGCCGCGAACAGCGCGGCGTTGGTCGCGCCAGCGCTGCCGACTGCGAAGGTCGCGACCGGCACGCCGGCCGGCATCTGCACAATCGAGAGCAGCGAGTCCAGACCATTGAAGGCGCGCGACTGCACGGGCACACCGAGTACGGGCAATGTGGTCTTGGCGGCCGTCATGCCCGGCAGATGCGCCGCGCCGCCCGCTCCGGCGATCAGCACTTCCAGACCGCGCGCCGCGGCACCCGCGGCGTATTCGAACAACAGATCCGGCGTGCGATGCGCCGAGACCACGCGCGTCTCATAGGCGATGCCGAGTTTATCCAGGCTGTCGGCGGCCGCGCTCATCGTCTCCCAATCCGAAGACGATCCCATGATGATCCCGACCAGGGCTTTCATCGCGGCATCTTAGCATCACGGCCTTTGAGGTCGGGCGCATGCTCGGCGAGCGCCCGCTCGATCGGGGCCGGGTCGATGTCACGCATGAGCCGGCCGATGTATTGGCGCGCACGCGCGTGCGCCGAGCGGCTGCGCAGACGCTGCGTCTCGAGAAGGACCTCCAGCAAGAGCGGCGGCAATTCGAAGCGCTGCAATTGTTGCGGCTTGAGCCCAAGCAGGCGCTCGCCGAGCCGCTGCAGTGCCTCGGCGTTGCGCTTTCGGGCCGAGCGGCTCGGCGGCCGCTCATCATCCGGCTGCTCATCGTCGGGGACGCGGCGCTGGTTCATGAGGCTATTCCGAAAGGGGCGCCACCGGCGCACTGCTACAATCCATAGCGATCATGGCATAGCGCAAGCCACCTTGCCGCAAAGGAAAACGAATGTCGCAGCAGGTCGATGCCTCACGTATCAGCGAGCTCCAGGAAGTGGTCGCCAGCGCGCTCAGCAATGCGCGCGCGAGCGGCGCGAGTCACGCTGAGGCGGATGCGAGTCTGCAGCGCGGCCTGACGGTGACGGTGCGGCTCGGTGAAGTCGATACCATCGAGTATCACCGTGACCGAGGCTTGTCGCTCACGGTGTATTTCGGCAAGGCCAAGGGCTCGGCCAGCACGGCCGATTTGCGGCCCGCGGCGGTGCGCGAGATCGTACTCAAGGCTTCGGCGATTGCGCGCCATACCGCGGCGGATGAGTGTTCGGGGCTCGCCGATCCCGAGGCGCTGGCGCGCGAGGTCCCGGATCTCGATCTCTATCACCCGTGGGATCTCGCACCGGAGCAGGCCGTGACACTGGCGCGCGAGTGCGAGGCGGCGGGGCTCGAGAGCGATGCGCGGCTCAAGAATTCCGAGGGCGCGACCGTCACGACCCACAGCGGTGTACGCGTCTATGGCAACAGTCACGGCTTTCTGCAGGGCTTTCCGAGCACCAGCCACAGCGTGAGCTGCGCGCTCGTGGCACAGGAAGGCGAGGACATGCAGCGCGATTACTGGTACTCGGTCGCACGCCGTGCGCAGGCGCTCGAGGACGTGGCCGTCGTCGGTCGCCATGCGGCGCAGCGCGCGCTGCGTCGCCTCGGCGCGCGACGGCTGCGGACGCGGCGTGCGCCGGTGCTGTTCGCGCCGGAGCTCGCGCGCGGACTGTTCGGGCATTTCGTCGGTGCGATTCGCGGTGCGAGTCAGTATCGGCGCTCCTCGTTCCTGCTCGCGGCCGCCGGAACCCAGGTGTTCCCGTCATTCCTCAATATCGCCGAACGGCCACATCTGCTTCAGGGACTGGCGAGCAGTCCGTTCGACGCCGAGGGCGTGGCCACACGCGATCGCGAACTGGTGCAGGGCGGGGTGCTGCAGGGCTATGTGCTCGGCAGCTATTCGGCGCGCAAGCTCGGTTTGAAGAGCACCGGCAATGCCGGTGGCATCCATAATCTTCTGGTGACGGCTCAGGCCGGCGCCGCCGGGCCGAATGATGGCAGCTTCCAGCAGCTAGTGCAGCGCATGGACGAGGGCTTGTTCGTGACCGAGCTCATGGGGCCGGGGGTCAATGGCGTCACGGGCGATTACTCGCGCGGCGCCAGCGGCTTTTGGATTGAAAATGGCGCGATCGCCTATCCGGTGCACGAGCTCACGATCGCCGGCAATCTGCGCGAGATGCTGCGCGGGATCGTGGCCGTCGGCACCGACATCGATGCGCAGGGCGCGATCTGTACCGGCTCGCTGCTGATCGAGGCCATGACCATCGCGGGCGAGTGAGTCAGCGCGGGCTTTCGTGGCCCGGCCGCTCGATCATCTCGCCCAGGCTCAACGTGGCGTAGCGCTGCTCGCAGGTGTGATCGAGATCGCTGCAGAATGCCTCGACCGCCGCAGGGGTAGCCGCCGCGCTGCGGATCAAGCCGCTGCGCTGAGTGCGCGCGGTGATCAGGATATCGAGCACGCGCAGCTGCGAGGCATCGCGGCCGAGCAGCAGCGTCTGGTCTTCACCGGGCACGATGTAGCCGGCTGCCTCGAGCCCTGCGCATACGCGTGCCACAGCGATGCCTGGAAAATCCAGACGCAGGGCGAGACTCGAGATCGTGTCACGCGCGCCGCCGCAGCGCTGGCGCGCGGCGATCAGAACCATGATGCCGAGGGCGAGCCGCTCGGTATCGACGCTCGCGAGCTGGGGCTCCTTGAGGCCTGAGCGCAGGTAGCCCGGATTCTGGGCATAAAACGACACCTGCGCTCCGAGCAGCAGGATGGTCCAGCCGAAATAGGTCCACACCAGTGCGGTGATCATGATCGCGAAGCCGGCGTACACCATTGTCAGGCGCACCGAGTAGAGCACGAACAACGTGAAGATACGGCCGATCGCAGCCCACAGTATGCCCGCGGCGATGCCGCCGATCAGCGCGGGCCGGAAGCGAACACGGGTGTTGGGGATCGCAATGTACAGCGCGGTCAGCAAGCCGGAGACGAGCACGTACGGCGCGAGCCTCAGACCCAATGCCATCAGGCGGTCAGCCAGTGGCAGCCCCTCGAGCAGTCGCGCCGGCGTGCTGTCGGCTGCGCGCCGCGAGAAGCCAATCACGGCCGCCAGCAGCAGCGGGCCCGCCACCAGCAGTGCGATGTATTCGGCGCTGCGGCGCGCGAAGCTGCGCGCAACGTCGACGTGCCAGACGAAATTGAAGCCGTCCTCGACCTTGCGCATGGTGCCGAGCAGCGTCCAGACCAATAGCCCCAGGCCGACGGAGCCTACGAGGCCGCCGCGGACTTTTTTAGCGAAGGTCATGACCTGGTCGGTGAACTGGTCGGCGGAGCTACCCATCGGGTCGAAGAAGGCATGCACCAGCGGCCGCAGCACGTCCTGGGCGTCGAAGGCTTTCAGAATGCCGAAGCTCAGGGCCACGAGCGGAATGATGGACAGCAGGCTCGCGTACACGAGACCCATCGCGTGCAGATTGAGCTTGCCGCCGGCGAGGTCACGCAGCAGAGCGTAGGGATAGCGCGCGCAGCGCAGCACGCCCGATGCCGGGCCGGCGCCTCGGGAGGCCGGCCCGAACAGCACTCGATCCGGCAGCGCGCACAGCCAACGCCACGCGCTTTGGGCGCGCAGCGCTACTTCCGGCGTGGAAGTGCTCAAGGCCCGCGGGCGAGCGCGGCGGTTTCAGGCCCGGTCAAACGCCGCAGAGCCTCGCGGTAGTTCTCGCTGGTACGCGCGATGATGCCGGCGGGCAGGTGCGGCCCAGGAGCGCGCTTGTTCCAGTCGAGGGTTTCCAGGTAGTCGCGCACGAACTGCTTATCAAACGATGGCGGGCTGCTGCCGACGCGCCAGGTGTCGGCCGGCCAGAAGCGTGAGGAGTCTGGCGTCAGCACTTCATCGATCAGCGTCAGCTTGCCGTCGGCATCGAGGCCGAACTCGAATTTGGTATCGGCGATGATGATGCCGCGCGCGCGCGCATGTGCGGCGGCGTATTGATAGAGTGCCAGCGCGGCCTCGCGCACCGCGGCGGCGAGCGGCGCACCGATCAGTTTCGCGACCGCCTCGAACGAGATGTTTTCGTCATGCTCGCCGGGTGCGGCTTTGGTTGCGGGTGTGAACAATGGCGCGGGCAGCGCCTGCGCCTGTTTGAGACCGGGCGGCAGCGCAATGCCGCAGAGGCTGCCGCTGGCCTGATAGTCCTTCCAGCCCGAGCCGATCAGGTAGCCGCGCACCACCGCTTCGAGCGGCAGTGCCTGCAGCCGTCGGACGATGACGGCGCGGCCCGCGAGCAGCGCCAGATCGGCCGCATCGCGCACTACGCTCGCGAGCGGCTGACCGGTCAGATGGTTTGGGATGATCGGCGTGGTGCACGCGAACCAGAAGCGCGAAATTTCATCGAGCACGCGCCCTTTGCCCGGAATGGGATCGGGCAGCACGACGTCGAATGCCGAAAGGCGATCGGTGGTCACGATCAGCAGGCGCTGGTCGTCGAGCGCGTAGATGTCACGTACCTTGCCGCGGTGCAGCCGCTGCAGGCCATTGAGATCCGTGGCGTACACGGGGCTTTCGTCAACCGTGGCGGGTTTCGTGGCCAAGGCTTGCTACCATAGCTGGCACGTTGAAAGGGCGCGCATCTTGCCGCTCCGGCTGCAATAGGGTCAAGCGGGATGACAAGCTGAATCATGAACTGGGCTGGAAAAATCATCGGCGGGGTGCTGGGGCTGGCGGCCATGGGGCCGTCGGGCGCGGTGCTCGGCGCCTTCATCGGCCACCTATTCGATGCCGGGGTCGGGGTCGGTACGCTGCTGGGCGGCCGGGCCGACCCGGCGCAGGTCAATGCGCTGTTCTTCCCGACCACCTTTCGCGTCATGGGACACATCGCCAAGGCCGACGGCCACGTCTCCGAGCAGGAGATCGCCTCCGCGCGCGGCGTCATGCACGCGCTGCATCTGAATCCGGCGCAGATGCTCTCGGCGATGGGGTATTTCAACGAGGGCAAACAGCCCGGATTCGACCTGGACGCGGCGTTGCGGCTGCTTCGCGGCGCGATCGCAGCGCATCCAGACCTGGCGAATTTTTTTGTGGAGATCCAGCTGCAGGCGGCGCTCGCTGGCGATGGTCTATCGGAGCTGCCGCGCGCGCGGTTGCGACGCGTGGCCATGTTGCTGGGCTTGGGCCCAGCGGAATTCGCGCGACTCGAGAGCATATTGCGCTGGAGCCAGGGCACGGCAGGCGCGCGCAGCGGACCGGCAGGCAGCGCACATAATGGGGCCAGTGCGGCAGGCGGCTTCGCCGGCGAGGAGCGCCTGGCTCAGGCCTACAGCGTGCTCGTGGCCGAGCCAGGCATGACGGATGAGCAGATCGTCAAGGCCTACCGCCGGCAGATGAGCCGCCATCATCCCGATAAGCTCCAGGCCAATGGTCTGCCGGACTCGATGCTCGAGCGCGCCAAGGAGCGCACGCAGCAGATCCAGGCCGCCTATGAGTTGATTCGCGCACGTCGCGGTATGCGATAGACCCTCGCGCATGCAGGTGTGACGCGCGTCACGGCCCAGGCCTAGTCCTCGTCGTCCTCATCGTCGTGATCTTCATCATCGGGTGGCGCGGCGGTCTTCGGTCTTTCGGGCGGCCGGTCACGCATGGGTTTGGCCGGCACGATCACCGGACGGGTCTTCATCTTCGGGCGCGCATTGAACACGACGATGGTTTTGCCGGTGGCTCGCAGTAGTCCCTGGTCTTCGAGCACCTTGAGCACGCGGCCGGCCATTTCGCGCGAGCAGCCGACCAGGCGCGAGAGCTCCTGGCGCGAAACCTTGATCTGCATGCCCTCCGGGTGAGTCATGGCGTCCGGCTCTTCGCACAGGCCCGTGATCGCATGAGCGACGCGGCCAGTGACGTCTACGAAGGCCAGGTCTCCGAGCTTGCGATTGGTGCGATCCAGACGGGTCGCCAGCTGCGTGGCGAGCTCGAAGATCAGGCCCGGGCTTTCGGTCGCGACCTGGCGGAAGCGCGGGTAGGTCATTTCCGCCAGCTCGCAGGCGTTGCGCGTCCGCACCCAGGCGCTGCGGGTGGGCTGTTCATAGAACAGGCCCATCTCGCCGAAGAACTGCCCCTTGTTCAGATAGGCAAGAACCATCTCGTTGCCTTCCTCGTCCTCGATCATGACCTCGACCGAGCCGCTGATGATGTAGTAGAGGACGTCGGGTAGATCGCCAGCGTGAATAAGCACGGTCTTGGAGGCGACCGTGCGTATGCGGCAGTAGCTCAGAAAGCGGTTGATCGCAGGAATGTCGCTCAGTGGTCTGACATTCTCTTCCATGATTGGCTGGCCCTTCATTCGTTATTAAAGCAACGGCGCTTGCGGCCTTTTAGTACACAATTTGTGCCGGCCGCAAGTCACAAGTGTTCGATCGTCTCTCAAAGCCAGTATGCGGCGCCGGTCATGACGCGAGCGGCAACGCGCATCAGCGTCGGGATCGGTGCGGGCAGCTCGGCGCCGCCGCGTGCGCGCGCCGCTTGAGCGTGTCCGGCCTCTTCGGATTTCATGAGCTCAACGATCTTCCGGCTGCGTAGATCCCCCGCCGGCAGTCGATCCAAATGGCTGGCCAGATGACCTTCGACCTGCGCCTCGGTCTCGGTCATGAAGCCAAGGCTGACGGCATCGCCGAGCACCGCCGCGGCGGCGCCGAGGCCAAAGGAGCCCAGGTACCAGAACGGGTTCAGCAGACTCGGCCTTGAATCCAGCTCGGTCAGGCGCGACTCGCACCAGGCCAGATGATCGGCTTCCTCGCCCGCCGCTCGTTCCAGGAATTCGCGCGTGGCGGGGGAGCGCGACAGTGCGGCCTGCCCCCGGTAGAGCCCCTGCGCGGCGATCTCGCCGGCATGATTGACCCGCATCAGACCGGCGGCATGGCGCTTTTCACCGGGCGTCAGCGCGGCATTGTCGGCGGGCAGATCGGGCGTTCGCGCGCTGCGGGCTGGCGCAAACAGCGTGCGCAGGGTTTGATCCGCGACATTGAGCACCGAATCGAGTACGTCGCTAGCCAGCATGGGATACATTATATGTCATACGACAGGGCGCCCGGGCCGGCCAATGGTTGCCGCGCCCGTTTTGCAAAGCGGCCGCTCCTTGGGTAAACTCCGGCGCCCTTTTTCCAGACAGTCCGCGGCGCGCGGATTACAGGATCTAAGAGATGAAGACTGAATTCGCCCAACCGGCCACTGTCCGCGGCGACTGGTATGTCATTGATGCCAGTGGCAAAATCCTGGGTCGGCTGTGCTCGCGAATTGCACTGCGGCTCAAGGGCAAGCACAAGGCCGACTACAGCCCGCACGTGGACATGGGCGACCATATCGTGGTGTTGCACGCGGAAAAGATCGCGGTAACCGGCAATAAGCTCGACGACAAGATGTACCACCATCACACCGGCCGCATGGGCGGTCTGAAGTCGATTGCGCTCGGCAAGCTGCTCAAGGAACACCCCGAGCGTGCGATCCAGTTTGCCGTCAAAGGCATGTTGCCGAAGACCACGCTGGGCCGACAGATGTACCGCAAGCTGCACGTGTTCGCCGGCGATAAGCATCCGCACAGCGCGCAGCAGCCCAAACCGCTAGAGCTCTAAGGATCAAGAACCCGTTATGCCAGCATCCACGAATTACGGCACCGGCCGGCGCAAGAGCGCCACGGCGCGCGTCCATATGCAGCCCGGCAATGGCCGTATCACGATCAACGAGCGTCCGATCGATGAATTCTTCGGTCGCGAGACCGGAAGAATGATCGTGCGGCAACCGCTGGAGCTGGTGCAGATGGCCTCGACGTTCGACATCACGGTCAAGGTCGCCGGCGGCGGCATCACCGGCCAGGCCGGCGCGATCCGTCACGGCATCGCCCGGGCGCTGATCACTTATGATGAGTCGCTGCGCAAGCCATTGCGGCAGGCGGGCTTCGTGACGCGCGATGCGCGCGAGGTCGAGCGTAAGAAGGTCGGCCGTCGCAAGGCTCGTCGCGCAGGACAGTACTCCAAGCGCTGAGTCTGCTGCTGGGGGATCGTCTAGCGGTAGGACCGCGGACTCTGACTCCGCTAACCTAGGTTCGAATCCTAGTCCCCCAGCCAATTCACGCATCGCGCGCTACGCCCGGAACTCCCTGCGGACATTCGAGCGCAGCGCGGTCCCAGTCCGCGCAATGGGCTGCAGCCTGGTAAGTGCTTGCAAGGAATGCGAGTAATGCGGCATCGGGATCCGCCGCGCTTCGCACCGCATCATAGGGCAGCAGGAACTCTCCGAGCGCTTCGCTGAAGGACGCTGCTTGCGGCTTTATCGCGAACTCGCCGAACCCCATCGGCGCCGGATACGCGTAAGAATAGAACGCAGCGTAGTCGGCTCCGCCGCCACCAGGCCAGAATCCGGCGCTGCTCACCTCGTGCGAATAGGCCTCGCGCATCACGACGCCTGCCACGCCGGGGGTCTTTCGTGTCATCGGGGGGGCCCTTCTTCCCGAGAACCGCGTCACTGCGAGATCGAAGCTTCCCCAGAAGAAATGTACCGGGCTGGATTTTCCGATGAAGCCGGTCCGAAACTGCTTGAACACGCGGTCGACCTGTATCAGGACGTGCCAGAAGCGCTGAGCGAACTCGGGATCGTAGGCGGCATGGGTCCGATCGCTGCTGAACGGGATGGCAGCGGCGATCTCGCACGGAAGCTCGTCGATCGAGACCTTGATGCCGAGCTCGACGAGCGCTGCTAAGACTAGCGCGTAAAAGTCCGCGACTGAGCACGGCTTCAAGGGAATACGCCGGCTCAGGCCATCGCTCACGTCGATATCGAGCACGTGCCGGTTGAAATCGAATTGGATCTCGAACGAGCGGGATCCAAATGGAATGGGTGAGGTGGTCAAGCCCCTGGTGCTGACATACAGCGGCACGTGCCAGCTATGGTTCAGCCACGGCGTTTGCGCCAGCCGGATCTTGCCGACAATCTGAGTCCATAACTGCAGCGTCAAGCAGGTTTCACGCCATGCGGCGTACGGCAGCTCGGGCCAGAGTGAGTGTGGGGCGTTGGCCATGCCGAGGATTGGACCAGCGAGCGAATCTATCTGGATCGCTTTTATAACGAGCTCTCAGTAAACCCGAAGTCGATCGACGCAGCGACACGCGCGCATTATGCCGCGCCTCAGATCGTCTCGATGCCGTGCGCGGTGCCGACGATGAGCAGATCCGCCGGCCGCCGGGCGAATAGCCCGGACGTGACGACTCCCACGATCTGATCGATGGCGCTCTCCATGGCGCAGGGCTCGCTGATCGATAGGCCATGGACATCGAGAATGTGATTGCCGTTGTCGGTGATGACGCCCTGCCGCCAGACGGGCCGGCCGCCGAGGCGCTCGAGGCGGCGGGCAACGTAGTTGCGCGCCATCGGGATCACTTCCACCGGCAGGGGAAAACGTCCCAGGGTCCCGACCAGCTTGGTGTCGTCGACGATGCAGATGAAGCGCTCGGCCGCCGCGGCGACGATCTTCTCGCGCGTGAGCGCAGCGCCGCCGCCCTTGATGAGCTCGCGGGCGCGGTTGGCCTCATCGGCGCCATCGATGTAGAGCGGCAGCTCGCTGAGTTCGTTTAGATCCAGCACCGGTATACCGTGCGAGCGCAGGCGCGCACTGCTGCCTTCGGAGCTGGAAATCGCGCCGCGCAGCCGTATTTGGCTGATTTTCGGCGCGAGCAGGTCGATCAGCACGTTGACCGTGGAGCCGGTGCCGACGCCAAGAATCATGTCTTCGCGCAGATGCTGGAGGGCGGCGCGCGCGGCGCGCTGTTTGCGCTGTTGCGGCGTATCGGCGTCAGGGATCAGAGGTTCATTCATGTTTGAAACGATAGTGCCCGCTTACGCGGGCACTGTTTGAAGCTTTTTAAGTGCGGCGAGCAAGGATGTTATCCAAGCCCGCCGCTGCTGAAGGCCTTACTTCTTTTTGGAAGCTTTTTTCTTGGCCTTCTTCTTTGCTTTCGCCATGACTAGTTCTCCATGTCAGGTTAGTCCGGGGACCGAGTATATACACGCGTTGCAAAATTACAAGCAAGCGAGTATGCGATCGGGCATCTGTGATCTCGCTCACACAGTGTTTGCGAGTGTCACTCGAGCGAAAGAATGAATCGCCAGTGCGCGTCATCGACCGGTGTAACCGACAAACGATTGCCCGCACGCAAGACGATCATGCCCTCGAGCGCGTCCCTGGCATGCGCTCGCAGCTCATCGAGGCCGATCACGCGCTTGAAGCGGCGCACGAGCTGCACATCGAAGGTGTACCAGCGCGGATCGGCCGCGCTGCTGGCCGCATCGTAGTGGGCGTCGCGCCGATCGAAGGCGCTTGCGTCGGGATAGGCGCTGCGCACCACGCGCACGGTGCCGGCGATTCCTGGCTGCTCGCAGCTCGAGTGATACAAAAAGGCGTGATCGCCCTTTTGGATCTGGTCGCGGATCAAGTTGCGGGCCTGGTAGTTGCGCACGCCCTGCCAGCTGGTGGTCTTGCGCGCAGCAGCTTGCAAATCCTCGATACCGAAGGTCGAGGGTTCGGTCTTGAGCAGCCAATGTTTCAGAAGTACTCCACGCCGTCTTCGGTCACGACCGCATCGAGCGGGACATCGTGGCGGCCGAGCTCGATGTGATCGAGCCGCTGAACGCGGTAGGCGAGACCGACCAGCAGCGGCCGATGCCAGCTGTGGCGATGGCGGCGAAAGGCGAACACGCGATCGTAGTAGCCGGCGCCGGAACCCAGGCGCGCGCCATCGCCATCGAAGCCGAGCAGCGGAACGAACACCACCGACAGGCTGCGCGCGGGCACGGTCTCGGCGACGGCCGGCTCGGGAATACCGTGGCGATTGCGCAACGACAGATGCTCGCGATCGCGAGCGAACAGCATCGTGCGTTGCCGGTAATCGCTGATGCGCGGCAGATAGACCGGGCAGCGGCGGCGTCGCGCGAGGCTGCGCAGCGCCTCGGTGCTCACTTCGAGACCCACTGAGACGTACAGCCCGATCGGGCGTGCACCACGCAGCCAGCGCGTGGCATCGATGTATCGGGTGATGGCTTGCGCAGCGGCGGCGCGTTGGGCGGCGCCGAGTTCGCGGCGGCGGGAACGCAGGCGCTGCCGCAGCACATCGCGCAGGGCAGGAGAGTCGCCGGGCGCGGCGCTCGCGCTGCTATCCGCCTCAGGCGTGAAATTCAAGGGCGCCACCCGCAAATGCCGGTGCGGACCGTTGCTCTCGACCAGAGCAACAAGTGGGATCACCTGCGACAGGTAAGGCTTTCTGCTGCAAGGCAGACCTGCACAGTGCTGTCGGCAAGGCTATCGATCCCTTGGGTGTTTCAATTAGGGTCGAGAGGTAACCCAGTCCACTTATCGAACACCGCAGGCGACGCTTACGATTACTGTACACCAAAGCCCAGGGCGCTGTCGTAGGACGCAGCACACAGTCCGGAGTAACGGTCTAAAGCTCCAGCTGCTGTCCCTTTTGCAGCGAAGTCTCGACCCGCTCGCGCATCGTCTTGAGGCGATGGCCCAGCTCCTGCTCGGTGCCGGTCGCGCGCGCGCGCAGCGTGATGACTTCGTGGGCGAGGTTCAGCGCCGCCATGACGGCAATACGATCCAAGCCGACGATTTTGCCGCTGTCGCGGATCTCGCGCATGCGGCCGTTGAGAAACTCGGCGCTGTCGAGCAGGTCGGTGCGCTCCTCGGGAGCGCAGGCGACGATATATTCCTTCTCGAGGATGCGCACGCTCAAGGGGCGTGCCGCCTCGCGCTCACTCACGCGCTGTGCTCCATCGATTTGAGCCGGCCGATCATCGCTTCGACACGTGTGCGAACCTGCTCGTTCCGGTGCAGCAGCGAGGTCTTCTCGGATGCCAGGGTTTCCTGGCGCGCTCGCAGCGCTCTATTTTCCTCCTTGAGCTGGTGCATCGTCGCAAGCAATTCATCGATACGCTTCTCGAGGCGCTTGAGCTCGAGATCGACCGCAGAGGAACTGGTGGCTTCTGTCATGGTAAAACTATAGTTCCGCCGTGACAGACAGGTCAATGTAAACCTGAAAAAGTGGGTTCCCGTCCCGACCAGCCCTTTTTGGGCGTGCGGTTTGTGTTGCGGCGAGCGCAACGGCTGCAATACCATTTTAAGGTGACCAGCCAGCACGACTACTCGCAGATCCAGAGCACGCTCGCGGCCTCGCACGCGCTGGCCGATGCGGCCGAGGCGCATGGCACGCTGGCCGGTGCGCTCTGTGCCCTGGTACCGTACCGGCTCGAGGACTGGTTGGCCGAAATCCTGCCTGAAGGCGTGGGTAGCGCGAGCGCCGACCCGGCGCTACAGACGCTTTACGATGCCACCGTCGCGGCATTGTCGGGGCGGCAGATGGACTTCGATCTGCTGATTCCCGCGGAAGATCGGCCCATTGAAGAGCGCGCCCACGCGCTGATCGCCTGGTGCAGCGGCTTTCTGTACGGCCTGGGCAGCAGCGGCGCCGCCGATCCACAGCGGCTGCCCGGAGATCTGGGCGAGATCGTGCGTGACCTGACCGAAATCACGCGCGCCGACGTTGATGCCACCGACACGGTCGAGGCCAACGAGTCGGCGCTGGCGGAGCTGGTCGAGTTCGTGCGAGTCGGCGTGCAGCTGGTATTCGACGAGCTCGAACCGCTGCGCGAGCGCCACATGGTGTCCGGACACGTGCTGCACTGACAGACCGCCCCGGTCGCGCCATTTACCTTAAGCTGGCCCGTCTTTAGCGCGTTATCTATCATATCTACCACCCGTTTGAGCATCGAGGCAGTCATGGCCGAACCAATCAAGGTCGAATACGCACGCCGCCGCCGCGCGCTCATGCGCCTGATGGGCCGCGATGCCATCGCCATCGTGCCGTCGGCGCCGGTGCGGCAGCGGAACAATGATGTCGAGTACAACTACCGGCAGGGCAGCGATTTTTATTACCTGACCGGCTTCAGCGAGCCGGACGCGGTCGCGGTGCTGGTTCCGGGCCGGGAAGCGGCTGAGTACGTGCTGTTCGTGCGCGAGCGCAACCGCGAGCGGGAGATCTGGGACGGCAAGCGCGCCGGCCCTGACGGCGCCGTGGAACAGTACGGTGCCAATGATGCCTTTCCGATTACCGATATCGATGAGATCCTGCCCGGCATGCTTGAAAATCGCGAGCGCGTGTTCTACACCATGGGTCTGAACCAGGAATTCGATCAGCGCGTGGTCGGCTGGGTCAACACATTGCGTGCGCAGGCGCGCAGCGGGCTGCATCCGCCGCAGGAATTCGTGGCGCTCGATCACGCGTTGCATGACATGCGGCTGTTCAAGAGCCGCGGTGAGATCGCTCTCATGCGCCGTGCCGGCCAGATCGCGGCCGGCGCGCATGTGCGCGGCATGCGCTTCTGCCGTCCCGGGCGCATGGAATACGAGGTCATGGCCGAGTTGCTGCACGAGTTCAACCGGCACGGCGCGGATATCTCCTACCACCCGATCGTCGGTGGTGGCCCGAATTCCTGCGTCTTACACTACCGCGATAACAGCGCGCGCCTGAATGATGGCGATCTGCTGCTGGTCGACGCGGGCTGCGAATACGGCTACTACGCCTCCGATATCACGCGGACGTATCCAGTCAACGGCCGCTTCACAACCGAACAGCGTGCCGTGTACGAAGTCGTGCTCGAGGCGCAGCAGGCTGCGATCGCCAAGGTCAAACCGGGCAATCACTGGAATGAGCCGCACGATGCGGCGGTGCGCGCCATTACGCAGGGGCTGGTGCGCATCGGACTGCTGCGCGGCTCGCTCGCGAGTCTGATCCGCACCGGTGCCTACAAGAAGTACTTCATGCATCGCACCGGCCATTGGCTCGGCATGGACGTGCACGATGTCGGTGACTACAAGGTCGGCGACGAATGGCGCGTGTTCGAGCCCGGAATGGTGCTGACGGTCGAGCCCGGCATTTATGTCGCGGCCGGAGCCCGCGGCGTATCGCGACGCTTCTGGAACGTGGGCGTGCGCATCGAGGACGATGTCGTGGTCACGCGCGCCGGGTGCGAGGTGCTCACGAACGGCGCGCCAAAGACTCCTGATGAGATCGAAGCGCTGATGGCAGCCGCGTGAGCGCGACCGCATGAGCGAAACTGCCCACTGCTGCGATGTCGCGATCGTCGGCGGTGGCATGGTCGGCGCGAGTCTTGCACTGGCATTGCAGGACACACCGCTGAAGGTCATGTTGATCGAGGCCGTCGAGCCCCAGAGTGCCGCCCAGCCGAGCTTCGATGATCGCACCACGGCGCTCGGCAACGGTGCGCGCCGCATCCTGCAAACCCTCGGGGTCTGGCCGCAGATCGCGGCCGGCGCGGGCGCCATTCGCAGCATCCACGTCTCCGATGCGGGTCATTTCGGCTTCGCGCGGTTGCAAGCCAGCGAACATCAGCTGCAGGCCTTCGGCTATACGGTCAGCAACCGACACATCGGCGCGGTGCTGTGGCGCGCATTGCGCGAACGCGAGCGCGTCGAGCTCGCCAGTCCGGCGCGGGTGCTCGAGGTGCAGCTCGCCGCCGACGCGGCGCAATTGAAGATCGCCGACAGCTCCGGCGCGCAGCGCCTGGTACGGGCAGCACTGGTGGTGGCCGCCGATGGCGCGCAGTCGCTGGTCAAGCAAGCCGCCGGCATCGCCTCCAGCGATAACGATTACGAGCAGGTGGCCGTCGTGGCCAATATCAGCACTGACCGCGCCGCGCGCGGCATCGCCTACGAGCGCTTTGCCGAATCCGGTCCCATGGCACTGCTGCCGCTCGGCGAGGGCAGCTATACGATTGTCTGGACGCTTAGCCCCGATCGCGCCGCCGCCGTGCAGGAATGCAGCCCGGCGCAGTTCTGCGAGCAATTGCAGCGCGCTTTCGGCTGGCGCGCGGGCCGGATCCTCGAGGTCGGACGGCGCAGCGCCTATCGACTCGCGCTGGTGCGCGCGCTCGAGCACACGGGCGAGCGCGTGGCGCTGATCGGCAACGCCGCGCAAGCACTGCATCCGATCGCGGCGCAGGGATTCAATCTCGGGCTGCGCGATGCCGCGGTGCTGGCCGAGCTGATCGCGCCGGCGAGCGATCCCGGTGCGCCCCCGGTGCTCGCGCAGTTCGCCGCGCGGCGTGCGGCCGACCGGCGCGGCATGATCGCCTTCACCGACAATCTCGTGAAGCTGTTCGGCGATCGACGCCTTGCGGCGATCACGGCGCGCAACCTCGGACTGCTGCTGTTCGATGTCAGTGCGCCGGCCAAGCGCGCGCTCTCGCGGCTGAGCTTCGGATTCGGCGGAGCGTTGCCGCGGCTCTCGCGCGGACTGCCGCTGTGAGTGAGCATTTCGAGGTGGCCGTGGTCGGCGGCGGACTCGCCGGCGCCTGCGCGGCAGCGTTGTTGACCCGCCATGCGGGTATCGCTGCCAGCCGCATCGCCCTGCTGGCCGCGCAGCTGCCCGCACCGGTGAGCCCCAACGCTGCGCCGGAACTGCGCGTGGCCGCGATCTCGCGCGCCAGCGAGCGCGTGCTGCGCGCGGCCGGCGCCTGGCAGCGCCTGGATGCGGCGCGCCTCTGCCCGTACGAGCGCATGCGCGTCTGGCATGAGTCCGCCGCGGTCGATAGTGAGGCCGCGCTGTGCTTCGATGCCGCGGATATCGGCGAGCCCAATCTCGGCGTTATCGCCGAGCTCAGCGCGCTGCAGCGCGCCTGCATCGATAGTTTCCGCGACGCCGGCGGCAGGCTGATCCACGCCCCGCTCGAACGCCTCGTGATAGGCCAGGATATCGTGCGACTGGAATGCGCCGGGGACGTGCTCCAGACCCGGGTCGTGGTCGGAGCCGACGGCGTGCATTCGGCGGTGCGCGAGGGCGCGGGCCTGTCGGTGCGTTCGCGCGACTATCGGCAGCTGGCCATCGTGGCCACGGTCGAGACTCAACGACCGCACGAGCACACGGCCTGGCAGCGATTTATGCGCACCGGCCCGCTCGCGTTTCTGCCCTTGTTCGATGGCCGCAGTTCGATCGTCTGGTCGCTGGACTCACGCTGCGCGCAGGGCTTACTCGATTGCGACGAGCGCGAATTCAATGCGCGGCTCGATGCCGCCTCGGCGCTCGCGCTCGGGGCCACCAGGTTGGCCAGCGAACGGGCGAGCTTCCCGCTGCGCAGCGTCGCGGCGCATTCTTACGTCGGCGCGCGCTGTGCGCTGATCGGCGATGCCGCGCATGTGATTCATCCGCTCGCGGGTCAGGGCGCCAACCTCGGTCTGCTGGATGCGGCGGCATTGTGCGAGGCGATTGCCGCGGCCCCCGCATTGCATGAGGATCCCGGCGCACTGCGGGTGCTGCGCCGCTATGAGCAGCAGCGCCGCACGCACAATCTAGCCATGGACGCGGCCATGAGCCTATTTCAGAGCGGTTTCGCCGCCGCGCGCGGACCCGGGGCGTGGCTCGTCAACCGCGGCCTGACCCTGGTCAATCGCAGCAGCGCGCTCAAGCGCGCCTTTGCCCGACAGGCCCTCGGTACCGCCGGGGAGCTGCCGCGCCTGGCGCGCAGCGATGCGGCGTGATGCGGCTCTAGCGGGTTGGTTCATGATTGCAGCCTGCGCGGGTAGGTCCGCGCGATGTACTGTTCCACCAGTTCCTGGAATTCCTCGGCGATGCGCTCGCCCTTGAGCGTGACGGTCTTGGCTCCGTCCTCGTACACCGGCGCCACGGGGCGCTCGCCGGTGCCGGGCAGGCTGATGCCGATGTTCGCGTGCTTGCTCTCGCCCGGCCCATTGACCACGCAGCCCATGACGGCGACGGTCATGGTCTCGACGTCCCTATAGGCGGTGCGCCATTCCGGCATGCGCTCGCGCAGGTGGCGCTGAATGCTCTCGGCGAGGGTCTGGAAATAGGTACTCGTGGTGCGGCCGCAGCCGGGGCAGGCGGTCACGAGCGGGGTAAAGGAGCGCAGGCCCATGGTCTGCAGCAGCTCCTGCGCGACGATGACTTCACGGCTGCGATCGCCGCCGGGCTCGGGCGTCAACGACACGCGAATGGTATCGCCGATGCCCTGCTGCAGCAGGATGCCCATGGCCGCCGAGGAGGCGACGATGCCCTTGGAACCCATGCCGGCCTCGGTCAGTCCCAGATGCAATGCGAAATCGCAGCGCGCCGCGAGCTCGCCGTAGACGGCGATCAGGTCCTGGACCGCGCTGACTTTGGCCGACAGCACGATACGCTCGCGCGGCATGCCGAGCTCAACGGCGCGCTCGGCGCTCTCGAGCGCGGAGCGCACGATCGCCTCGCGCATGACCTCCTGTGCTGACTTGGGCTGCGCTGCGCGGCTGTTATCGTCCATGAGCCGCAGCAGCAGATCCTGATCGAGGCTGCCCCAATTCACGCCGATGCGGACCGGCTTGCCATTGGCGCAGGCGATCTCAATCATCTCGGCGAACTGCGTATCGCGCTTGGATCCGCGGCCGACGTTGCCGGGATTGATGCGGTATTTGGCCAGCGCGGCGGCGCAGCCAGGATGCTCCTGCAGCAGCTTGTGGCCGTTGAAATGGAAATCACCGATCAATGGCACGGCGCAGCCGAGCGCATCGAGCCGATTGCGGATGTGCGGGACCGCGGCGGCGGCCTCGGCGGTATTGACCGTGATGCGCACCAGCTCCGAGCCCGCGGCCGCGAGCTGCGCGCACTGGCTCGCGGTCCCCGCGATGTCGGCGGTGTCAGTATTGGTCATCGACTGCACCACGATCGGGGCGCTGCCGCCGATCGTGACGCGGCCGACCTGCACGGCGCGGCTGAAGTGGCGCTTAAGTCCCATGGGGCTATTGTAGTGCAGCGGCAAACCGGTGTGGGAAAGCGCCGCGCGCTGCTATCATTCCCGATTGGATCTGGAGAGGTGGTTGGGAAGGCACACCTGTTTATTTGATTTGCACGTGGCGCTCGGGGCGCGGATGGTCGACTTTGGCGGCTGGGATATGCCAGTTGCCTACGGCTCGCAGATCGAGGAACACCATGCGGTGCGGCGCGGCGCCGGCGTGTTCGACGTTTCCCACATGTGCATCGTCGATCTGCGCGGCGCGCGCAGCCGTGAGCTGCTGCGTGGCCTGCTGGCCAACGACGTCGCGCGCCTGAACGTGCCGGGCAAGGCACTCTACAGCTGCATGCTCAACGATCGCGGCGGGGTCCTCGATGACCTGATCGTTTATTACCTCGACGATGATTTCTTTCGTGTAGTGGTCAACGCCGGCACGCGCGATAAGGATCTGGCCTGGATCGGCGCGCAGGCTGAAGCCGTCGAGGTGCAGCTGCTCGAGCGCCGCGATCTGGCCATGCTGGCGATCCAGGGGCCGCAGGCGCGCGAGCGCAGCGCGGCGCTGCTGACCGCCGAGGCGGCCTGGGCGGTGCTGGAGCTGCAGCCTTTCTTCGGCGTGCAGATCGGCGAGTGGTTCGTCGCGCGCACCGGTTACACCGGCGAGGACGGCTTCGAGATCATGCTGCCGACTGCTGAAGCCGTGTCCGTGTGGCAGCGGCTCAATGCCGCCGGCGTACACTCCTGCGGCCTCGGCGCGCGCGACACGCTGCGGCTGGAGGCGGGCATGAATCTGTACGGCAACGATATGAACGAGCAGACCAATCCGCTGGAGTCGGGGCTCGCATGGACCGTGGCCTTCGACCCCACCGATCGCAACTTCGTCGGTCGCGCGGCGCTCGAGGCCATCCGCGCGCGCGGCGCTGAGCATAAGCTGGTCGGCCTGGTGCTTGATGAGCGCGCCGTGCTGCGCAGCCACCAGCGTGTGCTGATCCCCAGCGTGGGGGAGGGCGAAGTCACCAGCGGCACGTTCTCGCCGACGCTGGAGCGCTCGATCGGTCTGGCGCGCGTGCCTGTGGGTACCTACGCGTCGGTGCAGGTTGAGGTGCGCGGTCGGCCGCTGCCCGCGCGGGTCGTGCGAGTACCGTTTGTCCGCCATGGCAAAGCATTGATTTCGTTAGTTTGACGAGCTGCAAGGAGTGGCGATGAGTGATATCCCGTCGGAACTGAAATTCGCCCGCAGCCACGAATGGCTCAAGCAGCTGCCCGACGGGATTGCCGAGATCGGCATCAGCGATCACGCGCAGCATGCGCTCGGTGATCTGGTGTTCGTCGAGCTGCCTGAGATCGGCCGCAGCCTCAACGTAGGGGAGACCTGCGCCGTGGTGGAGTCGGTCAAGGCCGCCTCCGATGTCTACACGCCGGTGGCCGGCACGGTGGTGGCGGTCAACGATCAGTTGCGCCATACGCCGGAGTTGATCAACCGCGACCCGTATGGCGGCGGCTGGCTGCTGCGGCTGCGGCTGCGGCCCGGGGGCCTGGGCGCCGAGACCGGCCTCATGTCCGCCAGCGAGTATGGCGTGCTGGCCATGCAGGACTGAGTTCGTCATGCCCTTTATTCCGCACACCGAGCAGGATGTCCGCGAAATGCTCGCGGCAATCGGTGCGCCAAGCATCGAGGCGTTGTTCGATGAGATTCCATCCAGCTTGCGCGTGTCCTGCCTGCCCGATGTGCCGGCCGGCCTCAGCGAGCTCGAGGTCATGCAGCTCATGTCCGCGCGCGCGCGCCAGGACGGGCAGCCGCGGTGCTTCATCGGCGCCGGCGCCTACGAGCACCACATTCCGGCGGCCGTGTGGTCTACCGTCACGCGGGGGGAGTTCTATAGCGCCTATACGCCCTATCAGGCTGAAGCCAGCCAGGGCACGCTGCAGACGATCTACGAGTACCAGACCATGATCGCGAGCCTGACCGGAATGGAAGTCAGCAACGCCTCGCTCTATGACGGGGCGAGCGCGGTGGCCGAGGCGGTGCTGATGGCGGTGCGCGCCAACCGGCGTTCCAAGGCCGCGCGCATCCTGATGCCGCGCACTGTGCATCCGCACTATCGCGCGGTGGCGCTCGCGACCGCCGGTAACCAGGGCGTGAAATTCGAGGATCTGCCCTACGAGCGCGGCATGGGGCACACCCCGCCCGAGGCCCTGGCGCCGTTCGCCGGCCAGGACTTCACGGCACTCGTTATCGCCCAGCCGAACTTTTTCGGCGTGTTCGAAGACGTCGATGCGCTGACCGACTTTGCCCATGCGCACGGCGCGCTGGTGATTGCCGTGGTCAATCCGACCTCGCTCGCGCTGCTCAAGCCGCCCGGTCAATGGGGTCAGAAGGGTGCGAACATCGTGGTCGGCGAGGGCCAGCCGCTCGGCTGCCCGCTGTCCTCGGGTGGTCCCTACTTTGGTTTCATGAGCACGCGCCTGGAACACGTGCGACAGATGCCGGGACGCGTCGTCGGCCGCACGGTGGACCTCGACGGCCGGCCCGGCTTCACCCTCACGCTGCAGGCGCGCGAGCAGCACATCCGCCGCGCCAAAGCGACCTCGAATATCTGTACCAACCAGGGCCTGCTCATGATGGCGGGCACGGTGTATCTCTCGCTGATGGGCGCCGAGGGACTCGAGCGCGTCGCGACGCTGTCGATGACGCGCACCGAGGAGCTCGCGCGCGCGCTCACAGCGATCCCCGGCGTGCGACGCGTGTTCGCGCGCGCGGGCTTTCACGAGTGCGTACTGACGCTCGATCGGCCCGTGGCGCCTGTGCTCACGGCGCTCAGCGCGCGCGGCATCGAGGGCGGTCTCGATCTCATCGACTATTACCCGGAGCTCGGCCCCGCGCTGCTGCTGTGCGCGACCGAGACCAAGACCACGGCGGATATCGACAGCTACGCTCGAACCTTGTCCGAAGTGTTGCGCACGGCGCGCGCGGCCTGACGAACATGAGTTTGCCGATGCGCGAGAAGCTGATCTTTCAGTATTCAAAGCCCGGTCGCGGCGCGCGCGCGCAATGGCCCGCTGCCGCTGCCGGCGCGCCGGCGGTGCCCGCCGCGTTGCGGCGAGCGCAGCGGCCGCTGCTGCCCGAGGTCAGCGAGCTGGATGTGGTGCGCCACTACACGCGTCTGTCGCAGCTGAATTTCTCGATCGACACGCACTTCTATCCGCTCGGCTCGTGCACCATGAAGTACAACCCCAAGGCCTGCAACGCCGCGGCGTTGCTGCCGGAGTTCGCGGGTCGACATCCGCTCTCGAGCGTCACCCGGGGACAGGGATTTCTGGCCTGCATGTACGAACTGCAGGAGATGCTCAAGGCGGTGACCGGCATGCGCGCCGTGGCGTTGAGTCCGCTGGCCGGTGCGCACGGGGAGTTCGCCGGCGTGGCGATGATCCGCGCCTATCACCGCGCACGCGGCGATCTGGAGCGCAACGAGATCATCGTGCCGCAAGCCGCGCACGGCACCAATCCGGCCACGGCGAGCATGTGTGGTTGCATCGCGCGCGAAGTCGCGGTGGGCCCGGACGGCGATGTGGATCTCGCCGGGCTGCGCGCGGCCGTGGGACCGAAGACCGCGGGCATCATGCTGACCAACCCTTCCACGCTCGGGGTGTTCGAGCGGCGCATCGAGGAGGTCGCGCGCATCGTGCACGACGGCGGTGGGCTGCTGTATTACGACGGCGCCAACCTCAATGCAATCCTCGGCAAAGTGCGCCCTGGTGACATGGCGTTCGATGCCATCCATATGAACCTGCATAAGACCTTCTCGACGCCGCATGGCGGCGGCGGTCCGGGTGCCGGTGCCGTGGGCGTGTCGGCGCGACTGCAGCCATTCCTGCCATTGCCGATCGTGGCGCGCGAGGACGGTGCGCAGTACCGCTGGCTCATTGAGCGCGATCTGCCGCAATCGATCGGCCGGCTCGCGAGCTTCGCGGGCAATGCCGGCGTGCTGCTGCGCGCCTACGTCTACATGCGCATGCTCGGCCGCGAGGGCATGCAGCGCGTCGGCGAATACGCGACGCTGAACGCGAACTACCTCGCGGCGCGGCTAACGCAGCTGGGCTTCGATGCGGCCTACCCGCAGCGCCGCGCGAGCCACGAATTCATCCTGACGCTCAAGCGGCAGGCCCAGGAGTATGGCGTCACGGCCATGGATGTGGCCAAGCGACTGCTCGATCTTGGCTTCCATGCGCCCACGACGTATTTCCCGCTGTTGATCAGCGAGTGCCTGCTGATCGAGCCGACCGAGACCGAAAGCAAGGAGACGCTCGATGCCTTCGTGGCGGCAATGGCGCAGATCCTGCGCGAGGCACGGGAGGAGCCCGAGCAATTGCAACGGGCACCGCACACCTTGCCCGTGCGCCGACTGGATGACGTGCGCGCGGCACGTGAGCTCGACCTGACCTACAAGAGCGCCGCCGGCTGATGCGGCGCCAAAAGATCCAGGGGGTCGACCGCCTGCTGCGGGCATTCGGCTCGAGCGGCAAAGGCTTTGCGGGCGCCTTCCGCGAGGAAGCGGCATTTCGCCAGGAGCTCATGTTCGCCGGTATGGCATTGCCGCTGGCGCTGTGGCTGGGCCGCAGCGGCGTCGAGCGCGCGCTGCTGGCCGGGCCGGTGCTGCTGATCCTGATCGTCGAGCTGCTCAACAGCGCCATCGAGGCGACGGTGGACCGCATCGGCATGGAACGGCATGTGCTCGCCGGGCTCGCCAAGGACATCGGCTCGGCGGCGGTCATGCTGTCGTTCATCCTGCTCGGCGTGGTCTGGCTGCTGGTGCTCTCGGCTCGATGAAGCGCACACTGGTTCTCTCTTAGCTACTGCTTCTCTCTTAGCTGAAGGACTCCTAATCCGATGACGGCGCTGATCTGCGGCTCAATGGCCTATGACACGGTCATGATGTTTGAGGGACGGTTTCGCGACCACATCCTGCCCGATAAACTGCACGTGCTGAATGTGTCGTTCCTGACGCCCGCGATGCGGCGCAACTTCGGCGGCTGCGCGGGCAATATCGCCTTCAACCTGAAGTTGCTCGGCGGCGAAGGGCTGATCATGGCCACCGTGGGGCATGACTTCGCGCCCTATGCCGAATGGCTCGAGCGCTGCGGCCTGCCGCGCACGCACGTGCGCACGGTGCCTGCTGAGTTCACGGCGCAGGCCTACATCACCACCGATCTCGAGAACAACCAAATCACCGCCTTTCACCCGGGTGCGATGAACCATTCGCATCTGAACCGGGTCAGTGATAGCAACGCAGTGAAACTCGGCATCGTCGCGCCCGATGGGCGGGCCGGCATGCTCGAGCATGCCGAGCAGTTCGCGGCTGCGGGACTGCCGTTCATCTTCGATCCGGGTCAGGGCCTGCCCATGTTCGGCGGCGAGGAACTGCGCAGCTTTATCGAGCGCGCAGCCTGGGTCGCGGTGAACGACTACGAGGCCAGTCTGCTCTCGGAGCGCACTGGCTGGTCGCTCGAGCAGATCGCGGCGCAGGTGCGGGCCCTGATCGTCACGCGCGGCGCTGAGGGCTCGTGGATCTTCGCCGGGCGCGAACGCCTGGAGATTCCGATCGCGGCCGCGGCGCGCGTGGCCGATCCGACCGGCTGCGGGGATGCCTATCGCGCCGGGCTGCTGTTCGGCCTCGAGCGCGGGCTCGACTGGGCCACGACCGGGCGCATCGCTGCGCTGCTGGCGTCGATCAAGATCGAAGCGCACGGTACGCAGCAGCATCGCTGCAGTCCGGATGAATTCAAGCAGCGCTTTCGTGCGGCCTTTGGATATGCACTATGACGTTGGATTTTGGGGTTCTGAGGCTTGCGTTCCTGGCCGGCGCGGTGCTGGTCTCGCCGCTGCTCACGGCGGCGCAGCCGGCGATGCCGACGAGCGATGCGCCCGCGGCGGCTGTACCCGTGGCCGTACCGGTGCCCTTACCGGTGCCGATTCCGGCCGGAGAGGAGGCTTCAGCGGCCGATTGGGCTGCCACGCTCGAGCACATCGCCGGCAGCGTAGTGGCGATCCAGATCGATCAGGCGCGCTCGTTCGACACCGAGCGCAACGTTTCCGCACAGGCGACCGGTTTCGTCGTCGATGCCGAGCGCGGTCTGATCCTGACCAACCGCCACGTCGTGACCCCGGGCCCGGTGACCGCCGAGGCGACGTTCCTGAACCGCGAGGAAGTGCAGCTGTATCCGGTGTATCGCGATCCGGTGCATGACTTCGGTTTCTATCACTACGATCCGAGCAAGCTGCGCTTCATCGCTCCCAAGGCACTGCCTCTGGCGCCGCAGGCGGCAAAGATCGGCCGCGAGATTCGCGTGGTCGGCAACAATGCCGGCGAGCAGCTCTCGATCCTCGCCGGCACCCTGGCGCGACTGGATCGCGAAGCGCCCGAATACGGATTGGGACGCTACAACGACTTCAATACCTTCTACATTCAAGCCGCCTCCGGCACTTCGGGCGGCTCTTCGGGTTCACCGGTCATCGACATTCGCGGCCGGGTGGTGGCGCTCAACGCGGGCGGCGCGACCGGCGCGGCCTCGAGCTTCTATCTGCCACTCGATCGCGTGCGCCGTGCGCTGCTATTGATCCAGCAGGGCAAGCCGGTCACGCGCGGCACGCTGCAGACGGAATTTCGATACCGACCCTACGATGAGCTGCGACGGCTTGGGCTGCAAACCGCCACGGAAGCGGAGGTGCGCAAGGCGCAGCCCGAGGGCACCGGCATGCTGGTAGTGTCCGACGTGCAACCGAGCTCGGGCAGCGATGGCGTGCTGATGCCGGGCGACGTGCTGGTGCGGGTCAACGGTGCATTGGTCACGCGCTTCGAGCCGCTCGAGGCGGTGCTCGACGATTCGGTCGGCGCCACCGCGGAGCTGCAGCTGCAGCGCGGCGGCAAGCTCTACACCGCGAAGCTCAAGGTCGACGATCTGGATTCCATCACGCCGGCGGCGTATCTGGAGTTCGGTGACACCGTGGTGCACACGCTCTCGTATCAGGAGGCGCGGGCATTCCATCGACCGGTGCGCGGCGTGTTCATCGCCGCTTCGGGTTACATATTCGATGGCGCGGGTGTGCCGCGCGGCGCGGTGATCACGGAGTTGGACTCCAAGAAGGTCGACGATCTGGCGGACTTCGCCGCGGCCGTCCAGGGGCTCGGCGACGGCGCGCAGGCGGCGGTGCGCTACTCGACCATCGATGATCCGAACGGCAGCGACCTGCGTTCGATACGCATGGACCGTCGCTGGTTTCCGGCGCGCCAATGCCAGCGCGATGATCGGGCGGGCTATTGGCAATGCACCGATCTGCCGGCCGTGGCCAAGGTCGCGGCGCCGGCGCCGGCCTCCACCCAATTGCCGCGAATCGATGACAAGCGCGCCGCGGAAATCGCCCCCTCGCTGGCATTCATCAACTTCGATATGCCCTATTCGATCTCGGGCGTAGCCGAACGCAATTACCACGGCACGGGCCTCATCATCGATGCCGAGCGCGGACTGCTGATCACCGATCGCAATACGGTGCCGGTGTCGATGGGCGACGTGCGTCTGACCTTTGCCGGCACGCTCGAGATTCCTGGCGATATCGTCTATGTGCATCCGCTGCACAATCTGGCCGTCATTCATTACGATCCGAAGCTCATTGGCACGACTGCGGTGCGCGCGGCGAAGCTCGCCACCGAGGAGCTCAAGCCCGGCGAGACGGTCAATGTCGTCGGCATGGACGGCAGCGGGGTGATCAAATCTCGCACGACCACCATTGCCGATGTGAGTCCATTACAACTGCCGCTGTCGCGTTCGGTCATGTTCCGGGAGAGCAATCTGGAGGCCGCCTCACTGGTCAATGCGCCGGATGATTTCGTCGGCGTGCTCTCGGACAACGCCGGGCGCGTGCGCGGCCTGTGGGCGAGCTTTGCTTCCGACAATGGCCGCGAACTGATGCAGGAAAACCGCGGTATCTCGAGCGAGCTCGTGGCCGAGACGCTCGATATCGTGCGCGCTGGTCTGCCATTGCATTCGCTCGAGGCCGAATTCGTCTCGCAAACGCTCGCGGATGCGCGACGCTTTGGTCTCAGCGATTCGTGGGTGCAGCGCATCTCGCAGGTCAACCCGTCGGCGCGCGAGGTGCTCAGCGTTGCGCGTCTGGTGGGCGGCTCGGATGCGGCGCGGGTGTTGCGGCCCGGAGATATCCTGCTGGCGATCGACGATAAGCCGGTAACGCAGTTCCGCGATGTCGAGCGCGCCGTGGCCAAGAAAGAAGAAGTCAGCACCACCGTCTGGCGCGTGAGCGGTGAGACAACGCTGCGCGTGAAGACGGCCAGCCTGTCGGGCAGCGACGTCGACGCGATAGTGCAGTGGGCCGGTGCGACGCTGCAGGCGCCCCACCGGGCCATCAGCGCCCAGCGCGGCATCGCGCCCCAGGGCGTTTATGTCGCATACTTCGAATTCGGCTCGCCGGCATCGCGTTATGGTCTGGTGCCGGGCCGGCGAATCGTTGAGGTCGACGGGCAGCCGACGCCGGATCTTGACGCTTTTCTGCGACAAGTCAGCGGTCGACCCGACCGGTCATCCTTGCGAATCAAGACACTATCCTGGAATGGTGCACCGGAAGTCATCACTTTGAAGCTCGACCGCCATTATTGGCCGGCTTACGAGCTGCAGCGCACGGCTGTGGGCTGGGAGCGACATTCGCTCGAATAGCGTCACACGGCGCCGGTACAATTGACCCCATGGTAAAGGTGTTGCGTGCGACGCATTTCGAGCTCGACGCCGCCGTGCAGGCGCTGCGCAACGGTGAGCTCGTGGCTTTTCCGACCGAAACCGTTTACGGGCTCGGCGCGCATGCCGGCCACCCGGGCGCGCTGCGGCGCGTGTTCGAGCTCAAGGGCCGTCCGACCTCGCATCCGCTCATCGTGCATCTGGACAGTGTGCGTTTTCTGACCCGCTGGGCGCGGGAGGTACCAGCCGCGGCCGAGCAGCTCGCCGCGAGCTTCTGGCCCGGTCCGCTGACTTTGGTACTGCCGAAGGCGCACAACGTGCATCCGCTCTTGACCGGAGGACAGGATACCGTGGCGGTGCGGATCCCCGCGCACCCGATGGCGCAGCAGCTGCTGACCGCCTTTGGCGGCGGCATCGCCGCGCCGTCGGCCAACCGCTATGGCCGCTTGAGCCCGACCCGGGCGGAACATGTGCGCGATGAGTTCGGCGAGGCCGTGAGCGTCATCCTCGATGGCGGGGACTCCAAACTGGGGCTCGAGTCGACCATCGTCGCCTGTGTGGACGACAGCGTGCGGCTGCTGCGGCCAGGCTCGATCAGCCTCTCGCAGCTGCAGCGCGTGGTCGGAGAGGTGCTGACACAGCCATCGGCGCAAGCGGCGCGCGCCCCCGGCAGCCACGGCGCACATTACGCCCCGACCACGCCGCTGGCGATTGCCTCGTCCGAGGAGATCGAACAGCTCGCCGACGAGCTGTCGGGACCCGGGCATCGTATCGCGGTGCTGGCGCAGCGCCCGCCGCTGCGCGCCCATCAGTTCGTGACCTGGATCAATGGCGGGACGCGGCCCGAGGCCTACGCGCATGATCTGTATGCGCACCTGCGGGCGCTCGACAAGTCCGCGTGTGTGCGCATCCTGGTGCAGGCAGTGCCCGGCGATGAGCGCTGGGATGCGATACGCGATCGCTTGGCCCGGGCAGCGGCCGCGAGCGTGGCCGAGAAGCATGCGGATGATGATTCACCGGCAGTAGGCGTGCTGCCGTGACCGCGCCGTCCTGATGCCGCGCGTTATCGATCCATTTGAGCCAACGCAGATCCGGCGGCTGGTGCGCGAATTCGGCTCGCCGCTGCTGATCGTCGATTGCGCGCGTGCGCGCACTCAATATCGCAAGCTGCGCCGTGCACTTCCGCAGGTGGCTTTGCATTACGCGCTCAAGCCGCTGCCGCACGCGGCAGTGGTGCGCAGCATTATCGAGGAGGGCGGCTCGCTCGATCTGGCCACTACCGGTGAGATCCAGCTTGCGGCCTCGCTGGGGATTGATCCGGGCCGGTGCATCGACACGCACCCGATCAAGCGCGAGCGCGACATCCGCAATGCGCTCGAGTACGGCGTGCGCACCTTCGTCGCCGACAACGTCGACGAGGTGCGCAAGTTCAAGCGTTACGGCGAGCGTGTGTCGCTGTTGCTGCGGGTGTCGTTTCGCAGTCCGGGCGCGGTCTGCGACCTGTCGCGCAAATTTGGCTGCGATCCGGAGGATGCGATTGCATTGGCGCGCTTCGCGGCCTCGCTCGGCATCGATGTGCTGGGATTCTCATTTCATGTCGGCTCGCAGGCTGCCGACGCGCTCAAGCACGTCGAGGCGATCGAGGCGTGCCGGCTGCTGCTCGCGAGTGCGCGGCGCGAGCGGCTCGGCACCCTCGATATGCTCGATATCGGCGGCGGGTTCCCGATTGATTACCTGCAGCGCGCTCTGGACATCCAGAAATTCTGCGCACCGATCCGCGCGTCGTTGGCCAAGTTGCCCGCGCGCGTGCGCGTGCTGGCCGAGCCCGGGCGCTTCATCGTCGGCCCGGCCGCCATCGGCGTCGCGACGGTCATGGGGCGCGCGCGCCGCGAAGGGCACTGGTGGTACTACCTCGATGATGGGTTGTACGGCTCTTATAGTGGACAGCTCTACGATCACGCCCACTATCCGGTCGAGTCGCTGCGACAGGGTGAGCCGCGTCTGCCCTCGGTGCTGGCCGGTCCGACCTGCGACAGCATCGATGTGATCGCCGAGAACCTGATGCTGCCGCAGCTCAAGGCCGGCGACTTGATCGTGGGCCGGGCGATGGGCGCATATACCTGGGCCAGCGCTTCGCAATTCAATTTCTTTCCCAAGGCGACGGTGGTGGCCGTCAATCGCCAAGCCGGCGATCTGGGCGGCACAGAATCGGGTCCATGAATCACAGCGGCGGGTGGACGGGGTGCAACACTGGGCGCCGGCCGCTCGGCAGCAAAAAGCTTTAGCCGGGCTCGCCGTTGAGCGTGCGCCGCAGCGCCGTGAGCGAGTCAATCGGCGCTGTGCAGACGCTGCCGCGGCACACATAGGCCACTGCGCCATCGCCGGGCAGTTTCGAGGCGATGGCTTCGGGCAGCCCCGCGAGCTCGGCCGGTATCGCAATAGTCCAGCGGCGTGGCGCAAACGCGGCATTGAGTTCCTTGTGCCAGGGCTCGATCGACGCCGGGCGGCCGCGCAGCAGCACGATCTGCGGCGGATCGAGATAGTCCTCGAGCGCCTGCAGCATGCAGACATGGGCCTCCGGGTACTGCGTTAGCGCCGACCAGGCGGCGCGCAGCGTGCGCTCCGCCGCATGCAAATAGCGGGTCTCGCCGAGTAGATAGCCCAACCGTAGCAGCGAGCGTGCGGCGACGGCGTTGCCGGCCGGAATGGCCTCATCACTGAAGGATTTCGGGCGGCTGATCAGTGCTTCGTGATCATCCGCGGTAAAGAAAAATCCGCCCGCACGCGTATCCTCGAAGTGCCGCAGCATGACTTCGGCCAGTTCGATGGCCCATTGCAGCTCATCGAGGCGGAAGCGCACGCTTTGCAGCTCGAGTATGGCCTCGAGTACAAAGGCGTAGTCGTCGAGGTAGGCATTGAACTGCGCGCTGCCGCCTACGCTTGCAGCAAGCAGGCGGCCATTGCGCCAATGCACGCGTTTGAGAAAGCGCAATGCCGCGGTGGCCGATAGCGCGTAGTCATCACGGCCCAGGCAGCGCGCGGCTATACCTAAGGCGCTGATCGCGAGCGCATTCCAGCTGCATAGCACCTTGTCATCGAGGCCGGGCCGCACGCGCGCGGCGCGCAGCCGCAATAGTTTTTCGCGCGAGCTGTCGAGCACGGCGCGCACCTGCTCGAGGGACAGCCGCTGCGTCGCGGCGATGCTTTCGAGGCTTGCGCTGACGCGCAGATGCCACTGACCCTCGAAGTTCGGTGCCGCGTCCATACCGAAACGCGCCGCAAACACCGCCCACTCCTGCGGCGCGAGAGCCTCTTGTACGCTCTCGCGCTGCCAGAGGTAGAACCGGCCCTCGTGGCCCTCGGAATCGGCGTCCAGACTGGAATACAGTGCGCCGTCGCCATTGCCGAACTCGCGCAACATCCACTCGGCGACATTGCTCGCGGTATCGGCGAACAGACTCTCACCGGTCGCCGCGGCGCCTTCCGCGTACAGACCCAGCAGCTGCGCGTTGTCGTACAGCATTTTCTCGAAATGCGGGAGCTCCCAGCGCTGATCGACTGAATAGCGAAAGAACCCGCCGCCGAGCTGGTCGAACAGGCCGCCTTCGGCCATGTGCGTGAGCGTAAGCTCTGCCATGTGCAGCGCCTGCACGTCGGGGGTCGGCTGCGAGGCGCCGGGCGCCGATGCGCTGGCATGCCAGTCGCGCAGCAGCCGCGACAAACCGGGGGCATGCGGGAACTTTGGTGCCGCGCCAAAGCCTCCGTACTGCCGATCGAAGCTGTGCCCCAGGCGAGCGCGGCAGGCCCGCAGGGGCTCGGCGTTCAGCGCCGCGAGGTCGGACGCGCTCGGATTGATCTCATCGAGCGCCGCGACGACCCGCGCGGCACTCTGGCGTAAGGTTGCAAGGTGCGCGTGATAGTAGGCCGCGACCTGCTGCAGCAGATCGCGAAATGCCGGCAGCCCGAAGCGGGCCTCGTGCGGGAAATACGTGCCGCCGAAGAATGGACGCTGATCCTCGTGCATCAGAAACATCGTCAGCGGCCAGCCGCCGCCGCGACCGGTCAGCATCTGCTGGCTGAGCTGATAGAGCCGATCGAGGTCGGGCCGTTGCTCGCGATCAACCTTGATGTTGACGTAGAGTTCGTTCATGAGGGCGGCCGTCGTGGCATCCTCGAAGGATTCGTGCGCCATCACGTGGCACCAGTGGCAGGCCGCGTAGCCGATCGACAGCAATATCGGCTTGCGCTCGCGCTGCGCGCGCTCGAGCGCCTCGTCGCCCCAGGGATACCAATCGACCGGATTGTGCGCGTGCTGGCGCAAATAAGGGCTGGTTTGAGTCGCGAGCCGGTTTGGCCGCTGCACGGCGAGCTCGTCCATGGGTTTGGGCCGGTTTTCCAGTAAAATGGCGGGGCCACTATAACGGATCACCGCCGCCCCCCATGTCAGTCCAGGTTGAAGTTCCGGCCGCGCCGGGCACGGCCACGGCCGCCGACCTGCCGGTCCTGCGCCTCAAGCGCGGCGAAGACCGCCGGCTGCGCGCAGGCCATCTGTGGGTGTTCTCGAACGAGGTGGATAACGATGCCACGCCGTTGACGCACCTGCCGGTTGGCGCAATGGTCCGCGTACTGTCCGACCGGGATCAGTTCCTCGGCTATGCCTACGTCAACCCGCATGCCTTGATCTGCGCCCGGATTCTGAGCCGCAGTCCGGTGCACCCTCCCGATCGCTCACTGCTGGTGCATCGGCTCAAGGTGGCCCTGGCATTGCGCGAGCGACTTTACACCGCGCCGTATTACCGCTGGGTGTTCGGTGAGTCGGACGGCCTGCCGGGGCTGGTGCTGGACCGCTACGGCGAGATCGTCGTGGGTCAGATTGCCACCGCGGGCATGGAAGCGCTGCGCTCGGAAATCGAAGCGGCGGTGGTCGCGGTACTCGATCCGCGCGTGCTGGTATGGAAGAACGACGGCGCTGCGCGTGAGCTCGAGCAGCTGCCGCGCCAGGTACTCACGGCGATTGGCCGGTTTCCGGAGGAACTGCAGGTGCTCGAATCGGGGCTGAACTTCACCGTGCCTCTGGCCTCGGCTCAAAAGACCGGATGGTTCTACGATCAGCGCGCCAACCGCGAGCAATGGCGAGGCCTGATCGCACCCGGGGCGCGAGTATTGGATGTGTGCAGCTACGCCGGCGCCTGGGCGATCGCGGCGCTGTCCCGTGGGGCGGGCATCGCCCTGTGCGTCGATTCCTCGGAGGCGGCGCTGGCGGTCGCGGCACGCAACGCGGCTGCGAACGGCGTGGCCATCGCGACGCGGCGCGGCGATGCCTTCGAAGTGCTCGATGAGCTCGTGCGCGCCGGTGAGCGCTTCGACGCGATCGTGCTCGATCCGCCGGCGTTCATCAAGCGCAAGAAAGACATCCCGCGCGGCCAGGCGGCCTATCGCAAACTCAATCAGGTGGCGATGCGGCTGCTCGAACGCGATGCGCTGCTCGTGAGCTGCTCGTGTTCCTACCATCTCGCACCCGAGGAGCTGCTCGGGCTGATCCAGTCGGCCGCGCGCAATACCAGCCGCTTCGTGCAGATTCTCTACAGCGGCGGCCAGGCGCCGGATCATCCGCTGCACCCCGCGATCCCTGAGACACGCTATCTGAAAGCTTTCTTCTGCCGCGCCACGCGCGAGTGAGCCGTTGAGCAGCACAGCAGCAGCTGCTGCAACCCGTTAGAATTACTCAATGCTTCGCTATCCGCACATCGACCCGATCGCCATCAGCCTCGGCCCAGTGCGCATCCACTGGTATGGGGTCATGTACCTGGCTGGCTTCGCCGCGGCGTGGTGGCTCGCGCGCCGCCGCGCAGCTCAGCCCAATTCGAGCTGGAGGCCCGTCGACGTGGATGACTACGTATTCTACGCGATGCTCGGTGTCATCCTCGGCGGGCGCATCGGCTACGTGCTGTTCTACGGGCTGCCGCTCTGGCGCGCCGATTGGCTCTATCTGTTCAAAATCTGGGAGGGCGGGATGTCCTTCCATGGCGGGCTGCTCGGGGTCATCGCTGCCACGGCGATCTTCGCGCGCCAGCGCGGGCGGCGCATCGGCGATGTCTTCGACTTCGGCGCGCCATTGCCCGGCGTGGGTATCATCTGCGTGCGCATCGGCAATTTCATCAATGGTGAGCTCTGGGGCCGCCCGACGGATGGGCCCTGGGCCATGCTGGTGCCGGATCCAAACGGCGGCCCGCCGATCGCGCGCCATCCCTCGCAGCTCTATGAAGCGACCCTCGAGGGGCTGGTGCTGTTCAGCGTGCTGTGGCTCTACACGAGGCGGCCGCGGCCGCGCTACGCGCCCTCGGGATTGTTCCTGATCTGCTATTCGCTGGCACGCATTGCGGTGGAGTTCGTGCGCGAACCGGATGCGCAGATCGGCTACCTGGCCGGCGGCTGGTTGACGATGGGGCAGCTGCTGTCGGCGCCGATGCTGGTGCTCGGCATCGCGATGATGTTGGTTGCTTACCGGCAGCGCACGCCTTCGGGCAATTTTGTGCCGGTGCAATGAAACCCCAGGCAGGTCCATGGACCAGGCATACCTGAGCCTACTGCGGGACATCCTAGAGAACGGCGCCAAGAAGAGCGACCGCACCGGCACGGGTACGCTATCGGTGTTTGGTCGCATGTTCCGTCACGACCTTCGAAACGGCTTGCCGCTTCTCACGACCAAACGGCTGCACGTCAAGTCGATCTTGTATGAGCTGCTCTGGTTTCTGAGGGGCGACACGAACATCAAGTTCCTCAAGGACAATGGGGTGTCCATCTGGGACCAGTGGGCGACCCCGGAAGGAGAGCTCGGTCCGGTGTACGGCGCGCAGTGGCGCGCGTGGAACGGGCCATCCGGCAAGACGATTGACCAGGTCGCCGCGCTGGTCCAAAGCATTCGCAGCAAGCCCGACAGTCGCCGGCATATCATCAACGCATGGAACGTTGCGTACCTGCCGGACGAATCCAAGGCGCCACAGCTCAACGCCGCCGAAGGGAAGATGGCATTGGCTCCGTGCCACGTCATGTACCAGTTCTACGTCGTGAGCGGGCGCTTGAGCTGTATGCTCACGCAACGCAGTTGCGACGTGTACCTGGGTCTGCCTTACAACGCAGCGAGCACGGCATTTCTGACCTGCATGGTTGCACAGCAGTGCGATCTTGAACCAGGCGAGGTCATCTATTCGCTGGGCGACGCGCACCTCTATTCGAATCACCTCGAGCAGGCTCGCTTGCAGCTGACTCGCGCACCGCGTGCTCTGCCGAGGCTTACGCTCAAACGCAAGCCGCCTTCGATTTTCGACTATCAATTTGGCGACTTCGAGTTGCTCGGCTACGACCCGCATCCTCATATTCCCGCCCCGATCGCGAAATAGACGCCATAGCGAATCACAGGTCCAGCGTTGGAAGTTTGCTCATCGCGTGCTCCGGGAGGACGATAACCCGCCCACCGGCAGCTTGCATGCCGGTACAATCCGGAGCTGCCATGCGGACAGACGAGGATTATGAGCCGGGCACGCAAAAAGCACAGTCAACCCAAAGCTAAGCCTAGAGCTAAGCCTAGAGCTAAGCCGCGGTTCGTGCCGGCGATTCCGGCTCGGCCGGACATGCTGCGAGTGCGCCGCTCGCGTCTGCACGGCCGCGGGGTGTTTGCACTGCGCCGCATTCGCAAAGGGACGCGCATCATCGAGTATCTGGGCGACCGCGTGTCGCATCGGGAGGCTGATAACCGTTATGGGCACAAACCCATCGACGACAATCACACTTTCCTGTTTATCGTCGATCGCTCGACCGTCATCGACGGCGGCAGTGCCAGTGGCAACGATGCGCGCTTCATCAACCATTCCTGCGATCCCAATTGCGAGTCGCTGATCGATGATCGACGCGTATTCATCGAGGCCGTGCGCACCATCCAACCCGGCGACGAGCTGACCTACGACTACCAGATCGGGCGCGATAAGGAAGATCCGCCAAACGTGGATGAAATCTTTGCCTGCCGCTGCGGGGCAAACAGTTGTCGCGGCTCGATGCTCTGGCCGGCCAGGCGCAAACCACGCCCGAAGGGATCGTGAAAGCGCAGCAGGTTTCGCGCGCGGCCGTGATCGGCGCCATGGGCGTCGTCTACGGTGACATCGGCACCAGCCCGCTGTACGCGCTCGAGGCATCGCTCAACGCGGCGGGGGCGCCGACGGACCGCCTGGCCATACTGGGCGTGCTGTCGCTGATCTTCTGGAGCCTGCTGGTCGTGGTCACGCTCAAGTATGTGGTGTTGATCATGAGTGCCGATAACGAGGGCGAGGGCGGCATTCTGTCGCTGTTCGCGCTGGTGGAACGCACCTTGACGGCAGGCACGCGGTGGCAACGGACCATCGTGATGCTGGCGGCGCTCGGAGCGGCGCTGTTTTATTGTGATGCCCTGATCACGCCCGCGATCTCGGTGTTGAGCGCCGTGGAAGGGCTCGAAAATTTAAGTCCCACCACCGCCGGGGCCGTGGTACCCGTAACGCTGATCATCATCATCGCGCTGTTCGCGATACAAAGTCGCGGCACCGAGCGGGTCGGCCGCATGTTCGGTCCGATCATGGTGCTGTGGTTCCTCGTGCTCGCCGTGACCGGCCTGCTGGCCCTGATAAAGCATCCGTCCGTGCTCGCTGCCCTGAGCCCTAGCTATGGGCTGCTGCTGCTGCTGCAGCGGCCGGGTGTGTCGCTCGCCATCCTGGGCGGGGTGTTTCTGGCGATGACCGGCGGCGAGGCCCTCTATGCCGACATGGGGCATTTCGGCAAGAAGCCGGTGCGCATCGCCTGGTTTGCCGTCGTCTGGCCGTCGCTAGTGCTCAATTATTTCGGGCAGGGCGCCCTGATCCTCGACAAGCCGGAGGCGGCCCACTTACCGCTCTACCAGCTGGTTCCGGTCAGCGCGCTGCCGCTGATGGTACTGCTCGCGACCGCGGCCACCATCATCGCCTCGCAGGCCACGATCACCGGCGCGTTCTCGGTCACGCGCCAATGCATCCAACTCGATCTGTTGCCGCGCATGCGCATCAGGCAGACCTCGGCGCGCGAGCACAGCCAGATCTACGTGCCGGCGGTGAACTGGCTGGTGCTGCTTGCCGTGTGCATGTTCGTATTGGTATTCCGCTCCTCGGACGCGCTCGGGACAGCCTACGGAGCGGCCGTCGCGGGTACGATGTTCATCACGACGCTGCTCGGCACGCAGCTGGCGCTGGCCCAATGGCGCTGGCCGACCTGGCGGGTGGCCGCGGTTTTCGGCCCGCTCATGCTGGTGGATCTGGTCTTTCTGACCGGAAACCTGACCAAATTCGCGCAAGGCGCCTGGGTGCCGCTCACGCTGGCGGCATTATTGTTCTGCGTTTTCATGATCTGGCGCAGCGGGCGACGACTCATGCGCCGTGCGCTGCGGGCGGTCGCGGTCCCGTTGTCGCAACTGCCAAGGCTGCTGGCAGATGTCCCGCGGGTACCGGGCACCGCGGTGTTCCTGGCCAGCGATCCCGACCACGTGCCGACCGCGCTGCTGCGCAACCTCGAACACAACCACGTCGCCCATGAACGTATCGTGTTTCTGAATGTGGAGATCACGCGGGCGCCGCGCCAGGATCCGACCGATCGGGTCCGCATCGCGCTGCTGATGCCGGAGATCTATACGATCACGGCGCGCTTCGGGTTCATGGAGACCCCTGATGTCAGCGAGGCGCTCAAGCAGTGCCGCGTGCGTGGGCTGAAACTGTTCGGGCAGGACTGCTCGTTCTTTCTCGGCTGGCATCTGGTCGTGCCGCGGGCTCGAGGTGGCTACGAGGGCGTGCGCCGCCGCCTGTTTGCCTGGATGCAGCGAAGCAATACGCAGGCGGTCGAGTTCTTTCGTATGCCCGAGCGTCGCGTGATCGTGCTGGCGACGCAGGTCGAGCTCTGAGCGGCTCGTGCCCGCACGCATCGCGCTGGTTGTTGCTATGGCGGACAATGGTGTCATTGGCCGCGGCGGCACGCTGCCCTGGCATCTTCCCGACGATCTGAAGCATTTCAAGACCATCACGCTCGGCAAGCCGGTGCTCATGGGACGGCGCACCTTCGAATCGATCGGCAAGCCGCTGCCGGGGCGTCGCAATCTCGTGTTGACCCGCGGGAGGCTCGCGCTTGCCGAGGGCGTCGAGGCCGTGGCGAGCATCGAGGCGGCACGCGCGCTGGTACCCGGCGCTTCGGAGCTATGCGTTATCGGCGGCGCAGCGGTGTATGAGCAGTCGCTGCCGGTAGCGGCGCGGCTTTATCTGACGCGCGTGCACGGCGACGTCACCGGGGATGTGTATTTCCCGCCATGGGATGTTGCCGGCTGGCGCGAGCTCGAGCGGCTGGAGCACCGGGCCGATACGCGGCATGCGTATGCGATGAGTTTCGTGACGCTCGAGCGCGGATAGCGCCCACGCCGGGCCAACCTAGATGCGAGTCACGCTTTCGATACCGGTCGGGTTGCCGGCGTCGCAGAATCTCTCGCCAATTTCCGCCAGCGATCCCTCAGGGACTGGCAAGTCATCCAATAATCAAGTCATCCAATAATACTGTCACGATTCTGCGACACGTCGTGGTGAGAAGACACGTTGTTGCAAGTAGCTATCACAACAAGAATGCCTGCGAGACGAAACACGACTCACTCGACGGGGACATACGCTACATGCTACAAAATTCATTCCGGCGCGGCACAGGTACAGCCTCCACGGATAAGATAACCGCGGCACATGTCCTATCACGGCAGGGCGGTCAATCACGAGTAGTCGTCGCCGAATAGTTCAACGCTAGAGTTAGATTGTGCAGTCATCGTCCGCCTACCGCATCTCGACCGATCGGTCGCAACTCGACGTGGTGCTGATCCATAGATTTCTCTCGCAGGAGTCGTACTGGGCGCAGACCGTGCCGCTCAATATTGTGGAGCGCGCGATCGCCCATTCGCTGTGCTTCGGACTGTACGAGGCGGAAGGTCAGGTCGGGTTTGCGCGCGTCGTGACGGATGCTGCGACTTTCGGCTATCTGGCCGACGTGTTCATCGTCGCATCGCGTCGCGGTCAGGGACTGGGCCGGCGCTTGATCGAAGCGGTTCTGGCGCATCCGGATTTACAGGGCCTGCAGCGTTTCATGCTCGCCACGCGCGATGCGCACAAGCTGTACCGGCAATTCGGATTCGCTGCTCCGAAACAACCCCAGTTGCTCATGGAGAAGCGCGACCCGACCATCCATCTGCACGATCGCGCACTGGCCGAGTGACCGGGATGCTGCGCTCACTGCCGGCGCAGATGCGAGGCGGCCAGAAACATGCGCACCGGCTCGCCGACTAATTCGTAGGTCGCCTCGTAGGACCGGAGTAGCCCATCCGCGCTTGGCACATACGCCAACGCGCCGAGATAGCGCTCCGTGAGTATTCCGACCGGAGCGGGCAACACTTCGAGCCCGGCGGAGGTGAATTCATGCACCGAGCGCCACATATGCGTGGCGCGCGTCAGCAATATGACTCGGTCAACACCATCGCGCTTGAGCAACCTCACGGCATTGCGGGCGTTTTCAAACGTGTCGTAGGCCTGATCGTCCACCCAGCGCGGGTCAAGGTCGAAGTTTCGTCGCAGTGTCGCGCGCATCGCGGCCGCCTCGACCCCAAACCCGGTCACGAGGATGGGCAGGCCCGTGCGCCGTGCGATGAACGCGCCGTAGGCCAGTTTCTCGAGCTGTTCCGGCGCGGCGGCAGCTCCGCCGTATTCGGGCGCCCAGGCGCGTTGCCCGCCGCCGCCCAGGATCACGATCGCCTGCGCGCCACCGAGCTGGCTCAAATCGAGCGGCGGATAGTGTTCGGCCAGCCGCGTGATCGCTTCGGCAATCACGGGGGTCGCGAGCAGCCACAAGGAGCCCAGGCCGAGCGCCAGCAGGGCGCGGGCGAGGCGCGCTCGCCGCTGCAGCAGCAACAGGCCCATGATCGCCAGCAGCAATGGGCCTGCCGGAGGCAGCAGCAGTACCCTCAGGAACGTCTTGAACTGCAGCAAAAACATCGCCGGGCGCTCCGGTTACCCGATGCTCTGCAGCGTCTCGGCCACGGTGTCGAATATCTGCTCGATCTGTGCCGGCTCGACGATCAGCGGCGGCGAGAAGGCCAGCGTATCGCCGGTGTAGCGGATCAGGACGCCGCGCTCCAGGCAGCGCAGAAACACCTCGTACGCGCGACTGCCCGGTCGGCCGGGCCCCGGCTCGAGCTCAATGCCGGCGACCAGACCGAGATTGCGGATGTCGCGCACGTGCGGGGCATTGCGCAGCGCGTGCGCGGCCTGCTCGAATTTCGGTGACAGTGAGTTGGCGCGCTCAAACAGCCGCTCGCGCTGGTAGATGTCGAGGGCCGCGAGGGTCGCGGCAGCAGCCACCGGATGCGCCGAGTAGGTGTAACCGTGGAACAACTCGATGCTGTCGGGGTTGGCGGCATCGATGACGGTGTCATAGATCACGCGCTTGACCGCGACCGCCCCGAGCGGAATCGCAGCATTGTTGATGCCCTTGGCGAGCGTGATGATGTCGGGCGTGAGGCCGAAGTACTCGCTGGCGGTGGCGGCGCCGAGGCGACCGAATGCGGTGATGACTTCGTCGAAAATGAGCAGCAGTCCGTGGCGGGCGCAGATGGCGTGCAGGCGCTCGAGGTAGCCGCGTGGCGGCACCAGCACGCCGGCAGAGGCGGACAGAGGCTCGACGATGACCCCGGCGATGGTCGAGGCATCGTGGAGCACCACGAGACGTTCGAGCTCATCGGCCAGATGGGCCCCCCACGCCGGCTGGCCGCGGGAGAACGCCGCTTCGGCAATATTGAGCGTGTGCGGCAAGTGATCGACGCCCGGCATCAGGTTGGCGGTAAAGGGCTTGCGGTTGGCGGCGATGCCGCCGACGGAAATGCCGCCGAAGCCGACCCCGTGATAGCCGCGTTCTCGCCCGATGAATCGAATGCGCTGAGGCTCTCTGCGCGCACGGTGATAGGCGAGCGCGATCTTCAATGCGGTATCGACCGATTCGGAACCGGAGTTGGTGAAGAAGATGCGATCGAGCCCCGCGGGCATGAGGCGCGCGACGCGGCTCGCGGCCTCGAAGGCCAGCGGGTGACCCATCTGAAAGCCTGGGGCGTAGTCGAGTTCGCGGCTCTGGCGTGCAATCGCCTCGGCGATCTCCGGACGGCAATGGCCGGCATTCACGCACCACAGACCGGCGCTGCCGTCGAGTACTCGCCGTCCGTCATGGGTCGTGTAGTACATGCCGCTCGCGCCGACCAGCAGACGCGGAGCGGCCTTGAATTGCCGATTCGCCGTGAATGGCATCCACAGCGAGTCGGTGTCCGGCAGCGGTATCGCGTTAGAACTCATTGCAACCCCAGTGTGACGGGAATTGACGGGATAACACCATATTCTACAGCCCCGCCTGGTCCAGCAAAGTCTCGATCCTGATCGAGTCGGGATCGGCCACGAGGGTATCGAGCACGCGCTGCTGCGCGGCGCCGCGGCGCTGTGCCTCGGCGTAAGCAATCTCGGGGTGGAACATGACCATCGAATAGCGCGGAATGAAGCGGCCCGGGAAGCTTCGCTCCAGCGCCGCCGCGAGCGCCTGACGCCGCGCGAATTGCGGCGAGCGCACTGCATCGCGCATCTCCTGGTAGTTCTCCAGCGCCATGGCGGCGATGGCGGCGGTATCCGGCCGGCGCTCACGCTCGAAGCGCAGGAAGATCGCAGTGCGCTCGCGCGCATCGCTCTGCGCCGCGCCACTGAGCAGCCGGTCGAGCAGGCGGCAATCCTCGAAGCCGCAGTTCAGGCCCTGACCGTGGAAAGGCACGATGGCGTGAGCCGCATCGCCGAGCAGCAGGACGCGCCCCTCGACCTGCCAGCGATCGCAGTACAGCGTGCCGAGCCGGCTCTGCGGATGCGCCGCAAACTGCTGCGCGAGATCGGGAATGGCGCGTGCGGCGTCGGCGAATTGCGCCTGGAAGAAGCGCAGCACGGCATCGGGGGCGTGTAGATGATCGAATCCAGGATCACCGTAACGCGACAGGAACAAGGTTGCGGTGAAAGTGCCGTCGCTATTGGGCAGCGCGATCAGCATATAGCCACCGCGCGGCCAGATGTGCAGCGCCTGGGGCTCGAACGCGTAGCGCTCGGGGCGCGCGCCATCGGGCGGAATCGCGAGTTCCTTGTAGTCGTGATCCAGGGGCTGCTCGTGCGCCTGGACATACCCGCGCGCGAGTAACGCCGCGCGCACCGCCGAGCCGGCGCCGTCAGTGCCGAGCAGGATCTCGAAGTTCTCGCTGTAGCTGCGGCCGCTGCGCTCATCGCGCAGTGCCACGCTGCCGGCAGCGACATCGACGTCAAGGCAGCGGGTATTAAATCGCAGCTCGATCTGCGGACACTCGGCCGCCGCGTCAATCAGGATGCGGTTGAGCCGCTCGCGGCTTACGGCGTGGATGACTTCGCGCTCGTTCTGGCCATAGCGCAGGAATTGCAGTGCGCCTTGTTCATCATGCAGCATCCGGCCGGGCATCGGCATCATCGCCGGTGCAATGCGGCCGGCGAGTCCGGCGTGTTCGAGCGCGACAATGCCGCGCGCCGCCATCGCCAGATTGATCGAGCGGCCGCGTCCGGCAGGCGCAGCGCGTGGATCGGCGCGGCGCTCGATCAGGCGTACGACGTGACCGCGGTTGGCCAGCATCAGCGCCATCAGAGTGCCGACCGGGCCGGCACCGATCAGCGTATAGCTGGGCATCGGTTTCATGTGTCGAGCGGCGCCGCAGCGCGTGCGCGCGTCAGAGCGGCTCGCGAAACGATTCGGATAGTTGCCACGCTGCGCGCAGCACGTCCTCGAAACCGTTATAGAACGGTACCGGCGCCAGGCGGATGATATCCGGCTCGCGCCAGTCGCAGACGAGGCCGCGCCGGCCCAACGATTGGAACACGCGGCGGCCGCGCTGTGCACCGGCACGCACGCGCAAGGACAGCTGAGAACCGCGCTGCGCCGGCTCAGCTGGCGTCACCACCGCCAGCTCGGCGCCCGAGAGCTGCAGCACGAGTGACTCGAGGTAGCCGGTCAGCGCCAGGGATTTGTGGCGCAGCGCCTGCATACCCGCTTCGGCAAACAAGGGCAGCGAGGCACGTAACGGCGCGGCCGAAAAAATCGGCGGGTTGCTGACGGCCCAGCCCGCAGCGCCGGCGGCCGCAGTGAATTCGGCGCGCATCTGGAAACGCGTCGCCGGCTCGTGGCCCCACCAGCCGGTGAGCCGAGGCAGATCGGTACGCTGGAGATGCCGTTCGTGGACGAACGCGCCGCCGATCGCGCCAGGGCCGCCATTGAGATACTTGTAGCTGCACCAGGCGGCGAAGTCGGCGCCATCGTCGTGAAGTGCCAAGGGCACGTTGCCGATCGCGTGGGCCAGGTCGAGCCCGACAGCTGCGCCGGCCGCGTGTGCGGCGCGGATGATGCGCGGCAGATCGAAGTATTGCCCGGTGCGGTATTGCACGCCGGGCCAGAGCACCAAAGCGAGTCCCGAACCGCTGGCCGCGATACGCTGCTCGATGTCCTCGCTGCGCAGCAGTTCCTCGCCCGGGCGCGGTGCGAGCTCGATGAGCTCGCGCGCGGGATCAAGGCCATGCCAGGCGATTTGTGCCGCGACGACGTGGTGATCGGAAGAGAAAGCGCCGGCCTCGATCAGAATGGCGCTGCGCTGTCGGTTCGGGCGATAGAAACTCGCCAGCAGCAGGTGCAGGTTCACGCTCAGGGAGTTCATCGCGACCACTTCCAGCGGCAGCGCGCCGCTCAGTCGCGCCAGCTCGGGCTGTAGCTGTTCGGCATAATCGACCCACGGCGAACGGGCCTGCTCATGCCCTAGAACCGCGAGCCGCTCCCAATCCTCGATCTCCGCGTCAATCATGGCGCGGGCACCGATCGGCGCCAGCCCCAAGGAGTGCCCACACAGATACAGCAGTGGTTGACCATCGGCACCGCGCGGCAGCGCGAAGCGACTGCGCAAGGAGCTAAGCGGATCGGTCTGGTCCTGAGCGCGGGCCCAGGGCCGGCGCGATTCGAATTCATCTTGCCTCGGCAGCGCCATGCGCCTCTAGGCTGCCCGCAGCGGATAGAGCATGGGCCGCGAGGGCACGGCCTCGCCGGCGATCGCCGGGGCGTGCAGCGCGAGCAGGTACCAGCCGTCGGGGATGGCATCGTCGACGTAGGCCAGCTCCGTGATCGTGCAGTCCTGGCGTCGCGCCTGGCCCAGCTGCGTGCTGCCGGCCGGCAGTCCAAAAAAAATACGGTGCGCCGTCAGCGCACCACTGTCGCTGGCACGGTCCGCCGACGGCACATCCAGGACCAGATGTTCGATACCGCGCTCAACCAGCGCCGTCACCGCCTCCCGCGACAGGAACGGCGCGGCGGCGGCGCGCTCTTCGGTGAACTTCTGGCGGTCGTTGGGTTGCGTGCGGATGACCGCGGCGCGCGCCGTCAGTCGCGGCGAAAGGACCGCGGGCCACGCTTGCTCGAGCCTTGCGCGGGTGATCAGAAGGTCTGCATCCTCAGCGCGCGGGAAGCTGCCTTCGGTGCTGTCGGCAGCCAGCTCGGGCTCGACGGTCAGCAGCGTGGCGAGCAGCAGCCGCTGCGGAATCAAGCTGTGCACATCAACCCGCTCGACGGTCAGGTGTCCGACGCTTTCGGTATGCGTGCCATTGGCGTGCGGCGTGAGGGTCAGTACGCTGCAGTTGCAGCTCGCGCCGCGAATCACGCGGCCGTTGAACTCGCCGACTTCGAGCGGCACGCTGGTTGCCGCGGTGGCGCCGAAGCAGCGCAATGAGGGCGGGTGAAATTCCAGTACGCGGGCCAGGCTCAAGCCCGCGGCCAGATCCGCCAGCACCGCCACGCCGTCGATGTCCAGGCGCGCCCACTGCGCGCGCTCATTGCGAGCCATGTGCGGCGTCCGCCGGCGCCGGCGGCTCCATGACGGCGCCGCAGTGTTTGCAGGTGCGCAAAGACAGGCTGCCGAAAAAGCGGTTGAATACCGGCGGAAACTGGGTCTCGATGTCGGTCAGGGCGAAGAACTCCTGATAGAGCAGCTGCTGGCAGCGTTCGCAATACCACCGCAAACCATCGAGTTCTCCGGGGCGCCGGCAACGCTCGATCACCAAGCCGACCGAGTCGGCATAGCGTTGGGGCGAATGCGGAATCCTGGGCGGCAGAAGCAGGATCTCGCCGGCGCGGATCGGCAAATCGGTGATGCGGCCGTCCTGCACTACGCGCAGCAACATGCTGCCTTCGAGCTGATGGAAGAACTCCTCCGCGGGATCGACATGGAAGTCCTTGCGGCTATTGGGGCCGCCCACCACCATGACGATGAACTCACTGTCCTGGTACACCAGTTTGTTGCCCACCGGGGGACGCAACAGATGACGGTTGGCGTCTATCCATTGCTTGAAATCGATGGGATGGAGAGGGTGCATGTCGACGATTTCCGACATTGTCCGAAGCAAGGCTGATTCGCGTATGGTAAGCGTATTGCCGCAGGGTGGCGACTTTGGACGTGCGGATATGTTGAATGATCCAGTTTCGAAATGGCCGGGATCGCCACGGCCGGTAGCGGCACGGCCGGTAGCGGCGGCCGTGGCCACGGTGCTGCTGTGCGCGGGCCTTGGGGCCTGCGCCGTGCATTGGCCCTGGAGACAGCGCGCGCCGCCGGCACCACAACCGGTCCAGGAACTGTCGATCCAGCCGCCGGCGGCGCTCACAGGCTCGGCGAGCGCTCAAATCCTTCAGTTTTGGGACCGCAACACGTTGCTGCTCGATCTCACCGCGCTGAGCGGCGAGGGCGCAGTCACGCTGACTGCAGCGGCCGCGCGCGGCTGGCCGATTCGGCTCGAGTTTCGTGTGCAGCCCGGAAGCATCGCGCGCCTGGAGGTGCAAGCCCGGGAGCGCGTCGTCTACCAGGTGCCCGCGCAAGGCGCAGCGATGTTGTTCAAACTGGCCCCCGACGCCTACGTGCACGATACGCCGCAGATCACTCTTCGATGGAGCGCGGCTGACGGCTTCGCACGCTGACCGGCAGGGACTGAGGCGCGTCGAGATTGAGCGCTGTCAGCGTGCCGCCCCAGACGCAGCCGGTGTCGAGCGCCACCACATGATCGGCGCCGTAGAAGCCGAGCGCCGACCAATGACCGAAGACGATGCGCACACTGCTGCTGGCGCGGCGCGGGGCCTTGAACCACGGAATCCACGGCGACGGCGCCGAGTCAGGCTTGCCTTTCTGCCTGAAATCTATGCGCCCGTCGGGCGCACAAAATCGCAGCCGCGTGAGGACGTTGACCGCGAAGCGCAGGCGATCCATGCCCTCGAGCGAGGGCTGCCAGCGATCGGGTTGGTCGCCGTACATTGCCGAGAGCAGCGCGCGTGGATTGGAATTCAGCGAGCGCTGCACTTCGCCCGCGAGCTCAAGGGTCAGCGCAACGTTCCATTGCGGCACAACCCCCGCGTGCAGCAGCAGATCGCCATGCTCGGGCGCAAAGTAGGCGAGTGGCCGCTGCAGCAGCCACTCGATCAGCGCATCACGGTCCGGGGCGTCCAGAATCCCGGTCAGCGTATCGCTCTTGCGCAGCTTCTCCCCGACCAGTGCGACCGCGAGCAGATGCAGATCGTGATTGCCGAGCACGCTTAAGGCGCTATCGCCAAGACTGCGCACCAGCCGCAGCACCTTGAGCGATTCCGGGCCGCGATTGACCAGATCGCCGACGAACCACAATTGATCGCGGTCGGACCTGAAGCCGATGCGCTCGATCAGCTCCGCGAGTTCATCCGCACAGCCCTGCACGTCGCCGATGGCCCAGCGCGCCATGCGCTCTAATCGCCGGCGCGCGCACTCAATGCAACATTCCGGGCATGGCAAGCCGAAACGCCGGAATGGCCGCATCGAATGTGGCGCCGTCGTCGGCCACCATCTGATAGCTGCCCTGCATGGCACCGACGGGCGTTTCGAGCACGGCGCCGCTGGAGTATCGGAATCCCTGGCCCGGTTTGAGATAGGGCTGTTCGCCCACGACCCCATCGCCACGCACTTCCTGCACGCGACCGTTGGCATCGGTGATGACCCAGTGCCGCGTCAGCAGCTTTGCCGGGACCTCGCCTTCGTTGCGGATCGTTATGGTGTAGGAGAAGACATAGCGGCGCTCGCGCGGCTCGGACTGATCCTCCAGATACGCGGTCTCCACTTCGACGCTGATTTTGTGACTCACGCTAGCCATGCCTACTGCCGTTGTGTGCAATTCAGCGCACGCGCACGGCCAGCACGTCGCAAGGCGCGCCATGCAGCACCGAATCTTCAGTACGGTGGATCAGAATAGACAGTCCGTGCCGTTCGCGACAGCCGAGCACGATCAGGTCGCTGCTCTGCTCACGCGCATAGCGCAGGATTTCAGCCTTGGCACTGCCTACCTCGACGTTGCCGGAATTTGGCGGCAGCCCCAGTTCGCGCGCGAGGCTCTCGATCTGCGTTTGCGCCCGCGACATGAGCTGGTCGTCGATCTGCATGACCGGCACCAACGAGTCGCTCATCGGCTCGATCGGCACGAATTCGACCACGTGCAGCAGGCGTATCACGCCGTTGCCCGCCAGCGCGAGCTCGCAGGCCCGGCCCGCAACGGCGCGACTGTCCTCGGTCAGGTCGATGGCGGCCAGAATGCGGCGGTAGGCGGTCATGAGGGCTCCGGTCGGCTCAAGGCGAGGGCCGTAGCTTCAAGCTTAACGGATCATGGCGGCCGCCGCGCGCGTGGCGGCGGCCGCGTGCGCCAGCGCACCGAACTGCACCGGGGCGAGCGTCTCGGCGCGGGCGCCCGGATCGATGCCGAGCGCGTGGATTGCCTCGGCCGGCAGATACTGCCTCAAGGCATTGCGCAGGGTTTTGCGCCGCTGCCCAAAGGCCGCCGTGACCACTTCGCCATACAGCGGTACGCGCGCCCACTCGGGCGGCGTGTCGATGACTTGCAGGCGTACCACTGACGAGTTGACCTTGGGCGCCGGGCGGAATGCCCCGGCACCGACATCGAGCAGGCGCGTCGCCGTTACGCGCGGCGCGAGCATCACGGTCAGGCGACCGTAGGCGGCGCTGCCGGGGACTGCGACGATGCGGTCGACGACCTCCTTCTGCAGCATGAAGTGCATGTCAAAGATCGCATCGGTTGCCGCGAGCAATCGGAACAGCAGCGGCGTGGAGATGTTGTAGGGCAGGTTGCCGATCACGCGCAGTCGCGCACCACGCGCGGCCGCCAGAGCGCGCCAGTCCATCTTGAGCGCGTCGGCTTCATGCAGCACCCAGTGCGGCTCGGCGGCCAAGCGCGCGCGCAGCGCTGCGGCCAGATCGCGATCGATCTCAATCGCATCGAGCTGTCCGGCCGCCGCCAGCAGGCGTGAGGTCAGCGCGCCCTGACCCGGGCCGATCTCGACGGCGGCATCGCCCGGCTGCAGAGCGATCGCGGCGACGATGCGCGCGATGACGGCCGGATCATGCAGGAAATGCTGGCCAAAGCGCTTGCGGGCGCGGATCACGGCGTGCGCGTCGCCGTCATGGCCGCTGCGCGGCCATGTCTGCGGCCAGATCGATCGCGGCAATCAGGCTGCCGGCTTCGGCGCGGCCGCTGCCCGCCAGGTCAAGCGCCGTGCCGTGGTCGACCGAGGTGCGGACGATGGGTAGTCCAAGGGTCACGTTCACCGCCTGGCCGAAGCCGGCATGCTTGAGCACCGGCAGGCCCTGGTCGTGGTACATGGCCAGCACGACATCGTAGGGAGCCAGGTGACTCGGCACGAACAGCGTGTCGGCGGGTATCGGGCCATCGACGTCCAGCCCCATTGCGCGGGCCTGCGCGATCGCGGGGCCGATGATGCGCTGTTCTTCGTCGCCGAGATGCCCACCCTCGCCGGCGTGTGGATTGAGGCCGCACACCGCGATGCGCGCTCGCGCGAGGCCCCAATAGTGCTGCAGATCCTGTGACAGGATCTGCAGCACATGCAGCAGGCCTGGCACGTTCAGCGCGTCGCTAACCGCGCGCAGCGGCAAATGCGTGGTGGCGAGCGCCACGCGCAGGTTGGCGGCGACGAGCATCATCACGGGCAGCGCCGCTCCCGTGCGCTCGGCGATGTATTCGGTATGGCCGGTAAAGGCGATACCCGCCTCGTTGATCAGGCTTTTCTGCACCGGCGCAGTCACCACGGCGCGGAATTCGCCGGCAAGGCAGCCATCGACGGCGCGATCGATCAGCGCTAGCACCGCCGCGGCGTTGGCGCGATCAAGTCGTCCCGGCACGCAGGGAGCCGCGAGCGGCTGATGCAGCAGGCTCAATGAGCCGCCTGCGTGCTCGACCTCGGCGCCTGGCACGTAATCAGGCAACTCGATTTTGAGTCCGAGGATCCGGGCCCGCTGCTCCAGCAGCGCGCGATCTCCCAGGCATACGAGCGGCCAAGGGCGCGGCTTGGAGGCCGCCGCCAGGCAAAGGTCGGGGCCGATACCGGCCGGTTCCCCCGAGGTCAGCGCGATCGCAGCGGTCGGCCTCAGAGCCGCAGCTCGACGTAGGATTCGTCGCGGATCTGCTGCAGCCACAACTCCGTGGCCTCCTCGACGCGGCTGTCGCGCAGCGCCTCGAAGGCGCGCTCGCGCGCGGCATCAGCGGTATTGTCAAAATCGCGATGCCCGAGCAACTGCATGATGTGCCAGCCGTACTGAGTGTGGAAAGGCTGGCTGATCTCGTTGACCTTGAGGCTCTCGGCGGACGCGGCGAACTCGGGCACGAAGGAATCGCCCTGCGTCCAGCCCAGATCCCCGCCGTTGACGGCCGAGCCTGCATCCTGCGAATTGGTCTTTGCCAATACCGCAAAATCCTCCTTGCCCGAGAGGATCTGATCGCGCATATGCGTCAATTTCTGCCGTACCGTCGCGTCGTCTTCGATCTCGCTGGTCCTGAGCAGGATATGGCGCAGATGCACCTGCTGAATGATCTGCGGGCCGCCGGCCGTGCGTGTGTCGTTGAGTTTCACGATGTGAAAGCCGCTGGGAGTCTGCATGAGCTCGCTGACATCGCCGGGCTTCATGCGGGCGATGACATCGGCGAGAAAGGTCGGCAGTTCCGTGCCCTTGCGCCAGCCGAGCGAGCCGCCCTCGAGCGCTGTTTCGCTTGCCGAGTAGGTGATGGCGAGCTTGCCGAAGTCCTCCCCACCACGGGCGCGCTCGTCGATCTCCTGCGCGCGCTTGCTCGCCTGCGCGAGCTGCGCGGGGGTCGCATCCTGCGCGACCGGGATCAGGATATGCGCGACGTTGTATTCGTTCGCGGCCGAGGCGGTCTTCTTCTGGTGCTCGAGGTACTGATCGAGCTCATGCGGTGTGATCGTGATGCGCTGGATCACATCGCGCGAGCGCAGGATCTGACGGGCGATTTCGCGCTTGAGCTCGATGCGATACTCGGCGTAGTCGACTCCGTCGACCGCGAGTTTCGCGGGCAGCTGCTCGAGCGTGATGTTCTGGCGCTTGGCGATGTCGTCCATCGCGGCGTTGACCTGCTCGTCCGAGACCTTGATCCCGGCGCGGTCGGCGCGTTGGGCCTGGATCTCCTCGAGCACCAGGCGATCGAGCACCTGCTGGCGCATGACATCGCTGCTCGGCAGGGCGACATTCTGGGCACGCAGCCGCGCCGTAATCTCGCGTGCCTGGTGGTCGAGTTCGCTCTCGAGCACCAGACCATCGTTGACCAGCGCGACCACCCGGTCGAGCAGCGCTCCGTTGGTCGAGATGTCCTTGTGGGGGGCCGTATCGGCGCTCGCGCTGGCCGCGGCCAGCACGGCCAATACGACCATGGACCCACGGGCGCTGAGGTTGCCGATCGATCGAAGGTACGCTGTGGACATTAAATATCCATTCGCCTCAATGGGTTAAGCTCAGAAAAGGGGCTGCCTGCTCGCGGAGCTGGAGTATCCCCGAATCGACTGCTCAAGGAAAGTGGTGACCTGGCTTCCGACACTCGACAGACCCGTGAGTTCCAGCTGAAACGATACGCCGCTGCTTTGCTCCCCGGTGCGCGTGCTGATCGAGCGCTGCCAGAGTGCGCGGATGCTCCAGCATGCGCCGCGGTACTGAAAACCGGCAAAATCCTCGATCCATTGCGGATGAATAGGCACCGGATTGGCTGCGGGGTTGTCGAACAGGGAGTACACGGCACGCGCGTAGGCGTCCCAGTGATTCGCGATCGGCCAGGCCACCGAACTGTCGATCTGCGCGAACTGACCGCTGCGGTAGCGATAGCTGATATTCGCCACCTCCTGGTTGCTCGCGTGGTACTGCAGGGTCAGCTCATCCTGCGCGATCCCCGAAACGGCCGGATTGGAGGCAACGTCGAGCTGCAGGTTCCAATTCTTGTAGGCACTCAGAATCAGCTCGGCGATCAGGCTCGAGGTGCTGACCGAATCGAGCGCCTGATTGGGCAGCGTCACGCGCGCGGGCTCAAAATAGATCGCCTGACCGATGGTCGCGCTCAGATAGCGCGTGCCGCTGGTGGAATCGAACATCTGCGTGGTCAACCCGAGAGTGAGCCCATTCTCATCGCCGACGCGGTCGACGCTGACAAAGCGGTTGGGACGGAACAGCTCGATCAGGTTCGGATCGGGGGTCGAGGAATCAAAAATCGGCAGCTGGCTCTGGTCGCGATAGGGGATGTAGACATACATCGCGCGCGGCTCGAGCGTGACGCTGCGCGTGCCACCTGAGCCGCTCAAGCGCTCGAACTCAAGCCCGCTGTCGACGCTCACGATCGGCAGGCTGCGCTGCGGGGAGCTCTCGCCCCCATCGCTATCGCGCAGCGCATATTGCGTGAATTCCCAGGCGACGTTGGGGCGCAGGAAATAGCCCGGCCCGCTGAAATCCAGGCCAACCCGCGGCATGGCATCGAGCCGCCAGCCGCTCACGTTGGCCATCGTGTTCGGCTGCGTGTTGGACAGGTCGCAGGGGTTCGGCACGCTGCAAGCACCGAGTGCATTGCAAGGGTTGCAACCCGCGCGCGTGAAATTGACCAGCTCGGTGTCGAAGCCGGTCTGCAGCTGCGTCCACTCTGTAGGCGACCACAGCGCCGCGGCCGTCAGGCGCGGCAACTGGATGTAGGGCCGCTCATCCACCGGCAGCGTGTAATCGAGGGTCTGAAAGCCCACCATCTCGGCGCGCAGATTCCAGATATCGTCGCGGTGGCCAATGGCGATGCTGCGCGGCAGAAACGGCGTGCTGGTGCTCTCGGTGCCCTGGGTGAAATCTTCGAAATACTCGCCATCGCTGACGTTCTCGATGTTGGTGTCGATGCGGGTGTTCCAGCCGAGCTGGTAGCGATCGATCAAGCGCAGGAAGCTGCGATCGCCGCCGGTTTGCCGATCGTAGGGCATCAGATTGCCATCGATGCTGCCGCGGTTGGACTCGGTCAGCAGACGGTACTCGCCTCCCAGATCGATGCCGCGGGTCGAATAGATCGTGGGCGTGAACGTGGCGTCCTGGTTGGGCGCGATGTTCCAGTACCACGGCACCGCCAAAAACGCGCCGCTGAGACTGGAGTTGCCGAAGTTTGGGAACAACACACCGCTCTGTCGAGCACTGCTGAGCGGGAAGGAGATCCAGGGCAGGTACAGGATCGGTACGCCTTCGAAATCCACGGTCGCACCGTGGCCGACGCCGCGTCCCGCGGCGGTATCGAGCGTGAGTTCGCGCGCGCGGATCTGCCAGTCCGATCGCGGCGGCGGGCAGCTGCTGTAGGTCACGTGGCGCAAAGTGATCACTTTGCTGGGGCTCATCGAGATCTGATCGGCCGAGCCGTGGCCCGGTTGTTTGAGCAATTCAAACTGCCCGTGGCTGAACTGGGCGCCCTGTTCGCTGTAGTGGCCGGAATCCCCCTGCAGCAGCACGACCGGATCGCGGTAGCGCACCGAACCGGTGGCGGTCAGATTGTCGGCGTTGCGATCGTAGGTCAGGTGATCCGACTGGATTTCGCGGTCGCCCATGTGCACATCGACATGGCCAGACAGTTCAGTCGTGCCGTCGGCGCCGGCGGTGAGTTGATCGGAGCTGCTCGTGATGTCGCCTGTGAGCCCGCCGCGGTCGGTGCCGAGCAGCGACTGGACTGAATTGCCCGGGGCGGCGGCGGCCAGCAGCACGGGAGCGGTCTGCCACGGTTCGATGCAGGGCCCATCGGCGGCCTGCACCGTGAGCGGTAGTGCGCAGCACAGTGCCGCGCCCCACAGCGCGCGCAGATGCGAGGAAGAAATCATGTGGGCCTCATTATAATGACCGGCTGCAGCATAAGGTTTGTCCGCGCACATGAGCAGCAGCGACCCGCGCCTCGATCAACTCCAGAATTGGCTGCGCACCGAGCTGCGCTGGCCGTTCGTGCGTGTCGCGCCGGCCTCGACCGATGCAAGCTTTCGACGCTATTTCCGCATCTGGGGCGCCGACGGCGCCACCCGCATCGTCATGGACGCGCCGCCCGACAAGGAGGATGTCGGGCCGTATCTACAGGTCTCGGCACTGCTCGAGCGCTGCGAGGTGCATGTGCCGCAGGTGGAGGCCAGCGATGCGCGGCTCGGGTTCGTGCTGCTCGAAGATCTCGGCTCGATCTCCTATCTGTCACGACTGCAAGCGGGCGGTGATGCCGACGCGCTCTATCATGATGCGCTGGAGGCGTTGCTGCGCATCCAGGTCAAAGGCCGCGAGGCGGCGCGCCAGCTGCCACGCTACGATCGAATCGTGCTCGCGCGCGAGATGGCGCTGATGCCGGAATGGTTCTGCGCGCGCCACCTGCTGCTTTCGCTCGAGGATCGGGATCGGGCGCTGATCGGCGCGACCTTCGAGTTCCTGATCGCCGAGGCGCTGGCGCAGCCGACAGTGTTCGTTCACCGCGACTATCATTCACGCAATCTCATGGTGCTGGACAGCGACAATCCGGGCGTCATCGATTTTCAGGACGCGCTCGGCGGTCCCTGCGGTTATGATCTGGCTTCATTGCTCAAGGACTGCTACATCGACTGGCCGCGCGCACGCGTCGAGACTTGGGTCAGCGGTTATCGCGCACGGCTCATTGCGGCCGGCGGCGACGGCGGCAGCGACCAAGCCTTGTTCCTGCGCTGGTTCGATCTTGTCGGCCTGCAGCGGCATATCAAGGTGCTCGGGATCTTCGCGCGGCTCTGGTATCGCGACGGCAAGAGCGGCTACTTGGGCGATTTGCCGCGCACGCTCGACTACGTGCGCGATACCGCGCGGCGCTACGAGGAACTGCGGGAGTTCTCGCATTGGGTGGAGGCCCGGCTCGTGCCGGAGCTGGAGCACGCCAACGCCCGCGCGCGCGCCGGAGCACAGTCTTGACAGACAGCGACGCAGACAGCACGGCGGCCCCTGTGCGCCGTGCCATGCTGCTCGCTGCCGGCCGCGGCGATCGCATGCGTCCCCTGACCGATCAGACGCCCAAACCGCTGCTGGCAGTGCGCGGCAAGTCCCTGATCGTCTATCACCTCGAGCAGCTGGCACGCAGCGGTGTGCGCGAAGTCGTGATCAATCTCGCCTGGCTCGGCGCGCGTATTCGCGCCGCGCTCGGCGATGGCAGCGCCTTTGGACTGTCGATCCGATACAGCGATGAAGGGTCGCGGGCGCTCGAGACCGGCGGCGGTATTTTCAAGGCGCTGCCGTGGCTGGGCAGCGAGCCGTTCCTGGTCGTCAATGCTGACGTCCACACGGATTTTGATTTCGGTACGCTGCAGATCGCGACCGATGCCTGGGCGCAGCTGCTGCTGGTGCCCAACCCCGCGCATCACCCCAACGGCGATTTTGTGCTCGAACAAGGCCGGGTGGTCGCCCAAGGCAGTCCGCGCTGGACCTATGCGGGGATTGGAGTGTATCGCCCGGAGTTGTTCCGCGGCTGCCAGCCCGGGCGCTTTGCACTGCTGCCGCTGCTGCAGCGGGCGATTGCCGCCCGGCGCCTGCAGGGTGAGCTCTATACCGGCCAGTGGAGCGATGTGGGGACCGTCGAGCGGCTCGCGGCCCTGCAGTGAGCCAGCGCGGGGCGCTGGCCGCGCTATTGCGTTAAAATTGACGCAGCTGCCAGGAGCGCATATGAGCACCCTCAAAGCAATCCCTGTCGTCACCGACGCCGCTGCCGGCGCCGCAGTGCGCAGTGGCGAGAAATACCAGACGGCGCAAGGCGTTAGTGCGATCAAGGACGGCATCAAGCCGCGCGGCGAGATCGACCGGCGCTCACTGTCCGGCAAGCCGCGCTGGCTGCGGGCGCCAATCGCGATGGGGGAGGGCTACGATTTCGTGCGCCGCACGGTGCGCGAGCATCGTCTCGCAACCGTCTGCGAAGAGGCCAGGTGCCCGAACATCGGCGAGTGCTGGAATGCCGGCACCGCCACGATCATGCTGATGGGCGCGGTGTGTACGCGCGCCTGCCGCTTCTGTGCCGTGGACACCGGCAATCCGCGCGGCTGGCTCGACGCCGAGGAGCCGAGCAATCTCGCCGATAGCGTCGCCGTGATGCAGCTCAAGTACGTCGTGCTGACTTCCGTCAATCGCGACGACCTGGCCGATGGCGGCGCGGCGCACTACGCGGCCTGCATTCGTGCCATCAAGCAGCGCACTGCCTCGACTGCCGTGGAGGCGTTGACGCCCGATTTCCAGGGGGTGCTGCGCGATGTGGAAACCGTCATCGATTCCGGGCCGGAGGTATTCGCGCAGAACGTGGAGACCGTGCGGCGGCTGACCCATCCGGTACGTGACCCGCGAGCCGGCTATGCGCAGACGCTGGCCGTGCTGGCGCACGCCAAGCACCATCGGCCGCAGGTGCTCACAAAGACCAGCCTGATGCTGGGTCTCGGTGAAACTGATCAGGAGATCGCCGAGTGCATGGCGGATCTACGCGCCGCCGGCGTCGATGTGCTGACGCTCGGCCAGTATTTACGCCCGACGGTGCATCACTTGAGCGTGGAGCGATTTGTCACCCCCGAGCAGTTCCAACACTATCGCGCCTGGGGGCTCGCGCACGGATTTCGCGAGTGCGTCGCAGGTCCGCTGGTGCGTTCGAGCTATCGGGCCGAACGGGTGCTCGCGGGCAACAACGTGGGACTGGGCTTGTGACCGGTATGCGAGCGGCTTTGGCACCGCGGGCGGCCATGGCGGGGCCTGATGTCCATTGGTTGGGTCGCGTCGCCTACGAACCGACCTGGCGCGCGATGCAGCGCTACACGCAGGAGCGTGGTGTCGACTCGGCCGATCAGATCTGGCTGCTCGAGCACGAGCCCGTGTTCACGCTCGGCATGAATGCCGATCCCTCGCACCTGCTCGCGCCCGGTGATATCCCCGTGGTGCAGATCGACCGCGGCGGGCAGGTGACCTATCACGGCCCGGGACAGCTGGTGGTCTATCCACTGATCGACATCCGTCGCGCCGGCTTAGGGGTGCGCGATCTGATAACCGCCCTGGAGCGCAGCGTGATCGATTATGTGGCGCAATTTGGCATCCGCGCGCAATGCCGCGCCAATGCTCCCGGGGTGTACGTCGAGGGCCGCAAGCTCGCGAGCGTTGGCCTGCGTATTCGGCGCGGTGCCAGCTATCACGGCGTTGCCTTCAATGTCCGCATGGATCTCGAACCCTTTGGACGCATCAATCCTTGCGGTTATGCCGGGCTCGAGATGACGCAGTTGTCGCAACTCGGCGGCCCGGATGATGTGGCGGCCGTGGCGGCGGAGTTCGCGCCGCTGCTGTCGGCGAAGCTATATCGATGACGACATTGGGCTATTCAACGGGTTTGTTGCTGGCGCTGTTGGCGCTGGTCGTGCTGGTGGCGATACCGATCAAGGTCGGGGCGCACCTCGCGGATGCGCGGCGCAACGGTATTTTTTGGTGTGCGCTGGCCGCCGTGGTCGGTGTGCTAGCCGGACATCTCACCGCGCGTCTGTTCGGCGGCTACATCGGTGGATCGCTCGCGGCGTTTCTGGGATTCATCATTGCGATTCGCTACCTGCTCGGCACGACGGTAGCCGGTGCGTTGGGACTCACGATCATCGCGCTGGGCGTATCGCTGCTTGGAATCTGGGTGCTGGCTCATTTTTGGTTCACGGCCGCCGGGCCCAGCGACGTTTGGGTCATTTAGACGCGCACGCTGGTGTTATCGATCCCACAAATCAGGCTCGCCACAGCGCAGGATGTGGCCATGATCGCCGAGATGTCACGCGACTACATCGAGTATGGCCTCGGCTGGAGCTGGACGCCCGCGCGCGTACTCGCTGCGGTGGGCGACAGATCCACCAATACGGCCGTGCTGGGCGAACGCGAGGACATCGCGGGCTTCGGCATCATGCACTACGGTGACGATACGGCCCATCTGGCGCTGCTTGCGGTTCGCCCCAACCAGCAACAGCGCGGACTGGGCGCGCTGCTGATCTCCTGGCTCGAGAAGCCGGCGCTGGTCGCCGGTATCGAGCGCATTCGACTCGAAGCACGCGCAGACAATCCCAATGCCATCGGCTTTTATCGCAAGCAGGGATTCAGGGAATCAGGGCGGATTGCCGGCTACTATCGCGGCGCCGTCGATGCAGTGCGGCTGGAAAAAAGGCTTGCAGTCGTGCTGCATGCGCCGCGCCCCTGAGCGAGGGAGCTTCGAGGCGCTGGTGCCGCTATGGCCGGTGCTGACGAGCTCTGCGGGTTGCGCGTTGAAGCATGGTCCGGTGCGGGGTAGCATCGAGCCATGAGAAGCCTCCTGGTTCACTTGGTCGTCAGTGCGTTGCTGCTGTTGCTCGTCAGCCAATTCGTGACCGGTATTCATTTCGCCGGTTTTGGCTCGGCGCTGCTGGCCGCGCTGGTGCTCGGTGTAGTGAATTCCCTCGTGCGTCCGATCCTCATTCTCGTGACGCTGCCGATCACGATTCTGACGCTCGGATTGTTTCTGATCGTCATCAATGCCTTGATGCTCATGCTCACCAGCGCGCTCGTGCCGGGCTTTGTGGTCGCCAATTTCCTCTCGGCACTCGTGGCCGGTGTGCTGCTCGGTCTGTTCAACCTCGTGGTCAGTTCGCTGATGCACCGCGGCGGCGATAGCCGACGTCTGTGACGCGCCCCATCTCGGGCACAAATGCCACGATTGGCGCGAGTATCGCCTCAGGAGCTTGAGCAATGCATAAGAGCAAACTGGCCGGCTTCATCATCGACTGTCAGACCGATGAACTGCAGGCAGCGGCCGCGTTTTGGGGTGCGGCGCTGGGTATGCCGGTGCGAGCGCTGTCGCCCGAGGAGGCGCAGTACGTGGAACTCGTCGATCCACTCGGGCATCTGCACATTGAAGTGCAGTCGGTCCCGCACGCCAGCCGCGTGCATCTGGATATCGAGACCGACGATATCGAGGCTGAGGTGCGCCGGCTCGAGTCACTCGGTGCGAAGCGCATCGCTCAGATCAGGACCTGGTGGGTCATGGAAGCGCCGACCGGGCAGCGTTTCTGCGTAGTGCGCGGGACTTCGGCTGGATTCGCCACCGAGGCCAACAGCTGGTCTTGAACGATGTCGCGATGGCGTGCTGTACCTGAATCCGGGCCGGGTCAAAGCACCAGCAGCACATGCGGACACAGTTTGAGCGCCTCGAACAGAGCCGCGATCTGGGCTTCACTCGTGGCGCGGATGACATAAGTAATACCCATGAAGCGATTCTGGGCCGAACTGCGTTCGGTCACCGCCAAGGGGTCCACCGGTCCGGCATGGCGGTCGACGATTGCGTCCACGCGAACGCGCACCCCGGGGTCCGCCCGAACCATGACTTTGATCGGGTAGTCACAGGGGAAGCTCACGCGTTCAGGGGTTTCGGTGCTCATAAGTCGGATCAGTGTATTATGACGTTTTGTCATCGCTGTAGGAGGCTTCCGACAGACTTGCAGCTTGAAATTCAGGCATTTGTGCTACACTCGCCGCCGATCGTCGACTGTCCGTGTTTCGTTTGTCTAGGAGCCGAACCGCCTGCGATCATGGTGACAGGATCTACGCTTTGACGGCTCGTGAGACGCTCTACTCCCTGACCTCGGTTGTTTTTCCTGCCGTATGCGATCTTCAAGGATCGAACCTGTTCCGGAGAGTGTGACTTTTATGGCGAAGATTTATGTAGGTAACCTACCGTTCACGGCCAGTGAGGCCGAGGTGCGAACGCTGTTCGCGCAGCATGGCACCGTGGAAGCCGTGTCGCTGCCGACCGATCGTGAAACCGGTCGTCCGCGTGGCTTTGGATTTGTCGAGATGAGCCAAGCCGATGCCGCTCGTGCAATCCAAAGTTTGAATGGCTATTCGATGAATGGTCGTCCGCTGCGCGTCAATGAAGCCCAGGACAAGCCGCGCACTGGCGGCGGTCGTCCAGGTGGTGGCGGCGGCGGCGGCTTCCGTGGTAACGGCGGCGGCGGCGGCGGCGGCGGCGGCGGTGGTGGTGGTGGACGCTGGTAAGCGGCTCGCAACTCGCTGAACGCGATAACAGGCCCGGGGCGACCCGGGCCTTTTTTATGGTGCGGCGTCGCCGCGCGAGATTTATGCCGGCGCGGCGCGGTATGCTCCTGCCGCAGGGGAGAATAGGAACTCGACATGCCTGCACCAGGCCACTCACTGCACTTCCCCGGCCGCATCGGTCTTGGCACCTGGAAGATGGGTGCCTCGCGCGCCGCGCACGCGCACGAGATCGCCGCCGTGTCGCATGCGCTGGCGGTCGGTTATCGGCTGCTCGATACCGCTGAGATGTACGGTGATGGCGGCGCCGAGGGCATCATCGGCAGCGCCTTGAAGGCCTTTGGGCGTTCGCGGCGCGATGAGTTGTTCATCGTCAGCAAGCTGTTGCCGGATCACGCTTCGCGCGGCGGGACCATCCGTGCCTGCGAGGCTTCGATTGCGCGCATGGGTTGTGACTATCTGGATCTATATCTGCTGCACTGGCGTGGAGCGCAACCGTTCCGCGAGACGCTGCGCGGCTTCGATGATCTGCGCCAGCGTGGGCTCGTTCGCCAATTCGGGGTCAGCAATCTGGACCTGAACGAGCTCGCGCAGTGGCTTGATGTCGAGAAGGCGCTGGCGCTTGAAGCCACGACGCAGTGCAATCAGGTCTACTACTGCCTCGGGGCGCGCGCCATTGAGTTTGCGCTGCTGCCCTGGCAGCGCGAGCGTGGCATCCAGACAATGGCCTACTCGCCGTTGGGACAGGGTGCGCTTGCCGCTCATCCCGTACTGGAGCGAATCGGCCGCGAGCGAGGCCTCAGCGCCGCGCAGATCGCGCTCGCCTGGACGATTCGGGAGCCCGATGTGGTGGCGATACCGAAGTCGGTGCAGCCGCAGCGCATCGAGCAGAATCTGCACGCGGCGCAGCTGCGACTCAGCGCAGCCGAACTGGCGCTGATCGATCAGACCTTCCCAGCGCCGCGCTCGAAGCAGCCGCTCGCGACCACGTGATGCACCATGAAAGTGTTTCACTGCAGCCTCTGACGCAGGTCATTCCCAATCTTGCAATCGAGGGCAATCGCGAGGCCTGGTTCAAGCTCGAAGCGGCAAAGCGTGTCGGGGCCTCCTAGACGCGTCAGCCTGCGGCGTACGTTGGGGCTCGCGCTGCTCGGCGCGCTGGCAGGGGCACCGGTAGCGGCGAGCGCGGCGCAGAGCGCTTGCACCTATCTGACGCGCACGATCGCGCGACAGCCCGGCGCTGCGCTGTTTCTGGCGAGCTATCCAGCGGCCGAGCCGGGGCCGCTGCAACAGGCCGCATTTCTGTACGACAACGCCTTGGCGGCGATCGCGCTGATCGCTTGCGGCCAACCCGCGCAGGCCCGGCGCATCGGCGATGCGATGCTCCTGGGTCTGGAGCACGATCGCTATTGGCATGACGGGCGCCTGCGCAACGGCTATGCGGCTGGGACCGTGGATGACTCGCCGCTCAAGCTGGCTGGCTGGTGGGACCCCAGGAGCGGACGCTGGTTCGAAGACGATTATCAGGCCGGTAGCGATTCCGGAAATATGGCGTGGGCAATGCTGGCGTTGCTCACGCTCGATGCCGACGCACGTGTGCGCGATCCGGGCCACGGCGACGCTCGCTACGCCCGCGGCGCCTTGGCGCTTGCGCAATGGCTCGAAGGGCTGCGCGATGCGCGCGGCGCCGGCGGCTTTACCGGCGGCAGCTTTGGGTCTGAATCGGCACCGCAGCGGCTGCTCTGGAAGTCGACCGAGCACAATGTCGATCTGGCCGCAGCGTTCGAGCGCCTGGCCGCGACGAGTGCCGATGCGCGCTGGCAGGCCCAGGCGCAGGCCGCAGTGCATTTCGTCGAACTCATGTGGGACGCGCAGCGCGGCAGCTTCGCCGCTGGCACACGAGCGGACGGCGTGACGCCGAATCCGCTGCAGGCGCTCGATGCGCAGATCTGGCCGCTGCTGGCCTTGCCGCAGGCGATCACGCGGTATGCCGAGGTTTTGCCGCACGCTGCGCAGCACTTACGCGCCGGTCAGGGCTATGCCTACAGTGAAGCCGGCGGCGGCCCGTGGACCGAGGGCACCGCGCAGGTACTGCTGCTCTTCAAGCGTCTGCATCGCGACACGCTGGTCCGCGCACCCGAGGCGGCTATCGAGGCCGCGCGCGCGCCGGACGGCGGCTACTACGCCACCACGGTCGCGGCGCTGCCCACCGGATTCATGCTCGACACGGATCCGAGCAAGCCGCGGGTCTATTTGCATCTCGAACATCTTGGCGCGGCGGCCTGGGTGGCGCTGGCGGAGCAGGGATTCAATCCCTTCACGGGCGGCCGGTCCTTGCCGCCCTGACGCCGCAGCAGGCATCATCGATTTTTTCCCAGGAGTCGTCATTGGAATCGCTGGTCAGCACGGAATGGCTCGCGCAGCAGATCGAGGCGCCGGATCTGCTCGTGTTCGATGCGACGCTGTATCTGCCCACGGAGCAGCGCGACGCGCAAGCGCTGTATCGTGCAGCGCATCTGCCCGCGGCACGCTTCTTCGACATCGATCTGATCGCCGACACCGAATCGAAGCTGCCGCATATGGCGCCGACGGCTGCGCGCTTCGAGCGGCTGGTCGCAGCTCTGGGTCTAAGCAATCGCCATCGCGTCGTGTTCTATGACCAAAAAGGGGTGTTCTCTTCGGCGCGCGGCTGGTGGCTCATGCGTCTGTTCGGTCATGAGCGCGCCGCCGTGCTCGATGGCGGCCTGCCCAAGTGGCGCCGTGAGGGCCGCGCACTCAACACTGGCGAGGAGCCGGCGCCGACTCCCGGGGTATTCCGCGCGGCCTATAACGCGCGCTATCTGCGCGGGCTGGGCGATGTGCTCGCGAACCTGCCGGACCTGCGCGAGCTGCTGCTCGATGCGCGCTCGGCGGATCGGTTCTTCGCGCGCGTCGCCGAGCCGCGTCCGGGACTGCGCAGCGGACACGTCCCGGGCAGCCACAATCTGCCGTACACGGAGCTGCTCACGGACGGCGAGACGCTGTTGCCGGCGGCCGCATTGCGGGCGCGCTTTGCGACAGCCGGCGTCGGTCCCCACAGCGCCGTGGTCACGAGCTGCGGCTCAGGGCTCACGGCCGCGGTGCTGAGTCTCGGGCTTGAGGTCGCCGGGCTGCCGAGCGGTGCGCTCTACGACGGCTCGTGGGCCGAGTGGGGCGCGCGCGAGGACACGCCGGTGGAGCGCTGAGCAGTCCTCCTACAGTCATATCAGAGCTCCTGCGCTATCGCCGCTAGCGGCACGGTTCATACCCTTGAGCTGGGGTTACTACCCCACCGGCGGGTTGGGCACACTACTGATTATCCTGCTGAT
>ODAK010000084.1_pt1 | contig 101229 bp, 100 predicted proteins | sample 1539591 | NCBI WGS metagenome assembly ODAK01 (sample SAMEA3539303, study PRJEB22396) | soil metagenome | biome: tundra; feature: field; material: soil | place: USA | collected 2010-05 | depth 0.15 m | reverse complement strand
GGCAATACGGCGCGCAATTGGGCATGGGTGCGCGCAAACGCGCTGCAGAAGCAGAACGTGGTGGCCGACAGATAGATCGCGCCCAAAAAGCGAGCATGCAGAGGCGGAGCGTTCCAGGGCATGCCGATTTGAACATACGCAGGAATCACATAGCACCAGCTGCCGATCCACAATGCCGACAGAGCGACGATCGCGAAGAATGCTCTTTCGCCCCGAGTTATCGCGGTCATCGCTCTCAGCCCGCGTGGCCCGCGCTGGACTTCAGCACTTCGCCTTGCATGCGGAAGTCCGCCAAGGACAACTCGTGCGGTGTACAGCTGGTGCTGTAGGCCAGGCCGCGCCAGCTGAAGTTGTGCGTCAGGATCGGCCGCATCGCATCGATCAGCTCGCAATCGCCCTCGCCCATGAAGAACGGGCGCTGCGCATTGAGTTTGAAGGGCGTCCATTGGGCTTGCACGATGTCTGCCGCGGGAGCGTCGGCCGCCGCGGCGGCCAAGGTATCGAAGTCCGCCGTGACCCAGGCCACGCGAGTCACCGAGTTCGGCCCGCGTGGGCAGCCGTTCGCCTGGACCTTAAGGTCCTGACGCGCGCCGAAGAAGCGCAGGATCATACGCACCTTGTCCTCCAGGCCGTCGCAGGTATAGAGCGCCGTGATACCGAAGTAATTGAAGGTCGCATGATGATGCTGCCAGACTGTGGCTTCAGTCAGACTCGTGGTAGTCATCGAGTCGGTGCGATCCGCGGCCAGGCTGGTACCGATGCTTAACGACAGCGCCGCGAGCGCGAAAGCAGCGAACAACCCGTGCGCATGTGTCATGGAGCCCCGCCGCCGAATTGGGCGGACCTAATCGTCGTGGACGCCCTAATAGGGTACGCCCGCAGGCGGGGCAAGGGAAACGGTACCAGGCTCGCGGCAAGCGCGGCTAATGCGGTAGGCTTCGTCAGCCGAATCCAAGATAAATGCAGGGGATAAAGAATGCCGTTACGCAGCACAGCAGGGATGTGGGCCATTGCAATCGTGGCCGTCAGTGTGGCCGGACTTGCGCGGGCCGATATCACGGTCGAACAGCAGATCAACGTCGACGGTTTCGGCCCGTCGAAGTTCGGCGCCATGGAAGGCAAGAGCACCACTGCGATTTCCGGCGACCGCGCGCGTACCGAACGGCAGAGTCAATTCAAGTCCAAATTGCTGCGCGCTTTGGCCAAGAGTTCCAGCACCGACACCGTGCGCATCATCCGGCTGGACGCCGAACGCATTGACGACGTCGACACACCGAACAAGCAGTACACCGAAACCACCTTCCAGGAAATGCGCGACGCGACGGCTAAAGCCCTGCAAAACGCGCAGAACGCCAAGCCGGCGGCGCAGCAACAGGCGCCCTCCGGCGCACCCGTGGATGACAGTCAATGCGAGTGGTCGCCGGCCAAAGCCGAACTCAAGCAGACCGGTGAACACGCCACCTTTGCGGGCGCCGATGCCAGTCGCGCGACGATCACGGTCACTCAGACCTGCACCGACAAGACCAAGGGCACCAGCTGCGACTTCGTCTTTCTACTCGACCAATGGTTGGCTGCGGACATTCCCGGAACCGTCGAAACGCGTGAGTTCTGGAGCAATTACGCCAGGAAGATGAACCTCAGCGGCGAAATGGCCGGGAATCTGCAGATCAATTCGCAAGCCGTGTTCGACCGCTACAAAAAGGGGTGGGGTGAAGCCCTCAAGCAGGCGGGCAGCCTCAAGGGCTATCCCGTCAAATCCGTGTTCGCGATGCAGTTCGGCGGTCCCCAATGCAAAGACGACAGCAGCAACGGCGCCAGCAGCAGCAGCGGCAGCAATAGCAGCGGCGGCAATGCCCCTTCAAGCAGCGTGCCGACCTCGCCCAGCGGCGCAGTCGGCAGCGTCGCCATGAGTCTGTTCAACAAGCTGCATAAAAAGGACGATGCCCCACCGCCGGCCGACACGGCGCCGGCTGCGCCCGGCATGGTGCAACTGTTCCAGATGAGCACGGAGACGGTGGCGGTGCGCACCGATGCGATTCCGAGCGCGGTGTTTGAAGTGCCCGCCGGCTACAAAAAGGTGGAGAAGCCGCCCGCAGCGCAATGACACCGTTCAGCGCCGTGCGCGGGGCCTAGACGTTGCTGATGATCTTCGCCTTGAGGGCCTCGTACTCGGAATCGGTGAGCAGGCCCGCATCGAGCATGGATTTGGCGCTGCGCAAGCGGCTCGCGGCATCCCCGTCGGCCGCCGCCGCAGCGCTGTTGCTCAGACCTGAACCGCCGAGCTGAATGCCGCCCGAGCGCGCGCGCAGCTCTTCCAGATCGCGCACGCGGCGCTTTTCCCGCCACGCCTGGTCGTGGGCCTGACAGATGCGATAGAGCGCCTGCGCCTGATCCTTGCGCAGACCTTCGTAAACCAGGGTGCGCGTAGGGCCCGAAGCGGAAGCCAGGTCGGGGCCGGTGAAGGCGGTCAGCTGCAGGCTCGCGCTCAGGATCCCCACGTGCAGATGCACATCCTTGAGATCCTGCCAGCGCACGTCGGTCAGATCAAAACCTCCGAACAGTGGCCGCGTCAGAGCCAGAAAGCGTCCGCTGGTGGCGCCCAGGGCCAGGCGGCGATGGCTCAGCGCGAACAGTCGGCGCTGAATGGCCCAGGCTTCGAGCTTCTCATCGACAGTCAGGACCGAGTTGAGGTTTTGCAGCGCTGCATGGCTGCCACGATCTTCAGCGGCCGGTTCGTCCATAGTCGCTCCGATGGAGAGGCCAGAATCATGGCATATCGGAGCCTTCGGGACACCTCCGCGGCCGTTGTCATGCAACTGCGGTTTATAGCCAGGAATTGGGGCTCGGGCCATGACACGGCCATGACACATGGGCCACACGGCACGCTAGCCTTCGGGTCCATGGAATTGCGGGTTCTCAACGTCCTACAGTGGCGGGGAGCGCATGCGGCGACGGCCGCGGCGCCCGAAGCCGATTGCGGACAGGACCTGTTCCTGATCGACACCTGCCAGCGTCGCGTGGCGGTCATGTTCGGGTCCGAAAAGCTCGATACCGCCCGGCGCCAATTTCCCGCCGACGGTGCGCTCGAGCATTTCGAGGGTGCCGGCGCCTACGCGTTCCTGCTGCGCTTCTGCTGCGGACTGGAAAGCAAGCTGGTTGCCGAGAGCGAGATCTTCGGCCAGATCAAGCAGGCCTGGCGCGACTTTTCCGGCCGTGGCTCACCACTGGCCAAGCAGCTCTCGCCTTGGATTCAGCCCCTGTTTCAGGACGCCAAGGAGATTCGCGCGCAGTATCTCGGCAGCCTTGGCAGCGTCTCCTACGGCTCGCAAGTGCGGCGGCTGCTCGGTGAGGAGGTCGATTCCGGTCCGACTCTGTTGGTGGGCGCCGGGCAGCTCGCGCAGGCCGTGGCGCCGTGGCTCACGGGCTCGGAGCTCTGGTTGTGGAACCGCACCGCCACGCGTGCGCGCGAACTGGCCCTCGAGCTGGCCAAACGCAGCCCCGAGCGACCCGTCCGAGTGATCGCGGAGGGCGCTGAGGCCGAACTGACTGCCTGGCGCGGTGCGCATCAGGTCGTGATCTGCGTGCCGCCGGAGCGCCAAGCCGATCAGGCCCGTGTCGCCGCTTGGCGCGAGCGGCTGGACGGCGGCGGGCGCATCATTCATTTGGGTGCCGGCGCTGAGGGCGCGGCCCCGTGGAGTAACTTGCCCGAGTTCGTCAGCCTCGGGGCGCTATTCGGCATGCTGCAGGCGCACTCTGAGGTGCGGCGGCGCCAGCTCGAGCGCTCGCGCGCAGCGTGTCTGGAAAAGGCCCTGTTGCGTGCGCTGGGCGCGAATTCCTCGCATCCACACAGCTGGGAAGATCTCGCGGCCTTCAACGCCGTTTGAGTCATGCGGCCGCGCGTATTGAAGCTCGGTACGCGCCGCTCGGCACTCGCACGCGCGCAGAGCGCGGCGGTCGCACGTGAGCTCGAGCAGCTGCATGCGGGGCTCAAGGTCAACCTTGCCGGCATTGAAACCCGCGGCGACCGAATCCAGGATCGCCCTCTCTCGTCAGTCCAAGGCAAGGAATTCTTCACCGCCGAGATCGATACCGCATTGCTCGAGGGTGAGGTCGACTTCACGGTTCATTCCTACAAGGATCTGAGTCTCGAGCGCACCGCGCGGCTGCGGCTTGCGGCGGTACCCCGGCGCGAGCAGCCGCACGACATCGCCGTGTTTGCACGCGACGTCCCCGAGCGCCTCGCCGCCGGATTCGAGCTCGCCATCGGCACCTCCTCACCGCGGCGCATGAGCTTCGTGCCCGATCTGCTCAAGCGCGTGCTGCCGCGCCCGGCGCCCACCGCGGCGGCGGCCGGCATACGCCTGGTCGATCTGCGCGGCAATGTCGATTCGCGCCTGCGGCGCCTGCACGAGCCACGCGGTTCGGCGCGCCAGCTCGATGGCATCGTACTGGCGTTCGCTGGCCTCGCGCGGCTATGGGGCGATGAGGCCGGCCGCGCACTGCTCGAGCAGTTGTTCTCGCCCCTGCCGCGCATGGTGCTGCCATTGTCGGCGTGCCCGGCGGCGCCCGCCCAAGGCGCGCTCGGTATTGAATGTCGCGCCGAGGATGCCGTGACCGCGCAATTGCTGGCCGGGATTGATCACGTTCCGACCCGACGCGCGGTCGATGCCGAGCGCGCGCTGCTGGCCGAGCGCGGCGGCGGCTGCCACCAGCGCTTTGGCGCCACGCAGATTGAAGTACCCGACTTGGGCGCGCTGCTATATCTACGGGAAGACGGCGGTGAGCCGCAGTTGCGCTGGACGCCAGCGGTGCCACTCGCGGCCCCAAGGGGTGCCGTTCGGCCCTGGGACGGCAGCCGCGCCGAGCGCGCTGCGATCGAGCCGATCGAGGCCGGCGACGCGTTAAGCCTGCAGCGTCTGCCCGGGACCGAAGCGCTATTTGTCGCCCATGGCCGCGCGCTGCCCGAGGGCGCACCCGCGCGCATCAATCCCGCCTCGCACATCTGGGTCCCAGGACTTTCGACCTGGCAGGCTCTGGCCGAGCGCGGTTTATGGGTCGAAGGCTGTGCCGAAGGTCTGGGTATCGCGCTGCTCGAGCCGCTGCTGCGCGAGCCGCTGCTGCAGCTGCCTTCGCTCTCGCAGTGGACAGTGCTCACACACGCCGGCGCTGTCAGCGGCTGGGCTCCGGGGCAGGTGATCGCCACGTACCGTCATCGCGAGGCTTCAGCGGCCGATGAAGCGGCGGCCGCGCCGCCTGCGGACGCGACCCACTTGTATTGGCACAGCAGCGCGCAGTTCGAGCGCTGGCGGACCGGAGTTGCTGGACCGGTGCAACATGCCTGCGGTCCCGGCAAAACCTACCAGCACTTGCTGCACGCCGGGGTGCAGAATCTGCGGATGTTTCCTGCCGCTGTGCAATGGCGTACGTGGCTGGGTCTGTGAAAGACAGCGCCGGTAAAGGCGGTCTGAGCACGGCGCCCATGCGGCGCACGTTGTTGCTGGCGGTCGCCGCGGCGGTATGGCTGTCGTTGCAGATCGTACTGGTGGTCTGGTGGGCGACGGTCATTGAGCGCCAGGCGCGGCAAATTGCGGCGCTCGAGGCATTGCGCGGCGGCAGCGCAGGGCTCGCGGCAGCGCAATGGTCCCGCACCCAGTTCATGCTGGTGGGTGAATCCAGCAGCGCCCTGACGCTGTTGCTGGCGGTGTCGTTGCTGCTGGCCTGGCTGTACTGGCGCGAGCATCGGCATGCCCGCAGCATGCAGGCCTTCTTTGCCTCGGTAACCCATGAACTGCGCACGCCGCTGACGAGCATTCGGCTGCAGGCCGAGGCGATCGCCGAAGGCGAGCAGCGTGCCGAGCTGGCGCGCCGGTTGCTCGAGGACTCGCACCGGCTGGAGTCGCAGATCGACAAGACCCTGGAACTCGCGCGCATCGAAGGCGGTGGGCCGCTCAGTGAGCAGTCGATTCCCTTGCAGGTCTGGCTCGCGCGCGCGCTCGAGAACATCGCGCAAGCCCACGGTGCAGCGCTCGACGTGCTCGCACACGTGGATGTGGCGCTGCCGAGGATCCAAGCGGATGCCGCCGCCCTGCAGATGATCTTGCGCAATCTGGTGGAAAACTCGGTGCGCCATGCGCGAGTGAATCCCGTCAGCGTGCGGCTCACGGCCGTCGTGCGCGGCGCTGAACTGGTGCTCGAATATCAGGACAATGGCCAGGGAGTCCTCGCCGGTGCTGGCCGCCTCGGCCGCCTGTTTGGGCGTGGGCCGAGTTCGAGCGGCGCCGGCGTCGGCCTATACCTGGTGCGACGGCTCATGCAGCGCATGGGCGGCCGGGCCAAATTCAACACCGCGCCCGGCGAGGGTTTTCGCGCCGAGCTGTGGTTCCCGGTCAGTACCTGAGGGATAGCGCCGATGAGCACGCCGACGCGTCTGCTGCTGGTCGAGGATGAGCGCAACGTCGCCGAGACCCTGATCGAGCGGCTCAGCGCGGCCGGTTTCGCGCTCACGCGCGCGGATTCACTGGCGAGCGCGCGGCGGGCGATCGGCGAGGGCGGCTTCCAACTCGCGGTGCTGGATGTGGGGCTGCCCGACGGCAGCGGCTTCGAACTCGCGCGGCTGCTGCGTGAGCGCGCGCCGGCCACCGCCATCGTGTTTCTGACCGCGCACGCGAACGCCGAGGATCGCATCCGCGGCCTGGAGCTCGGCGCCGACGACTATTTGGCCAAACCATTTCACTTTCGTGAGCTGCTGCTGCGCATTCAAAATTGCCTTAAGCGGGCGCAGGACCTGGCGGAGGTTCCCGGTGAGATGCGCGGTCAGGTGCATGTCGGTCGCGCGCTCGTGGACTTCGAGCGCTTCCTGGCCACCGTCGACGGCGAGAGCCAGTCGCTCACACACAAGGAGTGCGCCGTGTTGCGGCTGCTGGCCGAGCGCGCCGGCAAGGCCGTCAGCCGCGACGAGATTCTCGATCGCGCGTGGTCCGCCGATGAATTTCCGACTTCCCGCACGGTCGACAATTTCATCGTGCGCCTGCGCAAACTGGTCGAGGTCGATGCCGCCGATCCGCGCGTGATCCGCAGCATCCGCGGCGTCGGTTATTTGCTCACGGAGGTCCACCGTGACTGAGCCGCTGCTGCTGCAGGCGCTCTCGTGCCGCAACCCCGGGCGTCCGCCCGTGTGGTTCATGCGCCAGGCCGGCCGCTACCATCGCCACTACCAGGCTCTGCGTGCCCGGCACGAGTTCATCGATCTGTGCAAGCAACCGCGGCTCGCGGCCGAGGTGACGCTCGGGCCGATAGAGGAATTTGGCTTCGATGCCGCGATTCTATTTTCCGATCTGCTGTTTCCGCTCGAGGCCATGGGCATGGGCTTGCGCTACGTGCCGGGGCCGCAGCTCGACTGGTACCTGCGCAGCCCTGCCGATTTAGGGAAGCTGCAGGGCGGCGCCGGGCGCGCCGCGCATATGAGCTTTCAGGCCCAGGCGATCGAGCTGCTGCGCGCACGCCTGCCGCCTGAAACCTGCCTGATCGGTTTCGTCGGTGGCCCTTTTACGCTGTATGCCTATGCGGTGGCCGGCTCGCACGAGGGCTTCGTGCGCGGCGGCCTCGACGGCCTGGATAATGGTCTCTACGAGGGCTTCAACCAGCGTCTGTGCGGCCTGCTCGCAGCCAACATGGCGCTGCAGGCGCAGGCCGGCGCGGACTGCGTGGCAATCTTTGACACGGCGGCGGGTACGCTCTCCCCGGAACAGTTCGCACGTTATGCCGCCGAGCCGTTGGCGGCCGTCATGCGCGAGTTTCGCACGCGCTGCCCGGACACGCCGGTGATCTACTACTCGCGCGATACCGGACCGGCGCATTGGGCGGCTTTGCGCGAGATCGACCTGCAGTGCTTAGGCATCGACTGGCGCCACGATTTGGTCGAGGTGCTGCGCTCCCAGGGCAGCCGTTGGAGCGTGCAGGGCAACATCGATCCGCAGTGGCTGCTGCTGCCGGCGGCGGAACTGGAGCTGCGGTTGCGCGATTGCTTCACGCGGCTGCTCGAGCAGCCCGCGGCGCTGCGCGCGGGGTGGGTCTGTGGGCTCGGGCATGGCGTGCTGCAAACCACCCCGGAAGCGAACGTGCGGCTGGCGCTCAAGATTCAGCGGGAGATGTTCGGATGAGTGCTCTAATCGCCGATCCGCTGATCGCCAAATATGACATCGCGGGTCCGCGCTATACCAGCTATCCGACGGTGCCGTATTGGGAGAACAGCCCGAGCGAGCGCCAGTGGCTCGAGCATATTGGACGCGCGCTGGATGCCGGCGGCGAGCATGGGGCGGCACTGTACGTGCACATCCCATTCTGCCGCGCACTGTGTACTTTCTGCGGCTGCAACACGCGCATTACCCGCAGTCACAGCGTCGTGATGCCGTATGTGCAGGCCTTGCTCGCCGAGCTGGATCTGTATTTGCGTCCGCTGAAGCGCGAGCAGCTCGAGCTCGGCGAGCTGCATCTGGGCGGCGGTACGCCGACTTTTCTGACCACCGAGGAGCTCGAAGCACTGCTGGCGGGTCTGTTCGAGCGTGCCCGTGTGCGCTCCGATGCGATCTGTTCGATTGAAGTCGATCCGCGCGTCACCAGCACCGAGCAGCTCAGCGTGCTCGCGCGCCATGGTTTTCGCCGCATCAGCCTCGGCGTGCAGGACTTCGATCCCCGCGTGCAGGACATCGTCAATCGCGTGCAAAGCGAAGCGTGCGTCGGCGAAGTAACACGGGCCGCGCGCGCTTTGGGCTACGACAGCGTCAATTTCGATCTGATCTACGGGCTGCCATTGCAGACGCTCGCAAGCATCGATGCCACCATGGATGCGGTCTGCCGTCTGCGACCCGACCGCATCGCACTCTATGGCTACGCGCACGTTCCCTGGATCAAGCCGGGACAGCGCCGGTTCACCGAGATGGATGTGCCGCAGGGGGGGGTGAAGCGCCAGCTCTATGAACTCGGGCGCGAGCGGCTCGAACGCGAAGGCTACCGTGAAATCGGGTTGGATCATTTCGCGCTGGAATCCGACAGTCTCTGGAAGGCGCAGCAATCGGGCGCGATGCATCGCAATTTCATGGGCTATACCGACGCCTTCACGCGGCCGCTGATCGGGCTGGGTGTGTCCTCGATCGGCGATGCCGGGGATGCCTTTGCGCAGAACGAGAAGGATCTACGGAACTATCAGCAGCGCGTGGAGCGGGGCGAGCTGCCGATCCATCGCGGCCATCTGCTCGATGCCGAGGACCAGATTCTGCGCCGCCACATTCTGCGTCTGATGACGCGTCTGGAAACGCGCTGGGAAGCGCCCGAGGACTACACCGACTACCTGGCCACGGCCATACAGCGTCTGGCCGAGCCGGCGGCCGACCAGCTGATCGAACTTGACGCCGCGGGCTGTCGCGTCACCGAAAAAGGTCGCGCGTTCCTGCGCAATATCTGCATGGCCTTCGATGCGCGCTTGTCGCGCCGTACGCCCGACAAGGTGCTGTTCAGCCGCACGATCTAGCGATGGCCCTCAGAAGGGCTTGACCACCGCCAGGATGATGATCGGCACCACCAGCAGCAGTGCCGCTTCGTTGAATAGGCGCAGCGCCAGCGTCCCAGGCAGCGGCGCGGCGCGCTGCAAGCGCCCCAGCAATACCCGACAGGCGATGTGATAGCCGATCAAAGCCAGCACCAACAGCAGTTTGAGCATCAACCACAGCCCGCCATCGTGAAAGCCGAGCCATAGCCACAGGCCGAGCAGCAGCGCTAAGGCGCCCATGATGGTCATGAAGCCAAACAGCCGCCGTGCCATGATCACCAGCCGGCGCACGTCCTCGCCATGGGACTGGCCTTCGGCGTAATGAACGAAGATGCGCGGCAGGTAGAATAGGCCGGCGAGCCAGGCGATCACGGCGATCAGGTGCAGCGCTTTGATCCAGAGCATGGTGGGCCCGACGTTTGGCGCAGTGCGCGCCGCAGGTGCGCACCTTAGCGCGCCTGGGACCGGAAAGACTATGAGGAGACGCGACAGCCCTTGAGCCAGACTGCTCCAGTGCCATCGGAGGATCCGCCCGCGTTGTGGCTGCGCACACTCGCACGCCTGCCGTTCGGCGTGCTGTATGCATTGACTGCGGTGATTACCTTTGTGCTGCGCCATGTGCTGCACTACCGCGTGAAGGTTGCACGGTCGAACCTGCGCGGCTGCTTTCCCAACTCCTCGCCGGCTGAGGTTGAGTCGCTGCTGGGTGCCTACTATCGGCATCTCGGGCAGGTGATCGCCGAGTGCATCAAGCTCGCGAGCATATCGGCCGAGGAGATGTGCCGCCGTGTGCGCTTTACGAACGCCGAGCTGGTGCACTCTGAAACCGACGCGGGACGCTCAGTGCTGCTGGTCGCGGGTCACCTGGGCAATTGGGAGTGGTCGCTGCAAGGCGTCGTGCTGCAACTTCGCGTGCCGGTCGATGCGGCGTACAAGCCATTGCACTCCGCCGGCGCGGATCGCGAACTGCTGAAACTGCGCCGCCGATTCGGCGCGCGCATGGTCGCGGCCAAGAAATTGGTGCGGGTGGTGGCGCGCGGTCGCGGTGAAGTGCATGCGATTGCGATCATGGCCGATCAGATTCCAGCCTCCAGCGGCGGCCGTCATTGGTTGGCTTTTTTCGGCCGCGCAACGGCCTTCTATCCTGGACCTGGCGAGATCGGCCGCATGACCGGCTATGCGGCGTTCTTCACGTCCATGCGCCGCACGGGTCGTGGCTGCTATGAGATGACGTTCCATCCGATGGCTGCGGCCGGTGAGCGCTTGGACCCGGAGATTTTCACGGCGCGCTTTGCGCACATACTCGAGACGCAGATCCGGGCTGACCCGGCGGATTGGATGTGGACGCATCGGCGCTGGAAGCTGTCGCCTCCCAGCCAGTTGGCCCCTCAGGAGCAGGCCGCCTCGCCGTAGCCGGTCCGCACGTGGCGGCGTGCAGAGGTCATGGCGGGCGCTTGGCCAGGATGGTCTTGGCCGGGGGCCGGGTGCTACCCAGTGGCTTGACCTCGCGCAGGTGGTGTCCCAGCGGGCGCACGCCATGCTGCACGGCCGGGTGAACCGTCCTGCCGGTTTGCTTAGCCTTGGCGGCGCTGTCGCTTCGCGGCCAGGTCCAGGCCGCGTGCGCCGCAGGACTCAACGTCGCAGCGATCAGTACCGCCCACAACGCCGGGCGCAGTAACACTCTCATCCGCTTGGTCCTCCAATGGCCTGGGCGGCACTATAAACCCAACCGTCTCAGGCTTGCACCGGCAAGCCCGCGCGCGCTAAATCATGCCTCCATTGATCGAGATGACCTGGCCGGTGATATAGCTGGCGGCCTCGCCGGCCAGGAAATCCACCAGGTGCGCGACCTCATCGGCGCTGCCGGGACGCTGCATCGGCACCAGCTTCGCGATGCTGGCGCCATCGAAATGACCCTCGCTCATGTCGGTGGCGATGATGCCCGGAGCGACCGCATTGACGGTGACGCCGCGACGGGCGAGTTCCAGCGCCAGCGCGCGCGTGGCGGAGTTCAGCGCACCCTTCGCGGCGCAGTAATTGACCTGGCCGCGGTTGCCGATCAGCGCCGCCACGGAGGAGATATTCACGATGCGGCCCCAGCGGGTGCGGATCATCGGCATCAGCAGCGGCTGTGTGACGTTGAAGAAGCCGTTCAGCGACACATCGATCACGCGCCGCCATTGCAGCGCCGTCATGCCGGGGAAAACGGCATCGTCGTGTATGCCGGCATTGTTGACCAGCACCTGGATCGGCCCGGCCTCCAGCACCTGCTCGAGCACCGCCTGTGTGGCGGCTTGATCCGTTACGTCAAAGCGCAGCACGTGCGCGCGTTCGCCGCCGGCGTTGAGCTCCTGTGCCAGCGACTGTACGCGCTCGCTGCCGCGGTGCGCGTGCAGATAGATCTGATGCCCGGATCGAGCCAGTCGGCGGCAGATTGCGGCGCCGATACTGCCGCTGGCGCCGGTGACCAGCGCGCGGCGCGCCGTTGCGCTCATGGCAGCGGTCCCGCCGCGGCGAGCGCAGCGCCATCGAGCAGCAGGCTGGCGCGCCCCTGCGCGAGCAGGCGCTGGCCATCGGTCACGCGGAAGCCATAGAGTGCGCCGCGCCCATCGCTATGCTGCCGCTCGGCGCGGATGAGCAGCTCGCCGGCCACTTCATCCAAACGCGCAACGAACAGTTCCACCGCACGCGCGCTCGTGAGCATGCCGAAGGCGCTTGAGCTCTCTGGGGGCGAAAGCAGCAGTGCGCCGTGAACAGCCATGGCCTGCGCGGCGTATTCAATCAGGCAGACCGCCCCCAGTCGGCCGTGGGCGCGCAAGGGATGATCGGGCGCGCGGTGCGTGGTGCTGGTGCATTCGATGCAGCCGGCATCCCAGAACAACACCTGATCGAGCAGACACATGCGGCCCTGATGCGGGATATGGCCTGCAATCCAGTCGCGATCGAGGCTCATACTTCGATCTCGACGGCCAGACGCGCCGTGTCCAGATAATCCAGGATGACCGTGCCATTGCGCGACTGCGCCAGATGCTGCAGCAGCGGCAGGCCGCGGGCGGCCGGAATCGAGACCCGCAGCGCTTCGAGTTCGGGGCGGTCGAGCCGGGCCCCCTCCTGTTGGCACAGAGAAACCCTCACGGTCGCGAGAGCGCCGGGCGAGTCAGTTGGCGCGAGCAGCAGGCTAAGGCCGAAGGCGTCGGGAATCCTGCATTGCTCGTGCAGCGGTGGCGGGTAGTCGGCATCGTAGGCGATCAGCAGTACAGGGTTGGCGTCGTAGGCGACTTGTGAGACCGCTTCGAGCAGCCCCGCAGCGAAGCTGGCGTCGGCGGCGCATAACGTCACCGACGCCTCGGTGCAGCCATAGGCAATGCTCCAATAGCCCGCGGCCGCGTTGTGCACCGAATTGTGAAAGCGCGTCGGCGAGATCAGTCGTTCACTGCCTGCGAGCGCCTCGCAAATTGCATGGCAATTGTCGCCATCGCCGCCGGAGGAGCTGAATACGCTCGGCAAGCCGCGCGCATCGCGCCCCGACTGCACGACCGCCTCGGCGCCGACGGCGAGCGCGAGCTTGATCACGCGTCCAGCGCGGCGCCGCTCCGCGGCTGGCAGCACGTTCGGCGCCGGCAGCACGGTGCGCGCGGAACCGTAGCGACTGGTCCCCGCGAGCACGGCCGCGCTCGCGGGCCAATCGGGCAGCCCAGGCCCGAGCACGCCGATGCCTTCAATAGAGGCCGACAGCGTAGGTCTGGTCAAGCCGTGCGCCCGAACACCAGCGCGCAGTTGACGCCGCCAAAGCCGAACGAATTGCTGAGCACAGCCTTAATCGCTCCGCGGCGATTCTGCGTCAGGTAGTTCAGTGTGAGCTGCGGGTCGCGCTCGGTGCGGTTCAGGCCGCCGGGCAGCAGTCCGTGCTGCAGGGCGAGCGCGCACATGACGGCTTCGAGCGCACCGGCCGCCCCGAGCGTGTGACCGGTGGCGGCCTTGGTGGAGCTGCAGGGCGTGTCGGTACCAAACAGCGCGCTGACGGCCAGGGACTCAGCACTGTCATTGCTTGGCGTGCCGGTGCCGTGCAGGTTGATGTAGTCGATATCGCTCGCCTCGAGCCCCGCGGCATCCAGCGCGCGGCGCATGGCCGTGCGCGCTCCCGCGCCGTCGGGATGCGGGCTAGACATATGATGGGCATCGCTGGACTCACCGGCGCCCAGCAGCAGTACGGCGCCGTCATCGTCGCGTCCGGATGCGCGCTCGAGCAACGCAAAAGCCGCCGCTTCGCCGATTGACAGTCCGTCGCGCCGCAGATCAAACGGACGGCAGGCCGTGCGCGCCATGAGCTGCAGCGAATGAAATCCGTAGAGCGTGGTCAGGCACAGCGAATCCACTCCGCCGACGACCGCGGCATCGATCAAGCCGGCGGCGATCATACGCTGCGCGGCCGCGAACGCCTTGGCGCTCGAGGAGCAGGCGGTGCACAGCGAGACCGCGGGCCCCCCGAGCGCGAGCGCGCGGCGCACATAGTCGCTGACCGAAAACGAATTCTGGTGGTGCTCGTAGTCGAAATCCGCCGGCAACGCGCCGCTGACGGGATCGCGGGCGCGGTAGGCGATTTCCGTCTCGAGAATGCCCGAGGTGCTGGTGCCGAGGAATACGCCCAGACGCTCCGGGCCCCAACGTGCCGCACTCGCGCGCACGGCTGCGTAAAACCCGTCCTGATCGAGTCCCAACTGCGCCAACCGATTGTTGCGGCAGTCGTACTCGCGCAGCCGCGCCGGCAGTCGCACTGCGTCGATGCCGGCGACTTCGCCGATCTGCGTGTCGAGTGCGACGGTTTCGAAATCACAGGGCTTGAGCCCGCTGCGCGAGGCCTCGAGCGCAGCCAACGTCGCCGCCTGGCCGCGGCCGAGGCAGCTGGTCGCAGTGAAATGGCTCATCCGCAGCGGTGTCATCGCGCGTGAGCGATCAGCAGTACATTGGCAAACAGTGTTCCTTCACTCATCGGTACCGCCTCGCTCTGGAAGCTGCACTCTTGCAGCAGTTGGCGCCATTGCGCGACGCTGCGGCAGTGCACGGATACAAAACCATGACCGCGCGCCAGCATAGCGAGCTTATCGATGCACTGGCTGTAGCGAAAGCGCACGCCGCCGCCGGCATTGCCGACGCGTAACAGCAGCACTCCGCCCGCGGGCAGCGCGGCGCGTACGCGCTGTAAGATTGCTCGATGCAACGGCGCGGCCAGGTAGTGCAGAACATCCAGCATGACCACGGCGTCGGCCGAACCGAACTCGGCGCTGCGGATGTCGGCTTGCAGCACCTCGGCCCTGGAACCGAGCGCGCGACGGGCACGCTCGACCTCACGGGGCATCAGTTCGATACCGCGTATCGACAGCTCAGTGGGTGCCGGCGGCCAATGCGTTGGCCAGCCTCCGCGTGCGTAGCAGCGCTCCGCAGCCTGCAGCCACGCAGCCAGCAGACATTGACCGGCGCCCAAATCGAGTATACGCCGTCGCCCGAGCAGCAGCCCGCGCTCGAGGATGGCACGATACGCCGGATCGCCGCGCAGCTTGCCGCGGGCGAAATGATAGGCGAAGCGGCTGACCGTGCGATAAGGCGCGCTGGCCGAATCGAGCAGCACTGCGGGCAGCGGCACTCTGTTGGCGCCAGTGCTCACGTGCATCTCAGGCCAAGGCTTCGCGCAGCGTGACGGTGCGCAATCCGCGTTGCTCGATCGCCGTCAGCAGCGCGGGCAACACCTCGAGCACGACCGGCCTGCCGGCGCTCGTGCGCGCGGCGTGCCCGTCGTGCAATAGCAGGATGTCGCCGGCGCCCAGGCGCAGGGTCAGGCGCGCCAATACCGCGCTTGCATCGCAATTGACGGTATCGAAACCGCGGCGTGTCCAGCTCGCCAGCTGCAATTCCAGCCGCTGCAATACCGGATCGAGCAGCGGGCTGCGCAGACCCGCGGGGGCGCGGAAGAATCGCGGCACGACGCCGCTGGCGCGCTCGATATGCTGTTGCGCGCGCTCTACTTCCGCGTGCAGAGCGCGGATGCCGAGCAGCGAGAAATAGTGCGCATGGCGATAGCTGTGGTTTTCAACCGTGTGACCTTGCGCCACGCACTCGCGCACGATCTGCGGGAATTGGTCCACGCGTTCGCCGATGCAGAAAAATGTCGCGCGCGCGCGATGCTCGGCCAGGATGGACAACACCTGCGGCGTGATCTCGGGATCCGGGCCGTCATCGATGGTGATGGCCACTTCCCCGCGCGCGGCCGCGCGCGCGGGCAAGCGCGTCCAATTCGAGCCCAGTGCGCGGCTGCGTGGCCACAGCCCCAAAGCCATGAGCGCCAGATGGTTGGCAATCAGCGCGCTTAACGTCCACGGCCACCAATGCGGCCGCAGCAGCGTGAGCACCGCCGCCGCGCAATGCCACGCGAGCGAAGCGCGCAGCAGCGGCGCGGCGTGCCAATGCCTTAGGGCCAGGTACGTCGTGGATGGGTTGGTGCTCATGGCTCGAGGTAGCGGTCGAGGAAATTCTCCCAGAGTTGGCGCCGTACCGGCCACTCATGGCCGCCGTGGATCTGCTCGGGATACAGTGCGGCAAAACGCAAAGCCATGAAAGCGCCGAGAGAGATGCCGCCGAGCCAGAGCCTGTGGCCGGCCGCACGTGCTGGACGCACGACCTCATCGTACAGGCGAAGCAGCCAGTTGCGACCCGTCAGATGCGCGATGCGCTGCGTCTGCACCGTCAATGCCTCGCCGGCGGCGCGGGCGAGGCAGCGGCGAACAGTGTGCGCGGCGCCAGAAATGCCGAAAACCACAGCGCGAGCAGCGCGCCGGGCGCCACCGTGGTGCCGAGCGCGCTGAGCACTGGCACGCGCGAGCAGGCCAGCACGCCAAAGCCGATCACGGTACTGGCGTTGGCGATCAGCAGCGAGGCCAGTGTGAGGGGCAGTTCCGCGCTCGCGCGCTCGGCGGCGCGGCGGTCGAAGAACAGTGCGTAGTTCGAGCCAACCGCGACGATCAGCAGCAGTCCGATCAGATGCAGGATCGTCAGTTGGACTCCACTCGCGATCAGTCCCGCGCTGACCGCGAGCACCGCCAGCGCCAGCGGCGCGATCACGCGCGCGACCCGAACGGCGCTGCGCAGCACGAGGCTCAGCAGCAGCACGATGGCGCACAGGCCGGCCAATGACAGGCGCACGGCCTCGCGTAGATAGCCGCCATAGAGCGCATCGGTTTCCTGCTTCATGTTCAACGCCAGCACCGTACCCGGGGGATTTGTCATGAGCGCAGCGCGCACGCGCGCGATGTCGATATCGCCGGCATGCGGCCCGGCGTTGCTGGCGCGCAGCGGCAGCAGTCCATACCATTGCCCCGCGTGGTGCCAAAGCAGCGCGTCGACCGCCAGCGCCAGCGAGGTGTGCTCGAGAGCGCCGCGTTCGAGCGGCGCGCTGGTGCGGGCCGCATCGACCTGATGCACGAAATCATCCAGCGCCTCAGCGCGCAATGGCAAGCTCGCCGTCGCCGCGGTGAGCCGTTGGCGCAGCGTCGACGCATCGGGCAGGCTCCCAAGCCGCGCCGCCTGCGCCGTGAGGCTTGGCAGATATCGCGCTGGATTGTCGTAGCCGCCCACCTCGCCGGTGGCCATGAGCGCATCGAGCTGTCGCGAGACGATTTCCGCACGCTGCAGTACCGATTCCTGGTCCGGGCCACTGACCACGACCAGGTTACTGATGTCGGGGGCACCTAGTTCGCTGCGCAGTTGCCCGTCGAGTGCCTGGGCGGAGGCGGCCACCGGACTCAACGCCGCCAGATCGCGATTCCAGAGCCCGGCTCGATGCCAATACAGCACGACGGCGCAGACCACACCCAAGGCCATGACGGCCAGACCTAAACCATGCAGCCGCGAGAGCAGGCGCGCGGCGGCGGCGCCGAAGGGCTCCAAGTCCCGCAATCGAAGACGCTGTGGCAAGAGCTGCGGCAGCACCAGCCGCGTGACCGCCGCAGCGATGAGCAATCCGGTAATCGAATACAACCCGAGCTGCGAGAGGCCGGGAAAGCTCGAGGGCAGCAGCGAGGCAAAGCCGCACACCGAGGTCAGCACGCCAAGGCCGATCGTCGGCCACAATCGTGCGGGCACCTCGAGCCTACCTAAGCCGCCCTCGCCACGGCGAGACTGCACGAACAGGTAGATCGAGTAATCCACCGACTCACCGATCAAGGTGATGCCGAAACCGAGCGTGATGCCGTGCACGACGCCGGCGCCGATGGCCACGGCCGCGACCCCCGCCAGTGCGCCCGAGACCACCGGCAGCAGCCCGAGCAGCAGCGTCGTGGCGGAGCGATACACCAGCAGCAGCAGCGTCACGATCAGCGCGGTGCTCAGTATCGATAGCCGCATCACCTCGTGCTCGATGGTCGCGCGCGCATCGACCGCGAACACCGCGGGGCCACTGAGCAGCAGCCGCAGCGTTACCGGCGGCGCGGCCGCTGCGGTCGCGGCAGGGGCCGCCGCGGCAAACGCGGCACGAATCGATGCCAGGGCCTCGGCTTGCCCGTCGGTATCCGAGCCCGAGGCGCGCGTCTCGGCGATCAGCAGCGCGCGCCGTCCGTCGGGCGAACTCCACACGCCTTGCTCGCTGTGCGGTGCACCGCCCGCATCGAGCTGATCGATCACCTGCAGTGTCTCCCCGGTCGGATCGCTACGCAGCAGCGACTTCGCGAGCAACCCCGCCGGAGAGCTGATCAGATCAAGGCTCGCTTCAATGGCTGCGTGCAGTCCGGCAACGCTGAAGCGCTCCGGTGTCACCGTAGTGCTGAGCTGATAGCGGTGCGCGAACAGAAACGCGCGATCGCGCTCCTCGATCGCGGCCTCGCCGTTGTTCACTGCGAGGAATGCGCTCTGCACGCTCAAGCGAGCGGTCAGCGCGCTCGACGCGCGCGCGCGCTGCGCCGCATCGCCGCCCTCGATGCCAATCAGGATCAGGTGCGCGGCCAGCCCGTTTTGCAGCTGGTCTACCAGCAGCCGCTGCGTGGGCGAGGGTACGCGCGGCAGAAACGCCGACAGATCGGCGCTGAAGCGCGCGCGCGCGACGATTATCGCGGCGAGGCCCATCCCGAGCAGCCACAGTCCCAACACAAGCGGACGCGAGCCCATCATTCGCGCGGCGTAATGCTCATCAGCGAGCGATCGCCGTCGCTCTGCTGAACCTCCACCTGCAGCACCGCATCGCGCTCGCCCGAGAGGCGGATGCGCTGCACGATCGCGGCGAGTTTGGGTTCGAGCGGTCGCAGCAGCAGCTGCCAGTGATCGAGATCGCCTTCGAAGTCGAGTTGAAAGCGCTGCTCGAGGGCGGGGCGATTGCCGGCGAGCGTTGCACGCACGCTGTCGATCAGCGGCGCGAACTGCGGATAATCCTGCAGGCGTAGGGTTCGCTGATGCGTCCCGATCTGCAGCGTCAGCATGCCGTGGTCGAGCACGACGCTTTGTGGGCGCGGCTTGAGCGTGCGCTGCTCGAGATGATCCGGCGCCTCATAGCTGAGCACCCCGGAGGAGTACGCGGGTTGCTTGAGCAGCGAGAGGTATTGCGTCTCCTCGAAGTCCGCGAGCCCGTGTCGGCGCTGCGCCAGCAGCGCCATCAGGCGATCGAGCGCGCCCGCGTCATCGCCGGCGGTAACGATCATGGATGCGAGTGTTGCGAGGGTTGCGAGCAGCGCGATGGCGCGCCGCGGCGTGCTCAGGAGCATGCCGGATCGACCCCTGGCCGTGCTGGGCGCGCGTTGCTGTGCGCGCTGGACCAGAAATCGAAAAAGTTGAACCAATTGTAGGGATCGCTGCGGCAGTGTCGCTCGAGCAGGCTGGCGTAGCGCGCGACCGCCGCTTCGATCGCCCCTGCGCGCTCCGCCCTGGTGATGTTCGTGAAGTCCGCCAGCGGCTCGAAAATGACGTGGTAACGGTGCCCGCCGCGGTAGAGCCCCAGCATGAACAGCACACGGCGCCGGAGCAGGGCGGCAGCGCGCATCGGCCCAAGCGGCAAGTGCGCCGTGGCGCCGAGGAAGTTGACCGGCAGCGAGGCTTCATCGCCGAGCGTGCGGTCGGCCAATACCCCGACCAGCGCGCCACGATCCAGGCGCTCGCGAATCTTGAGCATCGCATCGACGTGGCCGAGCGCGATGATCTCGGGTGGATCGCGCGGCTTGGCGGCGGCCATCACGGCGTTGAGTTTGCGTGCATTGTCCTCGTACATGGCCATCACCACCGCCAGTCCCGGCTGGCGATCGCCAACGGTGCGCAGGACCTCGAAGCTGCCCATGTGCGCGCCGAACAGAAATGCGCCGCCGCCTGCGCTAGCCACGTCGCGGATCAGCGCCTCGCCCTGCAGGGAGACCTGGAACAGCTCATAGCGGCCCGAGAGCATATACAAGCGATCCTGTATGGTCGTAGCGAACCACATGATCAGCCGGTAGCGATCCGCCGCGCCGGGCTCACGGCCCAAAGCGCGTCGCAGATAAGTGCGCATGTGGCGCCGTGCCCGTGGAGCGAACAGGAAGTAGTAGATGGCGATCAGATGCAGGATCGGGTGGCCTAAGCCGCGCCCGCAACGCAGCGACAGCCAGGCCATCACGCGCAGCAGACTTGAACTGCCGCGCTCAGGCCGGCGGCGCCATTCGGCGGGCTCGACTTCAGCGCTCATGCGTGCCGGCGCTCGATCGAAGCGCTCACCACCAGTGCCTGTGCGGCGTGCAATTCAAAGCGCAGGCGACCGCCGGCCTGCTCCATGCACTCGAGCCGCAGGGTTTCATTCGGTTGCACGATACGGTGGAATTTCACGCTCGAGATATACCAATGCGTGCCCGCAAGCGCAGGTTGGTGGTCCGTCGCGGCCTGCTCAATGGCGTACAACGCCTCATCGAGCAGCACCACGCCCGGAATAATCGGATGCTGCGGAAAATGACCGGCCAGCGCCGGATGATCGGGCGCAACGCGCAGCCACACGCTGGACCAGTTCATGCAAATAAATGCGGCGCGCGGTCCGCGGCCTGCGCCACCAGCGTGCGCAACGTGTGCTGCGGCAGTTTGCCGGTCGCATTGCGCGGCAGCACTTCAACGCGCAGCAGCGGTCGCGGCAGGAACACCGGATCGATGCGTTCGCGCAGCCGCCGCAAAATCGTCGCCACATCGAGCGATGGGGCGACCACGAGCGCCGCGAGCCGCGCGCTGCCGGCGAGGCAGGCCTGCGCATCCTCGCGCACGAAAAACGCACCGTCCAGCACCCCGGGTATGGCATTGAGCTGATGATTCAGATACGCGAGCGAACTGCGCTTGCCGGCGATATTGACCAGATCGGCCGTACGGCCGTGCAGCACAAAGCGATCCTCCCCCTTGAGTTCGAGGATGTCCGCCACTGGCGTGGCCTGCTCGATGTGTCCACCCTGGGCCCAGCAGCGCTCGTCGATGAGCTCGAGCCGCACACCGGGCCAGAGCCGCCACTCATGCTCGAGCGCGGTGCGGCGCGTAGCGATCTGGCCGGTTTCGGTCGTGCCGTAGATCTCGAGCAACGGCGCCGCGTAGCGCCGTTCCACTTCCCGCGCCAGATTGGTCGGCAGCATCGCCGTCGCGGACACGATCAGATCCAGGCTCGGCAGCGCCATCTCGGCGGTGAGCAGTGAGCGCAAGTGCACCGGTGTCGTGATCAGAACGCGCGGTCGCGGCAGCTCGTTCAGGGCCGCGGCAATGTCGGCCGGGAAGAACGGCCGCCCGGCACACAGCGCGCCGCCACTGTGCAATGGCAGCAGCACCGTGGATTCAAAGCCGTACATATGCTGCGGCGGTACCGTACCGAGAATCGCGCAGCCGCCGCGATCGATCGGCGTCAGGCGAGTGGCCTCGAGGCGCACGCATTGTACGAGGCGGCCCCAGGTCTTGCGATGCGACACCGGAGCGCCGGTCGAGCCCGAGGTGAATATGCAAGCGGCCAATTGCGCGGCATCGATCTGCGGCACGGACCAGTCGCCCGATTGCGAGGGCGGCCCGTCCGCCTCGCCGTCACGATAAAACAGTAATGGCAAGTCCAGCGTGCAGTCGGCGTCATCGGTCAGACAGAAGCCGTCCGGCGCGAACGAGCGCAGTTGCCGGATCAGCTCGGGTGTATGGGCCGGAGGCAGTAGGCTGCACTTGCCCGACAGCAGGCTGGCCGCGAGCCCCACGGTAAATCGATAGCGGTCGGTGCACAGATTGAGCACATGCATGCCCGCCGGCAGTCGAGCCGCGAGCGCGCGCGCATCGCACAGGAAGCGCCGTGCGTCGATCGGCTCGCCGTCGCGGTAGGCGACGATCGACTCGGGCCGCTGGTGCACGAACAGGGGCAGTGCGGGCATGGCTGAGCTACGCGCACTTCACCAGAGCGATGCGCCGCCGCCCGGGGATTGAAAATAGGCGCGAGCGGTAGCGCGCAGTGTGATACGCCGCATCGAGGGCAGCAGGCGCTGCCGCAGCGCGTATTCGCCGATGAACATGAGGGCTGCCAGCGGCAGCGTCAGAAAGTTCGAGAACACCGACCAGACCCGTAGCGGTGCCCAGGCGTAGAGCACGGCGCTGAGGCCGCCGATCGAGATGAAAAATACCGTCCAAGCCGCGGTGACGGCTCGGGTGTAGCGTTGCACCTCCCCCGGCAGGGGTCCGTGCAACATGGCGGCCCAGCGTGTGCACAACGGAACCTCGCCGCGCAATAGGCTGCGGCCGAAGACCAGCGCCAGCGTCAAATAAGCGCCGCACTGCTGTAGCAGGATCATGAGGGCGAAATTGCGCTCGATGTGACGCCAGCTCAGCAGCAGCAGCGCGGCAGTCAGCGGCGCGAGCAGCACGCTCGCGATCAGCGGATGCGGCGAGCGGCGAGCGGCCAGCCACAAAGCCAGCAGCAATGGGACAACAGCCAGGGCCGCACCGAGTTCGCGGGCGCCAGGGCTCGCGTTGCTGTAATGGGCGAGGACCGCGTAGATCAGTATCGTCGCTGCGATCAGAGCCTGGCGCAGCCATCCGCGCTTCACTTGCTTCTCTGGGTCGCGACGTATTGCGCAAAATGTCGCAGCGAGCGGAAGATGCGCTCGTTCTCCTGATTGTCCGCGCGCAGCACAATCCCGTACTGCTTCGAGACGATCAGCGCGATCTCGAGAATGTCGATCGAATCCAGTCCCAGACCCTCGCCGTACAATGGCGCCTCGGGGTCGATCTGCTCGGCCGCAATGGGCAGATTCAAGCCCTGAACGATCAGCCGCGCGATCTCCCGCTCGAGCGCGAGCGTATCGACGCGCGCTGTCGTCGGCTGTGGCAACGCTTGTTCCGACATAATGGATTGAGTGTCTTGTTGGCCCTGCGGCGTCCTACCCAAGGCCGGTACCGGCGATCCGGCCGAATCGGCAACATTATATCGAGATTGACCGCGGCGCGAGCAATGCGTAGGACGGCGCCTTCAGCGCATCGGCCAACGCCGACATAATAACCACGGCAGACGCACCGCGAACTCGAGCAGCAGGCGCGCATGCATCCAGGTCAGCAGCGCATTATCGCGCCAATAATTGAAGTGCGACACGCCGCCCTGCTCGGGACGGAAATAGCGCACCGGCGCGGACAAATTGCGCGGCGGCAGCCCAAGCCAGCACAGACGCACGGCCACCTCGACATCGAAATCGAAGCGACGCATCCATGGCTGACGGCGCATGACTCGCACCAGCGGCTCTACGGGATAGACGCGGAAGCCGAACAGCGAATCGTGAATGCCGGCCCAGAGCGTCCACAGATTGGACCACCAGTTCGAGATCTTGCGGCCCTGGACACGCACCCCCGGTGCACTGGCGTCGAAAAGCGGCTCGCCCAAAATCAGCGCCTGTGGCTCCTGGATGGAGGCAGCCATGAAAGTGCCGATGCGGTCGGCCGGATGTTGGCCGTCCGAATCCATGGTCAGGACATGTGTATAGCCGGCCTGCAGTGCCATACGCGCTCCGTGCAGCACCGCGGCGCCCTTGCCGCGGTTGCGAGGCAGCACCAGCACGCGCAGGCCCGGATCCTGCTTGGCCATGGCCGCGAGGCCCTGGGCACTGCCGTCCGTGCTGCCATCGACCACGACCCACACGGGAGTCCAGTGCGCGCGTGCGGCCCGCACCGTCTCGTATACTTTTGGCCCCGGGTTGTAGCTTGGAATCAGGACCAGATGCGTGCTGGACGGCGCAGTCAGCGGCACGAGGAACTGGCGCTCCGTGCTGCCGGGCACTCGTGCGTTAGCTCGTTGCGATAGTAGCGTTCGAGCTCGAGCCTGAACGCTTCGGGGTCCTGCGGCGGATCGAAGCGGTGCCCGAGCCGTAGCCGGTAAGTGAGCGCCAGGAACACATAGAGCGGCACGGTGATCAGCGACCAGCTCAGGCAGAGCAACGCGAACAGCAGCAGCGAGCTGTCCAACCCGGCGTATTCGTACATTGCCTTGCTGAGGGTCCTGGCCGGGGAGCCGGCGTCAACGGCGCGCAATTCAATCATGGCTGTCGACCATTCTCGAAGAAGCGCTGATCATCCACACAAAGCCGATACCGCCCGCCCAGTAGCCGCGCTGTTGGACCAGCGGGCTGTCGACAAAGGCGGCACCCGCGAGCCAATCATGGCGCAGATAGGCGCCCAGCCAATAATTGGCGAAGCGCCTGCTGATTGCGAGCAGCGCCTGAGTGCCCGAAAAACCGCCGGCAGCCTCATAGGCCGGGCGAGTCGCGGTCGCGTACTGCGGGGCGACTCCATAGAAATATTCATGATAGCGCCGCTGCGCGTACAGCGGCCCGGCCATCAGCCCTAAGTTCCAGCCGGCCAGCCGCCCGGCACCCAGGCAGTCCAGATCCAGGCTCGGGGCAAATATCGCACCAATCGCCATCGGTGGCGATGTAACGGTAATGGCCTCGCGCAGCGGCAGGCGTACATCCAGCCGCAAGCGCTCAGCGCCGCTGCGCCACAGATGCCATTGCAATGCGGGTCCCAGTTCGATCGTGGGCTCGAGGTTCGGCATGCCCGCGCGTATCGCGCTGCTGCGGCTGAATACGGGCGCGGTGGCGTTGACGCTGATCTCGAGCTCCAGATAACGGCGATTGAACAAGCGTCCGTGCACACCGTCGCGGTCGGCTCGCAGGAACTGGCCGCGATAGATAAAGTAGGGCACCGGCGCCGGATAGACATGCATGGTGCTCGCGCCGCGGTAGTCGTTGAAGAACAATCCGCCCACGCCGAAGCCGAATTCCCACAAGGGCAGCGGCTCGCCGTGCGCCGGCGCGCACAGCGCGCCGAGCGCGGCCAGCAGCGCCGCCTGGAGCAGCGCCTGAAGCGCGGCGCCGCGGGCGCGGCCTGGCTTGCCTTGCGCTGGCATGATCAACTGCCGAGCGCTTCGATCTCGACCAGCAGATCGCGCCGGCAGATATCGGCCTTCAGGTACAGGGCCCGTGCCTCGGGGCCGATCGCACGACGCAGCTCCTGATCGATGTGCGAGAGATCCTCGGGCCGCCGCACGTACACCTTGTAGCTCAGGCGCTCCAGTGCGTAGCGTTCGCTGCCGAGGCGAGCATTCGCCGCGGCCAGCAACGCGCCGATATTGCGCAGCGTCTCCTGTGTCTGCGCGCGCACGTCCCCGGCATGCGCCGTCTCAAAGCCGACGATGCTCGCGGTGCCCGAGACGAACAGCGTCTGCGCGGGACCGCTCTCGATGCAGCCGCGCGCAAAGGTCGGGCTCTTCGGGCCGTATTGAGCCGGATAGTCCCAGGCGCTGCGTTGGCGCGGATTCTCGAGCGTGATCGGCGCGCGCGCGCTGGCGATGCAGTAGACCGTGAGCGGGCCGGCGTGCGGGGATCCGAGCGCGCTGGCCGCCGGCACGTTGTCGGCGATATCGCGCCGGACGCCGATGAAGGCTTCCTGGCGCGCGTCGTTGAAGTGCCAGTAGCGCTCGCCCTCGCGGGTCTGGCCGTTGATTTCCGGCAACACGTTCCAGATGCGCAGCGGATGCGGAAATCCAAGCGCCGACAAGGCATCGAACAGCTGGCGGTAAACGGCTCGGGTCGCGCCTCGCAATGCGCTCGCGCTCCGGTCGGATTGCGGAGCCGCGAATTCCTGCTCGGCGATGCTCAGGGCCGCGAACAGCATGCGCTCGTTGCGCCGATACTGCACGCGACCGTGTCGTCCGGATTGCATAGGCCCGGCCAGACGCCAGACTTCCACGGTGCCATCGAGCCCGGCGAGCACCGGCAGCATCACGTGCGCGGCCGGCATGTCGGGCAGCGGGGAGGCGAGCGCATCGCCGTCGCGCGCGTAGCAGACCACTGCGAGCACGTCGCGCCACCACGTCGCAGGATGCTGCCGAATGTCGGCGAGACGCGGGTAGTCGAGTTGCAGCTTGGCCGCGGCACCCATCAGCTGGCGGGCATCGGTCCGGACTCGGCGGGCCGGATATTGAGGCGGCGCAGGCGGCGCGCGCGTGCGCTGCGGCGCGGATGCAGCATCGACAGCAAGCTATAGACCAGTTTGAATGCCCGCAGCGAGCGCCAGATCGGCGTGCTGCCGAAGATATCGCCGGCCAGCAGCGACAGCAGCGCCTCTTTCATACGCAGCGTATTGCGCGGGCGCATGAACATCTCGCGCATCGTCGGTGAGGTCACGCGATAGATGAACCAGGAGAATTGCTTTGGACCGTGGCGCATGAGGCGGTCGAACTCGCGCAGCGCCGCGTTGGCACGCGAGGGTGCGCGCAGGCACGCCTCGATCGCCTCGACCCCGGCAAAGGCGCTCTTCATCGCCAGCATCACGCCCGAGGAGAACACCGGATCGATGAACGCGTAGGCATCTCCGAGCAGCAGGTAATTGCGGCCGTGCGAGCGAGTACAGCGATAGGAGTAGTTGCCGGTGGCCTCGACCTCACCGATGAGTTGGGCGGCGTTGAGGCGCTCGGCCAGTGGCGGACACAGGGCGATGGTATCGAGGAAGAAGTCGTTGATCGCACGCGTGCGGCTCTTGAGGTAGTAGGGCCACACCACTGCGCCGACGCTGGTGGCGCCGTCGCTGAGCGGAATGAACCAGAACCAGCCGTGATCGAACCAGTAGATCGATATGTGGCCCTCTCGGTCGCCCGCGTTGCGCTGAGCAGCGTTGAAATGGCCGAAGATCGCAGCGCTGTTGTGCCGAGGGTTGCGGCGCTTGCATTGCAGGCGATTGGCCAGGAACGTGTCGCGACCGGAGGCGTCGACCACGTAGCGAGCCGACCAGCTCTGGGCCGTGCCGTCCTCGTGCTGTACCTGGATCTGCGCCGGCCCCTGACCGGCGTCGAACTCCACCGCGCTCACGCGCGCCCCTTCGATGACCTCGGCCCCGGCGCGCGCGGCGTTGCGGATCAGGATTCGATCGAATTCGGAGCGCCGGACCTGATACGCATAGGGCATGGATTTGTCCCAGGCGTCGCTGAAGCGGAATTCCTGCTGTTGCGCATCACACGAGGAGACGAATTCGGCCCCCCATTTCTGCATGCCGATGGCACGCACTTCTTCGGCCACACCGAGGCTCTCGAATAAGGGCAGGTTGGCGGGCAACAGGGATTCGCCGATGTGAAAGCGCGGATGACGCGCTTTCTCGATCACCGCGACGCGGTGACCGCGCCGTGCCAACAGTGCCGCAGCCGTGGAGCCGGCCGGGCCCCCGCCGATGACGAGCACATCGGTGTCGCGCATGCCACTGCTGCTTCGACCGCTCATGGGCCGGGAGTCTAGCTCACTTCCAGCGTCGCCGTGCCGAGCCCGGCAAATTCGACGGCCACGTGCGTGCCGCGCGTGGCATAGCCCAGCCCTGCGTAACTGCCGGTCGTGATGATCTCGCCGGCCCGGACCCCGGCACCGCCCCGCGCGCGATCGTTGACCAGCCACAGCAGCGCCGTGAGCGGATCGCCGAGCGGATGCCCGCCGCGGCTCGCTTGCTCCGAGCGGGTGCCATCGGGCGCGTGCAGCGTGAGGCGCAGCGGCACGGTGGCCAGGTCCAGCCGGCGCCAGTCGCGACACGGCGCGGCCAGCACCAGGCCGCCATTACTGATGTTGTCGGCCAGCCGATCGAGCGGCGCGGCGCCGTCGTGGCTCTGGAAGCGACTGATCACGATCTCGATCGCCGCGTAGGCCGCATCGATGGCAGCGATGAGTTCCTCGCGCTGGTAGCGTGCGCCATTGGACAGCGCGGGCAGATCGCGCCTCAGGCTGAAGGCTACCTCCGGCTCGATTCCCAGACTGTCGCCGATCACGCAGGCCACGCGCGCCGGCGAGGGGTAGAGGTGCTCGGCGAAGATCGGGGCCGACGTGCCCCGATCCGGGCTGCTCATCGCGACTTTCCAGCCGCCCGCCTGCGCACCCAGCGCGCGCGAGAGCTCGCGCTGCACCTGGTAGGCCTCCTGCTCGCTCCGCGGCGACAGATCGGCCGGCAGAGAGGGCGGACGCGGGCCGGCGCGGCGCAAGGCCCGCAGATATTGGGCCGCACGCCGGGGTCGATCGGACTCGTTCAGGGCTGCGCTCCCAGCTTCGCCTCGATGAAGGCACTCAATGCGCCGATGCTGGGATGCTCGAATATATCGGTCACCTCGACCAGCCCCGGCCAGAGCCGCTCGATACGCTCGTGAATCGCGATCAGTTTGAGCGAACTCGCACCGAGATCGAACAGGCTCTCATCGAGATCGATACGACGCCCCTCGAGCTCGGTTTCACAGATGCTGCACAGCTGGGTTTCGATCGCGCCGTGCCGCTGGGCGGCGCTTGGCCGCGCACCGCCGAGACGCTCGAGCTCGGCCAGCTCGGCATCGAAGGCACCGGCCAGATACTCCTGCTCGAGCAGATGCCGCTGCACCTTGCCGCTCGTGGTCTTCGGGATGCGGCGCACCGGCACGACGGCGTCGAGCTCGAGCCCGGCCTGCTCGCTCAAGGCTCGCGCAAGCTGGCGCGCGAGCGGCAGAAACTCGCTCAATTCGCCCCGATGCAGCACGAACACCAGCAGCAGCTCGGTCTCCGTCCCGGGCGGCCGGACTCCTGCCACCACGACCTTGCCGAGCTCCAGGCCCGGAACGGCCTCGGCGATGCGCTCGAGATCGTGCGGATAGTAGTTCTGGCCGTTGACGAACAGGATCTCCTTGTGGCGGCCGGTGATGTACAGCTCGCCCTCAAGGATCAGCCCCAGATCGCCGGTGCGCAACCAGCCATCGGCGGTGAAAGCCGCGGCGTTGGTGGCGCTGTCCTCGAAATAGCCCTGAGTGACGTTCTCGCCACGGATGTGAATATGGCCGACGCGCTGCTCGGGCAGACTCTGATCGGCGTCATCGGCGATGCGCAACGCGCAATACGGAACGGCGCGGCCGACGCTCACCAGCTGCAATGCATCGCGCGAGTCGGCCGCGACAATCGAGGCCTGTGCGTTGAGGCTCAGCCGGTGGCGATCGAAGTGCGTCGCGTGGTAGGGCGCACCGGGCTGCGGAAAGCTCACTGCCAGAGAGGCTTCCGCCAGGCCGTAGACCGGAAACATGGCATTGCGCTTGAGGCCCGCGGGCGCGAGCCGCGTCAGGAATTCATCGCACAGCTCGACGCTGATCGGTTCGGCGCCGTTGAAGATCAACCGCACGCTGGACAGATCGAAGCCACTGGGCGCGCGCTCGCCCAGCACCTTGAGGTAGTGCCGGTAGCCGAAGTTCGGCGAACACAGAATGCTCGCGTGCACGCTGGCGGCCAGTTGCAGCCACAGCAGCGGGCGGCGCACGAACAGCTCGGTGGGCATCAGATGCGTCTGGATGCGATTGGCGAACATGATCAGATGAAATCCGATCAGACCCATGTCGTGCGTCAACGGCATCCATGAGAGGCTGACGTCGTCCTCGTGGAATCCGGCCGCGGTGCTGGCACCACGGATGTCGGCCATCAGGTTCGCGTGCGTGAGCACCACGCCCTTGGGCGAGCTGGTCGAGCCGGAGGAAAACTGAATGAACGCCACATCTTCTGGGCGCGCCTGATAGGGCTTGCCGCTGCGCCCGATGGAATCGAGCTCATCGACCAGGAATGCGCGCGTGCGCAGCGACCCGTACAGCTCGGATTCCTGGTGTGCAGCCGCGAAGCTGCCGATGCGCTCGAGCAGGCGCTGTTCGGTATAGATGAAGGGACTCTTGAGCTTGCGCGCGATGCGCAACAGCTTATGCCGATGCTCATCGCTGATGCCGGGTGCCACCGGCACCGGAATGATGCCGCCGAGCACCGCGGCCCAGAAGGCATCGATGAACGGCTCGTTGTGCGAAAGCAGGAGAATCAGCTTGTCGCCCGGTCGCGCACCCAGCCCCTGCAAGCGGTACAGGATGCCCAGCGCCCGCTCATGCAGCGCACCATAGGCGACGGGCCGCGCGTCGCGTTCGCCTTCGAGATAGGTAACGCTGCGCGCAGCGCCGCGATTGGCTTCCATCAGCGCGGTCAGCGTTGTCGCATTCATGTGAGCGTGTAATTCTAGCTTACATGAGCGATCACAACGCCAGCGGCCAGCAGACTCCCGGCGGCGGCCCATTACGCAATACGATCTACCGTCGGCTCACCCGCTCGGGACGACGCATGAGCCGCCTGCGCCGCGCGCTGTACCTGGTGGCCGCACCGACCATCCTCGCGCTGATGCGACTGTGGTGGCGCAGTTGCCGCATCGTCGCCGTCGTCGGCGAAGAGCATCTCGATGCAGCGCTCGCGCGCGCGCCTTCGTTTCTACCCTGTTATTGGCACCAGCACCAGCTGTTCTGCGCGCACTACCTGCTGCAGGCGCAGCGTCGGCGGCGATTGCGGATCGGCTTCCTGATCAGCCCGTCGGTGGACGGCGAGCTGGGCGCGATGATCATTCGGCGCGCCGGCGGCGTCGTGATCCGCGGCTCCTCCTCGCACACCGGTGCGCTGGCGTTGAAGGGCTATTTCGAGGCGCTGGTGCGCGAGCAGGTCTCGCCGGTCATCAACCCGGATGGCCCGCGCGGTCCGCGCTTCAAGTTCAAGCCCGGTGCGGTGCTGCTGGCGCAGATGTCGGGCCGGCCCATGCTGCCAATGGCCTACGCCGCATCGCGCGCCTGGCTCGTGCACTGGGACCGGTTCGTACTGCCGGTGCCGTTATGTCGCATCGCCATCGCGATCGGGCCGCCGCGCGAGGTGCCGCGTGTGCTCGATGCCGCGGCTTTGCAGGCGATCACGCTGGAGATGGAGCGCTCGCTGCAGCAGACCTATCAGAGCGCCCGTGCGGCCCTGGCGGGCCCATCAGCAGGGGCGCCTGGTGTTGCGCCCTGAGCGCTGGGCGAAAACTCAGACGTATCATTATGAACACTGGTTAATAAATCAGCGGGTTAGCTTGTAATCTTACGTGTCTGTGCGAGAATCTCGCGCCTCATGTCCATCTTAAAGCCGCCGGGTACCCCAGCAGACTTCTCGGCTTCCGACGTTCTTGCTCCGCAGTTCTGGATCGGCAAGGCGGAGCGGCCCGCTCCCGGTATTGACGTCGCCTGTACCAAGATCGCGGTGGACCTGCAGAATCTGCGGCGCGAGGCCGCCGACGATTGCATTCGGCGCAGTCTTGAGACTCTGCGCGAAGCCACTTCAGCCGATGCCGCCTTCGCGGTCTTCTTCGATCAAAACGCCAAGCATATCGAGTCGGTAGTGTTCGCCCGCGGTCACTTCGCGCAATGCCATCCCGAGGCGCTGCGCGGTGTCGCCATCGAATCGCTGCCGTGGCTGAGCACGCGCGGCGAGCACCTGAAGCTTTCCGAGTTTCGCGATACCGCCTCACCGCGCAAGGAGCAGGCCGACGACGCCGGCACGCTGGCCGAACTTGCGATCGGGGCGGCGCTGCTGGTGGCGTTTCGCATCAAGGATCAACCGGCGGGCTTTCTCGGGCTCGCCTATGGACTGCCGCGTGGCGGCTTCGACGTCAACCTGCAGCTGCTCATGAAGCTGCTCGGCACCAGTCTTGCGACCGGACTGGAGCGCGTGCGCCTGTCGCTGGCACTGGGCCGCATCGAGGAGCGCAATGCCCTGGCCGAACTGGCCGCCAACGACGGCCTGTGGGACTTCGACGTTGAGGGCAATGACGTCTACTTCTCGCCGCGCTGGCGCGCGATGCTCGGCTACGATGAGGCCGATCTGAAGGGCGGCTTCGACTGGCGCAGCCTCGTGCATCCGGACGATTCCTCGCGTGTGCAGGCGGCGATTCGCGAGCACGTGGCCAGCAAGACCCCGATATTCGAAAGCATCCACCGCATGCGCCATCGCAGCGGCGAATGGCGCTGGGTCATCAGTCGCGCCAAGGCGCAGCTCGATGCGCACGGCCGGTTGCTGCGCCTGGTCGGCGTCGAGCTCGACATCACCGAGCGCAAGTTGTACGAGGAGGCGCTGTTTCGCGAGAAGGAGAGCGCCCAGATCACGCTGCAGTCGATCGGCGATGGGGTCATCACGACCGATGCGCTCTCGACCATCGATTACATCAACCCCGTAGCCGAGCAGCTCACGGGCTGGCGGCTCGAGGATGCGATGGGGCGGCCGGTCGAGGAGATCTTCCGTGCCTTCCACGAGGAGACCTGCGAACCGCTGGAAAACCCACTGACGGTATCGATTCGCCGCGCGCGCCCGATCAAATCGGTGCGGCCGATGCTGCTGATCCGGCGCGACGGCAATGAGCTGTACGTCGAGAGCACCGCCTCGCCGATCCGAGCCGGCAACGGCAAAGTCGGGGGCGGCGTGCTGGTATTCCACGACGTCAGCGAATCGCGTGAGCTCAATCGCCGCCTGAGCTATCACGCCAGCCACGATCTGCTGACTGGACTGGTCAACCGCCGCGAATTCGAAAACCGCGTCGAGCGGGCACTCAAGAGCGCCAAGGCGCGCGAGGCCTCTTATGCGCTGTGCTATCTGGACATCGATCAGTTCAAGATCGTCAACGACACCTGCGGTCACAGCGCCGGGGATGCGCTGCTCGGGCAGGTGGGTGCGCTGCTGAAATCGAAAGTGCGCTGGCGCGATACGCTGTCGCGCCTGGGTGGGGATGAGTTCGGCATCCTGCTCGAGAGCTGCACGCTCGATGAGGCCATGCGCATGGCCGAGTCGGTGCGCGAGGCGGTGCGCAATTTCCGCTTCAGCTGGGAGGAGCGCGTGTTCCGCCTCGGCGCCAGCATCGGCGTGGTGCCGATCACGGCCGACAACGAGGACGTCGCCTCGATCCTCTCGGCCGCCGACAGCGCCTGCGCCGCGGCCAAAGAGCTCGGGCGCAATCGCGTCCACAGTTTTGCCGAAAACGATATTGAGCTCATGCGCCGGCGCCGCGAGATGCAATGGGCCGCGCGCATCACTGCGGCGCTCGAGGAGGGCCGTTTCGAGCTGTTTCGAATGCCCATCCTGCCGCTGCAAAAACCCGAGGTGGGCGCTCATTACGAGCTGCTGCTGCGCATGCGCGATGAGAATGGACGCATCGTCGCGCCCGACAATTTCATTGCCGCCGCAGAGCGCTACGGCATCACGCCGAGCATTGATCGCTGGGTGCTCGAGAATGCGCTGCGCTGGCTGGTCTCGGAGGCCGATGAGCGCGAGCGGCTGGCGATGTGCTCGATCAATCTCTCGGGCCAGAGCCTGGGCGATGACAAGTTCCTGCCCTACGTCATCGATCAGTTCCAGAAGAGCGGACTCGATGCCTCCAAGATCTGTTTTGAAATCACGGAAACTGCCGCGGTGGCGAGCTTCTCCCAGGCCAACCGCTTCATTCAGGCGCTCAAGCAGCTCGGCTGCAAGTTTGCACTCGATGACTTCGGCACCGGTCTGTCCTCATTCGGCTACCTCAAGCACTTCCCGGTCGACTTTCTGAAGATCGACGGCAGCTTCGTGCGCGAGATTCTGCACGATCCGATCGACCGCGAAATGGTTCGATCCATCAACGAGATCGGACATCTGACCGGCAAACAAACCATCGCCGAATTTGCCGAGAACGCCGAGATCATCGAGATGCTCAAGAACATCGGCGTCGACTACGCCCAGGGCTACGGCGTGGCCCAACCTCAGCGCATACTCAAGGCCGGCAGCGGCAACGGATTGTCGAGTCCGTCGTGAGCCAGCCGCCGCCGGGACGCGCGCCTTACTCCGGCAGCGCGTAGGGCAGCGGCAGCGCGCGCGCGCGCAGCGCCTGCGCGTCCGGGGATGCGATCCCTTCCTCGGGCTCGCGCGCGACGCCGGGCAGCGGCGCCACGGCCAGGAATTCGCTGCACCCATCCGCCCGCTGCACTGCCTCGACAATTCGAAAGCTGCGGCCATCCTCGAATCGCCCCGCATCGCCGGCGCTGAGCCGCCGCGGCGCCAGGCTCTCAAAGCGCTGCATGCGCCGCTTCACGCGCCCGCGGTAATGCGCGCGCGCGATCACTTCCTGGCCGGTGTAGCAGCCCTTGCTGAATGAAATGGCATCGATGCAGTCGAGATTGAGCATCTGCGCGACGAACTGCGCCGAGGTCGGCGCATAGACCTGCGGCATTCCGGCGGCGATGTCGAGCCCGCGCCATTGCTCGCGCGTCATGGGCTCGCCCTGCGGTGCGCTGTCGTTGGCGGCTTGGATCATCAGCACCCGGTGCGCATCGAGCGTCCACGGCTCGTGCGGTCGCGTCGACCGATCGCGGGTCCAGATGCCATGGATGCGGGTCTGCGCGCTTTCATCGCTGAGCGTGAGCTTGGCGCGCAGCAGGTAACGGCGCAACTGCGTCGCGACCGTGGCGACGAGCTCGAGCGGCAGCAGTGCCAGGACGTCATCGCCGGCGCGCGCCGCCAACCACAGCAGCGCCAGTGTGCGACCCTGTGCGTTGTGCAGGCCGGCGCGCAGAATCGATCCGCTCGAGAGCCGCGCCACGTCATTGGACAGCTGCCCTTGCAGGAACTTGTGCGCATCCGGGCCGCGAAATCGCAGCGTGCCGAAGTCCTCGAGCGGGCAGATGGCGTACTGGTCGCTGATGGGCAATTCTGGCACACTTGGCGCTATGCCGGTTCTGATCGACGACCCGCTCGATTCGGGACTCGCCACAGCGAGCAGCTCGAGTTCGCCGCCGCGTGCCGATGACTGCTCGAACCCTGTGCGGGAGATCGGCGGCCCGCCCGGTCCCGAGCCTACCCGCTACGGCGACTGGGAACAGCGCGGACGCTGCATCGATTTTTGAACAGGAGTAGTCATGGCTGAGCGCCCACTGTCACCGCATGTGACGGTCTACAAATGGGCCTACACGATGACGCTGTCGATATTCCACCGGATCACCGGTGTTGCCCTGTTGCTGGCCCTGATCGGATTGATCCTCTGGCTGATGGCGGCCGCCGCGGGCCCTAGCGCCTATTCCCAGGCGATGGCCACGCTGGCTTCTGTCCCGGTCAAATGCCTGGTTGCGATCGCGCTGCTCGCATTGTGCTACCACTTCTGCAACGGCCTGCGTCATCTTGCCTGGGATATGGGTTGGGGCTTCGAGCGCGCGCAGGCGCGCCGCAGTGCTGTGGTCGTGGTCATCGTGACGCTGCTGGCCGCTGCGCTGTGCCTGTATTTCCTGTTCCGGGCCAGCGCGGGGGCGGCATGAGCCTGCGTGCACCGCTCGCGCGCGTGCTCAATCATGGCGCGGCCCGCGATGGCGTGAGCCATTGGTGGGTACAGCGCGTCACGGCGCTGGCGCTGGCGCCATTGAGCGTGTGGCTCACTGTCTCGCTGCTGTGTCTGCCGACCGGCAGCTATGCGGCCGTTACAGGCTGGATCGGCTCGGGTCTGCACCCGGTGCTGCTGGCCCTCACGACGGTGCTCGCGGCCTGGCACGCCTGGCTCGGCATTCAGGTCGTGATCGAGGACTACGTAGCGCACGTTCCAGGAAAGTTGCTGCTGCTGCTGCTGTCCACGTTCGTCAACGCTCTGCTCGCGGCCAGCGGCGTGTACGCCGTGCTGCGCATCGCGCTGCGGAGCGGCGCTTGAGCGCCTACGAGTTCGTCGATCACACCTACGATGTCGTGGTCGTTGGGGCCGGCGGTGCGGGCTTGCGTGCGACGCTGGGGCTGGCCGAGGCCGGACTGTCGACCGCCTGCGTCACCAAGGTGTTCCCGACCCGCAGCCACACCGTGGCTGCGCAGGGCGGCATCAGCGCGGCGCTCGCCAACATGGGCGAGGACGACTGGCGCTGGCACATGTATGACACCGTCAAGGGCTCGGACTGGCTAGGCGATCAGGATGCGATCGAGTTCATGTGCAAGGAGGCGCCGGCCGCGGTCATCGAGCTCGAACACTACGGCGTGCCGTTCTCGCGCACGGATGATGGGCGCATTTATCAGCGACCGTTCGGCGGCATGACCACGCATTACGGCCAGGGCATCGCGCAGCGCACCTGCGCTGCGGCCGATCGCACCGGGCACGCGATGCTGCACACGTTGTATCAGCAGTCGATACGCAACGAAGCCGAATTTTATATCGAATATTTCGCGATCGATCTTCTCATGGAGCATGGCGAATGCCGCGGCGTGGTCGCGATCGATCTGGCCACCGGCACGCTGCATCGCTTCCGCGCCCAGGTGACCATCCTTGCCACCGGCGGCTATGGTCGCGCTTATTTTTCCTGTACTTCGGCCCATACCTGCACTGGCGACGGCGGCGGCATGGTGCTGCGCGCCGGTTTGCCATTGCAGGATATGGAATTCGTGCAATTCCATCCCACCGGCATCTACGGATCGGGCTGCCTGATCACCGAGGGCTCGCGCGGGGAGGGCGGCTATCTGACCAATTCCGACGGCGAGCGCTTCATGGAGCGTTACGCCCCGAACGCCAAGGATCTCGCCTCGCGCGATGTCGTCAGCCGCGCCATGACGATCGAGATTCGCGAGGGTCGCGGCGTGGGCGCACTCAAGGATCATATCCATCTGCACCTCGAGCATCTCGGACCGGCCGTGATCCAAGAGCGCCTGCCGGGCATCGCCGAGACGGCGCGTATTTTTGCGGGTATCGATGTCACGCGCGAACCGATTCCGATCCTGCCGACGGCGCACTACAACATGGGCGGCATTCCCTGCAGCATGCGCGGAGAGGTCGTCACGCCGAAGAGCGGTGATCCGAACAGCGTCGTGCCGGGTCTCATGGCGGTCGGTGAGGCCGCGTGCGTATCCGTGCACGGCGCGAACCGGCTCGGCTCGAATTCGCTGCTGGACCTGATCGTGTTCGGCCGTGAGGCGGCGCGGCATTGCGCGGAAGTGGCTCAGCCTCGTGCCAAACAGCGGCCGCTGCCCAAGGACGCCGCCGAACTGGCGCTCGCGCGCCTGGACCGACTGCGCCACGCCAAGGGCTCTCGGCCAACCGCTGCCATCCGCCTCGAGATGCAGAAGATCATGCAGGCCGATGCGGCGGTGTTTCGCACCGGGCAGACCCTGGCGCAGGGCATTGAGAAGCTCTCGCGCACCTTCGATTCCTTTGCCGACGTGCAGATAGCCGATCGCGGGCTGATCTGGAACACCGATTTAATCGAGACGCTGGAGTTGGAGAATCTGCTGCTGCAGGCGCTCGCCACCATCCACTCGGCCGGGAATCGCCAGGAAAGCCGCGGTGCGCATGCGCGCGAGGATTTCCCTCAGCGCGACGATGCCAACTGGCTCAAGCACAGCCTGTGCTGGGTGGACGCGCGCGGTCGGGCCGCCTTCGATTACCGGCCGGTCCATCTCAATACCCTGACCAACGAGGTCGAAGTGATCGCGCCGAAGGCGCGCACCTACTGAACTCGTCGCCACGAGGAGTGCAACGGATCATGGTTGAATTGTCGCTGCCCCCAAATTCGCGGATCGACGCCCGCGCCGGCAAGATCTACCCGGCGCCGGCCGGGGCGAAGAATGTGCGTCGCTTCAGGATCTATCGCTTCGATCCGGAAGCAGGCGGCCGGCCGCGCATCGATACCTTCGAGCTCGACATGGCCCGTTGCGGGCCGATGGTGCTCGACGCGTTATTGAAGATCAAGAACGAGGTCGATACCACGCTCGCGCTGCGACGTTCCTGCCGCGAGGGCATCTGCGGCTCCTGCGCCATGAATATCAATGGCCTGAATACGCTCGCCTGCACCAAGGCCTGCGACGAGCTCGGCGGCGGTGACGTCAAGATCTATCCGCTGCCGCATATGTCCGTGGTCAAGGATCTGGTCACCGATATGACCCACTTCTACGCCCAATATGCGGCCGTGAAGCCCTGGCTGCAGAGCCACACGCCGGCGCCGCCCGATCGCGAGCGGCTGCAATCCAAGGAGGACCAGGAGCACATCGATCGACCATCCGCGTGCATCCTGTGTGCCTGCTGCTCGACGGCCTGCCCGAGCTATTGGTGGAACCCGGAGCGCTTCCTGGGTCCGGCGGCGCTGCTGGCCGCGTACCGCTGGATCGTCGACAGCCGCGACGAGGCGACCGGCGAGCGACTCGATGCGCTGGAGGATCCGTACCGGCTCTATCGTTGCCACACGATCATGAATTGCACCGAGGCCTGTCCGAAAGATTTGAATCCGGCCAAGGCCATCGGCGCGATCAAACAGATGCTGGCCGATCGGCAGCACTGAGCGATATGGCCAGTCCTGAGGGCCAGGATCGCTCCCGGCTGGCCTGGCGTTGCCGGCGCGGCAGCAAGGAGCTGGACCTGCTGCTGCTGGGCTGGCTGGCTCGGCACTTCGAGTCGGCCACGGCCGAGCAGCGCGCACGATTTGCCGCCCTGTTGGAGCTGCCCGATCCTGAGCTCGCGCGCTACCTGCTGGCCGCTGCGCACCCCCTGGAGGCCGACCTGGCCGGGGAACCTTCCCCCGCCCGGGGTATCTAAGGATGGATACCGTTACGTCAAGTCAAGCGTTCGCAGGGTAGGGTCTTCATGGGCGGTTCAGCTGATACACTCCCCGCCACGAACTTTCAGGACCGTTCAAGGTCCATTCAGGTCGCAGATGGGCGGCCTGGCAATGCAATGGCAGGATCGCCGATGGCCCCCGATGCGAGTGACTTGAGTCTGGTGCAGCGCGTGCAGCGTGGCGAGCGCAGCGCTTATGACCTATTGGTGCTCAAGTATCAGCACAAGGTCGTGAAGCTCGTGATGCGCTACCTGCGCGATCCGGCCGATGCGGAGGATGTGGCCCAGGAGGCGTTCATAAAGGCTTACCGGGCACTGCCGCAGTTCCGGGGCGACAGCGCCTTCTACACCTGGCTGTATCGCATCGCCATCAATACTGCCAAGAACGCCCTCGCGGCCCGCGATCGCAACCCTGTGAGCTATGAGCTGGACATGCACAACGGCGAGGAATCCACGGACATGGTCAGCCGGCTGAAGGATCCGGAGACGCCGGAAGGCCTGGCGTTGACCGAGGAGATCCGCAACACGGTCAACGCCGCGATCGGGGCACTGCCCGAGGATCTGCGCACCGCCATCGTGCTGCGCGAGCTGGAAGGGCTCAGCTACGAGGAAATAGCGGCATCGATGGACTGCCCGGTCGGCACGGTCCGCTCGCGCATTTTCCGTGCTCGCGAGGCCATCGATCGGCGTCTGCGCGAAGTGTTTGACGGCGGATTGGGTCGGGCGGAGGAGCTGGTGTGAACGAGAATGAAGTCGAAAGCCAGCTGTCGGCGATGTTCGACGGCGAGTTGCCGGCGGCTGAATGCGAGCTGCTGTCGCGACGTATCGATCGCGACGAGAATCTTCGCGCTCGCTGGTCGCGCTATGCCTTGATGGGCGCCGCCATGCGCTCAGAACCGGTGGCCACGGCCCGCAGGGGCTTTGCCGTACGGGTCAGCGCGGCGCTTGAGGCGGCCGCGGTGCCGCAACGCACGCAGCGCGGGCGCAGTCTGGTCTGGAGTGCGGCATTGGCCGCGACGCTGGTGGCAGCCGTGGCCGGTTTGTCGGTCTCGATGCTGCGGGATGCGGCGCTGGGAGCCGGCGGTGCCCCAATGCTGGGCGCCTCAGTGCTGCAAACCAGAGCGCCGACGGAATATTCGGCCAGCCCGGCGCCTGCCGTTGCCCAAGCCGTTGCCCAAGCCGTTGCCGCGAGTGGCGCGGGCGATGCCCCGCTCGTGGCGGCGCTGCCGATCGCCAGCCACGGCCCGCTGAGGTATGTGACTCCCGCGGGAACCCTCAACGCACCAACCATTTTGCGCACCCAGCTGGCCGACTACATCGTCGCGCACAGCGCTTATTCGACGCCGCTGTTGCGGCGTAACGTGTTGTCCGAGCTGGTGACCAGTGAGGACCAAATGGGCATCGCATCCAGCTACACGGGTGCGGCCGGCGCGGCCCAAGGCACTCTGGCCGGTGGGGGCGATGCGATCAGGTCAACCTCAGACTCCAGCCGCTAGAGCATCCCTGCTGCCGCTGCTGCGAGCCGTGGGCGGTTGTGCCGCGCTCTGGATCGCGGCGGATGCGCTCGCAGCGGCCGCCGCAACCCGCGATGATCCGCGCGACTGGCTCGCGCGCACCGACCAGGCGCTGTCGAACCGAAACTACGAGGGCGTGTTCGTGCACGAGCATGCCGGGGAATCCGAGACGCTGCGCGTGATTCACCGCGTCGACAGCGACGGGGTGGCCGAGCGCCTGTTGTCGATGGACGGCTCGGGGCGGGAATTCATCCGCAAGGGCACGCAGCTGATCTGCTATCTGCCCGATCAGCGCACGGTGCTGGTCGAAAAGAGTCCCGATTCCGCGCTGCTGCTGAGCGGCCTGCCGCGAATCGACGCGACCTCGGCCGGACAGTACCAGGTTAAGGAACTCGCGCGCACGCGTGTTTCCGGCCGCGATGCGCGCGTGATCGCCATTACGCCGATGGACCAGCTGCGTTATGGCTATCGCGTCTGGATCGATGAGGCCACGGCGATGCCGCTCAAGACCCAGTTGCGCGACAGTCGCGGCGGCGTACTCGAGCAGATCGTGTTTACCAGTCTCAATATGCTTTCGCACATTCCCAACGCCGAACTCGAGCCGGGTATCGATGCGCACGGCTACCGCTGGGTGCGGCGCGATGCCGACCCGGTCGATGCGCGCAGTTTATCGGTGTCGTGGGAAGCCAATGCGCTGCCGCCAGGATTTCGCATGACCGCGAGCGCGCGGCAGATGCTGCCCGCCGGCCCGGTCGAGCACCTGGTGTTCAGCGATGGCCTGGCTTCGGTCTCGGTATTCATCGAGATCGGTCGCGCCAGCGGCGCCGAGCCGGGCAAGGACGATGCCGCGACCCTCGGCACCTCTTCGGCCTACTCAACGGTAGTGCAGGGCTATCGTGTGACGGCGGTCGGTGAAGTGCCGCCCGAGACCGTGCGTGTCATCGCGCAGTCCATCCGCAACGCCGGACCGGCTCCGGGGCCGTCCGAATCCGTCTCGAGCAGCACGATGGCGCCTTCGCTGGGACCGCGCGCGCGCGCCGGCGCCAACGACGGGCTGGATGCGAGTGGCGGTGCGAGTCCGTCGATCTTCAATGGGCCAGCCCTCGACAATCCCGCCACCTCGCCCGGCGGCCGCGGCCTCGGCGCCGACAGACCCGCATTCGGCAATGCCGGGGGGCTGGGCGGCTTAGGCGCTCCAGGCGGCCCTCCGGCTGGCGGTCCCGGAAAGCATTGAGCGCGGGCGGTCCCCAGACGCAGCCCGCGCTGACGCTGCTGACGCGTGCGGAATGCGGATTATGTGAGGCGATGCTCGCCGAACTGCGGGCGCTGGCTGCGCGAGCGGCGCTGCCGCCACTATCGATCATCGATGTGGATTGCGATCCGCAATTGCAGCGCCGTTACGGCCTGAAAGTTCCGGTGCTGCTGCTCGATTCGACCCCGGTCTGCAGTCATCGCCTGGACGCTCCTGAGCTGCTACGGATGCTCAGGCGGCCTTGAGGCTATAATCCGCGCGCCCCGACCCTGGGGCATTTAAGTCTCCTGATGCAACGCATACGCAACTTCTCCATCATCGCGCACGTTGACCATGGCAAATCAACGCTAGCGGATCGCCTGATCCAGCTCTGCGGCGGGCTCGAAGCACGGGAGATGCAGGCCCAGGTTCTCGATTCGATGGATTTGGAGCGCGAGCGCGGTATTACCATCAAGGCGCAAAGCGTGACGCTGCAGTACCTCGCCCGCGATGGCGAGCGCTATCAGCTCAATTTGATCGACACCCCGGGCCACGTGGATTTCTCGTATGAGGTCTCGCGCAGCCTTGCGGCCTGTGATGGGGCATTGCTGGTGGTGGATGCGTCCCAGGGCGTGGAGGCACAAAGCGTCGCCAACTGCTACACCGCGATCGAGCAGGGGCTCGAGGTGCTGCCGGTCATCAACAAGATCGACCTGCCTTCCGCCGATCCCGATCGCGTCGTGACCGAAATCGAGGAGATCATCGGCATTGACGCCTCGGAAGCGGTGCGCGTAAGCGCCAAGACCGGCGAGGGCGTGCCGGAACTGCTCGAGCAGATCATCCGCCGCTTTCCACCCCCGCGCGGTGACCCCGCCGCCCCCGTGCAGGCGCTGATCGTCGATTCCTGGTTCGACAACTACCTCGGCGTGGTCTCGTTGGTGCGGGTCGTCAACGGCACGCTGCGCCGGGGCGAGAAGATCCGGGTCTTTTCCACGGGCCGCAGCCACTACATCGATAAGCTCGGCCGCTTTACCCCCAAGTCGATCGCGCTCGAGACCTTGAGCGCCGGCGAGGTGGGGTTCGTCGTTGCGGGTATCCGTGAGATCGACGGCGCCCCGGTCGGTGACACCATCACGCTCGATGCGCGGCCCTGCGATGCGCCGCTGCCGGGCTTCAAACAGATCCAGCCGCGGGTGTTCGCGGGGCTGTTCCCGGTCAATGCCGAGGACTACGAAAGCTTTCGCGATGCGCTCGCCAAGCTCAAGCTCAACGACTCGGCGCTGCACTACGAGCCGGAAGTCTCGACGGCGCTCGGGTTCGGTTTCCGCTGCGGTTTCCTGGGACTGCTGCATATGGATATCGTGCAGGAGCGGCTCGAGCGCGAGTACTCGCTCGAACTGATCACCAGCGCGCCGACCGTGGTCTATGAGGTGGCACGGACCAACGGCAGCGTCGAATACATCGACAATCCCTCGAAACTGCCGCTGGTCAACGAAATCGCCGAGATCCGCGAACCCATTATCACCGCCAGCATCCTGGTGCCCCCGGATTATGTCGGCGCGGTGCTTGGGCTGTGCAGCGAGAAGCGCGGTGTACAGAGGAAAATGCAGTTCCTGGCCAGCGCGGTGTCGCTGCAATACGAACTGCCGCTGGCCGAAGTGGTGCTGGATTTCTTCGACCGGCTCAAATCGGCGAGCCGGGGCTACGCCTCCTTCGACTACGTGTTCAGCCATTTCCACCCCGCTCCGCTGGTGAAGCTTGATATCCTGATCAACGGCGACACGGTCGATGCGCTATCGATCATCGTGCATAAGGACAGCGCCTACAGCCGCGGGCGCGATCTGGTCGAGAAGATGCATGAGCTGATTCCGCGCCAGATGTTCGAGGTGGCCGTGCAGGCGGCGATCGGCAGCCATATCATCGCCCGCGCGACGGTGAAGGCCCTGCGCAAGAATGTGCTCGCCAAGTGCTACGGCGGCGATATCACGCGCAAGCGCAAGCTGCTCGAGAAACAAAAGGAGGGCAAGAAGCGCATGAAGCAGGTCGGGCAAGTCGAGATTCCGCAGGAGGCCTTTCTGGCGGTGCTCAAAGTGGGACGCAAATGACGCAGTTGCTGGCGGTTCTGGCTTGGGCGGCCCTGCCAGTGACTTTGCTAGCGATCGCCGATGATTGGTTCCTGCGGCCACGCCGGCGCATTGCGCAGGCCGGCGCCGAGCAGCCGGATCCGCCGCTGATGCGCGGGATCTACCTGCTGTTGCCGGTGGTGCTGCTGGCGGCGGTACTGCGGCTGTTCGGCTCCGAGCGGCTCGATTTCAGCCTGGTGCTGGTGGTCGTCGTGGCCGTCGCGGGGGCAATCTGGCTGCTCGACCATCTGCTGCTCGCGCCGGCGCGCCGGCGCGCCGCGCTGGCCGCCGGTCGCGAGCCGGCGCAGCAGCCGATACCGGTGACGGTCGACTACGCGCGCAGTTTCTTTCCGGTGGCGATGATCGTGCTGCTGGTGCGCTCCTTCATATTCGAGCCGTTTCGCATTCCCTCGGACTCGATGATGCCGACTCTGCTGGACGGCGATTTCATCGTGGTCGACAAGTTCGCCTTTGGTCTGCGGTTGCCGGCTCTGGGCACGAAAATTCTCAACATCGGCGAGCCGCAGCGCGGCGACGTGGTCGTGTTCCACTACCCGCCCGACCCGGCCGTGAACTACATCAAACGGGCGGTTGGGCTACCGGGCGACCATGTCCGGATCGTATCCGACCAGCTCATCATCAACGGCCAGCCGGTGCCCTTGCAGAGCGACGGACGCTTTGACGACGGCTGCTACCACAACATGCGCCTGTCGACCGAATTCCTCGCACAGCACACTCACCAGACGCTCTCGTGCCTGACTCCCGAGGAACTCGGCGCCCCGCCCGGCCCGACCTGCAATCGTCGGCTCGAACGCAACTATGAGTGCGTCGAGCCGACGGTGCCCGGCGAGCACGACCGCAGCGATGCGGGCGAAGTGGTCGTGCCCCCAGGCAATTACCTGATGATCGGTGATAATCGCGACAACAGCTCCGACGGGCGCTACTGGGGTTTCGTACCCGAGGATCATTTGGTCGGCAAAGCGACGCGAATCTGGTTCAATTGGGACCTGCATCGTTCCGGCGGGCCGAATTGGCGCCGGATCGGCCGGCGTATCGAATGAGGACGGCCGCCGATCGAGCGAAGTAGAGTTGATCGAAGCCATGGGCCACAGGGAGAGTTCAACATGCGCCACTCACAGCGCGGAATTACCTTCATCGGCTGGTTGTTTCTGCTGGTTCCGATTGGAATCTGCCTCTACGCGGGCATCCGGCTAGCGCCGATCTATCTGAACTACATGCGCGTTGCCAAATCGCTCTCGGAGCTGGCCTCGGAGGCCAAAAGCAGTTCGAGCTCGACTCCGCAGGGGTTGCGCACGACGCTGGGGAAACATTTCGACATCGAAAGCATCGAGCATCCGGACCTCAAGGACATCGACATCCATCGCGAAGGCGATCATTTTGTCGCAATCGCCGACTACGAGGATGTCGCGCCGATGTTTGGCAATGTCTCGCTGCTGGTGCAATTTCATAAGCAGGTCGACATGCAGTGAGCCGCGCCGCACGGCTGCGCGTCTGGCTCAAGGAGACGCTCGGGTACGAGCCCACCGAGCTGGCCTGGTTCGAAATGGCCGTGACGCACCGCAGTGCCGACGGTGCCAACAACGAGCGCTTGGAGTTCCTGGGCGATGCGGTATTGAGCCTGATCACCGCGCAATATCTGTTTGAGCGCTTCCCGGAGGCTGACGAGGGCACTTTGAGCCGCCTGCGCGCGCGCCTGGTGAGTGGAGAATCCCTGGCGCAGCAGGCCGCCGCGGCGCAGCTCGGCGAGCTGCTGGCTTTGGGTCCCGGCGAGCTCAAGAGCGGCGGCTTTCGCCGCGAATCGATTCTGGCCGATGCGCTCGAAGCATTGTGCGGAGCGCTCTACCTCGACGGCGGGCTCGACGCGGCGCGACTCGGAATGCTGCGATGGCTCGGGAGCGGTTTGCCCAACGAGCAGTTGCTCGGTGAGCTCAAGGATCCGAAGACACAATTGCAGGAGCTGCTGCAGGCCCGGGGCCTGCCGCTGCCACGCTATAGCATCGAGAGTGTGGAGGGGGAATTGCATGCGCAGCTGTTTCGCGTAAGGTGCGAGGTCGAACCGCTGAACGCGCGCGCTGAGGGCGAGGGCTCGAGCCGGCGGCGAGCGGAGCAGGCCGCGGCGGCGCGCGTACTCGAGCAGTTCCGACTCGAACATGAGTGATTTTCGCAGCGGCTTTGTCGCCCTAGCCGGCCGTCCGAACGTCGGCAAGTCGACCCTGCTCAACGTCTTCGTCGGCCAGAAGCTCAGTATTGTGACCCCGCGGCCGCAGACCACGCGCAACCGCCTCATCGGCCTGTTACAGCTGCCCGAGGCGCAGATCGCCTTCGTCGATACGCCGGGCCTGCATCTGGGCCAGCGGCGCGCGCTGAACCGTGCCATGAACCGCACCGCCGCCGCCGCCCTCGGCGATGCCGACCTGGTATTGCTGGTGCTAGAGGCGCTCAGATGGACCGATGAAGATGACTTGGCGCTCTCGCGCATCCGCGACGCTGGGCGAACCGTCATTGCGGTGGTCAACAAGGTCGATCGCGTGCACCCGCGCGAGCTGCTGCTGCCTTACCTGGCGCAGCTGGCCAAGCGCCATGAGTTTCGCGAGATCGTGCCGGTATCGGCGCTCAAGCGCCGCAATCTGGACGATCTGCGCCGGGTCATCATCGCGGCGCTGCCGCTGGGTCAGGCGATGTTTCCGCTCGATCAGCTCACGGACCGGAGCCTCAGCTTCCGTATTGCCGAAACCATACGCGAGAAGCTCACGCTGGAGCTGGTCGAGGAATTGCCCTACGGCATCGCGGTCGAGATCGAGCAGATCGAAGCTCAGGAGGACGGCCGCCAGGTGGTCTCGGCGCTGATCTGGGTCGATCGGGAGGGTCACAAGCCGATCGTCATCGGTGCCGACGGCTCACGGCTCAAGCGCATCGGTCGCGCCGCCCGCCTGGAGCTCAATCACCTGATCGGCGGGCGCTTTCACCTGACGCTTTGGGTCAAGGTGCGCGAAGACTGGGCTGATGATGCGCGGGCGCTGCAGCAACTGGGTTTGGAATGAGCCGCTCGGCGCAACGTGTACAACTGACGCGCGCTTACGTGCTGCACCAGCGGCCGTTCCGCGACAGCAGCCTTATCGTCGAGGTGTTCGCGCGCGAGTATGGCCGTATGACGGTGTTTGCGCGAGCGGCTCGCGGTCCGCGTTCGCGCTTTGCGGTGCTGCAGCCGTTTCGAACGCTGCTGTTGTCCTGGAGCGGGCGCGGCGAGGCACCGCAGTTGACGGGTGCGGAGAGTACCGATGCATTGCAACCGCCGCCCCCGCCCGGGCAACTCATGAGCGCGTTCTACCTCAATGAGCTATTGCTGAAGCTCACGACGCGGCACGACCCGCACCCCGAACTGTTTGACCAGTATGGAATCACGCTCGCGCAGTTATGCCAGGGCATGTCGGCCGACCGCTCGCTGCGGCAGTTCGAGGCACGGCTGCTCGATTTCATCGGCTATGGTCTGAACCTGGCCGCCGAGGCCGATACCGGGCGGCCCGTTCGCGCCGACGCGCACTATCATTTTCGGCCCGGTGTGCATGGGGTCGTGCTGGCGGGCGCCCATGGCGATGACAATGGCGATGGCGCGATCGCCGGGCACGTGCTGCAGGGGCTCGCCTCGGCAACGGGGCTGACCAGTGACGCGGATCTGCGCCAGGCGCGGGCGCTCATGCGCACAGCGATCGATCATTGTCTCGAGGGGCAGGAATTGCGCACGCGCGTCGTGGCGCGCTCGCTGTTCAGTTATCCGCGCAAGGAGCGCAGAGCCTGATGGTTGCGGGTATCGCGCTGGGCGTGAATATCGATCACGTGGCGACGCTGCGCCAGCAGCGCCACACGCGCTATCCCGAGCCGGTGCAGGCGGCGTTGCTGGCCGAACAGGCCGGCGCCGACAGCATCACGCTGCATCTGCGCGAGGACCGGCGGCACATCCAGGAGCGCGACGTACAGCTGCTGAGCGGCCTGCTTGCGACGCGGATGAATCTCGAGCTGGCGGTTACGCCCGCCATGGTGGAATTCGCCTGTGCGCTGCGACCGGCCGACTGCTGCCTGGTGCCGGAGCGGCGCGCCGAGCTCACGACCGAAGGCGGACTGGATGTCCTGGGCGGCGGCGAGGCCCTGCGCGAGCGCTGTGCGCAGCTGGTCCAGGCCGGCATCCGCGTTGCGCTGTTCATCGATGCGCAGCAGGCTCAAATCGAGGCCGCCGAACGCGCCCGTATACCGGTGGTCGAGCTGCATACCGGGGCGTATGCGCAGGCCAGCGGCTCTGCCCAGGCGCGAGAGCTCGAGCGGTTGCGCCAGGCAGCACGGTTCGCTTTCGGACGCGGGCTGGAGGTGCACGCCGGGCACGGGCTGAATTACCAGAATGTCGCCCCGGTTGCAGCCATTACCGAGATCGTCGAGCTCAACATCGGCCACGCCATCATCGCGCGCGCGCTGTTTGACGGGCTGGCCAGTGCGGTGCGAGAGATGAAGGCGCTGATGCTCGCCGCGCGGGCATGATATTCGGCGTCGGCATCGACGTGCTCCAGGCGCAGCGCCTGCGCAACACCTACGCGCGCTTCGGGGAGCACTTCGTCGATCGCCTGCTGTTGCCGCAGGAGCGAGCGCAATTCGAGCGCACGCAGCGCCCGGAGCGCTTCCTGGCGATGCGCTTTGCCGCCAAGGAGGCGATCGTCAAGGCCATGGGAACCGGCTTTGCACACGGCATGTGGATCCGCGATGTCGGAGTGCTGCAGAACGCCTGGGGAAAGCCTGAAGTCATCTATTCCGAGCGCGGTGAACGCGTACGCCGCCGCTTAGGCATAGGCGAGGGACATATCACTTTGAGCGACGAGGCCGGGTTGGTGGTCGCCGTGGCCATTCTGCTGCGCGCCACGGCTGCCGGCTGAAGGCCATGCGCGGATGAACATCCTGGTATTCGACATCGAGACCGTACCGGACGTCGAGTTCGGCCGGCGCCTCTACAACCTGCAGGGACTGGACGATGCCGCCGTGGCCAAGGCCATGTTCGCGCAGCAGCGCGCCAGCACCGGCGGGGAATTCCTGCCGCACCTGCAGCAGCGTGTGGTCGCCATCTCCTGCGTGCTGCGTGCTCGCGAGCAGCTCACGGTCTGGAGCCTTGGCGATCTGAATTCGAGCGAGCCCGAGCTGCTGACGCGCTTTTTCGACGGCATTGAAAAGTATCTGCCCGAATTGGTGTCGTGGAATGGCGGCGGCTTTGATCTGCCGGTGCTGCACTACCGCTCGCTGAAGGCTGGCGTGCAGGCGCCGCGCTATTGGGAGGTGGGCGATGAAGACACCGCCTTTCGCTATAACAATTACCTCAGTCGCTACCACTGGCGCCATCTCGACCTCATGGATGTGCTGTCCGGATTTCAGCCACGCGCCCGCGCCAAACTGGCGGATATGGCGGCGTTATTGGGCTTTCCGGGTAAGCTAGGTTTCTCGGGCGATCAGGTCTGGGACGCGTATCTGGCCGGCGAGCTGCTGGCCGTGCGGCGCTATTGCGAAACCGATGCGCTCAATACCTATCTGATCTATCTGCGTTTTCAGTTTCTGCGTGCGCGTCTGGACCGCACCGCGCTCGAGGCGGAGCTCGAGCGCCTGCGCACATTGCTGCGCACTTCCCTCGAGCCGCATCACGCCGAATTTCTCAAAGCCTGGGAGGCGGCGGCTTGAGCCGGCGTGCCGCCATCGTCAATGGCGCCAGCGAAACCGGCGTGGTCGCGGCCCTGAGCCAAGAGGGTCAGGGCATCGTCCACGACCGCAAGACTGCCTTCGTCGCCGGGGCGCTGCCGGGGGAAACCATTCGCTTCCGCCGCGTGCGCCGCCACCGGCAATACGATGAGGCCCGGCTCGAGGAGATCCTGTCGCCCGCCGCCGCCCGGGTGCCCCCACGCTGTGCGCACTTTGAGATCTGCGGCGGCTGCGCGCTGCAGCACCTCGATAACGCGCTGCAGCTGCAGCTCAAGCAGCAGCAGCTGGCCGAGAGCCTCGAACGCTTAGCAAGGCTGGCCCCGGCGCGCTGGCTGGCGCCGATCAAGAGCCGGCCTTGGAGCTACCGGCGGCGGGCGCGACTCGGCGTCAAGTACGTCGCGCGCAAGGGACGAGTGCTCGTGGGTTTTCGCGAGCGCGGCAGCAACCTCGTTGCCAGCCTCGAGCGCTGCGAAGTGCTTGCGGCGCCAATCGACAGTCTCATCGCACCGCTGTCGGAACTGATCCAGCAGCTCTCGATCCGCGAGCGTCTGCCGCAAATCGAAGTGGCCGTCGGAGACGACACTGCGGCGCTGGTGCTGCGCGTACTGGAGAGCCCATCCGAGCAGGATGGCAGCCGGTTGCGCGAATTCGAGGCGCAGCATGGCATTCGGATTTTTCTGCAGAGCGGCGGGCTGGACACCGTGCGCGCGCTGAGCGAGCCGGCGCCGCGCCTGTCCTATGCGCTGCCCGAGGCCGATCTGGAACTGGAATTTGGGCCCACGGACTTCATCCAGGTCAACGCCGAGGCGAATCGCGCGCTGGTCGCGGCGGCCGGGGAGCTGCTGGAATTGACGCCCGAGTCGCGCGTGCTCGATCTCTATTGCGGGCTGGGCAACTTCTCGCTGGCGCTGGCGCGGCGCGCACATAGCGTCGTCGGGGTCGAGGGCGAGGCGTCGCTGATCGAGCGGGCACGCGCCAACGCCTGCCGCAACGGTATCGCCAACGCGCAGTTTTTTAGGGCCGATCTGTCCGGCCTCGATCTGTCCGGCGCCCCCTGGCTGCGACCGGGCTATACGCACATCGTGCTCGACCCGCCGCGGGTCGGGGCGCGCGAAATGTTGCCGCGAATTGCACAGCTCGCGCCGCAGCGCGTGTTGTACGTGTCGTGCCATCCGGGCACTCTGGCGCGCGATCTGGGACTGCTCGTGCACGAGCACGGGTTTGAATTGCTCGCGGCCGGCGTGGTCGATATGTTTGCGCACACGGCGCATGTGGAGTCGCTGGCGCTGTTGGGGTCGCGGCGCTGAGCAGACGCCCACCATTCGTGCGGAGGCAGATATGGCGGTGGAGATTGAGCGCAAGTTCCGGGTCATCAACGATGCCTGGCGCACCGCCGTGCGCACGAGCACCTTGCTGCGCCAGGGCTATCTCGCTAACACGGCGCGCGCCTCGATACGGGTACGACTCGCCGGCGAGGAGGGTTGGCTGTCCGTCAAAGCCATGACCCCCGGCCGCTCGCGTGCTGAATACGAGGCTGCGATTCCAGCGGCGGACGCAAATGAAATGCTCTGCCGGCTCTGCGAGGGTCCACTGATCGAGAAGTGGCGCCATATCGTTGCGCACGCGGGCAATCACTGGGAGGTCGATGAGTTCCTGGGCGAGAATACGGGCCTCGTGATCGCCGAGCTGGAGCTGGAGTCGGAACAGCAGAGTTTTGCACAACCCGACTGGCTCGGCGCCGAGGTTACGGACGACCAGCGGTATTACAATTTCCGACTCTCGCAGCAGCCCTATCGCCATTGGCCCGAGAACCTGCGGGCCGCGCCATGACGCTCGGTCCGTTGATGGTCGATATCGCCGGCACGGAGCTGACCGCCACCGATCGCGAAGTGCTCGCGCATCCGCTCATTGGCAGCGTCATCCTGTTCAGCCGCAACTACCTCGATCCGGCCCAGCTGCGCAGCCTGGTCGACCAGATTCATTCGGTGCGCGGCCCCGCGCTGCTCATTGCGGTCGATCAGGAGGGCGGCCGGGTGCAGCGGTTCCGTGCGGGATTCTCGGCGCTGCCGCCGCTGCGCCGCATTGGCCAGACTTACGACAGCGACCCACAGCAGGGGCTGGCGATGGCGCGTGCGCTCGGCTGGCTCATGGCGGCGGAACTGCTCGCCTGTGGCCTGGATTTTTCCTTTGCGCCGTGCGTCGATCTGGATTACGGGCTGTCGGAGATCATCGGCGATCGCGCCTTCCACGCCCGCGCCAACGTCGTGGCGACGCTGGCAGTCGCCTACATCCATGGCATGCGCGATGCCGGCATGGCGGCCACGGCCAAGCATTTCCCCGGGCACGGTGCCGTGGTCGCCGACTCGCATCTGGCTCTGCCCGTCGATCGGCGCGAGCTGATCGATCTGGATGAAGACCTGCTGCCCTACCGGCGCCTGATTGCCAACGGGTTGCCGGCGGTCATGGTGGCGCACGTGCTGTTCCCGGCGGTCGATCCCGTACCGGCGAGCTTCTCGCAGCGCTGGATTACCCAGGAGCTGCGTCACGGGCTGCAGTTCGGCGGCCTGGTGTTCGCGGACGATCTGACCATGGCGGGAGCGGCAGCCGTCGGGGATTTGCCTGCGCGTGCCGGTCGCGCACTGGCGGCCGGGTGTGATGTATTGCCAGTCTGCAATGATCGCGCCGGGGTGGAGCGGCTGCTCGATCACCTCGAGCCGCGCATCGAGCCGGCCTCGCAGCTGCGCCTGATCCGCATGCGCGGCCGCAGGCAGCCTGGTCTTGAGAGGCTGGAGGCTTCCGCAGCCTGGCGAAGCGCGCGAGAATGGTTGACACGCAGCGCGGCGAAACCGGAACTCAAATTCGAACCCGGAGACGCCGAGACGGGAGGCATTTGACAGCCATGGGGCAGTGGTCGGCCGAATTTCTGCGCGGGGTGCTGGACGCATCCCCCGAAGGCATCGTCGTGTGCGAATCAGCATCCGAGCATCAGCCGGTGGTGTACGTCAATGTGGCCTTCGAGCGCATGACCGGCTATAGCGCCGAAGAGCTCATCGGCCATGATCTGCGCCGCTTGCAGGCCTGGGACCGCGACCAGGAGGGACGCAATCAGTTGCGTGCCGCCATCGCTCAGGGAGAAACCTGCCGGGTGCTGCTGCGCAACTATCGCAAGGACGGCAGCCAATTCTGGAACGAGATACTGGTGCAGCCACTGCGCGGGGCCGCAGGCGCCGTGACGCATTTCGTCGGCTTTCATCGCGATGTCAGTGAGCGCGAGCGATTGGGCCTGCGCCGCGCCACGGGCCTGCCGACCTGGCTGCGAGAGGACCGGTTGTCCGGACTGTGCTCGCGGGCTTATTTCGAGGAGCTACTGCAACACGATTGGCAGATCGGCGCGCGCGAGGCGCGCTTGCTCACGCTGATCGTGTTCGATATCGATGATCTCACCAGCTACAACGACACCTTCGGTCGCGCGGCCGGAGATGCCTGCATCCGCCGCGTCGCCGGCGTGATCGGGACGGCGTTCAGGCGCGGGGCCGATGTGGTCGCACGCTGGGAAGGCGGGCGCATCGTCGCGCTGGTGCGCAATCCGGACCTGGAGGGGGTGCCCTCGTTTGCGGCCTCGGTCGCACAGAAGGTGCTCGGTCAGCATATTCATCATCCACGCGCCGCGCGGCGACAGAAATTCGTGTCGGTCAGCGTCGGCGCCGCCAGTGTCAATCCCACGGGAGAGCAGAATGCCGATATGCTCGTGCAGGCGGCCATGAAGGCGCTGGGGCGCGCCAAGGAAGACCATGATGCGCCAATCGCCGTGGTCCGACCGGAAGATGTGGGCTGAGTGGGGCTCGTTATGACGGCACGATCAATGGCAGTGCGCACCTGCGTGGCCGCGCTGGCCCTGTGTGGTGTTGGCCTGCTTCCCAGCGCTGCGCAGGACGCGCGAGCCCCTGTGATCCTCGGTCGCTGGCTGACCGAGCCGCGCGACGGCATCATTGAGATCACGCGCACCGCCGACAACCGCTACCAGGGCCGCATCATCGGCGGCAACGATCCCCATCGGGTCGATCGACACAATCCCGACCCGGGCCGCAGGCAGCAAGTACTGCTCGGTCAAACCATACTGCAGGGCCTGCACGAGGATGGCGAGGGCAATTGGTCGGGCGGAACGATCTACGATCCGGACAGCGGCCGCACATACAAATGCCACGTCGAGCTGCTCGATCACGACCGCCTCAAAGTGCGCGGCTTCATCGGTGTATCGCTGCTGGGGCGCTCGCAAACCTGGACCCGCTATCTCGGCGCTACGCTGGATCTGTCGCCCGCCACGCGCTGACCTAAGCTCAGGGCCGCAGCACCTTTTCAAGATAAATCGCATCGGCCAGGGGACTGTCGTAGTAGCGCGGCACTTCGCAGAAGCCGAGCCCCGCATACAGCTGCCGGGCGCGATCCATGCGCGCGAGCGTATCGAGCCGCATGGCGTCATATCCGATCTCGAGCGCGCGCTGTAGCACCGCCCGTGCGAGCAGCGATCCTAAGCCGCTGCCGCGAAACGGTTCGCGCACCCATAGGCGCTTCATCTCGCAAATGCCCACATCCAGCGCACGCAGGGCGACGCAACCGGCGGGCTCATCGGCGTGCCTGGCCAGCAGCACGGCGCCGCCGCGCGCCGGCGCGTACGCACCGGGCAGGTCGGCGAGTTCGGCTTCGAAGCCCTGGAAGCACAGATCCACGTTCAGCCAGCTCGCGTATTCGCGAAATAGCGTGCGCACTGTTGGCACCCAGGGCTCCGCATCGGCGTCCAGCAGCTCAAAATTGCATGCAATCCGTGGCATGTTAAATCCAGCTAGCGCGTCGCGGCTCCCGCGGCCGGGGATGCCGGCGAGACCACGGCGATGACACCGAAGGCGGGATGATCGAAGTACTGTCTCTCGTTGTATTTGACGCTGCGCATCTCGTTGATGGCGTAGGTGGCGGCGCCTCCGCTCAGGTTCAGATTGACGCCCAAATGCAGGTAGGTCGCGCGCTCGAGGTAGATCGTGCCGGTAAGGCCCGGGCTATTGATACCGAGGTCCGCCAGCGCAATGCCGAGGTGCGTGCCCCAGTTCGCCGCGGTTTGCACCCAGGCGGCGTGCGCGATCGGGCGCCAGGCGCCGCTGCTGCGCAGCGTCGCTTCGATGCTAGCGAGCTTGTAGTCGCTTGGCGGCAGCACCCGCAGCACCTGCGGCGTGCCGCCGCGTGTGCTTTCATTGCCAAAGCCCCGGCCCTGCGGCGCCGCGGTCCAGTCCTCGTTGGCCCCGACGCTGGCGTCGCGAAACACGATGATCTCCACCGCGTACAGCGTTGCGCCGGATTGCTGCGCTGGCGCCGGCAACGGGCTCATGAGGGCCGTGAGCCCAAGCAGACAGGCCACTCGGCAGATCGCGTTCATGCGGCTATGGTAGCAGGGCCCAGTGCTCATGCCCCGGCCAGGTGGGTCAGCAGCGCATCGGCGCGCACGAAGCGCTGCTCGGACTGCGGCAGCGCGCGCGTAATGCGCAGCTTCAGCGGGCCTTCCAGTCGATATTCCTGCGCCTGGCGCTGGATCAATCCAACGATGCGCGCCGCATCGACCCGGTTGTGTTGTTCGAATTGAATGCTGCCTCCGGCCGGCCCGAGCTCGAGCCGCCGAATTCCGAGCTCACGCGCGCGCAGGCGCAGCCGCGCCAACTGCAGCAGATGATTGGCCGGCTCGGGCAAGGCGCCGAAGCGATCGATGAGTTCTGCGGTCATGTCCTGCAGGGTCACGGCATCGGCGGCCGCGATGCGCTGATACAGCGCCAGGCGCAGATGCACATCGCTGACGTAATCCTCGGGCAGCAGCGCGGCCACGTGCAGCTCGATCTCGCTGACCGCTGCCAGCGGACGCTCAAGCATCGGCTCGCGCCCCGCGCGCATCGCCTGCACGGCGTGCTCGAGCATGTCCAGGTACATGGTCAGGCCGACCTCGCTGAGCTCGCCGGTCTGCTGCTCGCCCAGGAACTCCCCGGCGCCGCGGATCTCCAGATCGTGGGTCGCGAGCACGAAGCCGGCGCCCAGTTCCTCGAGCGATTCGATCGCCTCCAGGCGCTTGGCCGCATTGCCGGCCAGATGCTTGCGCGACGGCACGATCAAATAGGCATAGGCGCGATGATGCGAGCGACCGACCCGACCGCGCAGCTGGTGCAATTGCGCCAACCCCAAACGGTCGGCGCGGTCGATCAATATGGTGTTGGCGCTCGGCACGTCGATGCCGCTCTCGATGATGGTTGTGCAGGCTAGAAGATTGAATCGCCGATGATAGAAGTCGACCATGAGCTGCTCGAGCTCACGCTCACGCATCTGTCCGTGGCCGACGCGCACGTCCGCTTCCGGCACCAGCTTGGCGATGTCGGCGGCGGCTTTCTCGATGCTCTGGATCTCGTTGTGCACGAAGTACACCTGGCCGCCGCGCCGCAGCTCGCGCAGCACCGCCTCGCGCAGCGTCGGCGCGTGCCATTCGATGATGAAGGTCTTGATCGCCAGGCGCGCGGCCGGCGGCGTGGTGATCAGCGACAGATCGCGCAGTCCGCCCAATGCCATGTTCAGCGTGCGCGGTATCGGCGTCGCCGTCAGCGTCAGTACGTGGACTTCGGCTCGTAGTGCCTTGAGCCGCTCCTTGTCGCGCACGCCGAAGCGATGCTCCTCGTCGACGACGATCAGACCCAGGTTGCTGAAACGCGCATCGGCATGCAGCAGCCGGTGGGTCGCGATCACGATGTCGACGGTGCCGCGTTCGAGCCCCTGGAGCACGGCCGCGGTCTCGCTGTTCGAGCGAAAGCGCGACAGGGCCTCGATGCGCACCGGCCAGTCGGCGAAGCGGTCGCGGAAGCTTTGCAGATGCTGCTGCGCCAGCAGCGTGGTCGGCACCAGCACCGCGACCTGGCGCCCGGCCTGCACGGCGACCAAGGCCGCTCGCATCGCGACCTCGGTCTTGCCGAAACCGACATCGCCGCACACCACCCGATCCATCGGCTTGACGGACTGCATGTCCTTGAGCACCTGCCGGATCGCCTCGGCCTGATCAGCGGTCTCCTCGAACGGGAAGCCGTTGGCGAAGGTCTGATATTCCAGTTCGTGCGCGACCAACGGCGTCGCCTGATGGGCGGCGCGGCGCGCATGCAGATCGAGCAGCTCGGCGGCTACGTCGCGTACGGCCTCGGCAGCTCGGCGGCGCGCGCGCGCCCATTGATCGGTGCCGAGCTTATGTAACGGTGCCGCCTCGGGCGCGCCGCCGGTATAGCGGTTGACCAGGTGCAGTGCGTGCACCGGCACATACACGCGGTCGCCGTCGCGGTACTCGAGCACCAGGAATTCATTGCTCTGATCGGCGATCTCCATGCGCTGCAGCCCGACATAGCGGCCCACACCGTAGGTTTCGTGCACCACTGGCGATCCGGGTTCGAGGCTCTGCAGATCGCGCAGGATGGCCGCCGGGTCGGATACGGCAGTGCGGCGGCGGCGGCGCTCCTGGCGCGCACGCGAACCGAACAGTTGCGATTCGCTCAGCAGCAATAACGGCGGCTCGGCCAGCGCGAGACCGGCCATGTCCTCGGCAACGTTGATCGCCAGGCGCGCATCGCCGCTGATGAACTGCTCCCAGGACTGCACCGCGCGCGGCCGGCGGCCGTGCGCCGCCAGCATCTCGGCGATGACTTCGCGCCGTCCCGGTGAGTCGGCAGCAATCAGCACCCGGCCGGGATAGCTGGCCAGGAAGCTCGTGAGCGGCGCGAGCGGTTGCGCCGCGCGGGCATCGAGACGGAAATCAGGCGGGGCAGTGGTGGCGAAATCGTGGGCATCGCCGATGTGCTCGAAATCGCTGCCCGCAAAGCGCTCGATGCTCGCGCTTGCCCGGGACCCGAGCGCGGCGCGCAGCCCCGCCGGCTCTACGAAGGCTTCGGCCGGCGGCAGCAATGGCCGCTCGATGTCGTGGCGCCGATCCTCATAGCGCGTGCCGATTCCCTCCCAGGCGCGCTCCAGCGCCGCATCCAGACCCACATCGCTCGCAATGACCGCGTCGGCCGGCACGTAGTCGGTGATCTGCGCTGTGGCTTCGAAAAACAACGGCAAATAAAATTCAATTCCCGGTGGCGCGATGCCTTCGCTGACCCCGCGATAGACGCTCATGCGCGTAATGTCGCCCTCGAAGCGCGCGCGATAGCGGCGCCGAAAAGCGCGCACCGACTCGGCATCGAGCGGCAGCTCGCGCGCCGGCAGCAAGCGCAATTGCTCGACGCTCTCGAGCGAGCGCTGCGACTCCGGATCGAAGCGACGAATCGTATCGATGTGCTCATCGAGCAGATCGACCCGTACCGGCGCCGGAGAGCCCATCGGAAAGACGTCGAACAGCGAGCCGCGCAGTGCGAACTCACCGGGGCTGCTCACCTGGCTGACGCTGGCGTAGCCGGACTGGGCCAGGCGTAGGCGCAGTGGCTCGATCGCGAGCGGCTCGCCGCGCTGTAGCTCGAAGCTGCGTGCCTGCACATAGGGCACTGGCGGCAGACGCGTCAGCAGGCTGTCGACCGCCAGCAGCAGAATGCCGCGGCGCAGCCCCGGCAGGCGCGACAGGCTGCGCAGGCGCTCGGAGACGATGTCCGGGTGCGGCGAGAAGATGTCATACGGCAGCACCTCCCAGTCGGGCAGCGTCAGGATCTCGAGCGCGGTGCCGGCGAAGAAGCGCAATTCAGCGGCGAGCTGCTCGAGCTCGCGCGTGTCGGCGGCGATGAAAACCCACGGACGGCTATCGGCAGCCACCGCCTCGGCTAGCGCCAGGGCGCGGGCGCTACCATGCAGGCCGCGCCAGCGCCAGTGGCGAACGGCGGCATCGGGCAGCGGTGGGTGCAGCAGAGTGGGCATGGAGGCGCGCGAGCTTAAACTGCCACGGCGCGAATTCAAGCTCAATAGGCCGCGTGTGCGCCTAGGCTCGCAGCGCCGCTCGCTCGGTTGATTTCCGCCGCAGGGGGATGTTATGTGTCGTGAATCGCCAACGGTAGTTGACATTCTAGATGGCCAGTGACGGGGACAAGAGCGGGCTGCTGCGCGAGCTGCGGATCGACCGCGCGCAACGCGAGGGGCCAGCGGGCGGGCGGCGCGGCGTGCGCATCGCCCTGATCGTGCTGGCGCTGTGCTTAGCTGTCGGGGCTGCGGGGACCTACCTGGCGTTGCGCGGCCAGCGCATCGAGGTCGAGGCCGCGACCGCCGTGGCGCCCACTGCGGATCGTGGCCCTGCCTCGGTGCTTCAGGCCACGGGCTATGTCACCGCGCGCCGTGAGGCCACCGTGTCGGCGCAGATCACGGGCACGTTGACGGCGGTCCTGATCGAGGAGGGCGAGCAGGTCAAGGCCGGTCAGGTGCTGGCACGACTGGACGATACCGCGCAGAAGGCCGCGCTCGCGCAAACGCGGGCCCAACTCAAGGCTGCCGCGGCGCTGCGCGTGCAATTCGAGGCGCAGCTGCAGCAGGCGCGCCGCGATCTGAAGCGCAATGCGGATCTGATCGGACGCAATCTGGTCTCGCAGCAGGCGGTGGAGACCGCGCAGACGCAGGTCGATTCGCTGGCGGCGCAGGTGGATGCGCAGGAGAAGCAGCAGGAACTCGCGCAGGCCGAGATCGATGGTGCCGAAGTGCAGCTCGGCTATACGGTCGTCCGCGCGCCGTTTTCCGGCGTTATCATCGCCAAGGCGGCGCAGGCCGGTGAGATCATCTCGCCGATTTCGGCCGGCGGCGGCTTTACGCGCACGGGCGTCGGCACGATCGTCGACATGGACTCGCTCGAAATCGAGGTCGATGTCAACGAGGCCTACATCAATCGCGTGCTGCCGCGGCAGAGCGCGCAGGCGGTGCTCGATGCCTACCCCGACTGGATGATTCCGGCGCACGTGATCGCCATCGTGCCGACTGCGGACCGCAGCAAGGCCACGGTGAAGGTGCGTGTCGCCATCGATCAGAAGGATCCGCGAATTCTGCCCGACATGGGGGTGCGCGTATCGTTCCTCGATTCGGCGAGCCAGGCGCAAACCCCGACAGCGGCAGCCGGCTCGCCGCCCGCGGGTGTGCTGGTGCCTGCCTCGGCGGTCGTCGAGCGCGACGGGCACAGTGTAGTATTTGTCATCGATGGCGGCCGAGCGTATGCGCAGGCGATCAGCGCTGGGGCGGCATACGGCGATTTGAGCCTGGTTGGCGGCCTTGCCAGCGGCACCGAGATCGTGCGCCGTCCGCCGCCGACTCTGCGCGATGGGGCTGGCATCGCGATCAGCAAACAGTGAGGCTTGCAATGAGCGCTCTGGTTGAAATCCGAAAGTTGAGCAAAGTCTACGAGCGCGGCAAGCAGAGGATCGAGGTCTTGCACCACGTGGATCTCGACATCCAGGCGCGCGATTTCCTGGCGCTCATGGGACCCTCGGGCTCGGGTAAAACCACCTTGCTGAACCTGATCGGCGGCCTGGATTCGCCCACCGAGGGCAGCATCGTGGTCGGCGAGCAGCGCATCGACCGTCTGTCGGAGAGCGCACTGGCCCGATGGCGCGCAGCACATGTCGGCTTCGTGTTTCAGTTCTACAACCTGCTGCCCATGCTGACGGCGCGCAAGAACGTCGAACTGCCGTTGCTGTTGACGCGGCTTTCGGCCCCGCAGCGCCGGCGCAATGCCGAGATAGCGCTCGAGCTGGTCGGTCTCGGCGATCGCTGCGGCCACAAGCCGGGCGAACTCTCCGGCGGCCAGCAGCAGCGCGTGGCCATCGCACGCGCCATCGTCTCCGATCCGACGCTGCTGGTGTGCGATGAGCCGACCGGCGATCTGGACCGGCAATCCGCGGCCGAAGTCCTAAGCCTGTTGCAGCAGCTGAACCGCGAGCACGACAAGACCATCATTATGGTGACGCACGATCCCAAGGCCGCCGAATACGCCAACTACACGCTGCGCCTCGACAAGGGCAGCCTGGTGGAGCACGGCGAGTCGTTGCCGGCGTGAAATATTTCCACCTGATCTGGAGCGCCATGTTCCGGCGCCAGACCCGCACCATCTTCACGCTGTTGTCCGTGCTCGCCGCCTTTCTGCTGTTCGGTCTGCTCGATTCGGTACGCAGCGCCTTCGCCAATGCCGGTGCCGGCGTGGCCGGCGTCGACCGACTGGTGACGGTCTCCAAGATATCGTTCACGTTGTCGCTGCCCAAGAGCCTGCTGGCGCGCATTGAGGCCGTCCCGGGCGTCGCCAAGGTTACCTACGCCAACTGGTTTGGCGGGGTCTACCAGGATCCCAAGAACTTCTTTGCCAATGAGGCGGTGGCGCAGAACTTCCTGGATCTGTATCCCGAATGGCAGCTCTCCGCTAGCGAGCGCGAGGCGTTCCGCAATACACGCACTGGCGCAGTGGTCGGCGAGAGGCTGGCCAGGAAGTACCACTGGAAGGTGGGCGACAAGATCCCGTTGCAGGCGACGATCTTTCCGCAGAAGGGCGGCAGCAATACCTGGATCTTCGATCTGGTCGGAATCTTTCGTGAGATCGATCCGAAACAGAAGGACCAGGAACAGGCCATGTACTTCAATTGGGACTATTTCGATGAGGCACGCGCCTTCGGCAACGGCAATGTCGGCTGGTATGCGACCAAGGTGGCCGACCGCAATACGGCCGGCCAGGTCGCGCAGGCGATCGATGCGCTCTCGGAGAACTCCGACCACGAGACCAAAACGCAGACCGAGCAGGCCTTCAATGCGAGCTTCGTCAGCCAGTTCGCTGACGTCGGTCTGATCGTGGGCGCCATCATGGGTGCGGTGTTCTTCACGCTGGTGCTGCTGACGGGCAACACCATGGCGCAAGCGGTACGCGAGCGCATTCCTGAGCTGGCGGTATTGAAGACGATCGGCTTTTCCAACCGCAGCGTACTCGCTTTGGTGCTGGTCGAATCGGTGCTGCTGATCGTGCTGGGCGGGGCAGCCGGGCTGCTGCTGGCAGGGGCTGCGGTCACCGCAATCAGCGCGAGCGTTGGCAGCGCGCTGCCGATGACCCCGGTCGGCAGCGAGATCTGGTTGCGCGGTTTGGGTTTGATGGTTCTGATTGGCTTGATCGTCGGGGCGCTGCCAGCGCGACGCGGGATGCGCCTGCGCATCGTCGATGCGCTGGCCGGGCGCTGAACGCAGCGTGCCGTGAGTCAGCCACGTTCGCTATGGCGCCGCCTGGGCACAGCGCTGTCAACGCTGATCGGCCTGATCGCGCCGATCCTGCTACTGATGCTGGCGCCCTGGTGGCTGCTGTGCACGCTGCTGCTGCTGTTGGCGATCTGGCTCGCGGCGACGCGTATCGGGCATCAGACCTGGTCGGTGGCGCAGGTGGGCATCCTTACCATTCCCGAGCGGCTCGGATCCTCACTGGTGGTGGTCATCGGCATTGCCGGTGTCGTCGGCGTGCTCGTGGCCGTGCTGGCCATGGGCGCGGGCTTCGAGGCGACGCTCAAGCAGACCGGCACGGATGACACGGTGATCGTGATGCGCGCCGGTGCGCAGACCGAGCTCAATTCGGTGCTCGATCATGACAGCGCCACGTTGGTGTCGCAGTTGCCGCAGGTGCTGCGAAACGCCGATGCGCGGCCGATCGCCTCGCCCGAACTGGTCGTGGTGGCATCGCTGCCGAAGAAGAGCACCGGGCTGGATGCCAATGTGGAGCTGCGCGGGGTGGGAGCGCGCGCCTGGGAACTGCGGCCGACCCTCAAAATTACCGCCGGCCGCAAATTCCAGCCAGGCCTGCGTGAATTGCTCGCCGGCAAAGGCGCACGAGCGCAGTTTGCGGGCATGGAGCTCGGATCGACGATCAAGCTCAACGGCCAGAGCTGGACTGTGGTAGGCGCGTTCGAGTCCGGCGATGCCTACGACAGCGAGATCTGGGGCGACGCGGATATCGTCGGGCCCACCTACCGCCGCGGCAGCAGCACCACTTCCGTGACGGTGCGCTTGACCGATGCCGCCGCGTTCGATGCCTTCAAAGCCGCGCTCGCGAGCGACCCCCGGCTCAAGGTTGACGCCAAAACCACTCGTGCCTACTACAGCGATCAATCGGCGCAGTTATCACACCTTATCCGAGTGCTGGGCATCACTGTCGGCTCGATCATGGCGATCGGTGCAGTGTTTGGTGCCCTCAATACCATGTATGCGGCCGTGGCCACGCGCACGCGCGAAATCGCGACCTTACGCGCCATCGGCTTTCGCGCCGTTCCGGTCATCGTTTCGGTGTTGCTCGAAACGATGCTGCTGGCGCTGCTGGGCGGGGTGATCGGCGCGGGGCTGGCCTGGTCAATCTTCAACCACTACACGGCCTCGACCCTGGGCCAAAACTTCAGCCAGGTCGTATTCTCATTCGAAGTCTCGCCGCCGCTGCTATGGGCGGGTCTGAAGTGGGCGCTCGCGATCGGCTTCATCGGCGGACTGTTTCCGGCGCTGCGCGCGGCGCGCATGCCGGTCACGGCTGGATTGCGCGAACTCTAGAGCGCTCAGGAGCCTGGGTTGACTACCGCGTGGATCACGTCCTCGTTCTCGAAAAACACTGTGAAGGCCGGGTAATCCCAGCGCGTGATCGCCGGTTTGCCGACCGCCGGGTGCCGTTCCTGCGGTGCACCGAACTTGGCCTCGACCCTCTTCATGGTCATGCCGCGTCCAGGGCGATCCACATTGGATTCGCGCACGCTGACTTGATCGTCGACGGCGATGGTCTCAGCGCGCACGGCACCGCTGATCACGGCGGTGACTCCAATGGCCAGTGCCGCAACCCACGCGGCTGTCAGTGCCGGGGCTTTAGTTCTGCATGTGCCTGTCATAGCGCACCTTTACGCGTAGGGATCCACGGACGCCGACTATAGCACTGGCCGCAGATTCGCCCCATCGCGGCGGCCTGTACCGGGCTGTTTCTGTGATCCAAGTCCAGTTTCCCCGGTCGCCTGTGCTTTAATGCTCGCCGATGTTTCAGCCGCTGCCAGTGTTCATCGGCCTGCGCTATGTGCGCTCGCGGCAGCACAAATTCTTCGTTTCTCTGATCACCTGGGTGTCGCTGGCCGGGGTGTCGCTCGGCGTGGCAGCGCTGATCGTGATCCTCTCGGTCATGAATGGCTTCGAGGGGGAGCTGCGCGATCGATTGCTGGCTTTGGGCGCCCAGGCGCACGTGGTCAACGAGGGTGCGCCGGCCGGCGATGGCGAGCAGGGGCTGCTGCAGCGCTTGCGAGGGCTGCCCGGCGTGGTCGGGGTCTCGCCCTACATCGAGCTGACCGCGCTCGCGGTGCATTGGCCGGAGATGCTGCCGGTGTTGTTGCGCGGCATCGACCCGACGTTGGAGCGGCGTGTCGCCGACGTGCGTCCGCTGCTGGTCGAGGGCGGACTCGAGGCCCTGAAGCCGGGCGGCAATGCCGTGATCGTGGGCCGCGACATCGCCGATCAGCTGGGACTGCGGGTCGGGGATCCGATGACGCTGCTGGTGCCCATGGCCTTAGGCGGAGCCCTGCCCGAGCCGCGCCTGCGGGAGTTCACTGTCGGCGGCGTGTTCCAGGCCGGGCTTGAGGATCTCGACAATTCGCTGATCCTGGCGCAGATCGAGGATGTACGTGCCTTCGCGCCGCACTCGCAGGGCACGAGCGGGCTGCGCCTGCGCTTTACCGATGCCTTGCAGGTCTCACAGTTCATGCCGGCCGTGCGCGCAGCGCTGGGCCGCGGTTACCGCAGCAGCGACTGGACCGAAGACAATGCCAGCTATTTCCGCGCGATCCGCATTGAGAAAACCATGATGGCGCTGATCCTGCTGTTGATCGTCGCGGTGGCGGCCTTCAACACCGTTGCGATGCTCGTCATGGTGGTCAACGACAAACGCACTGACATCGCCATCCTGCGAACCATCGGCGCCTCGCCCAGCACTGTCCTTAAGATTTTCATGACCCAGGGCATTGCGATCGGCTGGTTCGGTGTCGCCGGCGGCCTTGCTCTCGGTGTGCTCGTCGCCCGGCACGTCGAGCGCATTGTCCCGGTGCTCGAGCGCGTACTGGGCTTTCACTTACTGGACGCGCAGGTCTACTACATCACGACGATTCCGTCCGAACTGCACCTGCACGATGTGCTCTGGATCGCCGCCGCCGCCTTCAGCCTCACGCTGCTGTCGACCATCTACCCGGCGCTGCGCGCGGCACGCACGCCGCCCGCCGACGCTTTGCGCTACGAATAGCATGGCGTGGCCGTACGAATGGATGCTGGGCACGCGGTACCTGCGCGCCACGCAGGGTCGCGGCTTTCTGTCCTTCATCTCGGTGGTGTCGGTGCTCGGGCTCGCAATCGGCGTGGCGGTGCTGATCGTCGTGCTCTCGGTCATGAACGGATTCGAGCGCGAGCTCAAGACCCGCATCTTGAGCGTCACCTCGCACGCCACGCTCATGGGCCTGGATGGTGCTCTCAAGGACTGGCGGGCCGATCAGGCACAGGCCCTGAAGATGCCGGAAGTGCTGGCCGCGGCGCCCTATATCGAAGCGCAGGCGCTGCTGATGCACGGCGAGCACACGGCGGGAACGACGGTGCGCGGCGTGCAGCCCGAGCAGGAGCGGCGCGCGGTGGGCCTGGCGCAGCACATTGAGGGCGGGCGGATCGAGGATTTGGCCGATGGCGGCTATCGCATCATCCTCGGCGATGCGCTCGCCACGGCGCTGGCGGCGCACATCGGCGATGACGTGGTGTTGATTGCGCCCAAGGGCGATGCAACCCCGGCTGGGATCGAGCCGCGCATGCGCCGCTTTCACGTCGCAGGAATATTTCATTCCGGGATGTATGAATTCGATCGCGCACTGGCGCTGGTGAATTTGCACGACGCGGCACGGGTGTATCAGATGGGCGATCGTGTCAGCGGCCTGCGGCTGGCGCTGCGCGATCCATTCATGGCCCCGCGGCTGGTGCGCAATCTGGCCGTGAGCCTCGGTGGCGGCTACTACGTCAGTGATTGGACGCGCAATCATGCCAATTTTTTCCGCTCCATCGAGATCACCAAATCAATGCTGTTCGTGATTCTGCTGCTGGTGGTCGCCGTCGCGGCTTTCAACATCGTTGCGACGCTGGTAATGGTCGTGAAGGATAAGCGCGCCGACATCGCGATTCTGCGCACACTCGGGGCCGGTCCGCGCAATGTGCTGGCCATCTTCGCCATTCAGGGCACCTTCATCGGTCTGGCCGGGACCGCGGCCGGCGCGGCGCTCGGGCTGACGCTGGCGGCGAATCTCGAATCGCTGGTGCATGGACTCGAGCGCTTGCTCGGTACACATTTTCTCGACGCCAAGGTGTATTTCATGAGCGATTTGCCGGCCTATGCGCAATGGGGTGATGTGCTGCGGATTTGCGGGGTCGCCTTCGCGCTGTGTGCGGTGGCGACGCTGTATCCTGCCTGGCGCGCGGCCGGCACGCAGCCTGCGGAGGCGCTGCGGCATGACTGAGGAGAATGCCACGGTGCTTTCGGCCCGCGCCGTACGGCGCAGTTTCCGTGAAGGCTCGACGACGCTCGAGGTCCTCTCGGGTGTGGAGCTCGAGGTCAAGCGCGGCGAGCGGCTCGCGATCATCGGCGCCTCGGGCTCGGGCAAGACCACGCTGTTGCAGATTCTCGGCGGCCTCGATCGACCGGACGCCGGCCAGGTCGAGGTCGACGGGCGCGATATTCACGCGCTCACGGAACGCGAGCGCGGGGCCTTGCGCAATCGCAGCATCGGCTTCGTCTACCAGTTTCATCACCTGCTGCCGGAATTCTCGGCGCTGGAGAATGTCGCGATGCCGCTGCTGGTGCGGCGCGAGGCGGCCAGCAGCGCCACGGCGCGCGCGCGCGCGCTGCTCTCGCGGGTGGGGCTCGCGCAGCGGCTCAATCACAGGCCGCATCAGCTTTCGGGTGGTGAGCGCCAGCGCACCGCCGTGGCGCGCGCGCTCGTGACTGCGCCGCATCTGGTGCTGGCCGATGAGCCCACCGGCAATCTCGACGGCCGCAACGCCGAGCAGGTGTTTGCATTGATGCTCGAGCTCAACCGCGAGTTGGGGACGAGCCTGGTGATCGTGACGCACGACCCGCGGCTCGCCGCACGCATGGACCGGGTTCTGGAACTCGAGGGCGGGGCGCTGCGTCAGCCGACAAGTTTATAAGCGCGACGCCGCTCGTGTCGTGTGTGGTAGCGATGCATGGTCGCCGCCCGCCAGAAGTACTCGAGCGCGAAGCGCCCGGCAAGACCGAAGACGATACTGCACACCAGACAGCCGAGCAGGAACGGCTTCCAGGCGGGCCCGAGGCCGTGCTCGAGCCAGTTCCAGGTCAGCTGAAATTCGAAATGGCGCGGCTTGTGGCGCAACAACGCAACGCCCACGCGGTAAGCGGCGTAGTAGGCCGGCACCATCGTGAAGGGATTGACGACATAGGTGGCCGCGATGGCCACGGGCAGATTGAGCCGCCACACGATCGCCGCGAGCACCACGAGCACCAGATGGATCGGCAGCGGGATGAAGCTCACGGCGATGCCGACGCCGAAGGCGGCCGTGATCGAATGGCGGTTCAGCGACCACAAATGCGAATCCGTCAGCCGATCGCCGAACATGCTCAGGTACCATTTGTCGCGCCGCGAATGGATCAAGTGAGCGAGTTTTTTGACTAGTCTGCGAGGCATTGCACTGCGACTCTAACAGTTGCCTGATACCGGCCATAAGCGCGGCGTCGCGAATTTGCGCTGCGGGCCGCGCGCTTTAGGTATCATGCGCCCGCCGCGGCTGAAACAGCAGGAGTCGACGCCAGAAATGTGGGAAATCGTGCAGGCGGGCGGGGCACTGATGTGGCCCATCATGCTGTGCTCTATCGTCGCCGCGGCAATCATACTGGAACGGCTCTGGACGCTGCAGGATCGGCGCGTATTGCCGCCTGATCTGATGCACAAGGTCTGGAAACTGGTCGAGTCGCATCAGATCAACGACAAGGTCATTCTCGCGCTGGAGCACAATTCGCCGCTGGGCAGGCTGCTCGCCGCGGGTCTGCAAAACCGGCACCGCCCGCGCGATGTGCTCATGGAGCGGCTCGAAGACACGGGCCGGCACGTGGTTTACGAGCTTGAGAGATTCCTCAATACCCTGGGCACCATCGCCGGGGTTTCGCCGCTGCTCGGACTGCTTGGAACCGTGACCGGAATCATCAAGGCCTTCAATGCCATCAACGCCGGCGGTGCCGGCGATCCACGCATGCTTTCCGGCGGCATCGCCGAGGCTCTGGTCGCGACCGCAGCGGGCCTGTGTGTGGCAATCCCATCGCTGATTGGGTACCGCTACCTGCGCGGCCGCGTGGAACGCATCGTGGTCGAGATGGAAAAAAACGCCCTGCGGCTGGTCGATGCGGTCGAAGCGGCGGCGCACCAGCCGGCAGAGATGCCAGCGGCCCCGGCGATGCTCGCCGCGCAAGCCTGAGCGTATGAACCTCAAGCCGCGCCGCACCGAAGAGCCTGAGATCAACGTCACATCGCTGATCGACGTGGTGCTGCTACTGGTGGTGTTCTTCATGCTGTCCTCGAATTTCTCAGCCGAAGGCCGGCTGCGCATCCGCTTGCCGCAGGCGAGCGCGCAAGCCGCGGAGCGCGCCGCCGGCGAGGGTCTCGTGGTCACGGTCAGCGCCAGCGGTGCCTATCTGGTCAACGGCCGCGAACTGATCAACTCCGGCCCCGATACGCTGCGCGCGGCGATTCTCAAGAGCACCGCGGGCGCATCGCGCGCCGCGCCGGTCACGATTCGCGCCGATGGCCGAGCCAGTCACCAGTCGGTCGTCACCGCGATGGACGTACTGGGCCGTCTGGGCTTTACGCAAATGAACGTCGCTACGCTCAACGAGAGCGGAGCGGCTTCGCCTTGAACGGTGCTGCGCCCGGCAATCTAGCCAGCGCCGCAAATCTTCAACGGGCGCGCAGCGTATACCGACGGCTGCTGCGCTATGCGAAGCCGTACACCGGGATGTATTTGCTCGGCGTGCTGGGCATGATCCTGTATGCCGGCACCGACCTGATCACGGTCTACTTCATCAAGACGTATCTGCAGAACACATTGACGCTGGAGCACAATCCGCAGCTGCTGCAGCTGCTACCCCTGGGCGTCATCGTGATCTTCCTGGTGCGCGGCGGCGGCGACTACCTTGCCAGTTATTTTCCGTCCTGGGTGGGCCGGCAGGTCATCAAGTCGATCCGCAACGACTTGTTCGCGCAATACCTGCGGCTGCCGACGGCACAGTATGATCAACAGTCCTCTGCCACGATGCTCACGCGCCTCACTTACAACGCTGAGCTCGTGGCCTCCGCCACCACCGATTCCCTGACGGTGATCATTCGCGATTCACTCGCGATCGTATTCAATATTGGAATGCTGTTCTGGCTCAACTGGAAACTGGCGCTATACGGGCTGACGGTGGCGCCACTCATCGCCTGGCTGGTGCGCAACGTCAATATCCGCTTCCGCCGCTACAGCACGCGCATTCAGAATTCCATGGGCGATGTCACGCGTGTGGCCAAGGAGGCGCTGGACGCGCACCGCGTGGTCAAAGTGTTCAACGCGCAGGGACATATCCGGACGCTGTTCGAGAACGCCAACGAACTCAATCGCCGCACCAACGTGCGGCTGATTTCCGCCCGCTCGAGCAGCAACCCGACCGTGCAGATGTTTTACGCGTTGGGGCTGGCGGGGGTACTGTTCATCGCCAACCGTGAAATGGCGGCCGGGTTGCTCTCAATCCCCAGGTTTGTCCCATTTCTGATTGCGTTGATCCAGCTTACGCAGCCATTGCGCCGCGTGCTCAATGTCGCCGGTCCCCTGCAGCAGGGAATTGCCGCCGGTGCCAGCGTGTTCGAGGTGCTCGATGCCCCAACCGAACCCGAGGGCGGCACGCGCGCGCTGGGCCGGGCGCGCGGCGAGGTGGAGTTTCGCGACGTCAGCTTTGAGTACGCAGCGGAAAAAGGCGCCGTGTTGCGCGATGTCTCGCTGTCCGTGCCGGCCGGCGCAACGGTCGCAATCGTCGGTCGCTCCGGCAGCGGCAAGTCGACGCTGGTCTCGCTCTTGCCGCGCTTCTACGACCCCAGCGCGGGCAGCGTGCTGATCGATGGCGTGGATATTCGCGATTATCGTCTGTCGGACCTGCGTCGCCAGATCAGCCTGGTCAGTCAGGAAGTGGTGCTGTTCAACGATACGATCCGCAACAACATTATTTTTGGCGCCAGCGACATCAGCGAGGCGCAACTGCAGGCGGCCGTGCGCGCCGCATACGTCCTGGAGTTCGTCGAGCAGCTGCCGCAGGGGCTCGATACGATCGTGGGCGACCGCGGCGTGCTGCTCTCGGGTGGCCAGCGCCAGCGCATCGCCATCGCGCGAGCGCTGCTGCGCGATACCCCGATCCTGATCCTCGATGAAGCCACCTCCGCGCTCGATACTGCCGCCGAGCGGCACATTCAGGCGGCGCTCGATCAGCTGGTGCGCAATCGCACGACCTTCGTGATCGCGCACCGACTCTCGACCGTCGAGCGCGCCGATCGCATCCTGGTGCTGCACGATGGCGCTATCGTCGAGTATGGCGAGCATGCGGAGCTGCTGGCGCGCCATGGGGTCTACGCGGAGCTGCACCGGTTGCAGTTCAGCGCCTGACGCACCTTGGCCTCGCTACTACAAGCAATCTGGTATCGAGCCTCGCCGCCGCCCTGGCCGTTGCGGCTGTTGTCGCTACTTTTTGGTCTCATGGTGCGCACGCGGCGCGCCAGCTACGCACGCGGCTGGCTGCGCTCGCACCGCCTCGAGCGTCCAGTCATCGTGGTAGGCAACCTGAATGTCGGCGGCAGCGGCAAGACACCGCTGGTGATCTGGCTGGTGGCACAACTGCGCTGCGCGGGGCTCACACCCGGTGTGGTGCTGCGCGGCTATGGCGGCTCCGCGGCTCATAGAAGCAAGCCTCAGCGCGTCCACGCCGACAGCGACCCGACGGTCGTGGGCGATGAGGCGCTGCTGCTGCGCCGGCGCACGGGCGAACCCGTGGCGGTCTGCCGCGAGCGCGTGCGGGCGGCGCGCCTGCTGGTGGAAGAAGGCATCAATGTGATCGTCTCGGACGATGGCCTGCAGCACCTCGCGCTGGCGCGCAACTTCGAAATCGCCGTCATCGATGGGGAGCGCGGGCTCGGTAACGGCTATCTGCTGCCCGCGGGACCCTTGCGTGAGCCGCGCGAACGGCTCGGGCAGGTGGATGCTCTGGTGGTCAACGGCGAGGGCGGCTTCTGGGCCGAGATGGCCGCCGACCGGACGCGCGGCGTGCGGCGTGAGGGGGCCGCGCCGCGTGGCCCGGGTCCGGGCGGGCCATTCACGATGCGCCTGAAAGGCGAGCGGCTCCTGGCGCTAGCCGGCGGCGCCGAAGTCATGGGGCTCTCAAGCCTTGCCGGGCGCCGGGTCCATGCGGTGGCCGGAATCGGTCATCCACAGCGTTTCTTTGCACAGCTGCGGGCCGCCGGACTCGAAGTCATCGAGCATCCCTTTCCGGACCACCATCGCTACCGCGCCGACGAACTCGTGTTCGGGGACGCTCTGCCGGTACTGATGACCGAGAAGGATGCAGTAAAATGCCAGGGGTTAGGCGGCCCGAATCACTGGTATCTGCCGGTCACGGCCAGCTTTGCCGAGGCCGAGGCAACCGCGCTGCTCGGGCGCCTGCGCCGATCTCTGGAGTTTCAGGGCCGCTCATGATTGCGGGAGATTGATTTGGATGCACGACTGCTCGATATCCTGGCCTGCCCCGTCTGCAAGGGGCCGTTGCGGCATGAGCGCAAGCAGGAGCTGCTGATCTGCCGCGGCGACCGACTGGCGTTTCCGATTCGCGATGGCATACCGGTCATGCTCGAAGACGAGGCACGCGTGCTCGCGCCGAGCGATCCCTTGCTCGAGCTTTAGACGCGTCCCGAGGTATGTTCCGCGTCGTCATTCCGGCGCGCTTTGGCTCGACCCGGCTGCCGGGCAAGCCGTTGCTGCCCCTGGCCGGCAAGGCCATGATTCAGTGGGTGTACGAGCGCGCTCGACGCTCCGGTGCGCAACAGGTCATTGTCGCTACGGATGACGAGCGCATCGCACAGCTCGTTCGCGAGCTGGGCGGCGAGGCATGGCTGACGGCTGCGACGCATGCCTCCGGCACCGATCGCATTGCCGAGGTAGCGCGCCGTGAGCGATGGCGCGACAGCGACATAGTCGTGAACCTTCAAGGCGATGAGCCGCTGATGCCCGAAGCGCTGCTCGATCAGGTCGCCAGCATGCTGGCCGGGCACGCCAGCGCCGATCTGATGACGTTATCCGTGCCGCTGGAGTCGGTGGCGGCGTTGCTCGATCCCAATGTCGTCAAGGTCGTCACCGACGCCCAGCAGCGTGCGCTGTATTTCAGTCGCGCGCCGATCCCCTGGTCGCGTGATGGCGCGCGCGACGGCCGATTGAGCCAGAGCAGTCACGCTGGCGCGCGGCGGCATCTGGGCCTGTATGCCTATCGCGTGTCGGCGTTGTTGAGGTTGGCGTCGCTGCCGCCGAGCGCGCTCGAGCAGATCGAGCAGCTCGAGCAGCTGCGCGCACTCGAGCACGGGATGGACATTCGGGTCGCTCACGCCGCCGTGGACCCCGGTCCGGACGTCAATACGGCGGATGATCTGGCCGCGGTCGCCGCGCTGCTGGAAGCCGGTCGCTGACCGGCGCGCGGGCCGCTTGCAGCCCGCGCCCGCCTGCCGCCGTTGCCCGCCGTGCCTATTCGTTCCGGTGGGGACTGCTCGGTCCGGGCTCCGCCGGCGGCGCTGACGACCACACCACCGATGGTTTCTGCTCGCTTGGCGCCGGCGCGCTGTGCTCGCTGGCGCCTGCTGCGGGGCCGCCGGCGTGGCTCGAGCTTTCTGAGGCTGGGGGGTAGTCGCTATGCCCAGCGCCACCGCTCTGGTTGCCGTTGGATTGCCCGCCCTCGTGGTCGCGCTCGGCCTCGGGCGCACCCCAACTGTAGTTGGACCCCGAGGGTTGGGTGCCGCCTTCCGTCCGCCCCATGTCGCCGCTGGAAACGGGTCCGTTCGGTCCCTGCGTAGCGTCTCGATTGCCGCCACCGCTGCCACCGCCACGGCGTCGACGCCTACCGCCGCGACGTGAACGTCCGCTGCGTGGACGGTCCACGGCCGCCTGGCCTGGGGGGCCTGCGTGCTGTTCCAGGGGCTCGGGCCCGGCATCGCTCTCGAGGCTCTGCGGCGCCGGTTCCTGCTCGCGCTGCGCCTCAATGGGGCGCGGCTCCTCGCGCCGCGGCGGTTCCTCGCGAGGGCGCTCGCTGCCACGGCCGCTGTCAGCGCGTCGTGGCTCGTCCCGAAAGCCGGCCTCGCGACGCGGCTGATCGCGACGCGCGCCATCAGGGCGCCGCTCCGGCCGCCGGTCGCGTCCGCGTGCGCCGTCGCGCCGCGCGCTGCTACCGCGACGCGACGGCGCACGCGGCTCGGTCTGGGCCGTGGCGCCCGCCTCGGGCGGTTCTGCGATGCCGTTCTGTTCGGTGCCGAACCAACGCTTTACACGACCCCAGAACCCGCCGCTTTGGGCGTCTTGAGGGCCCACGGCGGGTGCGGCCATTGCCACAGGGGGCGCCGTGATGGGCGCCGCGGTCTTGGGCAGCAGTGCCGCCACCGCAGGTTGCTCTGCCGGGCGTCGTTCGCGTTCGGCGATCGGATCGATGGTCGCTGGGGTCGCCGGAATCTGATAGCTGATCTGGGAGTTCTCGGGCAACAGCGTCTCATCGTCACGCACGCGCCTAATGGAATACTCCGGTGTCTGAATGTGCGGATTGGGCACCAGCACCAACTGCGCGTGGCCTTTGTCCTCGAGCGCGCGCAGGGCCTCGCGCTTCTCGTTGATCAGATAGGTGGCGACGTCCACCGGCAGCTGCACGATGATGCGCGCGGTGCGATCTTTGCGCGCATCCTCGCTGATCAGCCGCAGGATCGACAGCGCCATGGACTCGACGCTGCGAATGCTGCCGATACCGTTGCAACGCGGGCAGACCAAGTGGCTGGACTCCCCGAGGCTCGGCCGCAGGCGCTGGCGCGACATTTCGAGCAGCCCGAAGCGGGACAGCCGCCCGATCTGTATGCGCGCCCGGTCCATCTTCATCGCATCGCGCAGCCGATCCTCGACATCACGCTGGTTCTTGGTGGACTCCATGTCGATGAAGTCGATGACGATCAGGCCGCCGATATCACGGATGCGCAGTTGGCGCGCGATCTCCTCGGCAGCCTCCAGATTGGTGTTGCACGCCGTGGTCTCGATATCGCTGCCGCGCGTGGCGCGCGCGGAGTTGATGTCGATCGATACCAGCGCTTCGGTGTAGTCGATCACGAGGCTGCCGCCCGAGGGCAGCTGCACCTTGTGCGCATACGCCGATTCGATCTGGCTTTCTATCTGGTAGCGCGTGAATAGCGCAATGTCGTCGGCATAGAGCTTGAGCTTGCGATGCGCATCATTGGGCATGAAGCGCTGCATGTACTCCTGCGCCTTCTGGAATGCGCTGTCATCGTCGACCAGGATTTCGCCGATGTCGTCGGTCAGGTAGTCGCGCAGGGCGCGCGTGACCGCGTCGCTCTCCTGATACACGAGAAACGGTGCGCCGCGGCTTTGGGCCGCCTCGGCAATCGCTTCCCACTGGGTCTTGAGATTGTCCAGATCCCACTGCAGCTCGGGGCCCGTCCGTCCGACGCCCGCGGTACGCACAATGGCGCCCATGCTTTCGGGCACGACCAGCTGGTTCATGATCTCGCGCATCTGATCGCGCTCTTCGCCTTCGATGCGACGCGACACGCCGCCGGCTCGTGGGTTATTGGGCATGAGCACCAGGAAGCGCCCGGCCAGACTGATAAACGTGGTCAGCGCTGCGCCCTTGTTGCCGCGCTCTTCCTTCTCGACCTGAACCAGCAATTCCTGGCCTTCGGTGACCAGCTCACGGATATTGAGCCGGGCGCCCTGCGGCTGCGCCCGAAAATACTCGCGGGAGATTTCCTTGAGCGGCAGAAAACCGTGCCGTTGCGCCCCGTAATCGACGAAAGCCGCCTCGAGCGAGGGCTCGACGCGGGAGATGCGCGCTTTGTAGATGTTGGCTTTTTTCTGTTCCCGTGACGGTATTTCAATGCTCAGGTCATAGAGTTTCTGTCCATCGACCATTGCGACCCGCAGTTCTTCCTGCTGGGTCGCGTTGACTAACATTCTTTTCATTTGCCTCTGCCAGAATTGAATGAGAGGCCGGGGTCATCGGAACATGCACTTGTGGGGGCAGGCTCGCGAAACCGCGTTGGACAGTGGAGAGCTCGAAGATTGATTGGCGCGTGGTTTTTGTCATCGACTCTGTATCATTGACTCGTGGCCGCCATGGTCGGCGGCGCGCCGGAAAACTCTTGAGGTCCACTGACCAGCGGCGCGCTCGTGGGCTCGAACTTGCGGAGGAGCTAATACAGGCGAGCGCGGACCGGATCGGCCGACTCATGCGCGATGGCCTCGATATCGAGGACCAACTACCATGCGGCGCCGAGGCCGCAGTCTTGTTGCTGTGGCGCCGGACCCAGTTCCTTGAAGTTGGGGTGGCCGGTTTTAAAGCAACGCCCGATTATAGACACAGACGGTACTGGAAACAAACACTTAAGCTTTGCGGTGTGACTGGAGAGCGTTTTGTCCGAGATTGAGCAGACCGTGGCAAACGCACCGAAGAGCGCAGTTCGCCACGTGCAGATCGACGCCGAAAACCAGGGTCAACGGCTCGATAAAGTGCTCGGGCAGCTGCTGCTCGGGGTGCCCCGCAGCCGCATATTCCGGCTGATCCGGCGCGGCGAAGTGCGCGTGAACGGACGGCGCGCCGGGCCGCAACAACGGCTCGCGGCCGGCGATTCGGTGCGCCTGCCGCCGGTGCGTGAGATCGCTGCGGATGCGCCGCGGCGCGTGCCGGCCGCGCTGATCCAGGCCGTTGAACGCGCGATCATCCATGAGGATGAACGCCTGCTGGTGCTCGACAAGCCGGCAGGTCTCGCCGTGCACGGGGGCAGCGGCCTCTCATTCGGTGTGATCGAGGCGTTGCGTGCTTCACGGCCGACGGAAACACTCGAGCTCGCGCACCGGCTCGATCGCGATACCAGCGGCTGCTTGATCGTCACGCGGCGCGGCTCGGCACTGCGCACGCTGCACGCGCTGTTGCGCGAGGGAGATGTGCAAAAGAGCTACCTGACGCTGCTCGCCGGCCGCTGGAAGCTCGGCCATAAGAGCATCGACGCGCCACTGCGCACGGATCTGCGTGTAGGCGGGGAGCGCACGGTCAAGGTCGATGCACAAGGTAAGGACGCGCTGACTGAATTCAAACTGATCGAGCACTATGGCGCGAGAGCCACGTTGGTCGAGGCAATCCTCCATACCGGGCGCACACATCAGATTCGCGTGCATGCGGCCTATTGCGGTCACCCGGTGCTGGGCGATGCGAAGTACGGCCTCGAGGCGATCAATAGCGAGCTGGCGGGGCTGGGTCTCAAGCGCATGTTCCTGCACGCCCACAGCCTCTCGTTTTCCTGGCCCGACGGCGCCGAGCAGAGCTTCAGTGCGCCACTGCCCAACGAGCTGCGGGCCGTGCTGGATCAGTTGTCGAGCAGCCGAGCGCGGCCCGGCCTAGCGCGGCCCGGCCGAACCCCGCGTCCCCGAGAGCGCAGCTAGGGTAGTTCGTAACCCAATTGGCGCAAGGCTCGCCCGACCGCGATCAACGGCAGTCCGATCAGTGCGGTCGGATCTTCGCTCACGACGCGCGCGAACAAACTGATTCCCAACGCCTCACCGCGGAATCCGCCCGCGCAGTCGAAAGGCTGCTCGGCGGCGACGTAGCGCTCGATTTCCGAAGTGCTCAGCGCGCGAAAATACACCGTCGTCGTGTCGACAAACTGGATGCTCGCGCCGCTCGCGGCGTGCAGTACGGCCACCGCGGTATAGAACGTCGCGGCCGAGGCGGATAGCCACTGCAGTTGCGCCTGGCAGCGCTCCGGCCCGCCCGGCTTCTCCAGCAGCTCACCCTTGCAGACCGCGACCTGGTCGCTGCCGATGACGGTCGCATCGGTCCGTCGCAGGCTCACGGCCGTGGCTTTGGCCAGGGCCAGGCGCTGCGCGCGCTCAAGCGGTGTTTCCAGTGTCAGGGCCGACTCATCGACGTGCGGTGAGATGACTTCAAAGGCCACGCGCAGCCGAGTGAGCAGCCGCCTTCTGTATGGAGAGGTTGACGCAAGGATCAGGATCGGTCGCGGCATACTCGGTCGAAAAAAGGAACCGGACTCAAAGGCTTGAAAGTCTTGGTACTTTTGACTTGCCGTGGCACTGAACCTATTATACGCGCCCCATGCCGGGCGGCGCCTTGAAGCTACGCGACGTCAGAAAGCTGGCAGAGACGCGAGCGGCGTTCGAGTTTGAAATGCCGTTGGCGGAGCTGCCAGGCCTACCGCTTGAGCTCTTAGCAGGTGACGGACGCGTGCAGGTAAAGCTGCGCTTCGGCCGTGAGCAGGGATTTGCGATCGCCGACGTTCAGCTGCAAGCGCGGCTGCAGGTGATCTGCCAGCGCTGCATGGGACCGATGCTGCTCGCGGTGGACACGAGCTCGCCGGTGCTGGTAGTGGAATCCGAGCGTGAAGCGGAGGACGCCCCGGCTGGGTGGGAGACGTTTCTGGCGCCGGAAGGACGGTTGAGTCTGGCGGCGCTCGCGGCTGAGGAGCTGCTGCTGGCGGTGCCGCTCGTGCCGTTGCATGGCGCGGACTCGCGGTGCGCGCCGGCAGAGACTGGACCTAATCCCGCGGCCGCGCCGCAGGCTGGGCCGGTGGAGCAGACCGCGACCGCGAGGCCGTTCGCCGACCTGCGAGCGCTGCTGGAACGCGGCGGGAAATCGACGAAATAGTCAGGATTTGTTCGAGGAGTTGGGATCATGGCAGTACAAAAAAGCCGCAAGACGCCGTCCAAACGCGGCATGCACCGTTCCCATGATGGGCTGACGACCCCGGCGCTGTCGGTCGACGCGCAGTCGGGCGAGCAGCATCTGCGTCATTGCATCACGCCGGACGGTTTCTATCGCGGACGGCGCGTCATCGAAAAGCAGGCCGAGCCGGACAACCGGGAATAACGCGGCGCTGCGCGTAAGCAGACCGGGCGTGTACTCCAGGATCGTCGGCACCGGCAGTTATCTGCCGGCGAAGGTTGTCACCAACTTCGATCTCGCGCAGCGCATGGATACCAGCGACGCCTGGATCCGCGAGCGCACGGGGATCGAGCGTCGCCATATCATCGCCGAGGCTGAATCCAACGTCGACATGGCCGAGCACGCGGCGCGTGCGGCGATCGCAGCGGCCGGTCTGCAGCCGAGCGACATCGATCTGATCTCGTACGGCACGACGACCCCGGACCTCGTGTTTCCCAATTGCGGCTGCTTGCTGCAGGCGCGTCTGGGCTGTCGCGGCGCTCCGGCCTTCAGTCTGGAAGCCGCCTGCAGTGGCTTCATATATGCCCTGGCGATGGCCGATAAGTTTGTGCGCGCTGGGGAGTCTCAGCGTGCTCTGGTGGTCGGTTCCGAAGTGCTGTCACGCATCACCGACCACAGCGATCGCAACACCGCGATTCTGTTCGGCGACGGCGCCGGTGCGGTAGTGCTCACGCCCTCGGAGCAACCCGGCATCATCTCGACCCACCTGCATGCCGACGGCAGCTATCAGCATCTGTTGTATTGCACGGGTGGACCCGCGCGCGGTCCCGCACCCGGAAATATGGCGAGCGGGGACTATGTCCGCATGGCCGGCAGCGAGGTGTTCAAGCTGGCCGTGACGCTGCTCGGCCGCATTGTCGATGAGACGCTCGCGTTGAATCATCTGGATCGATCAGCGATCGACTGGCTGGTGCCGCATCAGGCCAACCTGCGCATCATCCAGGCGGTGGCGAAGAAGCTGGGGCTGCCGATGGAGCGGGTGATCGTGACCGTGCAGGAGCACGGCAATACCTCGACCGCCTCGGTGCCATTGGCACTCGATGTCGGGGTGCGCGATGGGCGCATCAAGCGCGGCGATCTGTTGCTGCTCGAGGCGCTGGGCGGCGGCGTGACCTGGGGCTCGGCGCTGCTGCGCTATTAGCGAGCGCCGAGGCACGATTGCCATGGCCGCGTTGGAGCCTCTCGCCAATCCTCGAAATACCGTTGCGGCGGACTATGCACCGCGCTGGAAGTGGTTACCGGCCGTCAACAGCTGGAAGTACCACCTGTTGCTGGGCGCGATCGGCATCCTGGTCTTGGGGCCGCTCGGTGGTGTGACCGCGTCCTACATGAACTTTTCCCTGGGCTTCTTCGTGGGCGGCCAGGTTCTGGCAGGGATTCTCGGCTCGACCATCACTTATGGATACGGGGCCGAGGGCAAGCACGGCGCGAACTACATTCAAACGACGGCCGCCTCAGTGGCAGGAATGAGCGCCATGGCGGTCGTGATCCAGGCCATGGTGTGGATGGGGATGCCCCAGCCGCCGACGCTGTACCTCGTGCTCTACATGCTGTGCATCGGCATGTATGGGGCGGGGGTGGGCATGTTGTATACGCCGATCCTGGTGGATCGCCTTAACCTCGTCTATCCGAGCGGTCTTGCGGTCGCGAACATCCTGCGCGCGCTGACCGATCCTGAGCTTCTCAAGCGTTCGGTCGCGACGCTGGGCGGAGGCCTGTTCACGGGCCTGGCCGGTGGCTTGGGCACCGCCAAGATTGCGTGGCTCGGCGCCACGGGTCTCTCGATGTCGACCATTGGGGCCGGGATGGTCGTGGGCGCGCGTGTTGGCGTGCCGGCGCTGGTCGGCGGCCTCATCGCCAAGGCCCTGGTGCCATATTTCGTGAGCATCGGCTGGTTGCAACCGGGGGATCCATTTCGAAAGATCACCTTCCTGATAGCGCTGGGCATGATTTTGGGTGCCTCAATCATCGATATGACTCTGATTTTTTGGGGAGTGGTCCAGCGTGCCCGCAACGCGCTCAAAGAGGACACCCTGCAGGGCGTCGAGCCGTGGAAGAAGACGCAGGTGTCGCGTCTGGTGATCTGGGTCATTTGCTGGGGCGCCGGCATAGTTTGGGTTGGCACGCATCTGCTGGGTCAACCGCCGGGGTACATACTCTTCGCGCTGATCCTCGTGTTGGTGTTTGCGCTGGTCAATGGCATATCTCAGGGCCTCACCGATTGGAACCCGATTTCTTCGGCGTTTGTCGTTACCGTGCTGTTGATGGCGACGCTGGGATTGAAGGACGCCACGATCGGCTTGATGGCTGGGACCGCGCTCTTGGTCGCCATCAGTGTGGGTTGCGACATGCAGCAGGATCGCTCGACCGGCCGGCGCCTGGGGACCAACCGCACCTACCAGTTCCGCTACCAGGTTGCCGGCATCGTGATGGGCGCGATCAGCGCCGTGGCCTTTGCCAAGCTCTTCATGGCGGCCTACCCGGTGCTGCTTCAGGACCAGACGGTGATGAGCGCGTCTGAGCAACCGACCCAGTGGACCTCGGCGATGACCTACAAGTTCGTGGGCGCACTACGCAGCCTGACCGACGCCAAGCCCTACCAGCACACCGCCATCCTGGTCGGGATCGCGTTGGGCTTTGCGACCGAGTTCCTGCGCAAACTCATTGCCGCAACTCGACGTTACCGCGATGACGTGAGGCGGGGCGGGCTCGCACGCGCGGTGGACTTCACGATCTTTGCCGTGATTTTGCCCTCGCCCTACGCATCATCCTTCGGCGGCTTCGTCAACTTGCCGACAGCGTGCTGGTTTGCGGCCGGTTCGGTCATCGCTGAGGCGGTCGAATGGATCATGAAGCGGCGCGGTACAGCACACACCGGGGCGCTGCCCAGCGATATGAGCGTAACTTCGCTCGTGGGCGGGGGCTTCATCGCCGGGGATGCGATCGCCGCACTGGGGATCGGCATGTATGGCTTGGTAAGCGCGCTAATCGCGGCTTAATTCAATCGGCTAAAGCGCTCGGGCGCGCATCGCCGGCCGGCGGCCGAAATCGCAGGCTCCTGGCCACTCCAGGGGGCTTAAGTCTCTGACCAATACAGAATCAGTCAGATGCGTCTCAACCCCCACATAAAGAAAACGCCGCGCCCAACGCGGCGTTTCTGGCCCCAGGGGCCGGTAGGACTACTTCGATACCGACTTCTTGAACATGCGATCGATCTTCTCGTTCGTCGCATCGACCGAGGACTGAGCAGCCTGCGCCGCAGACAGCGCCTGGTTGGCGGTGCTCTGCGCGCCGCTCGCAGCCTGGGCAGCCTGGTTCGCGGCGCTCTGGGCCGCGCTGGCCGCGCGCGCAGCGGAGTCAGCCGACGCCTTCGATGCGTCTACTTCCGTCTGCAGCTTGCTGACCTGCTGCTTCAAGCCGTCGATATCAGCTTGCATCGGCTTGAGGTCAGTGCAGCCGGCGAGCGCAACGACCGCAAAGGCCGCGGCCAGCTTCACTACGATACTCTTGTTCATTTTCAGCCCCTTTTAACTTGCACAGGATTAAAACCGCATCGCACCGAACGTTTCCGCTGCGGGACGAATTTGCGGCTGCCAACTTGACCAAATATAACCCATGAATGCAATAGCCTGTTCGCTATCGGCATGTCGCCGGATACCGACACGCCATTCGGACGTTTGCGCCCCGCGCCAGCGCCCGCGGAGCCTACAGCTGGGGTGTTGCGTGGGAATTGCGGCGCGCACTGAACTACTGTATATAATTACAGTATGTCCGATCTGACGCCACGCCAAACACGAGTATTGCGCTTCATCCAGCGCAGCCTCTCCGAAACCGGAATGCCGCCGACACGCGCGGAGATTGCCGCCGAGTTGGGGTTCCGCTCGCCGAACGCTGCCGAGGAGCATTTGCGCACCTTGGCGCGCAAGGGAGTGATTCAGCTCCTGCCGGGTGCATCGCGCGGAATTCAGCTCCACGACACGCTGCGCGAGCAGCTTGGTCTGCCCTTGATCGGCGCTGTGGCGGCTGGTCGCCCGATGCTCGCGCAAGAAAACATCGTTGAGCACCTGCACATCGATCCCGGCGTTTTCCAACCGCGGCCGCATTATCTGCTCAAGGTGGTGGGCATGAGCATGAAGGATGCCGGCATTCTGGATGGTGATCTGGTGGCCGTGCACCGCACCAGCGAGGTGCGTCATCGTCAGATCGTCGTCGCGCGGCTCGAGAACGAAGTAACGGTCAAACGCTATCGACAGGAGGGCAGCGTGGTCTGGTTGATGCCCGAAAATGCCGACTTTGAGCCCATCCGTGTCGATCTCAAGCACGAAGCACTGCTGATCGAGGGCGTCGTGGTCGGCGTGCTGCGGCGCGGCGCGGGCCCCGCGGCAAGCAAACCCCCGGTTAGCAGAGCGGTGCCTGGAAGAGGGCCGGTTAAGGCGGGGCCGGTAAGGCTGTGAGCTAGTTTCGACGCGCCTTGTCGCTGCCGGGATCGCCTGTGGGCGGCTCCTCGCTCTGCTCGATATCGTAATCCTCCAAATCGCTGATTAGCTCGGCGGTGCGCTTCTGTTCCAGCCGCTGTTCGAGCCGACGCCACGCCGGTTCGCCGACCTTGATGGCGCGGCGCTTGGCGATCTCCATGTCCTTGATTGCGCGGTCGAGATCGAGATCATCGTCGCCGACGACCTCGTCCGCGTCATCCTCTTCGTATTCGTCCGAATCCGGATTTGCACCCATGGCAATGGTCTTACGTGGTTAGCCTTTTGGTACGGCCTTAAGCTCGAGTCGGGCCGAAAATAATGCGAATCAAATGCCGATGCAACGCCGTAGTTAGCGAATCAGCTGATTCATTTCAAAAATGGGTAATAGCATCGCAAATACGATGCCCATGACGAACAGCCCCATGCCGACGATCAGCAGCGGCTCGAGCAGTCCGACCATCGTCGCGAGCAGACCCTCGAGCTCACGATCCTGATTGACGGCGGCGCGCTCGAGCATGGCCTGCAGTTGGCCGCTCGACTCGCCGCTCGAGACCAGATGGATCGTCATCGGCGGGAAAAGGCGGCTGACGGCGAGCGAACGGCCGATGGGTGCGCCTTCGCGCACGCGGGCTGCGGCTTCGCCGATGGCGTCGCGCATGGGCAGATTCGTGACGACCTCGCTGGCGATGCGCAGCGCATCGAGCACCGGAACTGCGCTGGCGGTCAGGATGCTCAGCGTGCGCGTAAAGCGCGCGGTGTTGGAGCCACGCACAATACGTCCGAAAACCGGCAGCTTGAGCAGGGCGCGGTGATAGCGAAAGCGGGTTGCACGCGTCTTGAGTGCGCGCCACGCCAGAAAGGCGAGCACGGCAATCGCGATCAGCAGCCACAGGCCGTAGTTGCGCAGGAAGCCGCTGACGGCCACCAGCACCTGCGTCGCCAGCGGCAGCTTGGCGCGATTGGCCTCGAACACCTCCACCACCTTGGGCACGACGTAGGTCAGCAGGATCGATATGATCGTAAAGCACATGACCGTGAGCACGGTCGGGTAGAGCATGGCGCCCATGAGCTTTTGCCGCATCTGCTCGCGCGACTCGGTGTAATCAGCCAACCGCTCCAGGATGGCGTCGAGGTGACCCGACTGCTCGCCGGCCGATACCGTGGCGCGGTAGATCTCGGGAAATACGCTGGGGAAGTCGCTCAGGCCGGCTGCGAGCGTATGGCCCTCGAGCACCTTGGCGCGCACCCCGAGCACGATACTCTGGATCCTGGGCTTTTCTGTCTGCTCCGAGACCGCCAGCAGCGACTCCTCGAGCGGCAGGCCCGCCCGCACCAAGGTCGACAGTTGTCGTGTCATCAGCGACAGATCCGCCGCCGAGACGCCACGCCGCCAGGCAAAGCCGCCGCGGCGCTGGTGGCGCGACTCCTGCGCCGCGACTTCCTCAATCGTGACCGGCAGCAATCGGCGTTCGCGCAGCAGCGCGCGCACGTGGCGCGGGGTGTCGCCTTCGATGAGGCCCTTGCGCGAGCGGCCGGCGGGGTCGAGCGCGGTATACTCAAATGCTGCCATCGAAGCAGTTTAACCCCGCTCGGGTGTCAATCCTCGCGCGTCACGCGCAGGACCTCTTCGATGGTGGTCTCGCCCTTGAGCACGCGCGCGAGCCCATCGTCGCGGATCGAGGGGGTAAACTTGCGGGCATAGAGTTCGATATTCTGCTCGCCGACGCCGTCGTGGATCATGGTGCGCAGGGAATCGTCGATCAGGATCAGCTCGTAGATGCCGGTCCGGCCCCGGTAGCCGCCGCCGGCGTCGCGCCCGGGACGATACAACGTCGGCGAGGGCGCGTCGGGCTTGAGGTCGAGCAGCCGCCGCTCGAGCTCGCCGGCGGTGAAGGCTTGGCGTGTTTCGGGATTGAGCACGCGCACGAGGCGCTGCGCCAGCACGCCGACCAGGCTCGAGGACAATAGGAACGGCTCAACGCCCATATCGCACAGGCGCGTGAGGGCGCCGGCCGCGGTATTGGTGTGCAGGGTCGAGAGCACCAGATGTCCTGTCAGACTCGCCTGCACCGCGATCTGCGCGGTCTCCACATCGCGGATCTCGCCGACCAGCACCACGTCGGGATCCTGGCGCAGGATGGCGCGCAGCCCGCGCGCAAAGGTCATCTCGATCTTGGTGTTGACCTGAGTCTGGCCGATCCCGTCGATGTCGTACTCGATCGGATCCTCGATCGTCATGATGTTGCGCGTATTGTCGTTGAGCTGTTCGAGCGCGGCATACAACGTGGTGGTCTTGCCCGAGCCGGTCGGACCGGTCACCAGCAGAATGCCGTACGGCTTGTGGATCAGCTCATCGATGAGCTTCTGCGTAGTGGCCGCCATGCCGAGGGAATCGAGATCGAGCCGCCCGGCCTGCTTGTCGAGCAGACGCAATACCACGCGTTCGCCATGGCCGGACGGGATGGTCGAGACGCGCACGTCGACGGCGCGGCCCGCAATGCGCAGGCTGATACGACCGTCCTGCGGCAGGCGCTTCTCGGCGATGTCGAGCTTCGCCATGACCTTGATGCGCGAGACCACCAGCGGCGCGACCCCGCGCTGCTTGGACTGCAGCACCTCGCGCAGGATGCCATCGACCCGGAAGCGCACCACCAGCCGGTTCTCGAACGGCTCGACATGGATGTCGGAGGCGTTCTCGCGAATCGCCTGGGTCAGCACCGCATTGATGAGACGGATGATCGGTGCATCATCATCGCTCTCGAGCAGATCCGCCTGCTCGGGCAGCACCTGCGCCAGGTGCGCCAGATCCGTCGTCTCGTCAAGCTCGATCTGCATCGAATCGCCGCCGCCGCCTTCGTAGGTCTTGCGCAGCAAATCGTCGAACGCATCGCTTTCCACGGCCGTGAGCTTCAGCGGCAGCTGTAGGTAGCGCCGGGTCTCGGCCAGCGCCATCGGCGAGGCCGGCACGCGATAGACACAATCGGCGACACCACCCTCGATGCTGCGTACCAGCACGCCGTGACGGCGGGCGAAGGTAAATGGCAGTCGGGTAGCGCTTTGGACCCTCTCGGCGACCTCGCTCACGGCTGCGCTCCGTTTGGGGGCGTGACGAGCGTCGGATCGGCTGGTCCCGCCGGCGGGGTCAGCTCCGTGCTGCCGCCCGGCGATGACGTTGACGAAGGCGTCGCATCGGGAGGCGCCGGGCTCGCCGGAGCGGGGCTCGGCGCCAACGGCAGGCCGGACGCCGAAGGCACGTCCGTCGCTGCGCCTTTACCTTTGTGCTTGGGCGTAGCGCCCTCGCCGATGTCATTCGCGCCGAGCACGCCACTCTCGGTCGCGCCGTTGTTGATCGGCGGCATCACGTCGACCGGCTGGAACGGCAGCAGCGGCAGCTTCGCGTCCTGATCCTTGTTGAGTCGACGCTGCTCGTCGCGCAGGTAGTTGTACTTCGCGTCGGTCTCGATCGCGGCCTGCCGGTCATCGCGCAGGATGTGCGGCTGCAGAAAGATCAGAAAGTCGGTCTTGGTCTTCGAGGTATTGCGGGCGCGAAACAGCTCGCCGATGATCGGAATATGCCCGAGCCATGGCACGGAGGTGTCGCTGTTGTTGACGTTGTCCTGGATCAGGCCGCCGAGCACGAGCGTGTTGCCGTCCTTGATCAGCACGCTGGTGGTGATCACATTCTTGTTGGTGATCAGGTCGACCGCGCCCGCGCTGGCGCCGGCGAGGCTCGAGCTCTCGATCTGCAGCTTCAGCAGCACGGCGTCGCCTTCATTGATGGTCGGCGTCACGGTCAGGATGGTGCCGACCTCCTCGCGCTCGATCGTCTGAAATGCGCTGCCGGTGCCATTGGTAGTCGAGTACTGCCCGGTCAGGAACGGGACTTCCTGCGCCACTTCCATCTTCGCTTCCTGGTTGTCGCGCGTCACGACCTGCGGCGTGGCGATGATATTGGTGCGCGTATCGCTCTGCAGTGCGCGCAGAATCGTCGCGAAGTTCACACCGCTGGCCGTGAGTTTGCCGATGCCGATGGTGGTGCCGGTCGGGGGGTTGGTGGCGAGATTGGCCGGGGTCTTCACGTCGTTCAACAGATCGATGATCGACGTGCCGCCGATGGGTGCGATGAATCCGCCCACTGCGGCGCCGGTGGCCGAGGCGTCGACGGCCCAGTTCACGCCGAGGTCCGCGGTCTTGTCGACCGACACCGAGACGATGATGGCCTGCACCAGGACCTGCGCACGCCGGATGTCTAGCTTGTCGATGACTGCGTTGACGGCCCGCAAGGTACGCTGCCCGGCAGTGATGACCAGCGAGTTGGTGGCTTTGTCAGCCCAGATGGTCGCTGTGCCGCCAGCGAGGGAGAGCGTGGCGCTGCCGCCGGCGTTGGCGTTCGTCGCGCTCTCCGTGCCCGGCCTTGGAGTCGTGCCCTGGGCGTTGGGGACGGGCTGCGAACCCTGGCGTTCGAGCAGCTTGTTCATGGTCGAGGCCGAGCCCGAGGCGCCAGTGCCGGACAGTTGCTCCTTGAGCCGACCTGCAAGGTCCTCGGCGTCGGAGAAACGCAGATAGCGCACCTGAGTGGTGGTGCCGGTGTCGATCGGGGTATCCAGATGCGTCACCAAGGTCTTGATGCGCAAGCGCAGCGTCGCGTCCCCGCTCACCAATATGCTGTTGGAGCGATCATCGGCGACGATCTTGACGCCGTTGGCGGCTTCGCCGGTCTGCGCCAACAGTGTGGTCAGCACGCGTGCGGTATCGGCGGCGGTCGCGCTCTGCAACGGGATCACATCGATGTCGGAACTACCGACCTGATCGATGCGTGCAATGATCCGCATCATGCGATTCACGTTGCTGGCACGATCCGAGAGGATCAGGATGTTGGCGCCGGTGACGGCCGAGAGCTGTGCATTCTGCGGCATCAGCGGCCGCAGCACCGGCACGAGCTGAGAGGCGCTGATGTTCCGCACGGCCAGAACCTGCGTGACCATTTCATCGGAGGTGGAGCTGACGTGGTCGGGCAGGTCATCGGCCGCGTACTGGCGCATGTTCGCGTCCGGGACGATCTTGACGACGTTACCGTCGGGGATTGCGACGAAGCCATGCACCTGCAGGATGGCCAGAAACGCCTGATAGAATTGATCCGGCGTCATCGGTGTCGATGACAGCATCGTGACCTGGGCGCGCACGCGCGGATCGATGATGAAGTTCTTACCGGTCGCCATGCTGACCGCTTCAATGATCTGCGTGATGTCCGCGTCCTTGAAGTTCGGGGTAATGCGCTGCGTGGTCGGCTGCTGCGCCAGCGCCAGCGCGCTTAAAGCAAGCGTGGCCAGCGCGACTGTCCAGCGGCGCGGCGTCCGCGGCGCTGAGCCGATCGGTGTGCTGTGGGACATTACTACTCGCTTCCTGGTGTCGTTTTCGGGCCCCGAAGGGCGAGCGTTAGCGCTCGCTGCCGGCGCTGCCGGCGCCATTGGCCGCTGGCGGCGCATCGCCGGGCGCCGTGGTTGCATTCGCCGCCGGGCTGCCAGGCGCGGCAGTCGGCGCGGCAGTCGGCGCGGCCGGTGTGTTCGCACCGCCGTTGCGGCCGCGCATTTGCGCCCCGGCGGACGGGCCACCGGGTGCCGGCTCGCCGCCGCCCGTGCCCGCTGCATTGTCGGCGGCCGGAGTGTCTGTGTCAGTGCTCAGGGTCGCAAGATTCAGGTTAACCTCCTGCGCCTGGCCGTTGCGCGATACGGTCACCGTGGCACTGGCTGAAGACGACAAGGTTTGCAGCACCTCCATGGCCCGCCCGGCATCGTCCAGTGACGTACCGTTGACCGCGAGAATCAGATCCCCGGCCCGCAATCCGAGCTGGTTGAAGGCGCTGGTGCCATGGCCGCCGCCGGGGAAGATGCGATAGCCGCTCAGTTTGCCCTGATTGAAGACCGGTTGCACGCGCACCAGGCCGGCCAGCACGGTCGCATTGTCCTGCAGCGTGTTCGTCTTCGTGCTCGAGGGCGGCGTGAGCGGGCTGGGAGCGCTCTTGGTCGCGGCGTGCGGCAACATCAGGGTCTCGAGCCGGCCGTTGCGCTCGAGCAGCACGCGGTCACCATAAACGGAACTCAGGCGCGCGCCGCCGCTGATCGTGGCGCCGACCGCGACGAGCTTGGCCGCCGCGGCCGTGTCGCCAATGATGGCCTGCCCCTTGGCCGGATCCTTGTCCGCGATCACCCCAGCCAGGATCAGGGGCATCGTGGTCTGTGGCGCGGCGCCGCCTGGCTGCACCCCGGAGAGGCCAAACAGGTGCGCATTGACGATGGTCGCGAGCTCAAGCGTCTGATTCATGGGCAGATTGAGCGGCGCTGCCCTGAGCGAGCCGGGGCTCGGCGGCGGCGGGGACATCTGGCTCAGGGCCCGCGTCAGGATCAGCGCACTGTCCATCGCGAGGACGATGAGCAACGCTATGACCACCAGCTGTGCGCCGCGCCGCCCGAGCAGCCGCGTCCACCCCGGTCCGGACTTTAGTTCTTCGTACCAAGCTGCTGCGCTCACCGCAATACCGGCTCCCAGGGAGCTATTGGATAGCACATGATAAGGCGTGGTTCGTTGTCGCTCTCAAGTATTTGTTTCGGCTAAATTCTTTTAGTTCCATGCGTCGCCCATTGCCGACAGGTCGGCAGCTGCGGGAGGACATATACCGACGCCACACAGTGGATTAGACTTCCATGAGAGAAGTGCTGCAGCGGCACTGCGATTTTGTGACGGGGCAGCTTTGGCGTGACGCAGCACAGAGAATCTAATCGCCCCGACAGCGGCATCACCGTCGAAGTGGCACCGCCGCAGACCGCGAAGCCGCCGCTTTTTCAGGTCGTGCTGCTGAATGACGACTACACCCCGATGGAATTCGTGGTCGAGGTGCTGGAGCGCTTCTTCGCCATGGACCGGCAAACGGCGACTCGGGTGATGCTGGAAGTGCATACCCGGGGCAAAGGAGTCTGCGGGGTCTTTACATACGAAATCGCGGAGACCAAAGTGTCACAGGTAACCAGTTACTCGCGCGAGCATCAGCACCCGCTGCTGTGCACGCTCGAGGAGGCCTGAAACGTCCGCTGGAGAGATGGAGCAGTGTTGTCGAGCGAGCTGGAGTTTTGTCTTAATCAGGCCTTTCATCAGGCGCGCAGCGCGCGTCATGAATTCCTTACGGTCGAGCATTTGCTGCTCGCGATCCTCGATGCCCCCAAGGTGCGCGAGGTTCTCGAAGGCTGCGGTGCCGATCTGGAGCGCCTGGGCGCGGATCTGAAAACGCACGTCGAGACCAATACGCCGCGCCTTGCCCTCAGCGAGGAGCGTGAGGTCCAGCCGACGCTGGGCTTCCAGCGCGTGCTGCAGCGCGCGGTGTTTCACGTGCAGTCGAGCGGCAAGAAAGAAGTCGGCGTGGTCAACGTGCTGGTCGCGATTTTCAGCGAAAAGCAGAGCCATGCAGTGTTCCTGCTCGCGCGCGCCCAGGTCACGCGGCTCGATGTCGTGAACTTCATATCGCATGGGCTCTCGCGCACCGGCGAGCCGAAGGCTGAAAAGGAGCGCGACGATGCCGGAATCGAGGGCGAGCGCGACAGCGAGTCGGGCAGCGCGCTCGAGAAGTTCGCCGTCAACCTCAATGCCCAGGCCCAGGAAGGACGCATCGATCCGCTGATCGGGCGCAAGCTCGAGGTCGAGCGCACCATCGAGATCCTGTGCCGCCGGCGCAAGAACAACCCGCTGTACGTCGGGGAGGCCGGAGTCGGCAAGACCGCGATCGCCGAGGGCCTGGCGCGCCTGATCGTCGAGGGCCGGGTGCCCGAGGTGCTGGCCGACAGCACCATCTACGCGTTGGACATGGGCGCGCTGATCGCCGGTACCAAGTACCGCGGAGATTTCGAAAAGCGCCTGAAATCGGTGGTCACGGAGCTCAAGAAGCAGCCCGGCGCGATCCTGTTCATTGACGAGATTCACACCGTGATCGGCGCGGGGGCCGCCTCGGGCGGCGTCATGGATGCTTCGAACCTGATCAAGCCCGTGCTCGCGAACGGCGAGATTCGCTGCATCGGCTCGACAACCTACCAGGAGTATCGGGGCATCTTCGAGAAGGACCACGCGCTGGCGCGGCGCTTCCAGAAGATCGATGTCGCCGAGCCCTCGGTGTCGGAGACGGTGGAGATCCTGCTGGGGCTGAAGCCGAAGTTCGAAGAGCACCATGGTGTCGAGTATTCCAACGACGCGATGCAAGCCGCGGCCGAACTCGCCGATCGGCACATCAACGACCGGCATCTGCCCGACAAGGCCATCGACGTGGTCGATGAGGCGGGCGCGCGCCTGCGGTTGCGGCCGGCCGGAGAGCGCGAGGCACGGGTCGAGGTCTCGCACATCGAGGATGTCGTGGCGCGCATGGCGCGAATCCCGGCCAAGAACGTCTCGGCCTCGGACCGCGATTTGCTCAAGAACCTCGAGCGCAACCTCAAGTTGGTCATATTCGGCCAGAATCAGGCCATCGAAACCCTCGCCTCGGCGATCAAGATGGCGCGCTCGGGACTGGGCGATCAGCGCAAACCGGTCGGAAGTCTTTTGTTTGCTGGTCCGACCGGCGTCGGCAAGACCGAGGTCACACGCCAGCTCGCTCTGGCGATGGGAATCGAATTCATCCGCTTCGATATGTCCGAATACATGGAGCGCCACACGGTTTCGCGCCTGATCGGGGCGCCGCCGGGCTACGTGGGCTTCGATCAGGGCGGCCTGCTGACCGAGGCGATCGCCAAGCACCCGCATTGCGTGCTGCTGCTCGATGAAATCGAGAAGGCGCACCCGGACGTGTTCAACCTGCTGCTGCAAGTCATGGATCACGGCACTTTGACCGATAACAACGGCCGCAAAGCCGATTTCCGCCACGTGATCATCGTCATGACCACCAACGCCGGGGCGCAGGAAATGAACCGTCCGTCGATCGGTTTTATGACGGCGGACAACGCCACCGACGGCATGGAAGCGGTACGGCGGCTGTTTTCGCCCGAGTTCCGCAACCGGCTGGATGCGACCATCCAGTTCGCACCGCTCGATGCCGTGACCATCGAGCGTGTGGTCGACAAGCTGCTGATCGAGGTTGAGGCGCAGCTCGAGCCCAAGGGCGTGGTACTGAGCATCGATGAGGCGGCGCGGCATTGGATTGCGCAGAAGGGCTATGACCCGAAGATGGGCGCGCGGCCGATGGCGCGCGTGATCCAGGAGCACATCAAGCGGCCGCTGGCCGAGGAACTGCTGTTCGGCAAGCTCGTCGGCGGCGGTCAGGTCAGGGTGTCGGTGGCGGCCGATCAGAGTGCGTTGGCGCTCGAGTGCATTCCCACGACTCAGCCGGAAGTGACGGCCTGAAGGCGCCGCGGCCTGCGCTGCACGCCGCGCTTTAGCGGCCGCGGTAGACGATACGGCCCTTGGACAGGTCGTACGGGGTCATCTCGACAGTTACCTGATCGCCCGTGAGAATGCGGATGTAGTTCTTGCGCATCTTGCCCGAAATGTGCGCTGTCACGACGTGGCCGTTCTTCAACTGTACTCGGAAGGTCGTATTGGGCAGGGTTTCGATGACCTCACCTTCCATTTGTATGGCGTCTTCTTTGGGCATGCTGCGCTGCGCGGCCGTTGGGGCGCGAATTTACGCATAAAGGGGACGTGCAATGCAACGCGCGCGTACCTTGCCGCAGCTTACGTTGCGCTGCCGAGTGCGCCGGCCGCTAGAACGGCGAGAAACTCACTGCGCGGGATCGGCCGGCTGCCGAGGCTGCGCAGGTGTGCCGAAGGCAGCTGGCAGTCGATGAGCTCGATACCGAGCGCTTCGCTGCGCGCCACCAGGCCGGCCAGCGCGGCCTTGGAAGCGTCCGCTTCGCGGCTGAACATCGATTCACCGAAGAACACCGGGCCCAGCCGGACTCCATAGAGACCGCCGATGAGCGTACCCTCGCGCCAGATTTCATAGCTGTGGGCCCAGCCGCGCGCATGCAGCAGGCAATAGGCGGCCCTCATCTCGGGGGTGATCCAGGTGCCGGGGCTGCGGCTGCGCGGCGCGGCGCAGGCGCTGACCACGGCGCCGAAATCGCGGTCTTCGTGCAGACTGAAGCCGCGACGGCGCAAGGCGCGCGTGAGGCTGCGCGAGCGATGAAATTCGCGCGGCCAGAGCACTTCGCGCGGGTCAGGGGACCACCAGAGCACCGGCTGACCCGGTGAGTACCACGGAAAGATGCCGCGCGCATAGGCGGCCATGAGGCGCTCAGGTCTAAGATCCCCGCCAGCCGCGAGCAGGCCCGAGGGGTCGCGCAGCGCCGCTTCATGCGGCGGAAAGCGATCCGGCGGATCATCCGGGGCCAACCAGGTGATCATCGGGGCCCGTTGCGAAACGCTACCCGGTACGGCGCGTGCGCATCCGCATCGCTGGCGTAGGCGTCGATCGCGCCGCCCTCGCGCTCCAGGTAGGCACCAATCGCGCGCCGCAACGGCGCATTAGCAATCCAGTGCGCCGACCAGGTCAGCGCCGGCTCAAAGCCGCGCGCGATCTTGTGCTCTCCCTGGGTTCCCGGCTCGAAGCGCTTGAGACCGTGCTCGATGCAATAGTCGATACCCTGGTAGTAGCAGGTCTCGAAGTGCAGGCTGTGATACTCGGCCTCCGCGCCCCAATAGCGGCCGTAGAGCGTGTCGGCGGAACGAAAGAACACCGCCGCGGCCACCGGCGCGCCCGCGTACAGCGCGAGTTTGACGATAAAGGAAGCGCCCAGAGCGCGCGCCACCTGCGTGAAGAAGGCGCGGTTTAAGTAGGGGGTGTGTCCGTGGCGGATGAAAGTCAGGGCGTGAAAAGCGTACACGCACTCGAGCAGGCGCTCATCGAGCTGCGTGCCATCGAGCGTACGGAATTCGATACCCTGCTCGAGCACGCGCCGGCGTTCGCGGCGCGCCTTCTTGCGCTTCTCGGCGGAGAAAGCGTCCAGGAAGTGCTCGAAATCGCGATAGCCACGGTTGTGCCATTGGAAATGGCAGTCGCGGCGCAGCAGCCACCCGCTGGCGGCGCAGGCGCTGCGCCCGGCCTCATCGAGAAACAGCGCATGCACCGAAGAGAGCCGCTCGGCCTGCACCCGCTCGCTCATGCCCGCAAGCAACGCCGCGCGCAGCGATTCGGCCGGCAGGCCCGGGCGGCATAGCAGCCGTGGTCCCGTGGCCGGCGTGAACGGTATCGCGCAGACGAGCTTGGGAAAATAGTCCAGCCCGTACTGCTCGAAAGCGCGCGCCCAGGCGAAGTCGAACACAAATTCGCCCCAGGAATGGGTTTTGCGATACAGCGGGGCGGCGGCGGCCAGACCGTGCTCGTCAAACAGCGCCAGGTGCGTTGCCGTCCAGCCACTGCCTGCGCTGGCGCAGCCGCTGTCCTCGAGTGCGGCCAGAAATTCATGACGCAGGAACGGATTATCGCCCGCCAACGCGTTCCACTGATCGGCGGCTACCTCGCTGATGCGCGTGAGGGTCTGGGGCTGCACTAGGCTGCGTCGTGCTTGAGCTGCTCGAGGTATCGATCCGCGTCCAGTGCCGCCATGCAGCCTGAGCCGGCGGAGGTGATCGCCTGGCGGTAGATGTGATCGGTCACATCTCCGGCCGCAAATACGCCGGGCAGGCTGGTTGCCGTGGCATAGCCCTCACTGCCGCTGCGCACCCGGATATAACCGCCGTGCATGTCCAGCTGACCGTTGAACAGACCGGTATTGGGCGTGTGGCCGATCGCGATGAACACGCCGGTGACCTCGATCTCGCGCGCCGCGCCGGTCACGGCCGAGCGCAGGCGCAGGCTGCTGACACCGGCGTCGTCGCCGACGATCTCCTCGACGCTATGGTGCCAGATGAAGCTCACCTTGCCCTCGCGCTCGCGCTGCACGAGCCTGTCTTGAAGTATTTTTTCCGCACGCAGCCGCTCGCGACGATGAATCAGCGTGACGTGCGCGGCCATGTTGGACAGGTAGAGCGCCTCTTCGACCGCGGTGTTGCCGCCGCCGACCACAGCCACACGATGAGCGCGAAAAAAGAAGCCGTCGCACGTGGCGCAGGCCGAGACGCCGCGGCCGCGGAACTTCTCTTCCGAGGGTAGCCCGAGGTAGCGCGCCGAGGCCCCGGTGGCGATGATCAACGCCTCGCAGCTGTAGTGAGCCCGATCGCCGCGCAGCTCAAAGGGCCGCGCTGACAGATCCGCTTGATGAATATGGTCGCTGACAATATCGGTGGCAAAACGCTCGGCGTGCCGGCGCATGCGCTCCATGAGCCCAGGGCCTTGCAGTCCTTCGACATCGCCGGGCCAGTTGTCGACCTCGGTGGTGGTCATGAGCTGACCGCCCTGTTCCAGCCCCGTGATCAGCATCGGGTTGAGGTTGGCGCGCGCCGCATAGACTGCGGCCGTGTAGCCAGCCGGCCCGGAGCCGACGATGATCAGACGGCGGTGTGTCGGCGCACTCATGTAAACTCCATCGCGCGTTAAGCGCGCATGGTATGTAAGCCCGACGTGCAGGCCAAGTCATATCCTTAAGCGAGGAGCGGTATCATGCGCAACATGACCGAATCCACCGCTCAAAACCGAATATCCCTGCGTGTCTCCGCTGCCGTGGCGCGAGGACTGCGCGAGAGCAGTGCGATTGCGCTCGCCGGGCTCGCGTTGGTGGTGTGTGTCGCGCTGCTGAGCTTCGATCCGCACGATCCGGGATTTTCCTTTACCGGCGAGGGCGCGCCGGTGCACAACCGCATTGGACCGGTCGGCGCCTGGTTCGCCGATGCGCTGTATTTTCTGTTTGGGCGCCCCGCGTACCTGCTGCCCATGATCCTCGGCGTGGCCTCCTGGCACGTGATGCGCACACAGGCCGATCCGGCGCGCAATTCGCACCTGAATCTCGCGGTGCGCATCGCCGGTTTCCTGGCTCTGTTGGTCGCGAGCTGCGCCCTGGCCGCGCTGCACTGGAATCCGGGCACACTGCCGCAGGGCGCCGGCGGCGTCGTCGGCAGCGCCGCCGGCGGTGCGCTCGCCTTGGGCTTGAAGTTGCTCGGCGCAACGCTGCTGTTGCTGGCGGCCTGGCTGGCCGGCGCCGCGGTGGCCTTCGGCGTCTCATGGTTCGCCGTGATGGATCGTATCGGTGCCTGGACTTGGGCTTCGCTGCATTGGGCGCGCGAGCGCGCCTTCACCGCGCGCGAGATGAACACTGGGCGCTCGGCCAAGCTCGAGCGTAAGGAGGCCCTGCAGGCAGAGCAGAAGAGAGCCTCCCCGCGCATCGCCCCGCGCATTGAGGCGCCAGCGCCGGCGGCGCCCAAGAGCGAGCGCGCCGAGAAGGAGCGGCAGGTGCCATTGTTCGATCCCCCGCAAGCCCGCGAGCTGCCGCCGCTCGATCTGCTGGACGATCCCGGAACGCAGGAACCGTCGTATTCCGCCGAGGCGCTCGAGGCGATGTCGCGTCTGGTCGAGCTCAAGCTCAAGGACTTCGGTGTCGAGGTCGATGTGGTTGCGGTACATCCGGGCCCCGTGGTCACGCGCTTCGAAATGCGCCCGGCCCCGGGGGTCAAAGCGAGCCAGATCACCGCGCTGTCGAAGGATCTGGCGCGTGCGCTGTCCACGATCAGCGTGCGCGTGGTCGAGGTGATTCCCGGCAAATCGGTCATGGGACTCGAGATTCCGAACGAGAAGCGCGAGATCGTGACCCTGGGCGAGATCATCAGATCCAAGGCGTACGAGGACGTCGCCTCGCCGCTCGCGTTGGCGCTCGGCAAGGACATCAGCGGCTTGCCGATGGTCGCGGATCTGGCGCGCATGCCGCACCTGCTGATTGCGGGTACGACCGGCTCGGGCAAATCGGTGGCGATCAACGCCATGGTTCTGAGCCTGTTGTACAAGTCCACCGCCGAGCACGTGCGGCTGATCATGATCGATCCGAAGATGCTCGAGCTGTCGGTATACGAGGGCATTCCGCACCTGCTCTCCCCGGTGGTTACCGATATGAAGCAGGCTGCCAATGCCTTGCGCTGGTGCGTGGCGGAGATGGAACGGCGCTTTCAGCTCATGGCAGCGCTCGGCGTGCGCAACATCGCCGGTTACAACCGCCGCGTGAAGGATGCGATCGCCGAGAACAAGCCGATCCGCGATCCGGTGATGCTGCAGCGGGCGGCCAACGATCCCACCATCGATCAGAGCACGATTCAGAATCTCGAACCGTTGCCATTTGTGGTCGTGATCATCGATGAGCTGGCCGACATGATGATGATCGTCGGCAAAAAGGTCGAGGAGCTGATCGCGCGACTGGCGCAGAAGGCGCGCGCCTCGGGTATACACCTGGTGCTCGCGACACAGCGGCCCTCGGTGGATGTGATCACCGGTCTGATCAAGGCCAACATTCCGACCCGTATCGCGTTCCAGGTCTCCGCCAAGGTCGATTCACGTACCATCCTCGATCAGATGGGCGCTGAATCGCTGTTGGGCCACGGTGACATGCTGTATTTACCGCCGGGCACCTCGATGCCCACCCGCATTCACGGCGCCTTCGTTTCCGATCAGGAAGTGCATCGCGTGGTCAATGCGCTGAAAAAGGCGGCGGCGCCGAATTACATCGAGGACGTGTTGCGAGGTCCCTCGACGCCGATCGCGGGTGTCACCGGTGAAGAGGAAGAATTTGGTGCGGTCAGCGCCGGCGATGCGGAACAGGATCCGCTGTACGACGAGGCGGTCCGGATTGTCACGCACGAGCGCAAACCCTCCATCTCCTACGTCCAGCGACGCTTGAAGATCGGTTACAACCGTGCGGCACGCATGCTCGAGGCGATGGAGCAGGCGAGCATCGTCGGTCCGCTGCAATCCAATGGCGGGCGCGAAGTGCTGGCCCCGCCGCCGCCGGGGGAATGATGACGCAAGCGCGCCGCATCCGTCTCGGTGCGGCCGTCGCATGCCTTGCCGCAAGCCTCGCGGCACACGCCGCGACGGCCACGCCGGGCACCGCCCTGGATCGCTATCTGACCGGCCTCAACAGCCTCAGCGCCGCCTTTACCCAGACGGTGACCGATAAGAATGGCGCGCAGCTCGAGGCCGGATCGGGCCGGCTGCTCGTGCAGCGGCCGGGGAAGTTCCGCTGGGACTACCAACCCAAGGATGCGGGCGCTGGCGCGAGCGGCGCGGATCAGCGCGGCCAGGTGCTGGTGGCCGATGGCAGGAACCTATGGTTCTATGACCGCGAGCTCGCGCAGGTCACCGTCAAGCCGGTCGAGGCCGCGTTATCCTCGACGCCGATCGTGCTGTTATCCGGCTCGGCCGCGCAGCTGCACGACAGCTTTGAGATCAGCGCCAATGGCGCGCGCGACGGGCTGGATTGGGTCGAAGTCAAGCCGCGCAGCGCCGAGGCCGACTTCAGTCGCGCCGCGCTGGGGTTTGCCGGCGACCGGCTCGCGCGCATGGTCGTGAACGACCGCCTGGGACAGACGGTGGAGCTCGATTTCTCACACAGCCAGCGCAATGCGCGCATCGATGCCGATGCGCTCAAGTTCCAGCCCCCGCCAGGGGCCGATGTCATTGGAACGCCGCAGGGCTGATGGCCCGCCGCAACATAACGCAACAGTCGCTGGTGCTCGATGAGCGTGCCAGACAGTGGCGGCCGCTCTCGGATCGCATGCGACCGCGGTGCCTGGAGGAATTCGTCGGTCAGTCGCATCTGCTGGCGCCGGGCAAGCCTTTGTATGAGGCGATTGCGGCCGGCCAGCTGCATTCGATGATTCTGTGGGGACCGCCCGGCACGGGTAAGACAACGCTCGCGCGTCTGATCGCACAGCGCTCGCACGCACGTTTGATCGCGCTGTCAGCCGTGCAGGCGGGCATCAAGGACATTCGTGAGGCGGTTGAGCAGGCGCGCCAGGCGGCCGCCGAGGGCGCTGCGACGGTGCTGTTTCTCGACGAAGTACACCGTTTCAACAAGGTGCAGCAGGATGCATTTCTGCCGCACGTCGAGGACGGCACGCTGACCTTCATCGGCGCCACCACCGAGAACCCATCGTTCGAGATCGTCGGCGCGCTGCTCTCGCGCGCTCGCGTATACGTATTGAAGTCGTTGAGTGCGCAGGAGCTGCGGGAATTACTCGAGGCCGCGCTCAAGGATAGCGAGCGCGGTCTGGGTGCACAGCAGCTCACGATCGAGGAGCCGGCGCTGGAGCTCATCGCACGTGCCGGTGATGGCGATGCGCGCCGCGCCCTCAATATGCTCGAGCTGGCCGCGGGCCTGGCCGTGGCGACCGGCGCCGGCGTCATCACGCAAAGCGCAGCGCAGGAAATCGCGAGCGGCGGCCGCCGCCGTTTTGACAAGGGCGGTGAGCAGTTCTACGACCAGATTTCAGCGCTGCACAAGGCGGTTCGAGGCACGGATCCGGACGCGGCGCTGTATTGGCTGGCGCGCATGCTCGACGGCGGCTGCGATCCGCACTATCTGGCTCGCCGCATCACACGCATGGCCAGTGAGGACATCGGGCTTGCCGATCCACGCGCGCTGCAGCTCGCGCTGGATGCCTGGCAGACCTACGAGCGTATGGGCAGTCCCGAGGGCGAGCTCGCATTGGCCGAGGCGGTCGTGTACCTGGCGGTGGCCGCCAAGAGCAATGCGGTCTACAGCGCATGGGGTGAAGCGCGCAAGGATGTCGAGGCCTACGGATCACTCGAGGTGCCATTGCGATTGCGCAATGCGCCGACGCGCTTGATGAAGGAGCTCGGCTATGGCAGCGGCTATCGTTACGCGCACGACGAACCGGAAGCCTATGCCGCCGGCGAGCGCTACTTCCCCGATGACATGCCCGATCGCCGCTATTATCATCCGGCGCCGCGCGGCCTGGAGCAGCGCATCGGCGAAGCGCTCGAGCGACTGCGCACGCGCGAAGAGAAATCATGATCGATCCGAAATTGCTGCGCTCGGCACCCGAAGAGGTCGCGCGCAATCTGGCGCGTCGCGGTCACCACCTCGATGTGCAGGCACTAACGCAGCTCGAGGAAAAGCGCCGCCACTGGCAGCTCGAGAGCGACCAGCTGCGCGCGGCGCGCAATAGCCATGCCAAGGCAGTGGGGCAGGCGCGGGGCCGCGGCGAGGACATTGCGCCGCTGATGCGCGCGGGCGAAGAGCTGGCACAGCAGCTGATCCTGGCCGATGGCGAGCTCACTGCCGTGCAGGCCGCGCTCGAGAGTTGGCAGCTCGAGCTGCCGAACCTGCTGCACGAGTCGGTGCCCTCGGGCAGCGATGAGACGGCGAATGTCGAAGTCAGCCGCCAGGGCGAGCCGCGCCATTTCGCATTCGAGCCGCGCGACCACGTGGCGATCGGCGAAGCACTCGGACAGCTGGACTTCGAGGCCGCCGGACGCATCGCCGGTGCACGCTTTGCGGTGATCCGAGGGCCCCTGGCGCGTCTGCAGCGCGCACTCGCGCAGTTCATGCTCGACCTGCATACGCAGGAGCACGGCTATACCGAGATCTATCCGCCCTATCTGGTCGCCGCCCATGCCCTGATCGGCACCGGTCAGTTGCCGAAATTCGAGCAGGACCTGTTCGCTGTGCGCGGCGAGCAGGGCCTTTATTTGATCCCAACCGCCGAGGTGCCCCTGACCAACCTGGTGCGGGAACAGATCATCGAGGCGAGTTCGCTGCCGTTGAAGTTCGTGGCGCACACGCCATGTTTCCGCTCCGAGGCGGGCGCCGCGGGTCGCGATACGCGCGGCATGATCCGCCAGCATCAGTTCGAGAAAGTCGAGCTGGTGCAGATCGTCCAGCCCGCGGATTCCTATGCCGCGCTGGAAAGCTTACGCGGCCACGCCGAGCAGGTGTTGCAGCGGCTGGAGTTGCCGTATCGGACCTTGGTCTTATGCGGCGGCGATAGCGGCTTTGCCAGCGCCAAGACCTACGATCTGGAAGTCTGGCTGCCCTCACAAGGCAAATACCGCGAGATCTCCTCGTGCAGCAACTGCGAGGCCTTTCAGGCGCGACGAATGCAGGCGCGATGGCGCAATCCGCAGACTGGCAAGCCTGAACCGCTGCATACGCTCAACGGTTCGGGCGTCGCGGTCGGGCGGGCGTTGGTCGCAGTGCTCGAGAATTACCAGAATGAAGACGGCAGCGTGAGTGTGCCCGCGGTGCTGCTGCCCTATATGGGCGGCATCACGCGCATTGGGGCGCGCTGAGCGCGCCTGCCTCGTCAGCAGCATTCCGACCACTGCAGCGCTCATGCAGGTGGCTGCCGTGCCCGAGAACAGCGAGCGCACACCCAAGCTCGCCACTTCAGACCGGCGCTCGGGAATCATGGCGCCCATGCCACCAATTATGATGCCGGCGCTGCCTAGATTGGCGAAGCCGCACAGCGCGGTGATCAACATGAGCTGCGAGCGGGGACTCAAGCTCCCCGGCGGCAGTTGCGCCAGGTTCACCAGCGAGGTCAGCGCGACCAGCACCACAAGCATGGCGATGATGTTGATCAGCAACCGCACGCCCGCAGCGGTGCCGCGCACGATGGCATCCATGGCCCCCGTGGCCGGATCGTCCGTGACCAATTGCGCCGACGGGCTGCCGGCAGCCTCGAACGGGATCATGATCGCCGCCACCGCCAGGCCCGCTGGCGTGCTGATCACCGAGGCGATCAGGATGAAACCCAGTGCATTGGGAATGATCGGACCCAGGATGCTGGCATAGATCACCATCATGGTGCCGGCGATACCGGCCATGCCGCAGGTCATCAGCGCAAACAGCTCACCGCGGCTCATCTTTGCCAGGTATGGCCGAACCAGCAGCGATGCCAGCGCGCCGATCACCAGCACCAGCGGCAGGGCGCGGAACGCCAGGATGAAACTCGATGCCGGATTGGTAACCTGGAACGGCGCCGGACCGCCGCCGAGATAACCGAACACGAAGCCGGTGCCGGCATCCGTGGCCTTCTGCAGCGCATTGACCGCATCATCGAGCAGGAAGAACACCCGGGTCGCCGGCGGAAACCGCAGCAACAGAACGGCCAGCGCAATTTGCAGTGCGATGCCGCCGAACACCGTGCGCAACGGAATGCGCCGCCGGTGTTCGCTAACGCACCAGGCCAGCCCCAGAATCATCGCCAGCCCGAGCAAGCCATGCGCAATCGCCGCCATGTTGTTCCCTCTGCGCCCCGTTCATTCAACCATACTACCCGCTGGTGTTTTGCGCCGTGGCGCTCGGCACCATGAAAATGGGTCTCGACACGCCACGACTCGGCCGTATCAGCGGTTGGATTGTTGCGCTCGCCCCGGCGCTGCTGGGCTTGGTGACGCGCTCGTCGGAAGTAGCGTGTTGCTGGCCCTGGGATTGCCCGCCGAAGCGCAGGCGCTGGTGGCCGGCGTCGATGTATTCCTCGACATGGGGCGAACTGGGTTTAATGTGTTTGGTAACACCCTATCCGTACTGGTCGTGCGACGATTTGGCGAGCGGCCCAACGCTCTGGGCTGCGTTCAGCCGGCCGAGGCTGTCTAGGGCAGGTCAGAAGCGCGCGAGCCAGCGCTTATAATGTTACGACGCCGCAGGAGAGGTGGCAGAGCGGTTGATTGCACCGGTCTTGAAAACCGGAGGCCCTTCACGGGGCTCGTGAGTTCGAATCTCACCCTCTCCGCCA